>Ga0335073_10016835_pt1 | contig 10221 bp, 10 predicted proteins | sample Lox_Sample_22_FD_207093 | JGI IMG/M metagenome (GOLD analysis project Ga0335073, IMG submission 207093) | Soil microbial communities from Loxahatchee National Wildlife Refuge, Florida, United States - Lox_Sample_2.2 | ecosystem: Environmental > Terrestrial > Soil > Wetlands | place: USA... | reverse complement strand
CGCCTGCACGCCGAGTCCCAGAAGTCTCAGCAGGACCGAGTAGGGCCCCGTTGCCGTCGTCGTCGTCGTGCCCGAGAGCCCGCCGTCCTTCGTAAGATGGCTGACCGTCTTCATGGTGACGCTGGCCACCCCTTGCGGAAGCGTCGGCATCGTACCGCGGCGCGAATTCGTTTCGGAGGCATAGATGACGGGCTTGCCGTATTCCTGGAACGGCAGGACCCCGAACGGCGCAACCAGCGAGCTGCTGTCGAGATAAAGATCGAGGCTCGGAATGAACGTGATGATGTGATTGAGGCCGATGAACGTCGGCACATCCGTCAGCGTGTAATCGTTGCTCGCATTGATCAGAACGCCTTCGCTGTCGATGCCTTTGGCTTTCAGGAGCGCCGCAAACAGCGTGACGTGGTCCTTGCAGTCGCCATAGCCGTTCGTCAGCACAGTTTCGGCCGGGTGCGGCACCAGCGTTCCGCGGCCGAGCTCGACGGCGACATAGCGGATGTGACCGATGAGCCAGGTATAAAGCGCGCGCACCTGCTCACGGCGGTCTGTCACGCCTTTGGTGATGTCGTCCGCCAGCGCCTGGATTTTCGGCGTCACTGCCGCCATCGGCGCAGCGGCGGACGCGTAAGTGCGCCCGAGCGCCGTATAGTCGGGAAATGTGCTGATCGAGAAATGCGGCAGATGCTGACGGGGCGAGACGGCGACGGGCTCCGGCGCGGCCGGATGCGGCGCGCTGAAGTGCCAATGATAGACGGTCTGATCGCCTTGCTCCGTCTTTTTGAAATCGACGTCGTGATTGTCGACGAAAAGCCGCAGCGATTTCGGTGCAGTCAGCGTTTCGCGAACTTCGTCGAACGCCACCTCGCGCGGATAGGCTTCGTGATACCAGAATTGGCCGGGGAAGATCGCGCGTTTCGTGGTGATGCGCGCCGTGTAGACGGCTGTGTCCTGCGCCGAAAGCTGCGGGAAGATGATCGCCTTGAGGTGAATATCGGTGAACATCGGCACCTGCGCCGTGCCGGGTGCGAGCTGGTCGTAGATCGCGCTCATGTCCACCGGAATTTTCTGCCCGTCCGCCTTCTGCGTGTAGGCCTCGACGATCTGGAGATCCTGGTTCGCGGAATCGTACGGCACGGCCGTTTGTCCGAGCGACATCGCGGCGGCGGCGTTGTTGGCTCTGATCTCCACATGCACCGTCTGGACGCTAGTGCCGTCGGGCGCCAGGTTGATGTCGACGGTCAGAAGCCGGGTCGTCTTGGCGGGAGCTTCCTCGCCAGCCGGTGCGGCGACGCCGTGAACGGCCCAAAAGACGTGTGCCAGACAAATGAAAACGCCCGCGAACTTGCGCAACTTAGCCCCCCTGAAACGCGCGCCGGCAGCGACGCTAACACAGTCTCTGGAAACCGGTCGACCGGTCGTATTCAGGCGTCGCGCCCACGATCGACGGCGAAACGCGCCTCGATCCGCCGGGTCAACTCATCGCGCACGGCGCGATAAGCATCGAGCCGCTGCTCGCGCGAGCCTTCGATCACCGTCGGGTCCATCGTCGGCCAATATTCGACGTCGACCGCCATCGTACGCGTGAGTTCCATCGCTTTGTGGTGCGCTTCCGGCGACAGCGTGATGATCAGATCGAAGGATGCGTCTTCCAGGTCCTCGAAGGTGCGCGGCTTGTGCTTGGCGATCTCGATGCCGACCTCGTCCATCACTTCCACGGCGAGCGGATCGAGCTCACCCGCGCGCGCACCGGCGGAGCGGACATAGACGAAGCGGCCGTAGAGGTGTCGCATGATGGCGGCCGCCATCGGCGAACGCACGGAATTCATGGTGCACGCGAACAAGGCCGCTGCGGGCAGCTCTTCGCCGTTCGGCCCCCGCATCGCGTCAGCCCCTCAAATGCAGCACGCAGATCAGCGTGAAGAGCCGCCGGGCCGTGTCCGTGTCGACGTCGATCTTGGCCTTGAGGCGCTCGCGCAAGAGATCGGAGCCCTCGTTGTGCAGGCCGCGCCGCCCCATGTCGAGCGTCTGGATCTGCGACGGCGGCGCGGTGCGGATCGCCTTGAAATAGCTTTCGCAGATCAGGAAGTAGTCCTTGATGACGCGCCGGAAAGGCGTCATCGACAGCATCACGCGGCCGTGCGGTTCGTCGTTCTCGAGGCGGATGTCGAAGACGAGACGGTTTTCCTCGATGCCGAGCACGAGATTGTAAGGGCCACCGCTCGAACCCTGCGGCTCGAAATGATTGGCTTCGAGGAGATCGTAGATCGCGATTTCGCGTTCCTGCTCGATCTCGCGCGTACGCCGGACGACCGACTGTTCGTCGAGCGAAATCTTGACGATGCGAAACGCGTCGGTCATGCGGAGAAAGATTTTTTAGCGCAAAGGACGCGAAGAATGCGCGAAGGACGCAAAGGGAGTACCGCGCGCGTCAGCGCAACATTTCTATTTCGAAGGAAAATTAGATGCGCTTCGCGCGAAAGGTGCCTTGGCGTCCTTCGCGCAACCTTAGCGTCCTTCGCGCTAAGAATGGCGGGGCCGGTCACGGCTCTTTCCTGTTGAGACGTGCAGCGATGGAGCGTGCATGCGCATCGAGGCCTTCGCATTCGGCGAGCGCGATGGCGTCGGGACCGAGGGCGGCTATGGCGTTCGGCGTGCACGACAGAAGCGTCGTGCGCTTGAGGAAATCGAGCACGGACAGGCCCGACGAGAACCGCGCCGTGCGCGCCGTCGGCAGCACGTGATTGGGGCCGGCGATGTAGTCACCCATCGCTTCCGGCGTATAACGGCCCAGGAAGATCGCGCCGGCATGGCGAACGCGGCCGAGCAGGGCTTCGGGATCGGCGACAGCGAGTTCGAGATGTTCCGGCGCGATGCGGTCGACCAATGCGGCTGCATCGGTCAGCTTTTCGACGACGACGATCGCGCCGTGTTCGCGCCAGCTTTCACCGGCGATGTCTTTGCGCGGCAGCGTCGCCAGCGCACGCGTGATGGCTTCGTCCACCTTGTCGGCGAAGGCCGCATCGTCCGTGATCAGGATCGATTGCGACGACGTATCGTGCTCGGCCTGGCTCAAAAGATCGGCCGCGATCCAGTCGGGATTGTTGGCCGCGTCCGCTACGACAAGAATTTCGGACGGTCCCGCGACGGAATCGATGCCGACCTGCCCGAACACTTCGCGCTTGGCCGCAGCGACGTACGCGTTGCCGGGCCCCACGATCTTGTCGACCGGCGCGATCGTTTCGGTGCCATAGGCCAGCGCGGCAACAGCCTGTGCGCCACCGACGCGATAGATCTCCGTCACGCCGGCGCGCTTCGCAGCCGCCAATGTCAACGGATTGATCGCGCCGCCGCTCGCCGGCGTCACCATCGCGATGCGCGCAACGGCCGCGACGCGCGCTGGCACCGCGTTCATCAACACCGAGCTCGGATACGACGCCGTGCCGCCTGGCACATAGAGACCGACGCTGTCGAGCGCCGTCCAGCGCCAGCCGAGCGTGGCGCCGACGTCGTCCGTGAAGCGCGCGTCTTCGGGTAATTGTCTGCGGTGATAGGTTTCGATGCGGCTCGCCGCGACGTCGAGCGCCGCCAGCGCTTTCGCATCGCACTTTGCTTCCGCGTCGGCCAACTCCTTCGGCGTCAGTCGCAACGTCTCGCGCGTGAGATTGATGCGATCGAAACGTTTGCCAAGTTCGATCAGCGCCGCATCGCCGCGCGTCCGCACGTCGACGATGATCGCCCGCACCGCATCGGCCACGTCTTCCGCCGTCTCGCGCTTGCCGGAGATCAAACGGTCGAATTGCGCCGCGAAATCGGGCGCGCGCGTGTCGAGCCGGCGCGCCATGGTCAGGCCTTGTCGTGATCGGGACGGCCGAGCGCCGCCCAGTCGCCGCTCACATCCGTGAGCCCGGCATCCACCGCTTCGACGGCGAGCCGGATTTCCGCACCACCCGCAAACACAAGCAGGACGGTTCCAGACGGATCATCCGCACCGTTCGGCGTGAAGCTGATCGTCAGGAGCGACAGCACCGTGTCGGGCTTGCTACGTTCGACATTGATCGACTGCACGGAATTGACGTCGTCGAAATAGAGCCGGGCACGGACGCGCCGGTTTCCTTTCGCGTTCGTCTCTTCCCATTTGAAGCGGTTGAAAATGCCGGCGAAGCGCCGCGACTTCGGCAGCCACACGAGATCCTTCACCTGCGTGACCGCGTCCTGCAGGCGCGCGGCGATGATCTCGAGATCTTCCGTATCCTCGGCGGCGAGAGTCAGTTCTTTTGACGTCATGCCGACAGCCGTTCGACCTCGGCGCCCACACCGGAGAGCTTTTCTTCCAGCCGCTCGAAACCCCGGTCGAGATGATAGACGCGATTGACGATGGTCTCGCCTTCCGCCGCGAGGCCCGCGAGCACGAGGCTGACGCTGGCGCGCAGATCGGTCGCCATCACCGGCGCGCCCTTGAGCTTCTCGACGCCGGTCACGATCGCCGTGTCGCCATCGACATGCACATCGGCGCCCATGCGCATCAGCTCGGGCACGTGCATGAAGCGGTTCTCGAAGATCGTTTCCTTGATGCGCGACTGGCCGTCAGCCACCGTCATCAATGCCATGAACTGCGCCTGCATGTCGGTGGGGAATCCCGGATACGGCTCGGTGTTCGCATCGACCGCCTTAGGACGCACGCCGTTGCGATGCACGGTCAGTCCGCGATTGGTTTCGGTGATCTCCGTGCCGATCGATTGCAGGAGCGTGATGACGCTCTGGATCAGCTCCGCACGCGTGTTCACCAGCGCTACGTCGCCGCCGGCGATCGCCGCCGCCATCGCATAGGTGCCCGTCTCGATGCGATCGGGAAGGACCGAATGCACGGCGCCATGCAGCTGCGACACGCCTTCAATGGTGATTTCCGACGTGCCGAGGCCTTTGATCTTCGCGCCCATCGAAATGAGGCATTGGCCGAGATCGACGATCTCCGGCTCGCGCGCCGCGTTGACGAGCACGGTTTCGCCCTCGGCCAGCGTCGCCGCCATCATCGCGTTCTCGGTCGCGCCGACCGATACGGTGGGGAATTCGAAACGCGTGCCTTTGAGGCCTTGCGGCGCCACCGCCACGACGTAACCGTCGGCCAGATCGATCGCCGCGCCCAGCGCTTCCAGCGCCTTCAGGTGCAGATCGACGGGCCGCGCGCCGATGGCGCAGCCGCCCGGCAGTGAGACGCGGGCATGGTGATGACGCGCCACCAGCGGTCCCAATACGAGAAAGCTCGCGCGCATCTTGCGCACGACGTCGTAGTCGGCGGTGGTGCTCAGGAGCCGCTCGGCGTTGAGCACGAGCTTGCCGCCCTCGCCCAGCCGCGTGCCGCGCACGTAGTTCGTCTCGACGCCGAGGAAGGTCAGAATCTCCGCCATGAAGGCGACGTCGGCGAGCCACGGCGTGTTTTCGAGAACCAGCGGCTTGTCGGTCAGAAGCGCCGCGGCGATGAGCGGAAGGGCGGCATTTTTGGCGCCGCTGATGGCGATCTCGCCTTTAAGCCGGGCGCCCCCTTTGATGCGTATACGGTCCATGACCCCTCGTGCTTCGGGCTATCGGCAGCCCCTGAAATACGTAACGCGATGGAACGAGCTTTGTAGCGCGCGCATCGTGTCGCGAACAGAAAGAAGATGCGGTCTTTTAGATGGTTTTCGCGGCGGGATTTGGGCGTCCGTCTTGTGCGGACTCATTCTCTTTTTCGGCGATGTCGTCCACGTTCGATTCACCACTTTCGGCGACCCTGCCATGGGCTTTCCGCCGTCTCAGATTCTCGCGGAGCGCGTCGGCCAGGCGGTCGCGGCGATCGTTGGGCGTGAGCTTGGAATTGGGCATGGCGGAAGCCGTGAATGTCCTCGGATCGGGTCTTTCCCTTGAGCCCGCGCTTGGGCTATAGCGTCCCGCCCGGGCGGGTCCTGGGCGATCGGTCGCCGGAGTAGCGTAGTGGTAGCGCAACCCCTTGGTAAGGGGTAGGTCGAGAGTTCGATTCTCTCCTCCGGCACCAGTTTTACTAACAAAATCAAAGGCTAATCACAGGCCGTCCGTCACGCGGATAGCCCGCCGTCAACGCTTGCCCGAAGACCCGAACACGTCGTCGCCGAAGCTTTTGACATCCGTTCCGGCGGCGCCGGCCAGATGGTCGAGGCCGAACTGGTCCTCGACCGTGCGCAACAGGCTGTAGTGGTTGTAGGCATGGTCCGAAGCCGTTCCGCCGGCGATGAACGGCGAGAGCAGTACGGCGCCGATGCGGCCGCCGCCCGGTCCGTTACCGCCCGGCGGGAACGCCGCGCCCGGAAGCGGCTCCTCGCCACAGCAGGCAAGTGAGTCTTCGGCGGGGTTGGCAGAGTCGGCTTCATCGAAGGTGATGATGAGAAATCCGTCTTTCTTGAATGCGGCTGAGCTCAGAATCTGCGGCACCCATTTCTGCAGAAATACGCCCACGACGGCCAGGCCGCCGTCGGTGCGGCCGAGGCACGGATTGTCGTGCCCGTCGTTGCAGAGATTGGGCACGATGTAGACGTAGTTGGGCGTCGTGGCGATGCTGCCGAGATCGGTTGGGAGATGATCGAGCGCGACGACGTGGGCGTCACAGCGCGCCTGATCGTCGATGATCGTGTGGAAATACATGAACGGATCGTGCTTGACGGCATATTCGTCGCCGGACGTCGCGTGGTTGAGCGTCTCATGCGTACCGATCGCCGAATGCCCGCAGGTCGCGCGTTCGCGCGCCGGATTATTGCCCATGTCCTCCATGTAGCCGCGCCACGTGAAGCCCTTCGCCTCCAGCTGATCCGGCAGCGTCTTCACAAACGTCGGATAGACACAGCCATGTCCGAGCGCGCGGCCCTTGGCGTCCAGCGCGGGCGAACGCAGCGCAAATTCGTTAAAAGTGCCGCAGTCGCGCTGCGTGTCTTCGTTCGGCGGCTGGCCGCTGATCATGGCGATGTAATTGTCGAGGCTGGCATGGCCGATGCCGTAGTACTGCGTCAGCAGCATGCCCTGGCCGCGCAAGGTCTTCGCGAGATAGGGCGCTGGCGAATCGTCACCGAAGGTCACCTTGAAAGATTGATTCTCCAGCACCAGGACAAACACGTGCCGGATCCTGGGTGTTGCCGCTGAAACCGGAAGCGACAGTCCCAGCGCAGCGAGCATCAGAATGCAGCAGCGGACGAACGACGATTTCATGGATATCTCCCAGTCACGCGCAACGTGCAGCAATGCCTGCCCAGCTGCAACAGATTCAGATCGGCTAAAGCGGGTTCAATCGGCCGGCCGCGGACAACCGGCTGGAGCCAATCCAGTAACGCGCAGCGCTCTGGTTGCAGCAGATATTTCCGGTCCGCGATGTGTGCGGAAACGAGACGCGCCCGGCGCGCGTTCTCAGCTGCGAGAGCAAAACCCACAACACGCTCTCATACAGGGAGAGTTTCTTGATGACACGCATTTCGTCGTCACGCGCCGGCGCGATGATTTCGCTTTTGGGCGGTCTTTTGCTGTCGACTCAGGTTCTGGCGCAGACGGGCGGCGCCGGCCGATCGGTCAACGGTGGTCCGGTCGCCGCGCCGAGCGGGATGGGTGCGCCGGCAGCGGCCGAAGCAGCGCCCGGCACCATTCCCGGCTCCGATGGGACTGCACCAGCGCCGCAGAAGACCGGCACCTATGGCGGCATGGGACCGGACTGCCCCGCCACGGGACCAAATTGCTACGCGGCGCCCGGCAATCCGGGCGTGAACCCGCCCCCGACCGACACGCCGCCGCACTAAGATCGGCGCGGCGTCGTCAGCCGACGGCGTTTTCGAGCTGCTTCTTTGTCATCTTGGAACGGCCCGCGACGCCGCGCTTCGTGGCTTTCTTGTAGACCTTCGCCTTGGTCACGCCGTCGGCGCGCGAACGCGCCCGCGCCGCTTTGGCGCCGCGTTTGGTCAGCTTGGTGGCGTTCTTGCCGCCCATTGCCGGACTGCTCTCGCGTCGCCCGCGCGCGCCGACCTTGGCCTTGCCTTCGGTTTCCTGCTGATAGGTCTCGCCGCGCGCTTCCTTGCGCTCGGTTTTCGCTTCGTTGCGGCGGTTCTTGGCGTCGCTGTTGAATTTCGAAGCGCCAGCTTCGTTGAGTGCAATGGCGATAGCTTGCTTGCGGCTTTTCACCTTGCCGCCTTTCCCCCCGCGCCCGCTCTTGAGTTCGCCATGCTCGAACTCATGCATGACGCGGCCTGTGATCTTGCGTTGTCTGGGTGTCGTTTTTGGCATGGGTGTGCTCCGTCTGTTCGAAGCGCGAACGCGACGGGCTGCGGTTTGTTCCGCCTGCGCAGCGCGCAAGGGCCGTTCAGACGCCTTCGCGCGATTTGGTGCGGCCCGGAGGCACCGCTCCGTGCCCGCCTTTGCCTTCCATGAACCGGATCAACTCGGATTCCGGAGCGATGCAGATCGACAGGATCCGGCACGGCGCGTCGGAAGCCGCGATATAGGCGTGGCCCATCTGGCTGTCGAAATAGATCGAATCCCCTTTGCGCAGATTCACCGGCAAATAGGTGTCGGTATAGAGATCGAGCTCGCCCTCCAGCACGTAAAGGAATTCCTCGCCCGGATGGCGGTTGAACTCGCCGAACTCTTCAAGGCTGCGCGCCGTGACATCGATCGTCATCGGAATGGAATGTTTATTGATCAGGTCATAGGCGAGATAGCGGTAAAGCCCAATCGGCGTGTCGATCGCTTTGGCTTCGCTTGCGCGCGTGATGCTGCGGCGGCCGTGCGACTCGGTTTGCGCATATTGCCCCGTCGGTGTCATGAACAGACCGGCCATGTCGACGTCCAGCGCCACGCTCACGCGCATCAGCTTGTCGAGCGTCAGGTCCATCTTGTCGTTCTCGACCTTCGACAGGCTGGAGACCGGCAGGCCGCTGCGGCGGCTAACTTCGGCGAGGCTCCAGCCCCGTTCGAGTCGCAATGCCTTCAGCGCCGCGCCGGGCCTCACCAGCGACTGCGTCCCCAAAGTGCGCTCCGCCATGTCTCTCTCCCGATTCGCCGTTGCGCGCGTTCCGCAACTTATAGTCTCGAAATCCACGCTTCCATCTTGTCGATCGCCGTTTCGATTTCCGGCGAAGACACGGCAAAACTCATGCGCATGAAACGCCGTCCCTCGACCGGATCGAAATCGATGCCCGGCGCAGTGGCCACGCCCGTATCCTGCAGCAGGGTCTTGCAAAACTGCAGGCTGTCGTTCGTCAGATGGCCGATGTCGGCATAGATGTAAAAAGCGCCGTCCGGCGGGGCGATGCCCCGCAATCGCAGCCGCGGCAAAGCTTCGAGAAGCCGTTCGCGATTGCGCGCGTAGACCGCGACATAGCCCTCCAACTCATCCTTGCAGTCGAAAGCAGCCAGCGCCGCGTGCTGGCTCGGCACCGGCGTCGACAGAAAAAGATTTCCGGAGAAGGTGCGCGTGCGCCGGATCGCGTCGCGCGGAACAAGCAGCCATCCGAGCCGCCAGCCGGGCATGCTGAAATATTTGGAGAAGCTGTTGACGACGAAAGCCTGCGGCTCGAATTCGAGCATCGAATGCGCGGGGCCGACATAGCTGATGCCGTGATAGATCTCGTCGGAGACGATCTTGATGGCGCGCGCACGGCAGACGTTCGCGATGGCGCGAAGCTCGTCGGCGGCGATGATCGTGCCGGTGGGATTGGCGGGGCTTGCCACGATCACGCCCGCAGGCGGCGGATCGAGCGCTTCGAAACTTGCCGCGGTGAGCTGGAACCGCACGTCGGCGCCGCACGGAATTTCCACGGGCTCGAGGTTGAGCGCCTTCAACGTATTGCGATAGGCGACGTAGCCCGGCCGCGCGAGCGCCACGCGATCACCCGGCGCGAAATTCGACATCAGCGCCAGCACCAGCGCCTGCGAGGCGCCGCAGGTGAGCACGAAGCAGCTGGGATCGACATCGACGCCATAGGTCCCGGCGTAGTGTTGCGCTAGCCGCCGCTGCAGCGCCGTGCTTTCCCAATAGCCCATGGGACCGCCATCGAGCGCGCGATGGGCCGCGGCAATGGCTTTGCTCGGTGCGCCGGTCGACGGCTGGCCGATTTCCATGTGGATGACGGTGCGTCCTTCGCTTTGCAGCGCGTAAGCCAGATGGGCGATGGAGATGGCGTGAAAGGGCTCGAGTTCAGCCGTCATTGCGCCAGCGGCCGGATCTTCGTGACGAGA
>Ga0335073_10016834_pt1 | contig 10221 bp, 4 predicted proteins | sample Lox_Sample_22_FD_207093 | JGI IMG/M metagenome (GOLD analysis project Ga0335073, IMG submission 207093) | Soil microbial communities from Loxahatchee National Wildlife Refuge, Florida, United States - Lox_Sample_2.2 | ecosystem: Environmental > Terrestrial > Soil > Wetlands | place: USA: Florida... | reverse complement strand
GCGGGTGTTGATCAGTCACCGTCGGCTCCCGCATTCAGCTCACTCCAGCTCGAAGATCACCGCGTTGGTCACCATCGCGGCCGGGGAGGTACGCAGCAGGGTCCACCCGCTGCCCACGAATACCGATTCCCACTCGCTGAGCGTGGGGATGGTGGCGCCCATCAGGTCGTGCCCCAGTTCGTAGCCGAGCGTGAAGATCGGCAGTTCCGCGTCGGAGATGCCGACGGTCCGTGCCGTGTCGCCGAGCAGGAACCGGCGCGCGGCGGGGAAGCACTCGCGCAGCCGCCGCAGCGTCGCGGCGCACCGGTCGGCCGGCCAGAAGTCGTGACCCATCATGAAACAGGTCAGCAGCTCCACGTCGGCGAACTCGGGCCGGGGGGTGAGGTCGAGCACGTTGCCCTCGACGAACACAGCCCGGTCGGCCAGGCCGGCGCTGGCCGCCTCCTTCCTGGCCACCTCCAGCGGCGCGGGCGCGATGTCGATGCCGATGCCGCGGGCCGCTGGGTAGCGGTGCAGCAACTCCATTACCCGGCCGCCGCTCCCGCAGCCCAGGTCGGCCACGGCAGTCAGCCCGGCGCCGAGCCGTTCCACCGCCGGCCAGTACGCCGGGTCGAAGCAGATCTCGTTGATCTCCCGGCATGCGTAGGCGATGGCGGCGGCGTCGCGCGTGTAGTACTGCCCAGTACGGTTCCCGGTCACCAGGCTCGTAGGCATCTGCCGGAACAACTCGGCGCAGCCCCGGCTCAGCCAGTGGATGAACGACCTGGCCTGGCAGATATCGTCGAAACCAGCGGCCGGGGTGACGACGGTGCCGTCCCGGTGCACTGCCCCGACCGCGGCCAGCGCACGGAACATCCCCACCGTGGCGGCGGTGTCCAGGCCGTTGCGCTCGGCGAACTCCGCCGCGTCGAGCTGGCGGGCGGTGCTCAGCTCGTCGAGTGCGCCCACTTCCCAGGCCGCGGAGATGGCCCAGGCGGCGATGGCCCCGTTGTAGATCTCCGCGGCCCGCCACGTCTCAGCGGCCACTGCCTGCCTCCGTGCCCTGCCCGGCGCTGACCCGCTGCGGATCGATCCAGCGCATACCGTCAGGAGAAGCGATCAGCCCGTCCGGCGTGATCGGGGTCTCGGGCTCGGCTTCGTCCCCGAGGATGGCCCGCATCTGGACCTGGCTGCTTTCCTCCATCACCTGCTTGACGACGCCAGCCCGGAACAGCGGCACCATGCTGCTGCTGTTGATGTCGGTCAGGTTGCCGATCGCGGTCGCGAAGTCAGTCGACTTGTCCCGGAACCGCTGCCTGGCCCCTTCGGCATCGGTCAGCGCGGACTCGCCGGAGGACACGCCGCCGACCAGGTCCACGAATGCTTCCAGTTCGGTGCGGGTGCTGTTGGTGACCTTCTTGGCCTGCCAGAAGTAGGAGTCCTCGTCCTGGTGCAGCTCGTAGAACGAGGTCAGGAACTCATAGAACACGCTGTACTCGCGGCGGTAGCGGTTCTCGTACTCGCGCAGCGCCGCCTTCTCGTCCACGGTCCCGGCCAGCATGCTGTTGATGGAGCGCGCCGCCAGCAGGGCGGCGTAGGTGGCCAGATGCACCCCGGAGGAGAACACCGGGTCCACGAAGCAGGCGGCGTCGCCGATCAGGATCATCCCGGGCCGCCAGAACTCGGTGTTGTAGTACGAGTAGTCCTTGCGCACCCGGATCTGGCCGTACTGGCCAGTGGTGACCCGCGGCACACCCTCCAGCAGTTCCGCGATCTCGGGGCACTCCTGGATCAGGCTGGCCAGCGCCTGCTCGGGGTCGCCCTGAACCCGGCTGGCGTTCTCCCGGCTGACCACCGCGCCGACGCTGGTCAGATCGCCGGCCAGCGGGATGTACCAGAACCAGCCGCTTTCGAATGCGACACAATAGATGTTCCCGCCGTTCGGCTCCGGCATCCGCTTGCCGCCCGCGAAGTAGCCGAACAGCGCCAGGCTCTTGAAGAAGTCGGAGTACTGGCGCTTGCCGCCGGCGTTCTGGTAGATGCGGCTCTTGTTGCCTGACGCGTCCACGACCCACTTGGCCAGGGCCTGGCGGGTGCGGCCGGCCGGGTCGGAGTAGGTCACCCCGGTGACCCGGTCGCCGTCTTCGATGATGCCGGTGACCGGGCACTCCTCGCGCACCTCCGCTCCCACGCGGCGGGCGTTGTCCAGCAGGATCTTGTCGAACTTCGACCGTTCCACCTGATAGGCGAAGGAGGTCGGGCCCGACATCCGGGGGGAGACCGCGAACGCGAACGTCCACGGCTCCCGGCTGGCGCCCCACCGGAAGGTGCCGCCGCGCTTGAGCGTGAAGCCTGCCTTGGCCAGCTCGTCGGCCACACCGGTCAGCCGGCAGACCCCGTGGATGGTGGCGGGCAGTAATGACTCCCCGATCTGGTAGCGCGGGAACGCTTCCTTTTCCAGGACCAGCACCCGGTGCTGCTGCATGGCCACCAGGGCGGCCAGCGTCGAACCGGCGGGGCCGCCGCCAACGACAACGACATCGAATTCTTCTGCGGTCTGGGTGCTCATTTGGCAGCCTCGTATTCCTTCATTTCCTCGATGAGGCTCTTCGGCCGCATGTCGGTCCAGTTCTCCTCGATGTAGTCGAGGCACGCCTGGCGGGTGTCTTCTCCGTACGCGGTGGCCCAGCCCGCGGGTATCTCGGCAAAGGCCGGCCAGAGGGAATACTGGCCCTCGTCATTGATGAGCGCGAAGTAGAGCCCATCCTCATTCTCAAAAGGGTTGGCCATGACTAGCTCCTCTCAGGGAATCTGGACAGCTTTATTCAGTTCTGCGGAGATAACCGGTCCTATTTCAGAAAGCGCCTCCGGTTGCATCATCTTGTAGTGACTGCAACTGACTAGATGACTGCGCACGCTTCCGCCGATGTATGGATTCCAGGCCTCGCTGGCTTTCGAGGCCGGCTGGGAGGAAGGACGGTCCTGCGCCGCGACAAACATGAGCAGGTCGCCGTCGTACCAGGGGGCCTGGTGCCCCCGCATGATCCGCCCAATGTTGACCAGCACCTGCTGGATGTTTACCCGGACGGCGTCACCGATCTCGGCCCGGCCCTCCCGGGCCAGCGTGGATATGGCGACCTCATTGAATTCCTTCGGCATGGGCCCGTCTACCGGCCGGGGCTGCGAAAGGAAACGCTCGGGATAACCGTCGAGAATAGCCAGAAGGCCGACCTGCTGGCCCTGGCGCCGCAACTCGGCCGCCATGGAATGCGCCAGGATGCCGCCGAAAGACCAGCCCACCAGGTGATACGGGCCCTCGGGCTGCACCGAGCGGATCTTACGGAGGTAATCGGCGATCATTTCGTCGAGGCTTTGCGGCAGGGGCTCGGGCCAGGCGATCCCGCGAGCCTGCAAGCCGTAGACCGGGTGCTCGGACGGCAGGAATTCAGCCAGTGCTTCGTAATCCCAGCTCAGCCCCGCTCCAGAGTGGAGGCAGAACACCGGGGCTCGGGTGCCCGACGTTTTGAGCGGGAGCAGAAGCTCGAAGTCGCCCCGGCGGCGCGGCCGCTGGCGCCGGGCGATCCGGGCCCGTTCGCTGGCGGCATCTGGCGCTGGCGGGGCGAGCACGCCAGCGCGGGTCCACTGCATCCGGGTACCGGTACGGACCATCCTGGCCCCGGGGCGGAACGGGCAGGCCACGATCTGCTCCGCCGTCAGCCGGGCTGGACCGGTGCTGGCGGGGGCAGGCGGCTCGTCCGGCACGACGTACAGGTCGCCCGCGACGCCCGGCGGGGCCAGCTGCAGATAGTCGTCGAGGACGAACGCGGTCCCGGCGGTCCCGGCAGCGGTCCCGGCAGCCTCGGCGGCTGGCGCCGCGGTGCCCGGCGCAGCCAGGAACTGCCGGCGCTCCTGCGGGCTGAGCAGGTCCAGCCGGCTGAGCCGAAGCTGTGGATCGGCCGCCACCTGCTCCAGCACCCGGGTGAAACGAGTGGCTATGGCCAGCGCGGTGTCCGGGTCGAACAGGTCGGTCGCGTAGCTGAGGGAGCCCGTCAGGCCAGCTGGGCCGCCGCCGCCCGGGTCACCGCTGGCCAGGCTGATGGCCAGGTCGAACGGGCCGACCGCGCAGGCCAGCGGCTCGACGGCCGTCCGCAGGCCGGGCAGCACCCAATCCGGTGCCGGGTGCCCGGCGACTTCCAGCATCACCTGGGCGAGCGGATGCCGGTCCGGCGGCTGCGCCGGGCCCAGCTCGGTGACCAGGCGGGCGAACGGAAGGTCCTGGTGGTCGAGGGCGGCTTCAGCCGTGTCCCTGACCCGGCCGACCAGCTCGCGGAAAGCGGGGTCGCCCCCGGCTACCGTCCGCAGGACCAGCGTGTTGGCCAGGTTCCCGAGCACACCGTCGGCCGCCGCCTCATCCCGGCCCGGCACCCGGGTGGCCACGGCTATGTCCGGGCCCGCGCCGAGCCGGGCCAGCAGGGCCACGAAAGCGGCCAGTACCACCATGAACAGCGTGGCCTCGCCGCTCTCCGCGATATCTGCGAGGCTGTCCCGCACGTCCGCCGCAACGTGCAGCGGCAGCTGGCCTGCCCGCTGCGAGGCTACCGGCGGCCGGGGCCGGTCGGTGGGCAGCCCCAGCTCGTCGCCGAGCCCGGCCAGCGCCCCCCGCCAGTACCCGAGCAGCTCGCTGACCAGGCTGTTCCGCTCCTCTTCACCTTTCAGCAGGTCATCCTGCCACAGCGCGAAGTCGGCGAAATGCACCGGCAGCGGGGCCCGCTGCGGCGCGCGGCCCCGGCGGCGTGCCCCGTACGCCGTGGCCAGGTCGCGGGCCAGCAGGTCTTTGCACCGTTCATCGGCGGCGATCCGGTGCATGACGACCAGCAGCACGTACTCGGTGGCTGACACCGCGAACACCGATGAGCACCAGGGCGGCTGGTCCTCCAGGCTGAAGCCCACCTGCGCGGCGCTGGCCAGCAGCCCGGGCAGTTCGGCCACGGTCGCCGCGGTGACCGAGAACCGGGTGGGCACCGCTCCTGGTGGCAGGATCCGCTGGTACGGCACACCGCCCTCGCTGGGAAATATGGTCCGCAAGATCTCGTGCCGCTGCGCCACGTCGTCCACCGCGGATTCCAGCGCCGCCAGGTCCAGCTCGCCGGACACCCGGAGCGCCAGGCTGACGTTCTCGGTGGGCAGCCCGGGGGGACGGTCACGGTCAGCCTGCCACGCCAGCAGCTGAGCGCCGGAGAGCGGGATCTTCGCGGGCCGGTCGGCGGGCCCGAGTACCGGCCGCGGCTTCCTGGTCAGCGCCCGGGCCGCACCGGCCGGGGTCGGATCGGCGAACAGCTGCCGGAGGCTCAGCTCGGTGTCCATTTCCTCGCGGATCCGCGCGACCAGCCGCATCGCCAGTCCTGAATCGCCGCCGAGGTCGAAGAAGCTGTCGTCGGCGCCGACGGTGGCCAGGCCGAGGATGTCGGCGAACAGCCGGCACAGCACTTCTTCGGCCGGATTGGCCGGCGGGCGGCCGCCGGACAGGCCGGCGAAGTCGGGCGCGGGCAGCGCCGACCGGTCCACCTTCCCGTTCACTGTCACGGGCAGCTTGGGCAGCACCACCACCGTGGCCGGCACCATGTGCTCCGGCAGTTTCGCGGCCAGCTGCTCGCACAGCGCCGCACCATCCAGGGCCACCGTGGGCCGGCCGTCCGTGGCCGCGGTGACGTAGCCGACCAGCCGTTTGCTGCCTGGGTTGTCCTCCCGCACGATGACCGCTGCCTGCCCCACCCCCGGGCAGGCGGACAGCGCCGCTTCCACCTCGCCGGGCTCGATCCGGTAGCCGCGGATCTTCAGCTGCGTATCGGCCCGCCCGGCGAACACCAGCTCACCGTGCTCCGTCCAGCGGACCAGGTCCCCGGTTCGGTACATTCGCTCGCCGGGGGCCCCGAACGGGCAGCACACGAACCGCTCCGCGGTCAGCGCGGGCCTGCCGAGGTACCCACGAGCCAGCCCGATCCCGGCCACGTAGAGTTCTGCCGTCACCCCGGCCGGCACCGGCTGCAAGAACCCATCCAGCACATATGCGCGCACCGCATCGAGCGGCCGGCCAATCGGCACTACCTCGGACCGGCCATCCAGTGGCCGGCTCATTGACACGCACACGGTCGCCTCAGTCGGCCCGTAGGCGTTGATCATCTGGCGCCCGGCCGACCACCGTGCCACCAGCCCGGCCGGGCACGCCTCGCCCGCCACGATCAGTGTGGACAGCGTTCCGGGCAGGCTTTCCTCGCCGACCAGCGCAACCGGTGGCACCGTCATATGTGTCACCGCACACTGCGCGACCACCTCGGACAGCGCCACCTTAGGTGGCAGCCGATCCTCGTTCGCCACCACCAGGCAGCCGCCCGACAGCAGCGCCATGCAGACCTCCCACACCGAGGCGTCGAAGCTCGGCGAGGCGAACTGCAGCACCCGGCTGCCCGGCCCCGCGCCCAGGTGGGCGATCTGGTTCGCGGCCAGGTTCACCATCGACCAGTGCGCCACCACCACGCCCTTCGGTGTCCCCGTCGACCCGGAGGTGTAGATCACATAGGCCGGATGCCAGGGACGCAGCGCAGCCAGCCGCTCCCGGTCGGCGAGCGCACCCGGCTGCTGCTCCCCGATTCCCGCCACCACTTGCGGGTCGTCGAGGACCAGCACCGGCGCCGCACACCCCGCTGGCACCCGTCCCGCCGTGGCCGCGGTGCACAGCACCGCGGCGGGCGCCGCATCTGCCAGCATGAACTCCACGCGCTCCGCGGGGTATCCCGGATCAACCGGCAGATACGCTCCCCCGGCCATCAGCACCCCGAGCACCGCCGTCGCCATCGGCACGGAACGTGGCATCAGCACCGCCACAAACCGCTCCGGGCCCACCCCCAGCGACACCAGGTATCTCGCCAGCTGGCCAGCCACCGCGCTGAGTTCCGCATACGGCAGCTGCTGGTCGTCCTCCAGCAGCGCCGCCGCCAGTGGCGATTGCCGCACCTGCCGGTCGAACGCCGCCGGGGCCGTGTCGGGCGGCGCCGGGCTGGATAGGCCGGCCCACTTGCCCAGCAGCACCTCACGCTGGTCCCCGGGCACCGCATCGATCTGCCCGACCGGTGCCTGCGGGGCCGCGACGATCTGCTCGAGCACCCGCAGCAGGGAGGTAAGCACCATCCTGGCGGCCCGCTGATCGAACAGATCGGTCCGGTGGCCGAGCTGCAGGCGCAGCCTGCTGGCGCCGGGGATCGCGGACAGGCCCAGCGGATAATGCGACGGGCTGTACCCTCCGACACCGGTAATGTGCAGTTCCCGGTCGGCTGCGCCGTTCTTGCCGCCCCGGCCCCCCGGCGGCCGCGGGTAGTTTTCGAAAACGGCCAGCGTGTCGAAGACCGCGCCAGGCCCGCCGAGCCGCTGGATCTCGGCCAGCCCCGCGTGCTGGTGGGGAAGCAGCGCGGCCTGCCGTTCCTGCAGGTCCGCCAGGAGCTCGATGACCGGCTGGCCGGGATCGAGCCGGACCCGGACCGGCAGGGTGTTCATGAACAGCCCCACCATGGACTCCGCCACCGGCAGCTCCGGTGGGCGGCCCGCCACGACCCCGCCGAAGACGACGTCGTTCCGTCTGGTGAGCCGGGACAGCACCATCGCCCACGCGCCCTGGATGATGGTGTTCATCGTCAGGCCCCGGCTCCGGGCCAGCTGACCCAGGGCCACGGTCAGCTCTTCCGTGGCGGACATGCTCATCAGTTCCGGGACCACCGGGGCAGCCGCCGGGCCGGCAGGCTGGACCAGGGTGGGCCCGTCCAGGCCGGCCAGTTCGTGCTGCCAGGCGGCCAGGGCGGCGTCCTTGTCCTGCCCGCCCAGCCAGGCCAGGTAGTCACGGTAGGAGGCGGTGGCCGGCAGCGCCTGGGCGTCACCGCCAGCCGCGTATATCACCGCCATCTCCTTGATCAGCACCGGCAGCGACCAGCCGTCCATCAGGATGTGGTGACTGGTGATGACCAGCCGGTGCAGGCCGGGGGCGAGCTTGATGAGCAGCAGCCGGAGCAGCGGCGGTTGGGCCAGGTCGAACCGGCGGCCGCGTTCCGCCTCGGCCAGGCGCTGGGCCTGCGTCTCCGCCCCGGTGCCGTGCCCGGACACGTCGGCTGCCTCCCACGGCACCGTCACCTGCCGGGCGATGACCTGCACCGGCTCTCCGCCTAAGAGCTGCGGAAAGCTGGCCCGCAGTGCCGAGTGGCGGTCGAACAGCGCCTGCCACGACGCCTGCAGCCTGGGCACGTCCAGCGGGCCGCTGAGCGCCTGCACGGACTGAATGGTGTAGATGTCGGGACCCTGGCCGTCATAGGCGGCGTGGAACAGCAGCCCTTCCTGCAGCGGTGACAGCGGCCATACGTCCTGGACCTGGGAGGTGGTCATTGCGCTTTCCTCTCTGTCAGCCCGGCTGCGAACTTGGCTTCGAGTTCTTCGATTTGGGTTTGGTTGAGGGTCAGCAGGGAGAAGTCGGAGGGGGTGTGGCCGCCGGAGGCGGGGGCGCTGGCGTGGGTGGCCAGGCCGGCCAGCATGGCGGCCCAGGCCTGGGCCAGCTGCTGGCCGTCGGGGCCGGTGATGACGCCTTCGGGCCAGGACAGGGTGAGGGTCAGTTCGGGGCCGGCCGGCCGGTCATGGACGACCGCGGCGGCTTCCAGCACGTGCCCGGCCGGGACGCTGGGATCGACGTCGCCGCCGAGGGCAGCCTGCCCGGCAGGCTGCCAGGACCCATCGCGCCCCGCACCCCCGCCCCGCCCGCCGGTAGCGAAGCGGCCCAGGTAGTTGAACCCGATCTGCGGGACAGGCGCCCCGGCCAGCTGCTGGCTGGTGTCCGGATTGAGGTAACGCAGCATCCCGAACCCCAGCCCGTCCCCGGGCACCGCCCGGGCCTGCTCCTTGACCGCCTTCAGCAGCGCCCCAGCGGCCGGCCCGCCAGCCTGCACCTGATCAAGGTCAGCCCCACCCGGATGCAGCCGCACCGGGTAGACATTGGTGAACCAGCCCACCGTGCGGGACAGGTCCATGCCCTCGGCCAGCGGTTCGCGGCCATGGGCCTCCACATCGACCAGGAACCCGGCGCCCACCGCACGGCCACGCCGCTGCTGCCAGGCAGCCAGCGCCGCGGTCAGCCCGGCCAGCAGCACCTCATGCACCCCGCAGTGGAACGCCGCCGGCAGCGCCACCAGCAACCCGTCCGCCTGCTGCCCCGTCACCGGCACCGACACCCGCGCCATCGCGGCCGCAGTGTCCCGCGCCGGATCCAGCGCCCGCTCACCCAGCAGCCGGTCACCCTCCCCGACCACCGCCAGCCACCGGTCGAGCTCAGCCACCCGGTCCGGCCCGCACGCCTGCTCAGCCAGCCGCCCCGCCCACTGCCGGAACGAGATCCCCGGCGCGTCCACCACCGGATCCCCGCCACCAGCCGCCACCTCATACGCCGCCGCCAGATCAGGCAGCAGCACCCGCCACGACACGCCATCCACGGCCAGATGATGAACCGCCACCACCAGCCGCCCAGCCACCTGCGGCCCGGCATCCACCCACACCACCTGCGCCATCACCCCGGCCCGCGCATCCAGCCGGCCCGCCGCCTCCCGCGCCGCCACCGCCGCCGCCTCCTCCAGCGCCGGCCCAGCCAGCCCAGCCACATCAACCCGCCTCACCCACCCCGCCACATCCACCAGCCCACGCCCCGCCACCACCAGACGCCACCCACCATCACCCGGCCCCACCAGCCGGGCACGCAACATGTCATGGCCATCCACCACCGCACCCACCGCCGCCACCAGCGCCCCCACATCCAAACCACCCGGCACCCCCACCACCATCCACTGCGAAAACCGGCGGCCGGAGGACCAGGCGGGCTCGAGCGCCCGCATGGCCGGGGTGAGCACGACCTCCCCGCCCTCATCACTGGCGGCGGACTGCGCGGGCTGGGCAGCGGTGGCCACCCGGGCCAGCCCGGCCGGTGTCTCGTGCTCGAATACGTCCTGCGGGGTGAACGTGAGCCCGGCGCGGCGGGCCCGGGACACCAGCTGCATGGACATGATGGAGTCGCCGCCGAGGTCGAAGAAGCTGTCGTCGGCGCCGACCGTCTCCACCCCCAGCGCCTCGGCCACCAGCGTGCACAGCAGTTCTTCGGCCGGGGTGGCCGGGGCCCGGCCACCCCGGCCAGCGAAGTCCGGAGCGGGCAGCGCGGCCCGGTCC
>Ga0335073_10016830_pt1 | contig 10222 bp, 8 predicted proteins | sample Lox_Sample_22_FD_207093 | JGI IMG/M metagenome (GOLD analysis project Ga0335073, IMG submission 207093) | Soil microbial communities from Loxahatchee National Wildlife Refuge, Florida, United States - Lox_Sample_2.2 | ecosystem: Environmental > Terrestrial > Soil > Wetlands | place: USA: Florida... | reverse complement strand
GCCGAGCGCGGCGCCGCGCTCCCTGGCGTGCTGCAGAATCTCCCAGACAGGCGCGTCGGCGTACCTGTTCGCGCTCGTCATGAACAGCCACAGGTCCGAGGCGTCGAGGAACTGATAGGCGAAGTCATAGTGCGCTCGCACGACCGAGTCGATGTCCGGGGTGTCGAGCAGCGCGATGCCCCTCGTCATCCCCTCGACGGCCGCGAGGACGAGCAGCCCGTCCCGCCCCGGCCTGGCCAGCCCTTCCTGGCGCACCCGTGGCAGGGTGGGCAGGAACATGTTCTCGGCGAACCAGCCCATGTCGTCCGGGTGGCAGGCGAGCACGGGCGAGTTCGTGGTGGGGCGGCGGACTCCTGTCAGGCTGACCTGGGTGCCGACGATGCTATTGATCAGGGTGGACTTCCCGGCGCCCGTGGAGCCGACGAGCGCGACCAGGATCGGCGCGGCCGACTGCCGGACCCGCGGCAGCAGGTAGTCGTCGATCTGGCTGAGCAGCTTGGCGCGCTCGCCGGCGACTTCGTCTGCGCCGGGGATGTCGAAGACCAGCGGTATAGCCGCCACCCGTTTCCTGAGGTTAAGCAGGGTAGCCTCAAGCAGCCGCGCGTCTACCCGGACACGCGACTGTGACCAGGCATCCGCAACGCCTGGTTCCTTCCCGCCTCGTACGGAATCGGCGCCACGCCAGGACACCGATTCACCACCAGACGCTCCCATTTCGCCCTTAGGCGACGTCATGGAATTGACCATATCTGCCACGCCCGCTGAACCCGCGCCGTTTCGCCGCACTAGCCCGGGTGACGGCGATTGTTCCGCCGTCACGCCCTTTCCTTCCATCATCCCGCCTGGTCTTTTTGCTCGTTAATTATCCCCGCCGGCGGGGGCGCCAGCGAAGGGGCCGAGCCAAGGTTCCGCGCGAGCCCGGCAAGTTCCGCGGCGATGGTTACCACCTCGCCGATAACCACGACGGCCGGGGGCCGGATCCCCACGTCAGCGACTTGCCTCTCGACGTCTTCCAGCGTTGAGTAAATTGTGCGCTGATTGGGCGTGGTCCCGTCCGCGATTACGGAAACCGGGCCGGTGCCGGGCCGCCCGGAACGCATCAGCGCCTGCGCTACCGTTCCGATCCGCTCCAGGGCCATCAGCAGCACCAGAGTCCCATCGCCTTTTGCCAGCGCTTCCCAGTCCACCGTGGACCGCTCGTCGCCCGGCGGCACGTGCACCGATATCACGTGGAAAGCCTGCGCGGTGCCGCGGTGGGTGACCGGGACGCCCGCCGCGGTCGGCACGCCGATCGCGCTGCTGACCCCTGGGACCACCGTCACCGGCAGCCCGGCGCGCAGGCACGCCAGCATCTCCTCCCCGCCGCGGCCGAACACAAACGGGTCTCCCCCTTTCAGCCGGACCACGAACCGCCCGTTCGCGGCGTGCGTGACCAGCGCCTCGTTGATCTCGTCCTGCGACATCGCCCGGCCGTACGGGACCTTCCCGGCATCGATCACGATCACGTCAGGGGGGAGCTCGGCCAGCAGCTCGCGGGGCGCGAGACGGTCGGCGATCACCACGTCCGCCTCGGCGAGGAGCTGTCGGCCGCGCACCGTGATCAGGCCGGGGTCGCCGGGCCCGCCGCCGACCAGCGCCACGCCCGTCCGGCGCTGCCTGTGATGACGGGCCGAGATGGCGCCTGCCTGCAGTTCGCCGACGATGGCGTCCCTGATCGCGGCGCTGCGCCGCGGGTCGCCGCTGAGCACGCCGACGTGCGCGTCCGCCGCCTTGCCCGCGGCGGGCGTCCAGGCCGTCGACTCCTTGGCGTCGTCGGCGCGGACGCACCAGGTACGCTGCCGTTCGGCCTCCTCGGCTACCTGGGCATTGACCTGCGCGGGACCCGCGCATGCGCAGATCAGCCATGCGCCCGCGCAGTCGCCTGGCTGGTAGCCCCTGCGCAGCCACCGGAGCTTTCCCGTGGCCGCGAGATCCTCCAGGGACGCGGTGGCCTCAGGCGAGACGAGCAGGACGTCCGCGCCCGCGGCGAGCAACCGCGGCACGCGCCGCGCCGCCACCGCGCCGCCACCGACGACAAGCACCCGCCTGCCGCGCAGCCGCAGGCCGAGCAGGTACGCCTCGTCCTGTGTTGCTGTCACGGCTGCCTCTCGGGTCGTGCCTGTTACTCGCGACTTCCCGCAACATGTCGCTCGTCCTCGCTGGTTCTCGCTCGCTCGCGACCGAACGTACCCGAATGACCCGTCGAAATCGCGAAACGCAGCGCCATGGCCAGGTTACGGTTCCGGGTCGGTTCAGGATCGCTCCGGCATGCTCGCCAGCAAGCATGATCGCCAGCAAGGGAGCGGTGGCTGGCTTTCGCGCCGACGGCGCGGGCTACGGGTGGGGTTCGCCCCTGGCGGCGCGCAGCAGGGCGCCGAAGGCCGCGGCGGCCACCACCGGGCCGCCCTTCTGCGACACGTTGGTCAGCGCGGGAGCGCCGCTCGCCCGCAAGGCGTCCTTGGCGGCCGCCGCGCCGATGAGCCCGGCTGGCACACCGATCACCAGTGCTGGATCTACCATCCGGCGCAGGAGCTCGGTGAGCGCGTCCGCCGCGCCGCCGACCACCCAGACCGCTCGCGGCCCGGCCACGCCGAACCCCAGCCGGATCCCGGCCGCGGGCACTGTGATCCCCGTGGTCCTGGCCAGCCGCGTGGCGAGCGGCTCCGCTGCCTTGCAGATGACCGGGCACCCAATGATTCCCGCGACCACCGTCGGCGCGTCGGCGACTACAGGCGCGCCAGCCGCGATGGCACGGACACCGCCCGCCAAGACCACCTCGGTGCATACCAGGTCAGCGACGTAGTCGAAGTCACCTGTTGCGCACAGTATTGCTTCAGTGACAGCACGTGTCAGCGGCGGCAGGCCGCTCAGGTCGATCCGGGACCTGAGGACACGGTACGACTCGAGCTGAGCCGGGTCGACGGCGGAGGTTGCCTGGGTCATGTCTGCAGAGCCAACCACCTTCATGTCCATCGATACAGGCACCACGCCGGCGTGTCCGCGATCACGCGCCGCACCCGCTGGTTACTTCTCAGTAATAAGCGCAAAGGCCTCCTGCCTGCGAAAACACCGCGATTATCCGCAAGCCGAGTGATCTTGGTTGATAACAAGTCCGGCGCGCGTCATGAGCATTGCCATCATGATGAACTGCAGGCCGATACACTTGCGGCGCGCGGGTGTGCCGGTGACCTGCCCCTTGGCCGTAGCAGGCCACGCCGGACGATCTTCAGCGAACTGTCAGCTGAACCGGGTAGCCTCCCGCCGCGCGGACCACAGATGTCACGCGTACCCATGGGTCCGCGGCAGCGAACGGAGCATGGATGGCTTGGGATACGAGTTCCCGGGTAGTTGTCACGGGGAATTCGGGCCGCACTGGCCGCGGGCCGCGTCGTGGGCTGTCCCGCGCGCTGGCGATGCCAGGGTCCCACGTCACCGCGGCCGGCCGGGGAGCCTTCCCAGACCTCGGCTGCGACGTTACGAACGATCTCCACGCCGGCCTCGCTTCCATCTGGCCGGGGTCCGACCTGGACAGCGCGACGGAGGCCTAAGCGTGTTCTACTCCAACCCAGCCGACGCGGCGACCGACGCCGAAGCGCTGCAAAAACTCGCCGACGCTTACGGGGAGCGCGCCACCAAGCTCCCGCCGGTCGCCCTTGTGATCGCCGCCTACAACGAGGAAGGCGCGGTCGGACCAGTCGTCGAGACACTTCCGCGGACAATCAGCGGACTGGCGACCGAGGTCATCGTGGTCGCCGACGGCTGCGCCGACGCCACGGCCAAGGAGGCCGACGCGGCAGGCGCCATCGTCTGCGACGTGCCCGTCAACCGCGGCCAGGGTGCCGCGCTGCGGCTGGGCTACCGGATCGCGCGGGAGGGCGGCGCCCAGTACATCGTCACCACCGACGCCGACGGCCAGTACAACCCCGCGGAAATCGAGCCGCTCCTCGCCCCTGTCATCGATGGCAGGGCGGACTTCGTCACCGGATCGCGCCGGATGGGCAGCGAGGAGACCAAGGACCCGGTCCGGCGGGCCGGCGTGCGGTTCTTCGCCGTCCTCGTGTCGTTGCTCACCGGCCAGCGGATCAGCGACACGACGTTCGGCCTGCGCGCTATGCGTGCCGAGGTGACCGGGGCCGTCCAGCTCGAGCAGCCGCAGTACCAGGCGTCCGAGCTGCTGATCGGCGTCATCACGCACGGCTACCGGGTACTCGAGGTGCCGGCCACCATCCACAAGCGGAAGGTCGGCGAGAGCAAGAAGGGGCAGAACCCCTTCTACAACCTGCACATCCCCGGCGTGAACAACGTCTTCTACGGCGCCCGGTTCGCCCGGGTCGTCCTGGGCACCTGGTGGCGCGAACGTCGCCGCCGCTCCTAGCCCGCCGGCTTTTCGGCTCGCTCTGTTGGCTGTTGGCCGCGTCCCGCGGCGGACACGGCCAACACGCATTTCAGCGCCTGCGGGTGCGTCTCGGCGACTCGCGCCGCGCCCCGGGCATGGTCGGTTGATCGGCTGGCTGCTCCCGGGCGTGCCGCAAGTTCTAGTTTCTAGGACGTGACTTGTGGTGCCCCGCTGAACTCGCCCGATGCCAGGACCGATGCCACATCAGCCTCTGCTGTTCATCTTTGTGTAGACGGCGGATCTTGGTGGCGAATCCGCCGCCGCTTGTCGTCGACGATCACGGCGCCTGCCCGCCCGTAAGCAGCGCCCCGGCCGGTGCCGGCATCGTCGGTCACACGAGCCCCTGCTCTCCACTTAGCGTACTTTGTGACGTTTTCCTGTCCTAATATGTCCGGAATGTCCATGCGGAAAGTACGCCAAGTGCGCCGGGGGCGAATAACCCGCCGGCTCCCGTGCCGGCCGCTTCGTCTGTGGCATGGGTCGCGTTAGGCCGTGCGGGCTCTTTCCCGGTTTCGGCGGGGGCGCTGGGCGCAGGCTAGGGGCCGGCGTGACGGGCGCGCAAGGCGGCGTGACGGGCGGAAAGCAGCAGGCGGAAAGGCGGCAGGCGGAAAGCGGGGACGAGCCGGGCCACGGCGTGGCGGTACAAGCTGCAGGTCGGTGACATGAGTGACCCCGCGGACGCGGTGGCGTGCGCGGGGTCAGCTCGCTAAGCGGATGGTTACTCGGCGGGAGATGCCGCCGATGGCGCGCTGCCGCCTCTGGGCGCCTTTGCGGCACTGCGGCTTGCCGCCGGCTTCGCGGCGGCGGCCGGGGTCGAGCCGTTCGCGGACGTCGTGCCGCTGGCGTGCTTCCCGGCGGCCCGTGTACCGGCGGTCCGTGTCTCGCCGGACCGTGCCGCGGCTGCCCGCGTCCTGGCGGCAGTCCCGTTCGCGGCGGAGGTCGCCTGGCGCGGCCGCTTCGCGGGCGCGCGGGTCGCGCCGACGGTATCGGCGGTGTCCGCTGTCACATCGCCGACCGCGGCACCGGCCGCGGCGCCGGGCGCCGGGGCGGTGGTCTCCGCGTTCGTGGCCTCCGCGGTGGCGGCCAGCGCCGCTGAGTGCGGGGCCTCAGCGGGGTTGGGCGCGTTGCGAGTGCCAGGCGGGATCGCGTCCGGCCCGGTGGCGGCGGCCCTGGCGGCTGTGGTCCGCTCGGCGAACAGCACGTAGTGGAAGATCACGAACCGCAGGAGGAACGTGAACAGGTTGGCCACAAGGTAGACGAAGTCGACGAAAAGCACGTGCTTGATGCCGTGCAGCCCCATCCACGCCGCGGCGTGGTAGGCGAACTTCGTGGCCAATGTCAGGATCACGACCACCATGGCCGAGATCACCCAGAACGGGACGGTCTCCCGCAATACGTCAGGCTTGCCCTTGCGTTCCCAGGCCCACCGGCTGAGCACGTAGCTGACGACAGCGCCGGCGAACCAGGCGATGATCGCCGCGGGCGTCGCGGTGAGATGGAACACACCGTTGCACAGCGTTAGCGCGATCTCGCTGGTAGCCAGCGAGGCGGCGGCCACACCAACAAAGCGAGTGAAACGAACCCCTACCTTGGTGCGGAGCCTGCCCCACAGCGGCGCGATGAGCCGATTCTGCGCGAGTGCCATGTACTTCCTCAGGTTTGGGGACCATTTGATTGTCAAAGCAACCTCAAGCAGCACGGAAACCGTAGGCCCCAGAGTCATCCCGCAAGCGTCCTGGATTCTCGCTCGCACCTGCAGGGATGCTTCGGTCACTCGTGCTAATAGCACACGGTACCCTCTTACATCCCCCGCCGCTGCCAGACCTACCGCTTCGGCGGCGGGTGCTTCGGAGAGTAACCGCATGCCCGGCCCGGCGGTGAAGACCGCCGTGATGGGGCAGGATAGACGTATTGGCGTACCTGGTGTAACGCGGGAGGAGCAGGCACGATGAAGATCCTGGTACTGGGCGGTGACGGGTACCTGGGCTGGCCAACGGCCCTGCACCTGTCGGAGCACGGCCACCAGGTGGCGGTCGCCGACAACTTCGCGCGCAGGCACTACGACGACGAGCTAGGCGTCGAGAGCCTGGTCCCCATCGAGCCGCTCCGCGGCCGCATAGCGGCCTGGAAGGAACTCACCGGCAAAGAGATCGGCTGCTATGTCGGCGACCTCACCGACCCGGTTTTCACCTACCGGATGATCAGCGACTTCCGCCCGGACGCGGTGGTCCACTACGCCGAGCAGCGCGCCGCGCCGTACTCGATGATCGACCGCAGCCACGCGATCTACACCCAGTCCAACAACGTGCTGGGCACGCTCAACCTGCTGTACGCGATCGCCGAAATCGACCCCCGCATCCACCTCGTCAAGCTCGGCTCGATCGGCGTATATGGCACGCCGAACATCGACATCGAGGAAGGCTGGCTTGACATCGAGTACAACGGGCGCAGGGACCGGGTCATGTTCCCCAAGCGTCCCGGCTCGTTCTACCACCTGTCCAAGGTGCACGACGCGCACAACATCGAGTTCGCCTGCCGGATCTGGGACCTGCGCGCAACCGACCTGAACCAGGGCGTCGTCTACGGCCAGCAGACGCCGGAGACCGCGCGCGACGACCGGCTGGCGACCAGGTTCGACTATGACGCGGTGTTCGGCACGGTGCTGAACAGGTTCGTGATCCAGGCCGTGATCGGCCACCCGCTCACCGTCTACGGCACCGGCGGCCAGATCCGTGGCCTGATCGACATCAGGGACACGGTGCAGTGCATCCAGATCGCCTGCGAGAACCCGGCCACCAAGGGCGAGTTCCGCGTGTTCAACCAGATGACCGAATCGCTATCGGTCCGCGAGATCGCCGACACGGTGGCCCGCGCCTACCCGGGCGAGGTCGCGATCGAGAACCTGGAGAACCCGCGGGTCGAGGCGCCAGAGCACTACTACAAGGTCTCGCACACCAAGCTCGTCGACCTCGGCCTGCAGCCGCACCTGCTGTCCGACACACTCATCGAGTCGCTGTTCGAGATCACCAAGCGGTACGCGCACCGGGTCCGCCCGGAGGCGCTGCGCCCCACTGTCAACTGGCGCTCGCCGTCGTCGGGTTAAAAGGACTTTTATCCCGAACGGTCCGTGCCGACTCCCCCGGCCAGACATGCTGCCGCGACAGGGACCATGCCAAATGCGCTTTCGGTCCCGCTAGAGCATGCCGAATGCGCATTCGGCATGCTCTAGCGCCCCTCGAGCCGGGCGCGATGACCGCTCGGCAGTCCGAGGAGCCCCAGCCGCCACACTCGCGGCGAAGCAGCCCAGCGCTGAAGATCTGGCCGCCTATGACCGGCCAGATCTTCAGCGCTAACTGGATCTTGGCGAGTTTGTGGCCCTCGGGCCTGGTGGGGACTGTCTCGTCTCAGTCCGCGCCGAACGGGCGCAGTTCCATGCAGCCGCGCCTGGCGAGCGGGTGCTTGGACGCCACCTCGATCGCCTCGTCGAGGTCCTTGCAGTCGAGGAAGTCATACCCGACCATGACCTCCTTGGTCTCGGCGAACGGGCCGTCCGAGACCAGCACCTCCCCACCGCGCACCCGCACGGTGGTCGCGTCGTCCGGGTCCAGGGCGCGCCCTTCGAGGCGCACGCCCCGGCCGTCCATCTCGCTGACCCAGTTGTCGATGTCGGGGTCGTCGTCGCTCGCCGCGATCTCCGGGTCGTAGCAGACGATCATCAGGTACTTCATCGTGTCTCTCCTTCGCAGCTAGTAACTATCGTGGGCTACCCGATCGCGCCGGCGGCCGGCCGGCGCCCGAGCCAACGGGTCACGCGGCGGCCCAGGGCGCGGCCGCGATGCGGCTTGAGCGCGCGCTCCTCGTCGCGAGCGAGGCGGGCAGCGCGGTCGCGGCAGGCCGCCGCCCGCAACTGGTAGCGCGCCGCGGTCCGCAGCCGGTCGTTCTCCATAGCGATCAGGAACTGGTACGGGATGTACATGACGCTCTCCTCGTCATCGTCGGCTCATTGATGTCCCTCGCACTGACGACGAACGGGTTCGGGCCAGATCGACACCCGCGGTTTGCCATACGCTGGCCGGGATCGGCGCGGAGGAGGTGCACGCGTGATGGCTGACCCTGGCGCGGAGGTCACCGCCGCGGTCGACGCCGCGTTCCGCGCGGAGTGGGGCCGGGTCGTGGCCACGCTGATCAGGGTCACAGGCGACTGGGACCTGGCCGAGGAGTGCGCGCAGGACGCGTTCGCCCGCGCGCTGCAGACGTGGGCACGGGACGGTGTGCCCGACAAGCCGGGCGCGTGGCTCACCACCGCCGCCCGCAACCGGGCCGTCGACGTGCTGCGCCGCCGGGCCAGCGAGGCGGCCAAGCTGGAGCAGGCGGCCCGCCTCGAGCCGGACGGCCTAGCGGGCGCCGAGCCGTCCGGCGAGGACCCGAGCGGGATCGCGGACGACCGGCTGCGGCTGATCTTCACCTGCTGCCATCCCGCGCTCGCGCTTGAAGCACGGGTGGCGCTCACCCTGCGCACGCTCGCCGGGCTGACCACGACCGAGATCGCCCGGGCGCTCCTGGTCGCCGAGCCGGCCATGGCGCAGCGACTGGTCCGCGCCAAGCGCAAGATCCGCAACGCCGGAATCCCGTACCGGGTGCCGCCCGCCCACCTGCTGCCCGAGCGCACCGCGGGCGTCCTCGCCGTGCTGTACCTGCTGTTCAACGAGGGGTACAGCGCGACCGCGGGCGCGGACATCCTGCGCCAGGATCTCTGCGCCGAGGGCATCCGGCTGGCGCGACTGCTCGCCCGGCTGATGCCGGGCGAGCCCGAGGCGCTTGGCCTGCTCGCGCTGATGCTGCTGCAGGATTCGCGCCGCGCCGCCCGGGTCGACGACGCCGGAGACCTGATCACCCTCGAAGACCAGGACCGCGCGCGGTGGGACCGCGCCGAGATCGACGAGGGCTGCCAGATCCTCGAAGCCGCCGCGCGCGGCGGCTTCGAGGACGGGGCGTACCAGCTGCAGGCGGCGATCGCCGCCTGCCACGCGACCGCAGCGCGGGCCGCGGACACGGACTGGCAGGCGGTCGCACGGCTGTACGCCAGGCTCGCGGCGCTGACACCGTCTCCGGTGGTCGAGCTGAACAGGGCAGTCGCCGTCGGCATGGCGGACGGGCCGGCCGTCGGCCTCGCCCTCGTGGACGCCCTCGCCGCGACCGGGGCGCTCGACGGCTATCACCTGCTTGCGGCGACCCGCGCCGACCTGCTGCGCCGCCTCGGCAGGAATGCGGAGGCGGCGCAGGCGTACCACGCGTCGCTCGCGCTCGCGGGCACAGACGCCGAGCGGCGCTACCTGACCCGCCGCCTCGCCGAGGTCACCAGCTGAACCGGGAAGTTCAGGCCGCGCGGCGGACCAGTCGCCAAGCGGCCGCTTAGGCCGCGCGGCGGTGAACTAGGAAAACGGCCGCGGCGATCAGCATTACCGACAGCACGAGCAGCCAGCCGCCTTCGATCCACTGGAACGGCCAGAATCGGCTGGCCGGCTGGTAGCTGGTCCACTGCGTGTAGCCGTGCTGGTTGAGGCACTGCACAAGTGTCAGCACCTTCGGTTTGCCATTCGTGATCGCGGATCCGACGGCGGGGTTGGCGCAGTACCGATCGAGGAGGTTGTCGGGGGGCCAGCCGGCGAACGCGAACTTGCCGCCCTTGGTCCACCACTGGCTGATGACCGCCGCGGAAGCGGGCACGTTCGGGCTGCTGGTCAGCACCGGAGTCAGGTAGTGCATGCGCAGGAATCCGCCGGCGGC
>Ga0335073_10016829_pt1 | contig 10222 bp, 10 predicted proteins | sample Lox_Sample_22_FD_207093 | JGI IMG/M metagenome (GOLD analysis project Ga0335073, IMG submission 207093) | Soil microbial communities from Loxahatchee National Wildlife Refuge, Florida, United States - Lox_Sample_2.2 | ecosystem: Environmental > Terrestrial > Soil > Wetlands | place: USA... | reverse complement strand
GCGCTGCCGGTTCCTGTCGCGGCGATCCCTTCAATGATCTCGCCGGTGCGCTGCGGCGGAACGTAGTACGCCACGGTCCACTTCGCGGTGGCCGCCGCCTGCGTGACCGCCGGGAGCACGGCCAGGCCCAGGGCGGCGCACAGGCTCGCGAGCAGCTTGCGACGCATTGGAAGGAACTCCAGATCGCGGGACTGAAAACGTCACACACATACCGGTTTCGCGGCACGAGCGTCAAGAGTGAACGCGCGACGGTGATGCGCGATGATCGAGCTGTGGGCGGACTGAACGGACCCTGCAGCGGACGGGGCGGCGGACGGCGCGGCGGCACCAGGCTGGTACGGGCGTTCCGGCCGTCCCCTGACGCGGGCGACGCCGCCCTGAGGCCGGGCGCGTGGCCGGCGACCGTGCCCGCGGCGGCGCAGCTGCTGCGGGACGGCCTGGAGCTGCCGCCGGGCATCACGTTCCTCGTCGGGGAGAACGGCTCAGGCAAGTCGACGGTGGTCGAGATGATGGCCGAGGCCTACGGCCTCAACCCGCAGGGCGGCTCTATCCTCGCCCCGCAGGTGCGTGTCCGCCAGACCGAGCCGGGCGCCGGGCGCGCGCTGATCGTCGAGCGTGAGCCAGGCCGGCACGGCTGGGCGTATTTCCTGCGCGCGGACACCATGCACTCCCTCTACACGTACCTGGAGGAGAACCCCGGCCGCCGCCCCGAACGGCTGCACGAGCTCAGCCACGGCGAGGGCTTCCTGCGGATCTTGCGCACCCGGGTGAACCAGGCCGGCTTCTACCTCATGGACGAGCCGGACGCGCCGCTGTCGTTCGTCGCCAGCCTCGGCCTGGTCGCGCTGCTGCACGACCTGGCACGCGAGCACTCGCAGGCCGTCATCGCCACCCACTCCCCCGTCCTCGCGGCCCTGCCCGGCGCGCACATCCTCGAGCTCGGCGAGTGGGGCATCCGGCCGGCCCGCTGGGCGGACCTGGAGATCGTGCACTCGTGGCGGGACTTCCTCAACGACCCGGACCTGTACCTGCGGTACTTGCTGACTGACTCTGACGAAGGCTGAGGAAACGGCCGTAGCCGGCGCTCGCCGCGTCCGGCGCGGCGGGCTCGATCACTTCCGATTCCGGTTCCGAACGTTCCCGGGTCGCTCCCCGCGGCAGCCTTCCTGTCGCGACGGCGGCGGCCTGGGCGAGCCTGGCGGCGCCTGCGGGGCTGAGCCAGGTCGTGCTGGCCGGGCGCAGCGGCAGGCCGAGCACGTCGGCGAGCAGCTGGCGCCAGGCGGGGTGCCGGCTGCCGCCGCCGCCGATGACGACTTCCTTCGGGTCGTGCCCGGCGGCGCGCAGGTCCGCCAGGCGGACCCTGAGCAGGAAGGCGACGCCTTCGAGCCCGCCGCGCATCAGGTCGTCCCTGTCGTGGCCGAGCGTCAGGCCGGCCCAGGCGCCTGTCGCCGTCGCGTCCCAGCGCTCTCGCGTCAGGTAGGGCAGGAAGAGCGGGGTGTCCGCCCGCCAGGGCCGGCCCGCGACAGAGTAGGCGTGGTCCCAGGAGACACCGAGGACCGTTCGGACCCATTGAATGGTTTCTCCCATGTTTTGCACGGCCGCCAGCCGGTACAGGGCCGCGGCGTTTGCACCCGCTGTGCCGATCGCGCGGAAGAGGTTGGTGTGCGCGGCCTCGTGCGGTGCGGTCCCCGCGGGGACGAGCCACTGGCCGCCGGTGCCCAGCGTGAGCAGCGCGGCGTCATCGGGCAGGTCGACCGCGAACAGGGCGGCGGCGGTGTCGGCGGCGCCGGTCGCGACGGGGATGCCTGGCTCGAGGCCCAGGTGGGCGGCGGCTGCTGGTCTCAGGAGGCCCGCGATTTCGTGGGGTTCTGCGATGGGGGGCAGTAGGTGCCCGGGCAGGCCGAGCGCGTCGATGAGGTCGTGTGCCCAGGCGCCGCGGGTGAGGTCGAACAGCAGCGTGCCCGACGCGTCGGTGGGGTCGGTCGCGGCCTCGCCTGTGAGGCGCAGCCGCAGCCAGTCCTTCGGCTGCAGTGCCCATTGTGCTGCTGCGAGTGTCCGCGGCTCGTGCTTGGCGAGCCAGCGCAGGATCGGGCCGGCCATGCCTGGGCTCGGCTGGTTGCCGAGCTTTGCGGTGAGCTTCGCGGGGAGGGCGGCGTACTCGGCGGCCTCGGCGGCGGCGCGGCGGTCTAGCCACAGGATCGCCTGGGTAAGCGGTGTGCCTTCTGCGTCCGCCAGGACCACGCCGTGCATCTGGCCCGCCAGGCCTAGGGCTGTGACGTGGGCGCCCGGGGCGCTCGCCGTCGCTTCGCGGACGGCCGCGGCGGCGGCTCGCCACCAGTCCGCCGGGTTGGTCTCCGCCTTGTCCTTGCCGGGGATGGTGACCGGGTACGGGGCCGTGCCCCGGCCGAGGACCTGGCCGTCGGGCGTGGCGAGGAGCGCCTTGAGCTGGCTGGTGCCGAGGTCAATGCCGAGAATCGCGGGCAGGCCGCCGCTTAGTGACATAGGGTTATTTGACGATCGCACACAGTAGGGATACTGTACGTATCGGGCCGATTACATAAACGGCACATTTTTGCCGTTCCGGACATCGTCTCACGGAGCAAACCATGACTACGAGGGAATCTGGCCGCCACACCGATGACACCTGGACCAGCCACGCCGCCCGCGGCGACACCTGGACCTGAGCGCGGCTCGCACACGGGGATTTAGGGGGTCGGGGCAGCAGTTGCATCATGACGGGGCCCGCGCAGGAGTCTTCCCGGGCAACTGTTTCGCTCTTCGGGCGCGAAAACGTTGATTTCCTGACCGTTTTGCTCTTTTGTCCAACGGTTTTGCGCCCTAGGGGGTATCTCGGCCCTAGGCGTCACCGGATCGAGGGTTCCGGGTGCACAGGGGCAGGGGGTATTCCGCCTGATATATCCCGATTTATCCGCGTATTTTGGCCCGGGCGGCCGTGAGCGCGGATGACTCCTTTCATGATCATGGGTCAAAGGGGGTCGTATTCGTACCCCAACGACCCATGATCATGGTCGCCGCCCGTTTTATATACCCGGATGGGGTATCCGAAGAGAGCCTGGAAGCCTCTGGCTCTGGAAGGCACTGGAAGCCCGATAACCTCGGCCTTTCAATCTCTCTAAGAGCGCAGCAGCCCGGGCTGGCGCTGCCGCGCCGCAGTGGCTTGGGGTGAAGGCGGGCTGGCGCTAGCTCGCGGGGCGGAGCGGGCGCAGGGCCTGCGTCCAGCGCAGGACCTCGTCGAGCATCGCGGTGGCGTGCGCGTCCATCAACTCGCTGGGCTTGAATCTGCCGTCCTCGTCGAGGGACTCGCGGATGAACGGGATGTTCACCGACTCGGGCACCGGCATGATCTTCACCGCGGTGAGGACCTGCTTGAGCATCTGGGTCGCGCGGGTGCCCGCCGCGACGCCGCCGTAGCTGACGATGCCGGCCGCCTTGTGCTGCCACTCGGCGTGCAGGTAGTCGATGGCGTTCTTCAGGGCGGCGTTGAACCCGTAGTTGTACTCCGGGGTGACGAAGATGAAGGCGTCCGACCCGTCGGCGAGCGCGCTCCAGTCCTTCGTGTGCTGGTGGACGTACTGCTTGAGGCGCGGGTGGTTCGGCTCGTCGAACAGCGGCAGGCCGAGTTCGGCCAGGTCGGTGACCTGGACCTCGAAGCCGCCGTGCTCTTCGGCGCGCCGGGCGATCCACTCGGCGACGGCAGGACCCACCCTGCCTGGCCGGGTGCTGCCGATGATGACGCGCAGGACGGGCTGAGCCACGCAGGACCTCCGGGGACGCGATTCGTTCGCAGCGTTCCGGAGTTTACCTGACGTGTCACCAAGTTTTGCATAACGGGCGGTGCCGGCGACGCTCGCCGTGTGGAATGGCGGGTTTCAGGCCGGCTACGCCCCGTCGATGAGGGGCCGGGCGGGGTCCAGCTCGGATATCGCGGCCGCGAGCGCGTCCGCGAGGGTGACACGGCTGTTCCTGTTGTAGACCGGGCTGGTGGCGTCGGTCAGCAGCACGCTCGCCAGGGCCGCTCCCCGTGCTCTCACGGGCAGCGGTGCGCTCAGACGTGCCATGAGCTCGCGGATGGCGGGCTCGGCACCAGCGATGCGGTCCGCGCAGACGGGGAGCGTTCGCGTGGGCGTCCGCGGCGACGCTTGGGCGTGGTGCGCGACCCGCAGCAGGTGATCCCAGTTGCGGGCCAGCGTCTGACGGCTGCGCAGCGACACGATGTCCACGGCGCGCACGGCCCGCAGCACGGTCGACTCGGGCGCGCGGCCGGCGGCCAGCTCGCTGTCCAGCGACGCGCCGAACGCGCGCGCCAGCACCCGGTCCATCAGCCTGCGGGGCCTGATGACGAGGGGATCGCCGAAAACGAGGATGCTCATGCCATCCAGCCTGCGCCTCGCCGGGCGCCGCCGACAGTGGCATAATTGACAGGGTGCACGACGAAACTGCCACGTACGAAACTGCCATGTTGCCTCCGGGTGTCGCGATCCTGGCGTACGACGGGTTGTCGCTGCTGGAGTTCGCCGCGGCGAACGACGTATTCGGCACGATCGTCACCGCCGCCGCGGGACGCCCGCTGTACCGGCTGGTCGTCTGCGGCGCCGCCGCTTCCGTCACGACCGAGGCCGGGTTCCGCATGGAGGTTCCGCACGGCCTCGACGCGCTGGACACCGTGCACACCGTGGTCGTATCGCCAACCGAGGCCCGCGACGAGGTTCCCGAGGCGGTGCTCGACGCCCTGCGCCTGGCCCGGTCGCGGGGACAGCGGGTGCTGTCGCTGTGCACGGGCGCGTTCATCCTGGCCGCGGCCGGACTGCTCGACGGGCGCACCGCGACGACGCACTGGTCGGAGTGCGCCGAACTGGCGCGCCGCTATCCCCGGGTTCACGTCGATCCGGGGGTGCTGTACGTCGACGAGGGTGACGTGCTCACTTCCGCGGGCAGCGCTGCCAGCCTGGACCTGTGCCTGCACGTGGTGCAGCGCGACTACGGGACCGAGATCGCCGCGAAAGTGGCGCGCGACCTCGTCGTTCCGCTGCACCGGCCCGGTGGGCAGGCGCAGTTCATCGAAACGCCGATGCCGGCTGTGGGCGACGGCGACCTGTTCGCGGACACGATCGGCTGGCTGCGGGCGAACCTGGGTGAGCCGGTGACTGTCAGCGACCTGGCCGCGCGGTCGGCGATGAGTCCCCGCACGTTCGCCAGGCGGTTCGTGGCGAGCACCGGGACGACGCCGCTGGCGTGGATTTCGGCGGAACGGGTCCGGCTCGCGCAGCGACTGCTCGAGACAAGCGACCTGCCCATCGACGCGGTCGCCCGCACGAGCGGCTTCGGCAGTCCTGACAACCTGCGCAAGCACTTCAGCCGGGTCCTGCGGACCAACCCGCAGGCATACCGCCGCACGTTCTGCGAACCAGCGGTCTGACGCGGTATCGCGAGTCGCGATTAGCACCTCGATGTGGATGCGACCGTACGGGAGCTGACCTGATTGGCTCGTACACCATCACGTGGCGGCTGGACGTCACGGCAGAATGAGGCCCATGACAGAGCTGGACGAGCACGGACGCCCTGAACCTCCGGTCGCCGCCGACGAGGCGGCGACGCTACTGGGTTTCCTCGACTATCAACGCGCCACCTTGGCCTGGAAGTGCTCAGGACTGGACGCGGCCGGCCTGCGGGCGACGACGGCGGCCTCCACGATGACCCTCGGCGGCATCCTCAAGCACATGGCCCTGGTGGAGTACGGCTGGTTCTCCCGCTCTCTGCATGGCCGCGACTACGCGCCGCCGTGGGACGCTGTGGACTGGAAGGGCGATCCCGACTGGGAATGGCGCACGGCCGCCGAGGACTCCCCCGACGAGCTCTTCGCCCTGTGGGAGCAGGCCGTGGAGCAGTCCCGCGCCGACGTCGCGGAGGTGCTTGACAGTGGCGACGGGCTCGGCCGGCTGGCCAAACGGACCTGGCCCGACGGACGTTCCCCCAGCCTGCGGTGGATCCTGTGCCACATGATCGAGGAGTACGCGCGCCATAACGGCCACGCCGACCTCCTCCGCGAGTCAGTCGACGGGGCCACCGGCGAATAACCTTCTGGGTTATCTAGCTGAGCTGCGCGGGGTTCACGCCCGTTCCTCCCGCCGCGCTGCTCGCGTAGGCGGCGAGCGCGAATCTCAGCACGCCGACTGCTTCTTCGCCGCTCCACGACAGCGGGCCGTCGCCGGTGCGCAGCCAGCGCAGCCAGTGGCGGCCTGAGTCGCGGAAACTGCTGGCCCAGTCGTCATCGAGCGCGTGGTAACCGCGCATCACGCCGTCGGCGTAGACCTCGAGGCTCGGCTGCTGGATGCCGCGGGCGGTGCACCGGTTGACCCGCGCGTATCCCTTGCTGCCCGTTATCTCCCAGCGCTCGTCATTGGTGTAGTAATCAGATCGCAGGTACATGTCCATCGCCAGAGTGATGTCCCATACCCCGCGGACTCCGTTGTCGTGCTCCCATACGATCGTGGCCGGCGCGTCGATGTCCACGCCGGGCCCGAGCGCGGTGTTCCCTATCCACGCGCGGACTTCCCGCACCGGACCGAACAGCCACAGAGCCGTCGCGAGCTTGTGCCAGCCGTCGTCGAACACCAAGATGCCGCGGCCGCGCCGCATCTGCTCAAGCTGCCATTCGAAGCTGCTCCACGGCACCTCCCAGCCGCCCGGTCCGGTTCCGGTCATCTTCATGTGGTATCCGCAGACGTCGCCGATCTCCCCCGACTCCGCGGCAGCCTTGAGCTTGCGCAGCGGTTCGTAGAACAGGTAGTTCTCCATCACGCGCAAGATCCGCCCGTGAGCCTTCGCCGCGTCCAGCATCCGCTGTGCCTCGGACAGGTCGTTGCACATCGGCTTTTGCATGTTCACGTGCCAGCCGTACCCGAGTATCTCGATCACGCCGTCGGCGTGCAGCGGAGCCGGCAGCAACACCTCTACGGCATCGACCTGGATGCCGCTTTCGGCCAGCGCGGTGGCCGACGCGAACGCGCGGGCGGCCGGCCAGTCCGCCTGGCGCTGTGCCCGGCGCTCCTCGCTCGGATCCACCAGCGCCACGACTTCGACATCGGGATTGCCGGTATAAGCGCGAACGTTCAGATCGTAAATGCGGCCAAGGCCGATGATCGCCGCCCGCACCGGGCGGTCGTACGGTACGAAGGTCACCGCGATATCTTCCCCCGGACGGCTTTCCCGGGAAACTCGGACCGGACGGCGCGAGCGCGTCTCGCTCCTCCTGGTTCAGGCCCCGGGTTCGGCGGCGAAGCCGCGGAATGCCGTCCGGGAGAGGCCGAAGAGGATGGCTATCGCGGTGAGGGCGCCGGCGAGCGGGAAGGCGGCCGCGGCTCCGGCGGTGTGTACCACGGCGGTTGTGAGAGCCACCGAGATAGGGAACGCGCCGGCCGATGCGAGCATGACCAGCCCCATGATGCGCCCGAGGAACGCCGGGGGGAACGACCGCTGCAGAGCGGTCACGATGATGAGTTCGCCCATCGCGTTGGCCAGCCCGAAGGCGGCGGCGGCGACGGCCGCTCCGGCGAGCCCGGCGATGGGAAACAGCACCAGCGCTGCGGTCTGGGCGAGGAACAGGCGGCCGGCGGTCACGGCGGGGCGCCGGGCGCGGATCCAGGCGCCGAGGGTGGTGCCGGCCACCGCCCCGGCCGCCAGTGCGGCGAGCACCAGGCCGTAACCCGACGCGCCGAAGCGCTGGTGAGCGAGGACGGGCAGGGCTACGGCGAATACGCCGCCGGAAGCAAGGTTGCCGGCCAGCACGACGACGAGCATTACCGGCAGCGCCGGGGTCGCCGCGAGTAGAGCCCGGAGCTTCGGCGCGGTGTGCTGTTCCCGCGGCGGGACGGCGACTGGCCGCAGCGACGCGAGGGTGAGGGCGGAGATGGCGAAGGTAGCCGCGTCGAGCGCGAAGGCTGCGGCCGGCCCGGCGCGGGCCACAAGCGCGGCGCCGATCAGCGGCCCGGCGAGACTGCCGACCTGGAGGGCACCGGTGAGTGCGGCGTTAGCCCGCTGGAGGCGGTGCCCGGGCGCGATGGCGGGCATGAGCGCGTACGAGCCGGGCACGAACGCACCCTGGCAGGCGCCGGCCAGCGCCGAGAAGAGCGCGAGCGCGACGAGCGAGGGCGGGCGGAGGGTGACCTGGACCGCGAGGGCGCCGATCAGCGCGGCGCGGAGCACGTCCACGAGGAGCAGGACACGGCTGGCTCCGAGCCGGTCGCAGAGGAGGCCGCCGGCTGGCATGGCCGCTGCACGGGCGACGCCGTAGGCGGCCAGGGTCGTCCCTAGCGCTGCCGCCCCGCCGTGGCCGGTCAGCACGTACCACGGCAACGCCACCGCGTAGCAGGCATCGCCGATCGTCGACGCTGCCTGGCCGCCGACAAGCAACCGGACCCCGTGGCCGCCGCCCGCGGCGGCGCGCTCCGCGGCCGGTTCCCGCTCGTGCGGCAGGCGGGCGCTGACCACAGCGCTGGCGGGCGCTTGACCGGAGGCCAGGCGGGTGACCTGCCCCGTCCGGTTCCTTCTCATCAGGTCCTCCGGCTCATGGGATGGGGTGCCTGTTGGCCGTCAGGCCGGTGGATGGGCGGCACCCGCGGGACGGGATAACCGTGGCGGTGCCGGGCCAGGCCCGGCACCGCCACGATCCCTGTCAGGCGCCGTCTACGACTGTGACCTCGTGCGCGGCCTGGGTGATCATGTCGGGCTGACCGGGAATGCCGAGTTGGCGGAGTCCGGGCAGGATCCGGGTCTGGACGAACGAGCCGAACAGCTCTTCGCTGTCCCACACGTCGGTCATGCGCAGAACGCCGTCGCCGAACGAGGCGACGTGAAAGCGCATCCCGGCGGGCACGTCGCGGTCCCAGCCGACAGTCTCGCGGAGCGCGTCGTACTGGTCGGGCGTGATGCCGTCCCACTTCTGCATGATGACGGTGGCCATGGTTTCCTCCTGATGGTGATGTGGCGGTGCGGCGGTAAACGGGCTTAGAGGGGCAGTGGGTTGCTGAGCACGCCGCCGCCTGGCCGGCGGCCGGCTAGCGTGCGGATGAAGTCGATGGCGTCGATCTCGACGTGCTCGCCGTCACGGCCCCGCCGGAAGGTGCCGCCGGCCGGCCCGTCAAGCACCAGGTCGAACGACAGGTGGTGCAGGTCCGCCCATTCGGCGACGATGTCGGCGACCAGCCGGCCGTCGTGGTCCGGCTTCAGGTCCATCGGCCTGCCTGTCGCGGCGCAGATGTCGATGCGGTGGCACCAGACGTCGCGGGTGAACCCCACGTCGAGCAGGTACTTCAGCGGCCGCCAGCCGATGGGCGGGCCGAACGGGAGCGGGGCGAACCGCATCGGCGCCGGGGTCCCCCAGCGGCCCTTGACCGCCTTCGGGCCGACAGCCTTCAGCTGCCCGACGAGCTCCGCGTTGGACAGCTGCTCGCGCTCGCGCACCTGCAGCTCGTTCAGGCCGTCGACCCAGTGATGGGAGTCGATCTGCTTGTTCAGCGGCAGCCCCCGGCGCAGCTGGTGCGCGAACTCCCGCACCGAGGCCTGCGCGTCGGCCGAGCCGAGCACGTGCAACGCGATCTTGCGGACGTCCCACGCGCTGCAGTCGGTGGGCATCGCCCACTCATCCGGGGTGAGCGCGGCGGCCAGTTCCGCGAAGCGCGCGAACTCGTCCTCGGCGAGGCGGCGTGCTTCCGCGCGGCCGATGCGGTCAGTGTTCATTGGGTCCTCCCCTTGCGATGACATCGTCGATAAGCAGGTCGACGAGACGGTTGAGCTGGCGAAGCCAGCGGTCGCCACCGGGATCGTTGCTGATCTGCGCGTCGGTGACGCCAGCGGCGATGGCGACGATGCAGTCCATGTCGCCTTGCTCTGTTATCCCGGCCGCGCGCATCAGCGTGTACACGCCGCCGAGTACCTTCTCGGCCAGTGCGTACGACTCCGCCGACGGCGTGAAGCCGGGAATGGGCCGGTGGAACAGCAGCTGGTACCGCTCGCTGCTCTCGCTGCCGAACGCGGCGAACGCGTGCAGCCACTGCTTGAGTGCCTCGCGGGGCTCCGGGGAGAGCGTGATTGCGTCCATGCGCTCGAGGAGCTGCCGGTTGCCGTCGGCGAACATCGCGTCGTACAGCGCGAGCTTCGAATCGAAGTACACGTACAGCGAGGGCTGACGCATGCCGACCGCCCG
>Ga0335073_10016828_pt1 | contig 10222 bp, 11 predicted proteins | sample Lox_Sample_22_FD_207093 | JGI IMG/M metagenome (GOLD analysis project Ga0335073, IMG submission 207093) | Soil microbial communities from Loxahatchee National Wildlife Refuge, Florida, United States - Lox_Sample_2.2 | ecosystem: Environmental > Terrestrial > Soil > Wetlands | place: USA... | reverse complement strand
TCGTCAACCTGCCCGGCTCGTCGGGCGGTGTGCGAGACGGCATGAACGTACTGCGGCCGATACTCGTGCACGCGGTGGACCAGATCCGCGGCGGTGATCACGCACGCGCCGATCCGCCGCCGGATGGGGATGCGGAGAGTTCCGCGGAAATTGCGTAGGGTCAGGCGCCTACGCTTAGATCACATGCCATAAAGTGTCGCTCAGGGGAATGATAGACAACCGTGGGACGAATCCGCGGGTGGCCGGCCACCCTCACCGAGTCTGACCTGCTCGAGGCGCCGGTCGTGCTGCGGCCAGTGCGGGTTTCCGACGCCCGCACCTGGCGGGAGATCCGGGTCCGCAACGCCTCATGGCTCCGCCCCTGGGAGCCGTCCAACCCCGAGACGCCGCTGCACCGCTCGTCCATCGGGCCGTACGTCGGCATGGTGCGGACCATGCGGCATGAGGCGCGCCAGGGGCAGGCGCTGCCCTGGGTGGTGACCTACGGAGGTCAGTTCGCCGGCCAGCTCACCGTCGGCTCGATCGTCTGGGGGTCCTCGCGGTCCGGGCAGATCGGCTACTGGATCGACGAGGCGTACGCCGGCCGCGGGATCACCCCCACGGCGCTGGCGATGGCCGTGGATCACTGCTTCCGCGTCGTCGGCATCCACCGCCTCGAAGCGTCGATCCGGCCGGAGAACACCGCGTCGCGGCGGGTCGTCGAGAAGCTCGGCTTCCGCGAGGAAGGGGTCCGCGTCCGCCAGCTGCACATCAACGGCGCGTGGCGCGACCACATCTGCTATGCGATCACCGCTGAGGAAGTGCCGACCGGGATGCTGCCGCGCTGGCGCGACTCGCTGTCCCACTCGTCACGGTCGGGGCATAACGGCTGATTGCCGTTGATCTTCGCGACACGCCGCGCGGATCCTCGTTATCCAACGTCAGTGCGTTTACGCTGCGTCACGTACGCAACCCAGTTGCCGCGGCGAAGAGGGGAGGCACGAACCGGTGAGCAGCGCGATCCTTTACGTCGCGATCGTCGCGATATGGGCCTGCGTGCTCATCCCCCGGTGGCTGCGCCGCGATTCGGCGCGCGGCGCGGGCAGCACCGCGGATGCTCCGGTACCCGGTGACGTGGTGCCCGGTGACGTAGTGACCGGCGATGTCGTGCCGGCCGAGGGCACCGCCGACGACGACTGGCCCAGGACCGCCGAGCCGATGAGCGCCGTCCGGGTCCGTTACACGGAGACGTTCCGTGCCGACGTCACCGTCGAAGCTGAGGCTGACCCGGTACCGGAGGAAGTTCCCGCGCCGGACGCCGGACGCGCCGTCCCGCCGCCGCCCGAGGAATCACGGCGGCGCATGCTGGCTGCGCGCCGCCGCCTGCTCGCCATGCTCACGATTCTCGAGATCGCCGCGGGAGCGCTCGCGGCGCTCAAACTCGCCGCGCTCTGGGTTCTCATCCCGCCATCGATCATGCTGATCGGATACATGCTGCTGCTTCGTGAGGCGTCGCGCGCCGACGCGGAGCGAGCCCACCGCGAGGAGGAAGCGGCGCGCGCCAGGGTCAGGGCGCAGGAACGCGCCCGCGAGCGGGCCGCGCAGCGGGCCGCCGCGGCTCCTGCTCCCCCGGCCGCTCCGACCGTCCCAGTCGCTCGGCCGATGCCCCCCGCGCGCTACGAGGACGCGGGCCGCGACTTCGCGCCCGGCCTCGCGGGGAAGTACACCACCTCGCACGCGGAGGCCACCAGCCGGTCAGACGAGGACCACCGCGACGAGCACGCGCAAAGGCTCCGTGCCGTCGGCGACTAGCTTGACTGGCCCGCGCGACCGGCGCCCGGCAAGTCTGTCACGCGCCTGACGGGCTGGCCCGTAACCGAGGCCACGACCTCGAAATCACGGTCATCGCAGAGCAAGATGAGCCGCTGCCGTTCTGCGGTCGCGGCCAGGACCAGATCGACAGGCCCAGCGGAGCGGTGCCGCCCAGATTCCGTTAGCTCCCGCTGAACCTCGTCGGCCCGCTCATACGCGCCGTCAGCCATCGGAACCCATCCGAACACTTTCTGCAGCAGGCGTCGTTTTTCCCTGCGGTCGGCCAGCGATCTCGCCGAGTACAGGAACTCAAGCCCGACGAGAGGACATGTGGCGATGACACCGGCGGCTAGCTGCTCTGACCAAGCCTGCCGAATCTTGTCCTGAAGGATGCGGAACAAGCCTGACGTGTCGATCAGGTACAAGGCAGGGCTCATCGGCGATAAGCCGATTTGTCACTGAGGAACTCGTCGAAGTCACCTTGGTCGGCCATCTCACCGAGCCGGGCGAGAGCCTCAAGCCGCGCGAGTCGCTGTCCTACCTCACGGAGAGCAGCGTTCACGGTGTCCTTCTTCGTCTTCGTGCCAAGTACCTCAGCCGCCGTCGCGAGCGCCTCTTCGTCGATCTCTATAGGAGTCTTTACCATGGCCATCAGGTACTCCATCCCGTCCGACAAGGGCTGGATATCTAAGGTACCTCTTTAGGATATCCTAGATATCCGAGCTCGCCTAGATTTCGGGCGTGTGCCTCCCGGTCGTTCCGTTGGTGCTGGGTCCGGCTTGAGGAGCCGATGGGTTGGCACGAGCAGACTGCAAAGTTTGCTACGCTAGCTCAGGTTCTCGGGGCTGTAGCGCAGTCCGGTAGCGCACCTCGTTCGCATCGAGGGGGTCAGGGGTTCAAATCCCCTCAGCTCCACCCGGAAAATAGCAGGTCAGCGGCATTATTCGAATCACTGCTCCGTTGCGTGGGAGCTATTGTTCAGCCAAGTTGTAAGTTTGGTGCATGGCCGACGGTAAGCGCAACGCGGACGGGCCGGTCGGCATGAGCGAGATCGCCGAACGGACGGAGATGCTGCTGCCGGGACCGGCCGTCGCCCTCGGCGCCCTACTTGACGTGCCCGTACCCGACCTGGACAACGGCGCGGGCCTGCCGCTGCTCTGGCACTGGATCTACCTGCTCGACCGGCCCGCGCAGGCCGACCTCGGACCGGACGGCCACCCCGTGCGCGGGACGGTCCCCGCGCCCCCGGGACCAGGCCGGCGCCGGATGTGGGCCGGCGGACGCGTCCGCGCCAGCGGAAAACTCCAGTGCGGCTCACTCGCGACCAAGCGGACCAGTGTGGTGCGGGCCCAGGATAAGCAGGGGCGCTCCGGCCAGCTGACCTTTGTCGTGGTCCGCCACCAGATCTCGCAGCAGGGCCGCGTCGTCATCGATGAGGAACAGGACATCGTGTACCGGGACCCCGCGTCCTCTGCGGGCGCCGGGCAGTCTCCGGCGCCCGCGGATACGGGCCCACGCATCCCCCCGGGCGACGGCGAGCGCGCGATCGAGGTCTCGCCCACCCTCCTGTTCCGCTTCTCGGCACTGACCTACAACGCGCACCGCATCCACTACGACCGCGACTACGCGCGTGACGTGGAAGGCTACCCAGGGCTGCTCACCCACGGGCCGCTCCAGGCAGTGGCCATGGCCGAAGCCGCCCGGGTAGCAGCGCGCAGCGGCGACCGACGGCCGGAGGCCGTCTCACCCGCGAACCGCGGGCGTCAGGCCGGCAACACCGATAATTAATCATGCTCGAGCAGTGTGCTGTGCTGGACTGGGCGGCGTCCGGGGCGATGACGCTCACCGGTCAGCCGGACGGCGCGCCTGTGACGTCGCCGGCGCCGGTCCTGACCATGCTCGCAGCGCTCACCGGGCAGCTTGCCCGCGCGACGGGAGAAACCGGGGACCCTGTGCGTGCCAATCCAGCTGAGCTGATCACCGGCCGGGCGGCCCTGATGGGCTTGCGCCGAGGGGGGCAGGTTTCTGCGGGAGGGTCGGGTTTCCTCTTGCGGTCGGCGGACGGCTGGTGCGCCATTTCGCTGAGCCGGCCAGACGACCTGGCGGCCGTCCCCGCGATCCTCGGCGCCCTGGGGCTGGACCCGGGCGACCTGGGCGGGACCCGCCTGTCCGCTAACATGCGGAGCGCTTTGGCGGCAGGGGCGCTCGCCCGCCCGGCGGAGGATCTCGTGGCGGCGGCGCAACTGCTCGGCGTTCCCGCCGCCGCCCTGCCGCCAGCCTGCCGGCCGCCGACCTCGCGGCCGGCGCCCGAGCCGGACACGGGCCAGAGCGAGCCGTCGTGGCGGGTCACGCGGATCGCTCCGCCGTCATCGTCCGCCAGGCTGGCGGGCGCGGTCGTCGCCGATCTGTCATCGATGTGGGCGGGGCCGCTCTGCGCTCGGCTGCTCCACCTGGCGGGCGCGGACGTCATCAAGGTGGAATCGCCGGACCGGCCGGACGGGGCACGCGCCGGCAACCGGGAATTCTACGACTGGCTGCACGCCGGGCATCGCAGCCTGGCCGCAGACTTCAAGACCGCGGCCGGCCGGGCGGCACTCAAGGCGCTGCTCGGCGTCGCGGACATCGTGATCGAGGCGTCCCGGCCGCGCGCGCTGGCGTCCCTGGGCCTGGCCCCGGACATGATCCCGCACCCGGACGGCCAGGTATGGCTCAGCATCACCGGGTACGGGCGCGCGGTACCGGAACGGGTGGCATTCGGCGACGACGCCGCGGTGGCCGGGGGACTCGTCGGCTGGACGGCCGGCGGCCCGGCGCCTGAGCCGGTGTTCTGCGCCGACGCGATCGCGGACCCGCTGGCCGGCGTCTGCGGCGCGCTCGCGGTCGCGCGCTCGGCGGCGGCCGGCGGTGGCGAGCTGATCGACCTGTCCCTGCGCGAGGTCGCCGCCGCCTTCGCCGCGGCGGCCGCGCCGGCGCACGGCCCGCACGAGGTCCGCCCGGACGGGACAGTGACCTGCCCGCTGTCTGGCCGCCAGCAGGCCGTGCTGCCGCCGCGCCGCCCCGCCCCGCCGGTCAGCCCGGACGCGCCGCACGCAGCGGACCTCGGCGCTGACACCGGCGCGGTGCTCGCGTGGCTCGCCGGCCGGGCCGCCGCATGCTGATCCGCAACGCCCGCGTATGGCCGCCAGGCGCCCCGGTGGCCACCGACGCGGCGCTCGCGGACCTCCCGCTGACCGACGTGCGCCTGGCCGGCGGCCGGATCGCCGAATGCGCGCCCGGCCTGCGGCCGGCGCCCGGCGAACCAGACATCGACGCGGGCGGCGGGACCCTGCTGCCCGGCCTGCACGATCACCACGTGCACCTGCGCGCGCTCGCCGCCGCGCGGACCAGCGTCGCTGCCGGGCCGCCGCGGACCAGGACCGCCGCCGACCTGGCGGCGCGGCTGCGCGCCGCGGACGCGGAGCTGCCGCCGGGCGCGTGGCTGCGCGCCGTCGGCTACCACGAGTCGGTCGCCGGGCCTCTCGACCGCCGGGTTCTCGACAGGCTGCTCCCGCACCGCCCGGTACGCGTCCAGCACCGGACCGGCGCGCTGTGGATCGTCAACTCCGCCGCCATCGCACGGCTGGGCCTGGACGGGTGCGAGCTCAGCAGGGTGGAACGAGACGAAGCCGGCCGGCCAACCGGGCGGCTATGGCGGATGGACCGCTGGCTCGCGGACCGTGTGCCCCCCGCCACCGGGGACCTGGCGGCGGTGAGCAGGGCGGCGGCGGCGCTCGGCATCACCGGCTTCACCGACGCCACGCCGGACGCGACCGCAGGCGACCTCGCGTCGCTGGCCGAAGCGGGACTGGCGCAGCGCCTGCACTGCATGGCACCCCCTGAGACCGGGCAGCCAGCGGGAAAGATCAGCCTCGGCCCGGTGAAGATCCTGCTCGACGACACCGCGCTGCCACCGCTCCTCGACCTCGCCGGCCGCGTCCGCGCCGCGCACGCCGCCGGCCGGCCGGCCGCGGTGCACTGCGTGACCCGCGTCCAGCTCGTCCTCACGCTCGCGGCGCTGGATGCCGCGGGCCGGCTGCCCGGTGACCGGATCGAGCATGGCGCGGTCATCCCGGCCGAGTCCCTGCCGGGCCTGCGCGGGCTCACGATCGTCACGCAGCCGCACTTCGTCGCGGAACGCGGTGCGCAGTACGCCAGCGACGTGCCGGCCGGCGACCTGCCCGACCTGTGGCGGCTGCGCTCGCTCGCCGACGCGGGCGTGAGCGTCGCGGGCGGAAGCGACGCGCCGTTCGGGAACCAGGACGTGTGGGCAGCCATGCGCGCCGCGGTCCGCCGGCCGCCGCTGTTCGGTCACGAAGAGGCGGTCTCGCCCGCCCGGGCGCTGTCGCTGTTCCTCGGCGAGCCGGCCTGGCCGGGCAGGCAGCGGCGCGTCGCCCCCGGGCACCCGGCCGACGTGGTGCTGCTGCGCGCCGGCCCGCTGGAGGCGCTGGACTCGCTCGCCTCCGACCTGGTGGCGGCGACGTTCGCCGGCGGCGAGGTCAGCTACGCGCGCGGCACGGGAACCGGCTCGCGATCCGGCGGATCCAGCACCGCGACGACGTAGCCCACGCCCAGCGGGGCGTCCGCGTAGAGCACCCGGCCGGCCGGGACGCCGGCCGTACCGGGAGCGCTGATCGCGCCGGCCAGCACCTGCCACGCCGCGCGGCCGGTCGCCAGCAGGTCACGCGCCAGGTCAGGGTCGAGGTCCGCCAGTGCCGCCATGTCCCCCTCCCGCAGCGCGCGCTCCACGGACGCGTCGAACGAGGCGGCCCGCGGGTCGAGATACCCCGGGGCGGCCACGCCGCGCCGGGCGCTGCCGTCACCCATCGCCAGCAAGCCGACTCGCGGGGCAAGGCCCCGCAGCGACGCGCCAAGTCCCAGGCACTCGGCGGGCGGCGCCTGCTCGTCCACTGCCTGCAGTACCCGCGGCCCGGCGTGGCCCGCCGCGTCGAGCAGCATCGCGCCGAGCCCGACCGCGAGCGGCAGCCCCGGCTTACCGCCCGTGCCCAGCGCCGGCGCGTAGCCGGACAAGTCGAGCCGGTCGTCGGGATCCCAGGTCGCTGTCGCCGCCCCGGCTCCGGCAACCACCACCACCTCCGGGTTCGCAGCAAGCAGCCAGGCGACCGCTTCCGCGCAGGCGGTTCGCAGCTCGGGAAGCACGTCCGCGCGGCCGGTCAGCTCCACGGCGAGCAGTGGCGGGGACGGGCAGACGGCGGCGTGGATGACCGCGGGCACCCCGCGGTTCACGCCAGTCCCCGCACCATACGCGCCGGGAGCAGGTCGCCGCGGATCGCGGCGACCATGTCGAGGGCCTGCCGGGTCTGCGCCACGTCGTGCGCGCGGAAGATCCTGGCACCCAGCCACGCGCCCACCGCGGTCACCGCCAGGGTCCCGGCCAGCCGGTCCCCGACGTCGGCGCCGAGCGTCTCGCCCACGAAGTCCTTGCGGGAAGCGGACATCAGCACCGGCCAGCCGGTCGCGGTCAGCTCGCCGAGTCGCCGGGTGATCTCCAGCGACTGCCAGCTGTTCTTGCCGAAGTCGTGCGCCGGGTCGATGACGATCCCCGTCGGCCGCACTCCGGCCCGCAGCGCCCGGTCCGCAAGCCCCAGCACGCGGTCAAGCACGTCGGCCATGACGTCGGGGTACGAGACGCGGAACGGGCGGGTTCGCGGCGGCAGGCCGCCCGCGTGCGAGCACACCAGCCCGGCACCGAACTCCGCGGCCACGTTGGTGAGCTCGGGATCCCAGCCGCCCCACGTGTCGTTCAGCAGTCCGGCGCCGGCCTCGCACGCCGCGCGGCCGACCTCGTGCCGCCAGGTGTCCACGCTGATCACGAGCTCAGGGTAGGCGGCGCGGACCGTGGCGATGAACGGCACGACCCTGCGGACCTCCTCCGCCACGGTCACCTCGTCCGCGGGCTTAGCCGGGACCCCGCCGACATCCAGGATGTCCGCGCCCTCGGCCACCATCTGGTGCACGCGCTCCAGCGCCGCACCCTCGTCCCAGGTCGCCCCCGGCAGGTAAAACGAGTCCGGTGTCCGGTTCACGATCGCCATCACCAGCAGCTGCCCGGGCGGGAACGAACGGCCACCCAGCACCAGCGGCCCGGGCGCGGGCGTCGCGGGCGCGCCGCTCATCCGGTCACGCTCCGCCGCAGCGAGCCGGCCGGCGGCCGTTCAGCAGCCGGGACCGCCCGGGGCTTCGGCCGCAGCGTGCCGTCCTCGCGGACGAACTGGCACAGTTCCGCCGCGGCGGGAGGCTGGCCGGCGGCACCGGCGCACAGCACATCGGGGCCGGGCAGGCGCCGCCGCTCGGCGACCAGCAGCAATTCGGCGGCCATGACCGCGAGGTCCGCGTCCGGCTGGTTCCTGTGCGCGCGATCCCCCAGGTCCACCTGCGCGATCGCGCCGGTGCCGTGCCGCCGTGCGGTATCGATGAGCACGGCCAGTTCGACGCCGTATCCCACCGGGATCGGCAGCGTCTCCAGCAGCGCGCGGCTGGCCGCCCACTCCCCGGCCAGCGGCTGGGCGACCCCGGCGAGCTCCGGCCACCACAGGTTCAGCAGCGGGCGTGCCACGAGTTCCGTGACCCGGCCACCGCCAACCGGGCCATCGGTTGCCCGGTCGTAGCAGGCCTTGACCAGCAGCGTCCGCTGGGCGGGATCGAGGAGCGGGCCAAGCAGCCCGGTAATGAAATGCGTGCCCCACCGGGTGAGGTCCGCGTCCACGAACAGCACGATGTCACCGGTCGTGACCAGCAGGGACTTCCACAGCGCCTCGCCCTTGCCCGGGTACGCGCCGAGGTGCTCAGCCACGTCGCGGCACCGGTACACCGTCGCACCCGCCGCGGCCGCCACCGCGGCCGTACGGTCCGTGGAGTCGGAGTCCATCACCACCAGCTCGTCGACCAGCGCCTCGCCCGTCATGAACGCGCCGGCGATGGCCGCGGCGACGCCCCCGACCGTGGCCTCCTCGTCGCGGGCCGGGATCACCACGCTCACCCGGGTGCCCTGGCTGTCCTTCCAGCGCAGCAGCTGCTCCGGCGGCCAGTCCCGCCAGTGCGACGTCCGCCGCCGGAACCAGGACTCCGCCTGGTCCTCCATGCCCCCCAACCGGCCTCTCCTTATTTCATCCGAACGTACGGGACCGTCTCCCCAGGTCCCATGGCTGCCGGAGGGGCCGTGACGAGCCTGCACAGTTTAGCCGCGCCGGTCACATCAACTGGTTGCCCGCGCCTATCTGAAGCATGGTCCCGGTCATGAACCGGGATTCGTCGCAGGCGAGGAACGCGACGGTGGCCGCGACGTCCGCGGGCTCTTGCATGCCCTCGGGAAGGGCGGTGGCGGTGACCTGCCTGAACAGCCATTTCTCGTGATCGTCCGGACTGGCCGCTTTCGGGGCAGTGCGGCCGGCCGAAGGGTCGGGGGCCTTCGTCATCGCGGTGTTGACCCCGTTGGGATGGATGGTGTTGACGCGGATGTTGTACCTGGCCACTTCGACGGCGAGCGTCTGGCACAGCCCGACGAGCCCGTGCTTGGCCGCGCCGTAGCCACCGGACATGGGATAGCCGCGGTACCCGGCGGCGGAGCTCGTGATGATGATCGACCCGCCGTTGCCGGCCTCGATCATGCGCGGAACGGTCGCCTTGACCGTCTTCCACACGCCGGTCAGGTTGACGTCGATAACCAGCTGCCAGCGCTCCTCGGACAGTTCCCACATGCGGCCGCCTGCCATCGTCCCCGCGTTGGCGACGACCACGTCCAGCCGCCCGAACCTGCGCACGCCCTCATCGACGATGTTGTGCACGCTCTCGTAGTCGCGCACGTCGGCTCTGGCGACAAGCGCCCGCCGTCCCGTCTTCTCAACGAGACCGCGCGTCTCTTCGAGCTCCGCCATCGTCGCCGGCTCGACGGGGGACCCTGCCACGGGTCCGGCGATGTCGATCGCGATGATGTCCGCGCCCTCTTCGGCGAGCCGGACGCAGTGCGCGCGGCCCTGGCCGCGCGCGGCGCCGGTGACGAAGGCGACGCGGCCGGTCAGGCGTCCCATGCCGCCCTAGCCACGGGCGACCGGGAACGTGACGGGAAGCCGGATCGCGGCGCGAACGCCGTAGTTGGTGTAGACCACCTGCTCGCCGGGGGTGATCTCGTAGTCGGGAATGCGCCTGAGGAATTCCTCGACAGCCAGGCGCAGCTCGAGGCGGGCCAGGTTGGAGCCCAGGCAGCGATGCGGCCCGGCCGCGAATCCGACGTGCGCGTTGTGCGGGCGCGCGAAGTCGACCGTCTGCGGGTCGTCGAACGCGTTCGGGTCCGCGTTCGCCGCCGCCCAGATCACCTCGACCTTGGACCCGGCCGGGAAGTGGCGGCCGCGGATGTCGATGTCCTCGGTCACCCACC
>Ga0335073_10016827_pt1 | contig 10222 bp, 9 predicted proteins | sample Lox_Sample_22_FD_207093 | JGI IMG/M metagenome (GOLD analysis project Ga0335073, IMG submission 207093) | Soil microbial communities from Loxahatchee National Wildlife Refuge, Florida, United States - Lox_Sample_2.2 | ecosystem: Environmental > Terrestrial > Soil > Wetlands | place: USA: Florida... | reverse complement strand
CTCGGCCAGTACGCCGATGGCCTGCTCGACGCGGATCCGGGTGGCGAGCGCATGCTCAAGCTGGCTGACCGTAGTGCGCAGCCGCCCGGCCTCTGAAGTCACGGCTGCCTGGCTGGTCGGCTTTGGTCGCGCCTCCGGCATGCCGCTCTCGGCCGCAAGCAGGTCGGCCAGGATCATCGCGCAGGTCAGATCCGGCAGGTCATCGCCGCCTACTCGCCAGCCATCCTTGGTGCGCCTGACAACGGCATCGTCCGGCACGAACGCGGCGACTGGCGTGCCATCAACCGCAGTCGCATTGACCACGGTGCCCTGGACCACGCTCGCGGTCACCGCGGCGTCGCTGGCAACTTTGCCGCCCGCCGCGCTGCTAGTCGCGAAGCCAACGCCGTCCCCCACCTGGCCGGCACCGACCTGGCCGGCACCGACCTGGCCGGCACCGAACCGCTCTGCTCGTGCCGCCCGTGCGTGGCGGCCCCGCTTACCTGTCATCGCGTACCAGCTAGCTCGCCCAAGCGCTGCTTCACCGCTGTCAGGGACGGATTGGTGAGAGCGCTGCCATCCGGGAACATGACGGTCGGAACCGTCTGGAATCCGCCATTGACCGACATAACGAACTCGGCTGCAGCGGGATCCTCTTCGATATTGACCTCGGCGATCTCGATGCCCTCGGCCGCCAGCTGGCTCTTGAGCCGACGGCAAAAAGCGCACCAGGTCGTGCTGTACATCGTCAGCGGCTCCGGCACCGTCGTTCTCCCATTCGCCAAGGCTGGTCAACTGGATTCTAGTAACGCTCGCGGCTATCGTTCGCTTCCCAGCCGGGCGGCGGCCGTCGGTGGCATAGGACAGTATGGGATCCGCCGAGCCCTGGCGGCTCCGGCGCCTTTGTGACCATTCTGACTGATGGAGAGGCATGGCGATGCCTGAGCGGCACGATCAGGCGGCCAGTCTGGCAGCCGCCGGCAGCTCGCTGCTCAGCGGACCCGACGCCGTCCTGGCCAGCCTGGATCCGGAGCAGCGAGAGGTCGCCCTGGCGCCGCGCGGGCCCGTGTGCGTACTGGCCGGAGCGGGGACGGGCAAGACGCGCGCGGTTGCGCACCGGATCGCGTACCTGGCTGCTACCGCTCAGGCCGACGCGGCGCGTGTGCTTGCCGTCACATTCACGACCAGGGCCGCCGGGGAGCTCCGCGGCCGGCTGCGCCAGCTCGGCCAGCTCGTCCCTGACGCCGGGCTGGATCGGGTTCAAGCCCGGACATTTCACTCGGCGGCGTTGCGGCAGCTGACACATTTCTGGCCGTCCACAGTCGGCGGCCCGGCCCCTCAGGTCCTGGAGTCCAAGATCAGCCTGGTGGCAGAAGCCGTGCGCCGGCTGCGGATCTCAGCGGGCCTGCCCGAGCTGCGGGACGTCGCGAGCGAGATCGAGTGGGCGAAGGTCACCCAGGTACGGCCAGCCGACTACGCAGCGGCCAGCGCCAAGGCCGGCCGGACGCCGCCGCTTGACGCCGCCGTGCTGGCCAGGATCTACAGCACCTACGAGGAGCTGCGAACCGACCGTAACCTGGTGGACTTCGAGTCTGTGCTCGAGCTGACCGCAGCCATCCTTGCCGAGTACCCGGCGGCGGCCCGCTCCGTCAGGGACCGGTACGGCTGCTTCGTCGTCGACGAGTACCAGGATGTGAACCCGCTCCAGAAGCTGCTGCTAGACATGTGGCTCGGCGGCCGGGACGAGGTCTGCGTCGTAGGCGATCCGCGCCAGACCATCTACTCCTTCACCGGCGCGACTCCCGCTCACCTGACCGGATTCCCGGCGGAGTTCCCGACTGCAGCGGTGATCCGGCTGGTGCGCAACTACCGGTCCACGCCGCAGGTCGTCACGCTCGCCAACAGGCTCATCGCTGCCCTCGGCTCGTCAGGTCCCGGCGCCCTTGTCGCACAGCGGCCAGCCGGCCCGGCTCCGCAGCTGACCGAGTATCCCGACGAGCCCGCCGAGGCGGCAGCCGTCGCGCAGCAGGTGCGGACGCTGCTCAAGGCCGGGACCGCGCCGGCCGAGATCGCTGTACTGGTCCGCACGAACGCGCAGACGGAACGACTGGAGCAGGCCCTGGCACAGGCCGGGGTGCCCTTTCAGCTGCGCGGCGCTGAGCGATTCTTCGACCGGGACGAAGTCCGCCGTGCGGTCGCCCTGCTGCGGGCAGCAGCCAAGTCCGCGTCCGCGGCCGACGATCCGGCTGCTCAGGTCGCGCCCATCCTGGCGAGCATCGGCCTGACACCGCAGCCGCCAGCCGGGCGCGGTACCGCGCGTGACCGCTGGGAGTCGCTGGAAGCCCTGGCCCAGCTTGCCGCCGACTTCTTCGTCTCCCGCCCGGAAGCAGGACTGGATGAGCTGTCAGCCGAGCTTGCGGTGCGCAGTGCGATCGGTCATGCGCCGGCGATGGCCGGCGTGACGCTCGGCTCGCTGCACGCGGCAAAGGGCCTGGAGTGGCAGGCGGTGTTCCTGCCCGGACTGACCGATGGCAACGTGCCGATTGTCTACGCGCAGACTGACGAGGCCATCGAGGAGGAGCGCAGGCTGCTGTACGTCGGCGTGACGAGGGCACGGGAGCGGCTCTATCTCTCCTGGGCGGTTGCCAGGGCCCCGGGCGGGCGCCGGACGCGCAAGCCGTCACGCTTCCTCGCCGACGTGCTGAGTGGCCGCGGCGGCTCGGGGGAGCGCGCGCAGTCCAGGCGCCGCGCTGCCGGGCGCGCGGCCGGACCGGCTGACGGTCCGCCGGATGCCGACAGCGCACTGTTCCGCCGGCTCAAGGACTGGCGGCTGGCAGTCAGCAGGGAGCAGAGCGTGCCGGCCTACGTGGTCTTCTCCGACGCAACGCTGCAGGCGATTGCCGACGCGCGCCCGGCTAGCCGCGGCGAGCTTGCCGCCATCCCCGGTGTCGGAGTGGTGAAGCTGGATCGATACGGTGCCGCGGTGCTCGAGCTATGCGCGGATGCTACTGCCCAGAAGGCCGCGCCATGAGCAAGGCACTCGACGAGGTCATCGCCTTGCTCGATCTGGAGCAGATCGAGGTGAACATCTTCCGCGGCGAGAGCCCGGAGGGGGAGCGCCGGCAGCGTGTCTTCGGCGGCCAGGTGGCCGGCCAGGCGCTGGTTGCCGCGGGCCGCACGGTCCCGGCGGACCGGCCGGTGCACTCGCTGCACGCCTACTTCATCCGGCCGGGCGACCCGACAGTGCCGCTGGTCTACGTGGTGGATCCGGTCAGGGACGGACGCTCGTTCACCACCCGGCGGGTGACGACGATCCAGCACGGTAAGACGATCTTCACGCTGTCGGCGTCGTTCCACCGCGCCGAGCCGGGACTGGAGCATGCCGACGTCATGCCCGTGGTTCCCGGCCCGGAGGACGTGGAGCCGACCGCCGACCGGCTACGCCGCCTGTATGGTCCCGCGGCGGATGACTACATGTGGCCGAACCCGATCGACATCCGGCATGTGGGCCCGCTGACCGCTGAGGCTTCCCGTGATCCCGCCCTGATCACCTCAAGAAACGTGGTCTGGCTGCGGGCCGACGGCGAGCTGCCTGACGATCCGCTGCTGCATGTCTGCCTGATGACCTACGCCTCCGACATGACGTTGCTGGACACCGTGCTGCTCGCGCACGGGACATCCTGGAGCGACGGCCTGGTCGCCGGCGCCAGCCTTGACCACGCGATGTGGTTTCACCGGCCCTTCAGGGCCGACCGCTGGCTCTTGTACGTCCAGGATTCGCCGGTCGCCAGTGGCGCGCGCGGGCTGGCGAGAGGCGAGGTCTACACCCGCGAGGGGGAGCTGGTTGTGTCAGTGGTTCAGGAGGGGCTGCTGCGCCCACGGCGCTGACGTAGGGAAATCGCAGGTAGAAAAAAAGTTGCCTTGGTCGCGGCGCCCTACGTAGGCTTGCTTCCTGTTCGCGTGCCGACCCACTACGCCCGAGAGGAGGTGCCCCTGATGCTGAAATTCCCACCGGCAACGGCCAAGCCAGGCAGCGATGCTGCCGAGGCGGGTGCCGCCCAGGCCGCTTTGCGACCGCTCGCCGGCTTCGGCGCGGGCGCCTTCGGCTCAGACGGCGTCTGGGCCGGCTCCCACGCCAGCCAGAAGGTCGCCTCGCCTGCGCTGCCGCGCTTCCGGGGCGCCTCTGCCGGTGCCACCAGCCAGGAGTGCGCGCAGGCGCCAGCGCATGGCGGCGCGTATGAGCCCGGCTTCGGTGGCCGCACCAGCTCTATCCGTATCCGTCCTGTCGGCAGCGCTGTCGGCACCCAGCAGATCAGCCTGATGGCCCGTCTCAACCCGGTTACCCCGGGAGGAGTGGGTCCGCATCCGGCGAGAGAACCTAGACCGGTCTAGCACAGACCGGCCAGATCCTCTCCAGGCCGCGGACCCGACAGGGTCCGCGGCCTTTGTGTTGCGGGCCACAGATTGTCAGAGGCATGAGAGAAGCTCGACGAGTAGTGGAGAGGGGATGGCACCGATGCAGTGGCCCGGCACAACTGGCGTGCTGGAGGGACTAGGCGGCGCTCCAAGCGGGAATGAGCTCTGCGACCAGGCATTCAGCACTCAGGTTTTTGCCAACGCTGAGCTGCCGTGCCGGGATGACCCGGAGCTGTTCTTCGCCGAATCACCGGAGGACGTGGAGCTCGCAAAGTCCCTGTGCGGAAGCTGCGCGGTCAGGATGGTCTGCCTAGCGGGGGCTATCGCACGCGCTGAGCCATGGGGCGTCTGGGGAGGCGAGCTGTTCCTGCGGGGAGAGATCGTCCCGCGCAAGCGCCCTCGGGGACGTCCGCGCAAGGACGCGGTTGCAGCCTGACGCACGGCATGGTGCAGCCGCGAGTTCGAGAAACGGAGACAACACGACGGGATGAGCATGAGTGCAATGGCGCCTCTTCAACCGGAACTAGCCCGAGAACGACAACGACACCTGCTCGCAGTCGCCGCCGCTGAGCGCGACGCCAGCCTCGCACGGCAGCGTCGGCGGATCATCCGGCGGGCCGAGCGCGCTGAGCGGCGGCAGCTCAGCCGACGGGACCAGGCGATCAGGCTGAGGGCCCAGCTCGAGTATCTCGAGCAGGCCAGATAGCCGCATCAACGCGGGGCGGGCCCGGGAAGCAACGGACTTCCCGGGCCCTGGTGTTTGTTCACACAGCGAGCAGGGACCCGTCCAGGACGCGGTCATCGCCGGGCCCGTAGCCCGGTATCCACTGCAGCACCTCGGCCCGGAACGGGCCAGCGCATTCCAGCTGGCACAGCACGCCGATGCCGGCCGTCGAGACGCGGTGGATGAGCACATAGGACGGCGGCAGGTTGAGCCGCCTGGCGACGTTAGCCGACCGCAGGTCCGCCACCTGGGCAGCCTCGGCTCGCATCCACTCCCGGCTGAAGGCGAAGGTCTCGCCGCGCGACGGATCGGCGAGCGGGGCAAGGAAGGCATGCAGCTCGTCGAGGTCGATGCTGACACCTGGCCGCAGGAAGCCATGTTCGCGCAGTTCGCGCTCCACCATCTCGATGTCGCCGTCATTGTGCATGAGCCACAGCAGCCGGCCGAAGATGAGCGGCAGCCCGCCAGGCAGGCGATCGACGGCGCCGAAATCGAGAACGCCCAGCCGCCCGTCCGGCAGCAGCCGGAAGTTCCCCGGATGCGGATCGGCATGCAGCAGGCCGGCCCTGGCCGGGCCCGAGAACAGGAACCTGACCAGCAGCAGGCCCGCGCTGTTCCGCTGCTCCCGGGTGCCGGAAGCGATGATCTCGGCCAGCGGAGTGCCGTCCATCCACTCGGTGACCAGCACGTGGTCGGTCGCCATGAGTACCTGGGGCACCGCGATGTCGGGATCTGCGGCGTAAGCGTCAGCGAACGCCTGCTGGGACGCCGCCTCGAGGCGGTAGTCGAGCTCCTCGACGACCCTGTTGCGCAGCTCGTCCAGCATCGGCTTGACGTCCAGACCGGGCATCAGCACGCCGAAGAGCCGGCCCGCACGGCTCAGCTGGGTGAAGTCATTGCTGAGAGCCTTGCCTGCCCCCGGGTACTGGATCTTGACCGCGACGTCCCGGCCGTCGTGCCAGACGGCACGGTGCACCTGGCCGATTGATGCTGCTGCCGCGGGCCTGTCGTCGAAGTCGGCGAAGCTGGCGCGCCAGTCCAGGCCCAGATCTTCGGCGAGAACCTTATGGACGGTCGCCACCGGCAGTGGTGGCGCCGACTCCTGCAGTTTCGTGAGAGTTGCCCGGTAGGGTGCCGCGATCTCCGGTGGCAGCGCTGCCTCGAAGATGGACAGTGCCTGGCCGAGCTTGAGCGCCCCGCCCTTGAGCTCCCCGAGAACGCGGAAGATCTGCTCCGCAGTCCGCTGCTGCAGCTCGTGGGCGACGATCTCAGCAGGCCTGCCGCCGAGCCGCTTGCCCAGTCCAAGTGCCGCCCGGCCCGCCACTCCCACCGGCAGCGAAGCCAGCTTGGCGGTCCTGGTCACGGTGCGGTACGGCAGATCGGTCATGATCTCCATTGTCGGGTATGCAAGGCAACGCTTGCCACCGGCGCATCCAAGGGTGCCTCGCCCGAACCGGTCACGGCATCAGGCCGTTACCTGGCGTGGGCACTGAAACCAGGACCTGAGGGAGACGACGCCAATGGTGAATCGCCTGCTCGTAGCCGCCGGAGCCGTTGCGGTGGCGGCCGGGGTGGTTTTCGCTCTGCAGGGATTCGGCGTACTTGGCGGGAGCGTGATGTCAGGTAGCTCACTCTGGGCCGCCCTCGGTCCCCTCATCGTCGTAGCGGGGCTGCTGGCGATCGGCGTGGGCCTTCGCCGCGCTGCCGCAGATGCACGCCGGATGCGGTAGCCAGCTTCTGCGCCGCCACTGCCAGGCCGGGCAGACCAGCTCTAGCGTGCCGTTCGCCGTCACCTGCGCACGCGGCGCCTGGTCAGCGAACGCAAGCACCTGCCCGGCCGCTTGCGCTGCCACGGTCGTGGCCAGGACGGGGTCGCACGCTGGCGGGTCTACGTTGTGCCCGGCCAGCTGGGCAAGTATGAGCGGCCATGCCGGGTCGCGCTCGGCCTTCGCCAGGTCGATGCACCGCAGGCAGGCCGTGACCCCGGGTAGCACGAGCGGGCCGACGACGCCGATGGCCTCGCTGGCGTCCACCGCGAGGTGCGGCAGCCGCAGGCGCGACAGGTCGGCGGTCTCGGCGGGCGACTGATGCCCGACGAGCACGACCAGGTCAGGCCGACCCGCCCGGTGCGGCTGGGCCAGTTCCCGCACGGGGAGCACCGGAGTGGATCGAGCGGCCACTCCGGACCGGGTGAGCAAGTCGGCGACGATGCCTGCGATGAGGCCCGAGCCGCAGATGAGCACCGCCGTCGACGACCGTCGCGCCAGGACGCGCGCTCCGCCATCGCCGTCCTGAGCCGCCAGGGATGCCGTCGCCAGCACCGGCAGCAGCTGCTTGCGCCGCTCCGGTGCGAGACTCCGGACCACCTCAGAGGGGAAGTCGACCAGAACCCCGGCCGCCGCGAGCAGCGTCATGATCCGCTCGGTCACGGCTGGCTGCACGCCATGCGCGCGAGCCGCGGCAACGAGCTGGTCGCGCTCGCGGCTCCCGTCGAGCAGCCGGATCACGTCTGCTGCCTGGCTCAGCCCTGAAATGGCGATGGCGCGCCGGGGGTCGATGCCGATCTGGACCGTATCCCGGTCTCGCCATAACGGCAGTAGTCCTAGTCGCAGTGCCGGTCTCACAGCTGCGAGGGTGTCACGCCGGACCGACATTCCGGTTGCCAAGTCCCCGGGTGCCAGGCCAGTCGCCCCCCTTCCCCGGAAGCGGCGGATGGGCCTGGGCCCGGGGACCCCTGGCCTGCGAAGCTAGGCTCGGCCTGGCGGCTGGTCAAGGCTGCCCTGTGGACATCGCTGTGCAAATCGTGGGGAGCATGCGGCGTGTTCCTGTGGATATCCGCGCATACTGCTGTGAATTAGTTGACGGGTCATGATGGCCCGTCTGCCTGAACTGCCGGGATGTCGTCCACCTGCTGTGGACGCACATTAGTGGCGTTAGCGCCGCCTATGGACGGCCGGATCTAGCTCTCAGCCTGCTCGCCCGTTTCGTCGTCCCCGGAGCCGTCGCCGCCAAGGTCCGAGATATCGAACTCGGTCTTGCCGTGGATGAAGCCGTCGGGGTCGTCAAGGTCATCCGAAGTAGGAAGCAGGTCCGGGTGGGCCCACACCGCATCCCGGCCGGTCACGCCCCGCTCGGTGGTGAGTCCCTGCCAGATCGCCGCGGCCTCGCGCAGTCGGCGTGGGCGCAGCTCCAGGCCCACCAGCGTCGCAAATGTGCGCTCAGCTGGCCCGCCTGTGGCCCTGCGGCGCCTGATGGCCTCAGCCAGCGCGTCCGCTTGCGGCAGCCGGCCGTCCGCGGCCGTGGCGACGACAGTCGAGACCCAGCCCTCCACCAGGGCCAGCACAGTCTCCAGCCGGGTAAGGGCTGCCTTCTGCTCGGGGGTGTCCTCGGGCTGGAAGAGCGCAGCGCCCGATAGCACCTCATTCAGGGCTTCCGGGTTGGAGGGGTCGATCTGCGGCATGGCGTCCCGGAGCGCGGAGGCGTCCACCTTGATGCCGCGTGCGTAGTCCTCGACGGCGCCGAGCAGCCGGGACCGGAGCCAGGGCACGTGGTCGAACAGCCGGTGATGGGCGGCTTCGCGGAGTGCGAGGAAGAGCCGGACCTCGTCCAGGTCGACGGAGAGGCCTGCACCGAACGCCGCGACACCAGCAGGGAGCAGCGCGGCCGTGCCCGCCGGGCCGAGCGGCAGGCCCACGTCGGTGGAGCTGACGACTTCCTCGGCCAGTGCGCCAACGGCGGCGCCGGTCTGGCCGCCGACCATCATCCCGCCGATCCGGCGCATCATCTCGCCGAGACCGCCGAGTCCGCCGAGTCCGCCGACCATGGCCTGCATCTCCGGCGGCAGGTCTGCCATCATCTCTGCCGGGTCGCTGCCGATAAGCCCGCTCATGGCCTCAACCGCGCGTGCCGCAATGGGGTCGCAGAGCTTGGACCAGACCGGCAGGGTTGCCTCGACCCACTCGGCCCTGCTCCAGGCCTGCGCTGTCCTGATCCCGCTCGGGAATTCAGTCGCGTCCTCCAGCCACAGATCGGCGAGCCGGAGCGCCTCGGTGACCTTGCTGCGATCACTTTCCAGGACGCTCGCGTCACCCTTCTGCGCAACTGTCTGCCGTGCGATGTTCTTGGCCAGATCCCAGTTCACTGGCCCGCCCTGCCAGGACATCAGGTCGGCGAACTGGCGCAGCGCTTCTGCGAACTGCTGCGGGTCGCCCATCGGTCCGAGGGGGCCCATGCCGCCGAACGGACCGAGCGGCCCGCCGGAGCCGCCAGATTCATCGCCGGAGCCCGATCCGGAGCCGGCGCCGGGGCCAAAGCCGAAGGGAGGTTCAGTCATCTGCCCGCCCTCTCAGGCAGGATGGAAGGGTCCACACTCGCCAAGCTATCCCAGGAGCGGTCCTCAGTGAGCAACCGAGTAGCCCGGGTTCGCCATGAGCGCAGCCACGGCGGGGAATTGGCGGCTCCGGCGGCGCGTCGCTGCGCCGGCACGGGAGACGCCAGCTCTGACCCGGCTAGCGGTGGCGATACGGCTCGCGGTGCGGACGCCATTCAGATTGGGACAGCGGATCCGGCCAGGCGGGCCATTCAGGCCGAGACTGTCCAGCCTGGCGTCACGACTCAGGCCGTGGTGGCCGCTCGGGCAGTCGAGCCGTCGCCGGCCGCGGGAATGCGGCCGGTGGTCGCGGTTACCGGGGCTGCGCACGGACTCGGCCTGGCGCTCACGACCAGGCTGGCGGATTCTGCTCTGGTCGGGCGCGTCGTCGCGATCGACGACATCCGCGGTGACGTCAGCGGCGTGACCTGGCGGATTGTCGACGTCCGTGATCCTGCGCTGGCCGGCCGCCTGGCCGACGTGGACGTTGTCGTGCACACCGATCTCGACCTGTCGCCAGACTCTGATGCCCGGACCCGCCGTGCCTTCAACGTCCGCGGAGCGCAGACCGTGCTCACGGCGGCTGCGGCCGGAGGTGTCGCCCGGCTCGTACTGGTGACCAGCGCCATGGTCTACGGCGCGCAGCCTGACAACCCGGTCCCGCTGCCTGAGGATGCGCCGCTGAGCGCCGAGTCCGACGACAGCGTGGTCGGTGACCTGCTGGAGATCGAGCA
>Ga0335073_10016826_pt1 | contig 10223 bp, 7 predicted proteins | sample Lox_Sample_22_FD_207093 | JGI IMG/M metagenome (GOLD analysis project Ga0335073, IMG submission 207093) | Soil microbial communities from Loxahatchee National Wildlife Refuge, Florida, United States - Lox_Sample_2.2 | ecosystem: Environmental > Terrestrial > Soil > Wetlands | place: USA: Florida... | reverse complement strand
GACCTCGGCCTCCAGCAGATTGTCGATGGTCAGGCCGTGCTTGCGGGACAGATAGCCGTGGCCGCCGCCGAGGGTTAGGCCCCCGACCCCGGTGGAGGCGATGATGCCAGCCGGTGTCGCCAATCCGTAAGCGTGAGTAGCGGTGTCCACCTGACCCCAGGTGGCCCCGCCTTGGACGCGGGCCACCCGCCGCTCGGGGTCCACGTCGATGCGGTTCATCCGCGACAGGTCGATCACGAGGCCGCCGTCGACGGAACCGAACCCGGGCCCGTTGTGTCCGCCCCCGCGGACCGCGACCGCCAGCTTCGAAGCGCGGGCAAACTTCAGGGCGCCCGCGACGTCGGTGACCGAACCGCAGCGCACGATCACCGCGGGTCGCTTGTCGATCATCCCGTTGTGCAGCGCCCGCGCCTCGTCGTATCCCGGGTCGTCGGGCAGGATCACCTCACCACCGAGGTGGGCGTGTAGGTCGTCGGATGCGGTTGTGAGGCTCATCTGCAGAACCCCTCCTTGCTTTGCGGGAGTTGATACCGCGACGCTACGAGGCCAGGGGGTCCGGCGTCATGACCACAACGACGCATTTGCCGAGCCCTCGACTTTAGTCAGATCTGACTATTCTCCTGTCGCCGTCGGCGCGGCTACCTTATGAGCATGGCTCAGGCCACCGAGTGGGTGCCACCACCGCTTCCGGCCGAACTGATCGCGCGTCGCCGTGGCCCGCTGGTGGGCCGCGCCGCGGAACTCGCGGCGTTCGAGCAGGCCTGGGAGCGGGTCGAGGCTGGCAACCGCCAGGCGGTGTTCATTGGCGGTGAGCCCGGGGCGGGCAAGACGCGCCTGGCCGCCGAGGTCGCCGCGACACTGGCCGACCATGATGTCGCGGTGCTCGTGGGCAGCTCAACGGCCGACGCCGACGTGCCCTACGCACCCTTCGCCGAGGCGCTGGATCGCTTGCTGATGGCCAGTCCCCCCGGCTCGATGGCCGAGCTCTTGACGGAGGCGGGACCGCAGTTGCGCCGGCTGACCACCCAGGTGTACCGGCATCTGCCCGATACCGGCCCCGTGGCGGACGACGGCACCGCCCGGCGCGCCCTTTTCGACGCGCTGACCAGCTTCCTGCGGCGCCTGACGGTCGACCGCCCCATCGCGCTGATCCTCGATGACCTGCATTGGTCGCAGCTACCCACCCTCGCGATGCTCGAACAGCTGCTGATCGGCTGCGCCGACGTCCGCTTGCTGGTGGTGGCGACCTTCCGCACCACCGAACCCGATCGCTCCGACGAGCTGATCACCCGGCTGGCCGAGCTGCATCGGTTCGACGGCGTCCGACGCCTGGACCTCGGCGGTCTGGACACCGAGGCCATCGCCGAATTCGTCAGTCAGACACAACAATTGGCGCCTTCGTCGGCGCGCACGGCGGCGGCCCTGCTGCGCGACAGGACCGGCGGTAACCCGTTCTTTTTGACCGAACTATGCAACGATCTGGAACTCCACGGCGGGATCTCCGCATTGAGTTCGCAACAGACAGTTCCGGCATCGATCGGTGATGCCATCGCTCGTCGCCTTAAGGGACTGGGACTCACCGTCCGAAAAGTCGTCGAGCAGGCCGCGGTGCTGGGCGAGACGTTCGACCTGCCCGCGCTCATCGCATCCAGTGAAACCGATCTCACCGCGACGCTGGCGGCCATCGATTCGGCCGAGGGGCTTGGGCTGATCCGGGCGGTTGACGACTCCGATGGCGAGTTCTCGTTCGTGCATGCGCTGACCCGCGAGGCCGTTGTCGGCGGGATGGCGGCGTCGCAATTGCGGATCATGCACGCCCGCGCCGCCGAGGCGCTCGAGGGACGCGCGGACCCCACCCTGGTTCCCCGCCTGGCCAACCACTACCTGCGGGCGCACGTGCTCGGCTACCACGAGCAGGCACTGCGGTACGCACGCGAGGCCGCCCGGATGGCCGAACAGAGCGTGGCCTACGAGGACGCGGCCAGATGGTTCGAACGGGCCGCGTCGCTCCCGGAGCTGAGCCTCGCGGATCGGGCCAGGATGAATCTCGGTGCGGCCGCAAACCATGTGCGCGCCGGCGACTTCCCCCGCGCGCTGGCGATCTACGAACGCATCAGCACGATGGACGACCCGCTCGTACGGCTGGAGGCCGCCGTCGGCTACGAAGACGCGAATTGGCGCTACCGGCGGGCCGATTCGAAGGCAGCCGACCTGCTGGCGTCGGCGCTGGAATCGTGCGGATTGCACACCGACGACCCGAGTTATCTGCAGGCCCTCGGCAGCTTCGGTCGTGCGCTGGCATTCGGCGGCGAAGTCGGGCGTGCCCGCGAAATCAGCGACCGCGCGATCGAGCGGGCCCGGGTCATCGCCGATCCGGCGGTGCTACTGCACACCCTCACCACCAGCCTGTGGCAAGGAATCACCCCTGAGTTGTGCGAAATCCAATTGGAACGCTCGGCCGAGGTCTCGCGCACGGCGCTGGCGAGTCGCAACTACGAGGCGCTCGGTGCCTCTTCGCATTTCGGCGCGATGGCCAGCTACCTGGCTGGCCGGCCGGACGATTTGGCGGCCTCGGCGGTGGACATGCGACGCGTGGCCCAGATCTGCGGCCAACCCGTCTTCGGGTTCGTCGGCGCATGCGTCGAGCAGGCCCTGACCTATCTGCGGGGCGATTTCGCCGGCGCCGAACGCTGGGCCGACATCGCTTTGCGCACAGGCACTTTATTCGACGCCGACGACACCGAGGGTTCGTACGGGGTCCAGATGTTCATGATCCGCCGCGAAACCGGAGGCCTGAAAGACTATGGCGGATTCGTTGACGGCAGCGAGACATTCGCGGGCCGCTGGGTGCCCGGCCTGCTCGCGTTGTACACCGAGCTCGACTGCGAACGCGGGATGGCCCGCGCGCTGAATCAGTTGCTTAACCGCAAGCTTTCGGACCGCACCGATGAGGCGCAGTGGCCGATGGAGCTGGTCTTCATGGTCGAGGCAGCCTTGGAGCTGGGCAACCGCGAAGCGCTGCACGTGCTGCGCCCCTTCGTCGCCCGCTACGCCGGCAAGAACATGGTGGCCGGCCAGTTCGTCGCACTGTTCGGCAGCGCCGACCGCTATCTCGCCCGAATCGCGGCACTCGGCGGCGATACCCGTTCGGCCGAAAGCCATTTCGATGCTGCGCTGGAGATGGACCGGCGAATGGGCTCGGTGGTGCATATCAGCGAGACACTCACCCGGCAAGCGTTGTTCGCCGCATCCCGTGGCCGCGCGGACGAGGCCCGACGCCTGGCCGACGAGGCCCGCGGTATCGCCGCGTCGATCGGTCAGGTCCGGGTGGTCAATCTGGTGGACACGCTGCTGACTGCGGCTCCCGATGGCCCGGATGGCCTGACCGAACGAGAAGTCGAGGTGCTGCGGCTGCTGGCCGCGGGCCTGAGCAACCGCGCGATCGGCGAACGCCTTTTCATCAGCACCAACACTGCGGCCAACCATGTCCGCAGCATCCTGATCAAGACCGGGGCCGCGAACCGTACCCAGGCGGCAATGTACGCCGCCGATCACCAGCTGCTCGGCTAAAGCTCTCTTCACCTCAGATGTCGGACAAACTGCCTTCCGGCATAAGGCGCTGATTCACCTCGACGATGACGTCGGCCGGAAGACCGGCGCGGGCGGCCGCCGTCCTGATGGCCTCGGGCGAGGGCGCCTCATAGAGGCAGTACGTCTTGCGCTTGTCGGCCGACAGAAACGAGTACATCCAGCGAACGCCGGCCTCGGCGTTGATCCGATTGATGCCATCGGTGAGATCGAGGTTCGGTTCCAGTTCCTCGGCGAAAGCGCGCTCGACCATGAATATCGGCATCGTTGACTCCTGTTCGTGATCTCGGGGTCAAATCTACGTCGCGGGCATCAGGGATCCGTCATGACCCATTACTGCGCCGACGCTGCTGACCAAGACCGGAGGGGACGCAGCAGCGCGTTCTTCTTGTAGTAGTGCTCTGCCATCCGCCGCATGATGTTGTCGAGCGCGCTGACGGCGTCGTTCAGGTACGGCCCCTTGTTGAGCATCACGCACTCGGCCCGCTCGCTCATCGCGGCATCGCTGATTTCCGCGCGGGACGGCAGCCCCGTCTTGGCGAGTTGCTCGAGGACTTGCGTCGCCCAGATCACCGGCAGGTGCCCCGCCTCGCACAGCCACATGATCTCTTCCTGCAACTCCGCCATGCGCTCGTAACCGCACTCGACGGCCAGGTCACCCCTCGCGATCATCACTCCGACCCGGGGCCGACGCATCGCGCTGAGCAGCAGCTGCGGCAGGTGTTCGAAGGCCTGGCGGGTTTCAATCTTGAGCACGACGCCGAGGCTGTGCCCGCCTAGCCGGTCGAGCTCGTCGAGCAGCCGCTCGACATCGGACGGGGTGCGCACGAAAGACATATCGATGAGATCCGCCAGTTCCACAGCGGCGGATAAATCAGCGACGTCGCGGTCGGTGAGAGCCGATATCGGCAGCTCGGTGTCGGGCATGTTGATTCCCTTGCCGGCCCTCAGGCGGACTCCTCCAAGCTCTGGGTGCTCGATGCAAACGGTGAGAGCATCGCGGTCGACTGACACCACCCGCGCACCGATCTTGCCGTCGTCGAAGTGCACCGTATCGCCGGGACGGGCATGGTCGAATACTTCGGGCAGTGTGCAACCGATGCGTGGAATGGATTGGCTGGCTTCGTCAGGGAAGTCCACCGGAGCCGGTGAACAGTCGCGCGTCAACAGCAGAAGGTCCCCGGCATGCAAAACCAAACTCTGCTCGGTCTGGGGGAGCTCGCCGACTTCGGCCGAGTCTTTACCATCCCCAGCGTGTAGCACCGTTCCAGTGTTCAGATAGGTCGTTTTCCGCGTGGTCATCACGAAACCCGACAAAGCCGGACCCTTCTCAGCGGCGTGGAGTTGGAGTTGGCGCTTTGACCCGCGCGCGTCCCGGCAATCCAGAACATCGCCGGCGTCACGGTTCATCAGCCACCGCCGCGGCACCGTGAGCAACGCCATGCCGGATGCCGGCGGATCGGCCGGTTCCTCAGCCGACGTAAGCCACGCGCGCGCAGGAGCGACAACGTGACCAAGAACGTCGCGTTGTGGATGCAGTTTGACGACGCGCGGTCCGGGTTCTAGTGGCCCCGTCCTGAGTTTGGGCCCCGCCAGATCCATTGCCACCAGACATGTTGTGCCCGCCGCTGAGGCCGCCGCCCGCACACGGTGCGCCATCGCACGCCATTGTTGTATACCGTCATGTGCACAGTTGATCCGTGCGATGTTCATGCCGCGCTGCACCAATGCGTGCACCAGGTCGGGGTCGGTCGCGGCCTCTGATGGCAACGTGACCATGATCCGAGTCGTGCGGTGCGCCGGTTGGGGCCCAAGCAGCTCTATCGTGTGTTGCCGCAAAATCTGCGGACCCTGTTCGATGGGCACAGCTGATGGCGGCGGCTGCTGCCAGCTCCCAGCCACCATTGCGTCGAGCGCCGAGCGGACCGCCGCGAATGTAGCCTGGACATGGGATTCGCTGCGGCCCAAGGACGACAGCCCAAACACCGCCAACCCCGCCTGCAGTCCGCGTAAGTCGAGCTGCCGAATTGCCCAATAATGCACTAGATTTCGCGCGCTAGCCCGATGCTTGGGCGCAACAGCGGAGATCCACCCGGCCCAGGTGTGCTCTGCATCCGACAGGCTGCTCAAGACCTCATCGACCTGCTCGAGTAAACAAACAGGTGGCCGGGTGCTGCTGGACTGGGCGACCACGCGCTCACCGGGCACGACAACTCCCTTGCTGTCTCGTTGCTTCGCGGCTACCAGGTGTTAACGTGCGGATAACGTCCCGTACGCGAATAGCCAAGGCAGGTAACAATTTAACGGCTGCCGCCAAGCTGAGGCAGAGGCATTGGTCCCAAATCAAGTGGGCGTTACACCGCCCGGACCCACCGAATGTGAGGGTTGGGTAATGCGGCCGTAATCAGATCTGGGTTTCGTCCTGCTGCGGTGTTGCGGCTTTGATGGGCCACACCGCCATTCGATCGAGAAGCCGGTCGCGCAGCACCAGCGTGTGGAACAACACCGCCAACACGTGGGCGGTGAACGCCAGGAAAAGCAGGTAGGCGAAGACGGTATGGCACTCCCGCAGCACCCCGTAGAGATCGAGGTTGTGCGGCGCGATTCCAGGCAGGTGAAATGGCCCCCCCATGGCGATCGGGAACCTCGCGGCCGACAGCATGGCCCAGCCCACCAGGGGCTGGACTAGCAGCAGCGCGTAAAGCAGGTATTCGGACCAGGACGCGATGCAGCGCTCGGTGCGGCTCATGGTCGCCAAGAACGGCGGCAGCTTGTGGGTGAGCCGGTTGACCAGTCGTATCACTGCGAAGATCAGGATCAGAATCCCCAGTGGCCGGTGGATCGCCAGCAGCAGCGGGTAATAGCTCAGCGCGGCGACCATGGTTATGCCGATGAAGAGCTGCGCGATCACCATCGGCGCCATCAGCCAGTGCAGAATCCGCGACGGAAGCGCGAACCGCGTTGGAGTGGTGGTGTTTTCCGTCATTTCAGCACCCGGCCGACGTTGACCTCGCTGGGCGACTTGGGTTCGGTGGCGCGGCGGGTGAAGGAACGCGCATATACCGCGGACCGCGCGGCGGGCAAAGGGTCGTCGGACGCGGTGATGCCGTCCGGCAGCACCAGTGGATCGAAGTTGATATCGCGGGCGTTGCCCGCTTCCTCGGTCTGCACCGCGGAAATGGTGATCGTGCCCGCCTCGACGGTCCGCCTCGACTCCGGCCAGGGTTTGGTGGCGTCATTGGTCGGGTCGCCCGGTTCACCGACCGTGATCACCAGCCGCCAGTTCAACGGCCGCTGCGCCACCGCGCGGATGAGGTCTTCGAACAGATAGTCCTTCCCAGGCCCGGACGGGACAGCCGCGGCAGCGGGTGCGTCCACTGGAACGGCGGACCAGCGCACGGGAACGGAAGCACCCGCGCTATTGGTGAAGTAGAACGCATTCAATCCACGAAAGGTGCTGTCCGCGAAGCCCGCACTGGGCGGGGATTGCCTGATGATCTTCATGGCCGCTGCGGTCTCGGGGTGGCTTGCGAGGAACGCCGCCAGCTTCTGCGGGTCGGCCTTTCCCGTGTCGGGAAGCGGTTTGGACGCCAGCAGGCGCTCGTAGAACCCTTGCGGCGTGCTGTCGGTGAAGACGGGGATGTTGATCATCGCCGTGCGCCACTGCTGGCCGTTCGCGTCCAGCAGCAGTCCCAGGCCTCGGACGGTGTCGGGTTTGTCGGGCTGATCGGGCAGACCACCGCCCAGCGAGAACCGGCCGATCAGCGGAACACGGCCCGGCTGGAACACGGCTGCCCGGCAGATGGCCGCGGCCGCGCCAGTGCTGACGAAAGTGCCTGTGGCGCTGAGGCCTTTGGCGTGGTTGCGGCGAAATCCGTCATGGCGGCCGGCGACGTATTCGAAGCGATCGGCGAACCTCGACGGCGTGAGCGCGTCGGGCCGCAGCCAGCCGCCCGCATAGGCGAACCCGCCGACGTCCACCGCGGCGATAGCGCCCACCGCTCCGATTCCTACCAATGCACCCCGCCGCGTCAGTGTGGGCTTGGCTTCACCAGACTCGTCGGGCTCCATGCCGACCATCCTTCCCGACTCCGCAGTGAAAGAACGCCACTCGCACTACGACGCAGAACCGGATTTCGTTCACTCGGTGGCGAGCTTGCGGTGTTCGATCAGGTCACGCACGCCCCCAGCGCCCAGGCGTTCGCGGAACACCGGCGCGGTGTAGCCGACGACGGTCGCGTCGGTGCGGGCGCGCGCGGTCGCCGCGCGCGGCATGTGAAACAGCACGCCGATTTCGCCGAAGTAGTCCCCCGGTCCGGCGACCTTCACCAATTCCTCACCGCCGACAGATAATTCGTGGACCAGCTCGAACTCGCCTTTGGAGACGACGTAGATCAGGTCGCCCATGGTGCACTGCTCGAACAGCACCTCGCCGGCCTTCACCTCCACCGTTTCTGGTGGCTTGGTCGTCTCCGTGAAATCCGGGGTCATCTCGACGACACGGTCGGCCATCGGCAACATCCGGGCGTCGTGGGTGGCGACCACCACCACACGGCCTCCGTCGGCGAGTTCGCGAATCAGCCGCAGCACCTCCTCCACTTGGATGAAGTCGAGGTGCGCGGTCGGCTCGTCGGCGAGGATCAGCGGCGGATCGAGCGCGATCGCGCGCGCGACCGCGACGCGTTGCTGCTGGCCGCCGCTCAGGTCACCCGGCCGGTGTTTCATGCGCTCGCCGAGATTGACACGGTCCAGCAATTCCTCGGCGCGTTTGCGCGCAGCCCGGCGCGACATTCCCGCCTCGCACATCGGGACCATCACGTTTTCCAGCGCGGTGAGGCTGGGCACCAGGTTGAACGCCTGGAAGATGATGCCCACCTTGTCGCGCCGGTAGTTCGCCAGCGCGCCGCCCTCCAGGGACGTGACGTCGACCTCGTCGAACTTGATCGCCCCGGACTTGGGCCGCAGGATGCCGCCGAGGCAGGACAGCAGCGTCGTCTTCCCGCAGCCGCTGGGCCCCAGCAGGATCACCAGCGATCCCGCCGTCACGTCGAGGTTCAAACCGTTGATCGGCCGCAGGGCGTATCCGCCGCTGGAGTACTCGACGACCAGGTTCTGAATGCTCAGATCGCCCATGGCTAGGGACCTCCGAATGCGAGCGCCGGATCCACCGCCACCACCCGCCGCAGCCCGGCCAGGCTGGCCAGCAGGCCGATCGCGACCGCAACCGCCGGCAGCAGCACATAGGCGCCACCGGGTATCGCGACGATCATCGGGAATAGCGGTCCCAGCAGCTGCGCGAGGAGGATGCCCAGCAGCGCCGCGAGCAGTGCGACGATCAGCGCCTGTAACGCGAGCCCCGCCATGATCGAACGCGACCGTGTACCGATCGCCTTGAACACCGCGAAGTCGCGCACCCGCTCGAGTGCGGACAGGTAGACCACCGATCCGACGATCAGCGCCGCGACCACCCACAGCAAGACGGCCACGATGGTGATCGAGGTGACCGCAACCTTCAACGGGCGCACCAGATCTTTGACGGCGCCGGCCCTGTCATAGGTCTGGTAGCCGCCGGGGAGCTGCCGGGGCTTGCCGACGACTCCGATCGACGTGACCATGGGCTGCCCGTTGTAGGCGACCTGCTGCAGGCCCTGAGTCGTCAGGAAAATGTTCGGGATCTTTGCCAGCGCAGTCGAATTGGGCACGATGCCGACGACCCGCAGCGTGTGCGCACCGATCTGCAGGGTGTCGCCGATGTGGCGGCCCAGTGTGCTCGATGCCGCGGCCTCGTCCGGCGTCGACGGCACCCTGCCCTCCGAGACGTGCGGCATGCCCGGGCCGCGCTCGGGCGCGCCGAAGGCCGTGACATTACGCGTCGAGCTGCCGTCCTTCATGATCGTGCCGACACAGCCCAGTGGCGCCGCCGCCACGACGCCGGGCGAAGCCGCGATCTTGGCCAGGTCGACGTCGGGGAACGGTGTCGAACCCAGGAATGGTCCGGCCGCGCCGTCTTTGACCACGAAGGTGTCGACACCCAGCGAATCGACGGTGTTGCGAGCTTCGACACCAAAGCCGTTCGCGAGCCCGGTCATCACGAGCGTCATGCCGAAAATCAGCGCCGTGCTGACGACCGCGATGATGAGGCGCCGCTTTCGCCATTGCATGTCTCGCAGGGCCGCAAAGAGCATCCAACGAACGTACCAATTGCCCAGCTTTCGGGGCAGGGGTTGCTACTGCGGCGCCAGGACTTGCTGGATGCGTTCTTCGCGAGGAAGCACCGGGCCGTCGTCGAGCGGTTCGTCGATGCCCAACTCGGTCAGCCCGACCTTGGTCATCAGCGAGGTGCCATACGCGGCCAGGGCCAGTTTTTGGTCGTCGCTGTGGCCGTCGTCGACCAGCATTGCGCCGATCAGGCAGATGACGGCCATCTTGTAGGCGTTAAACGCGCGGTACCAGGGCCGGTTGGTGACGGTGATTCCGCTGATCGCCTGGTAGTGCGCGAGCAGGGCATCGATGTCCAGCGCCGCGGGGTGGCTGTTGATTCCGACCGGCTGAATCCAGAGCATTTCGAGCCAGCCGATGTCCGTTAACGGATCGCCGACAGTGGTCATCTCCCAGTCGAAGACCGCGCTCACTTC
>Ga0335073_10016825_pt1 | contig 10223 bp, 7 predicted proteins | sample Lox_Sample_22_FD_207093 | JGI IMG/M metagenome (GOLD analysis project Ga0335073, IMG submission 207093) | Soil microbial communities from Loxahatchee National Wildlife Refuge, Florida, United States - Lox_Sample_2.2 | ecosystem: Environmental > Terrestrial > Soil > Wetlands | place: USA: Florida... | reverse complement strand
TGGAATCAGCATAGGTTGTAAAGGGGCGGACCCCCTCACTTATTTTGCCAAAGAAACAACATCCGTTGCTTCCGGTGCGCAAAAGCACAAAATTTTAACCGCGGATGAACGCGGATGGACGCGGATTTCCTCTCCGCCTCGAACGGCGAGAGGAATTAAAGGTGAGGTGTCGAAACTAACTCAACGCCCGTAGAATCCGCCACACACAAGATTGTGAGAATCTTGCCAGTGCGTACTCCCAGATCCGGACCACCCGCCACCCTGTCGTGCGCAAGGCGCGCTTCACCAGATGTTACACGTCACGCCGGTAATTGCAGCGGGCGTTTCTAACCGGTTTGAAGTTTGGGTAGCGGAATTAGAGAGTTGAAAAGGCGCGGAAAATGAACTAGTCAAATCAAATCATGAAGCGCTTCCTTAACGTCATTGTGTTCAGTTTCATCGCAATCAATTCCATTGCGGCAGACATCACTGTCACAAATGATTCTCCGGCCAGCCAAAAGGAGCGGCTCTATCACCGCTTTGTGAAGGAAATGCAGCAAAGAATGCAGGAGTTGCAAAAATCGGATACCAATTTGGACTTGTCCTTTACCAATGCGGAAGCGCAATCGGCGCTTCGTGCCGTATTTGAATCAGTAATCGTGGATCCATCATTTGGCCTCGAATGGGACGAGGTGCCTGCTCCCACTCTTGTGGGCTCTAACGCCATGTCAGCCGTCAACTCATTTGTCGCTACCAATGGGTGGAATATGCAAACGAACGACTGCATTTTCGACTGCATTTCAGACGATGACAATCAGGCAAAATCCAAGCCGATTCGCGGGTTACCGTGGGCGGTCATACACGAGCAAGAATTTCCCGCAGTAACACACAATGGGATTTTGTACGTTTTCTTTAGGGGTTTCCACCACGATGGACATGGGGTTGCCTACGATCCGCACACGAACCATTTTGCGGCGACGATTGATTCCTTTAAGCCTATCGGCCAGCATTGGTATGCATGGAGATTTGATCACGAATTCCCGCCAGAAGTCCCGCAGCCGCAAATATATGAAGGCTCAAAACCGATGAAAGATGTGACACCGGCTTCGAAGTAAATCCGTTGCACGAACGCCTGTTTGCTGGCCATTGCCGAAGCCAAACGCGGGGACCTGGTTGCAGCTCGAACGTATTTGGACGAGGCGCGCAAATTTGATCCCACGTGTTTTCTATTGGAACGCGCCCAAAACCTTTTGGATGGAACAAAGCCCGGCACCTGAAATTATCTCAACTCCCGCTGAATCCGGCGGACACAGGTTTCCGGATGTTTCGCCAAATCACATTCCCAAATCCACATCAATTCGCCGTTCCTGGATTCATTGCATGATAATCAGCCACAAAGATGCTCACACCCTGCTTGACAGCCTGTTCGATGACATCCGTACGGTCCGGTGTGGTAATGCCTTGAATTGTTTTCGACCAGGTCCGAGCGGCTACCGGCGCTGCATGTGGCCGCCGGGTCAATTTCACGTCTTGAGTTACCGCCACTTCCATCCGCGGCAACGCACACGCCTGAAACCTGGCCGATGATGTCTTGAATCTGCTGGCCAGTTGGTTTCATGAGTCGATTCCAAATTTAGCGGAAGGCTTGTTTTATCCGCTTAACAAACATTTTTTCGTTATCCCGCGTCAATTCGTGTTGCCAGATGCGCACGACTTTCCAACCAGCGGCGCGTAAGCGGTGGAAGTTGCGCTGATCGCGAGCGCGGTTGGCACGGAGTTTGTCGCGCCAGAATTGAGAGACCGCTTTAAAAATGATTCCTGTTTCACAGTGCGGGGATGGATGGAATCAATGTTTTGCCAGGCACCTTTCAGTATGGCGTTTTAGGAATTTCATGTCGGGCGAGAATTTTTTCGGCAGCAACAGACGCGCACCTTCAAAACTCGTCAGCCACTTGATGGTTTCCGTCTGGTCCTTTGACACTTTGTGCAGCCGGGGAGCAAAGCGGATGACGTAGCCGTCTTCAATCCACATCAGATGCCGGTCAAAGGCACGGTCGTGAAGCGCGTTCAGGCACAGGCCGTTCCGGGGATTCAACCGATTCTTCTCATCCTCGGCCCACGGAATGATGTGGCTGGCCGTCAGCAGCGGTTGCACCGTCAGGCCGGTAACGCAGCAGCGGAAATTGTAGGCGGAGAGAATCCGGTCGCGGAAAAAGTTCTGGTTCACGCGCACGCGAACGGTGGCTTCTCGCTCCCGTCCGGCCGGCGGCAGGTCGCCGGTGTCCACGTCCGCCACTTGCTCGATAGGCTGGCCCAGCCGGGCGGCCAGTAGCCGCTCACTTTCAAACGCCAGGGTTTCCGGTTGGTCAGCAAATTCATGCCAGATTTCCTGCTCGCCCTTTGCGCCGTGGCTCATGCCGCGAATGCCCCGCGCCTGTAATGCCGGGTCAAGCCGCGCAAAGTTGGAAAGTTTCAAGGACACCGAACCGACGCTGCGACCAAGCATCCGCGCCAGTTGGATGACGCGCGGGTTGTGCATGTGGATTTGGCCAAACGGGATTTTGCAATACAAGTTGAACGCCAGGATGTGTTCTTCCCGCGACCAATCTTTATTGTGCCCGGCCATGACGCGATATTGAACCCGGCAGCCTTTGGCAGCCAGTAGAATTTGACCGCCCAAAACATTTGGTCACCGTTCGACGCGTTTCAAGAATTCTGCTAACTGACGAAGAATTTCTCGGAAGATTCTCGTCTGCACTCCCTGTCCGAGAATCTCAATAGCGGTGGCATAGTGGTCGCAATCGATCTTGCAGCCCATCAATCGTTCAACCTCTACTTTGTGAAGCAATCGCAAGCCATAAGGCGTTTCCACAAATGGACCGGTGTTGATTTTATGGTATGAGCGGACGATCGTCGGGACTCTTACTGACTCCCGATTGATTGTGGTGAAACCAAATCCATGGCCGAGTTTTGCGTGGCGCTGGTTGTGCCGACACAATGCCTCAATGCTTTTAACAATTCGCTCAACTTCACGCCGGTCTGAATCCGCCGGGGAGTCCAGAAATTCACCAACAGTCCCGGTAAAAGGAATTTGCGGCGAGCAGATTTGAAAACCTGGCTTCAACGTGGCAACTATGATCCATCGTTTCCGGTCTTGGGGCTCGTTCCACTCGTTCAGTGGTTCAATGATGGTTTCAGTGAGGAAGTAGCCGATTTTTTGCAGATGCTGCGCGAGGCTTAGACATGCCAATGAATTTGCAAACGCGGGCACGTTTTCAAATATGCAGGCCGACGGCAAATGATGAGCAATGATATGGGCGACGCTGAGGAATAGGTCGCCGGTGTCGCCCAGTTCCGGTTTCCCAGCCAAAGATTTCTTGGCGCGGCCAAGAGTTGAATGGCTCGTGCACGGAATGGACGCGACTAGAATTTCGTGCGCCGGCAATTCGGTGGGATGAACACGGCGGATGTCAGCTTGATACAAGATTGCGTTGGGATGGGCTTGTTGCCAGACATCTGCATACTTCGGTTCCAATTCAAGGCCCGCAATGAGATGTAAATCACGGCAGCCGGCAATCGCGGCGGAGAGTGTTCCACCGCCGCAGAATGCCTCGATGGTTCTGAACAGCGGCTTTGCTTCCAAACACCGGCGAATGTGAAATCCGCGTACGGACGGCACGACATCAATGCGCTGGAATGCTGCCGTCACCTTGATTTCTGAAAAGCCATCTAACGGTGAGAGCAAAGAACGATTGGCGATGTCAATGATTGGTCGTTCCCGTCCAGCCGACATGCGTTTTGACACATGATTGTTTGAAAGCACAGCAGGGCGGAGCCAGATTCCATTCACACGTTGCTCAACCGAAAAGGGAATTCCTGCCGAAAAACCGAACGTTTCCAATCGGCGCGATTCCAACCAGAGCCGTGGGCTCGCCCGATTTTCACCGAGTTTCTGAAATGAAATGAGTTTCATACTTTTTGAGCACGATGATGCGAACGTCGACTGGACAAATGCTGTCCAGGGACGACCCGAATTGGATGAGAGTTGAATTGCGCTTAGGCATAACGGTGATGTTATGCCATTTTGCGCGCCCGGCGTCTGTGGACTATAGGCTACAGGATTTTCGGAGGACGGAGGACGGAGGACGGAGTTCGGAGGAGATCGGAGGTCGGAGGACAGAGATCGGAGGTCGGAGAACAGAAGCCGGAGAGCGGAGTTCGGAGATGCGAGATGGGAGATTGAAGACAGGGCTGGGTTCGCTTCCATCCTTCGCCCTGGCTTCGGGGACAGGCAGAAGCTTCGACCCGGCAGGTAAGCGGTCTAATTCTTCCGTTTGCGGGAAGGCTTGTTCGCCGGCCTGACTTCTTCATGCAAAGCCGCAGCCATGGAACGTTCCTTTTCCGGTTCAGAACCGGTCATCGCCTGATGCATCACGTCGGGGCAAAGGTCAACACCGCCCGGCCATTCCACACAGCCAAAGTCGGGATTAACGGTGACGGCGTTGAAGGTATTTGCGTCGAGCAATTTCAGGAACACCCCGCCGCGCCGCCGGGGCTCAACAGCAAAAATGCCGTTCACCCCGTCATTGAAGGTCACCTTCAACCGGTAGCCCGACAGTGGTTCGGCGGAAACAACCCGATTCATGTCCATATTCTACTCCAACGGCGCGATTTTGGAAGGCTCTTGATTGCGACTGGCCAGATCCCAAGCCTGGCGCAGCTCTGCGCGATGCAATGCCGCCCATTCGAGGACGAGTGCCTGCGCCCGCTGCCTCATACCTCCCTCGATGACTTCGAGGGTATTAATGTTCACCTTGATTTCTTCGCCCTGATAAACCGCGTGAAAGTGCGGCGGTGGATGGTCACCATAAAACATGCGAACGATGATTCCGTAGAAACGGCTCAATTCGGGCATAACGGCAGGTTAATAAAATCCAATCGGCTGGCAAGCCCGGCGTCGGGGGACTATCGGCTACATTTTTGCGGAGCGAAGATGGAAGATCGAAGATTGAAGATGGCGGAAATCAGAGGTCGGAGGACAGAGTTCGGAGATGCGAGATGGGAGATTGAAGACAGGGCTGGGTAAAGCTGCGTTCTGCGACGGTTTGAGGAGAATAAGTCGGAGGGAAACGAATGCCAGCCTTCTCCGTTAAGATCTGATTGACGTGGAAACCGGTTTTGAATATCATGTGATTCAACCAACCGGCTGAAAGCTCAATATACCCGTATGAGAACTGAGATGGTTTGCACTCTCGCGATGCTGTTATTCCCCAACGCAGTCCTTTCCGCAATCGTGCTGGGAAGTTCTTCAACTGACGCTGTCCCCGCCCACCCGTCCATTCCGTGGGATGCCATCGGCAAGGCTGCCGGCGCACAATCTCATGGTGATGCCCTGAGTATTTCGGCCACCGCTGACGGCGCGCGGTTGCATTGCGCCTTTCAAAGGATGGACGGCCATGCCACCGCCGGGGGGCTCTGGCTTGCCTCCACCACCGCCAACTCGCACGGCGAACGTTTTCGTCTGGCCGCCACCAATTTGGGAAGGTCCGGTGAGCGGAATGAAATGTCACTGTGCTCCACGGGGCAGGTACAGGTGATGGATTCCGTGGTGCGTTGGGAACGACCCGGGCTGACGGAGGAATATTCGGTAAGCACGGACGGCCTGCGGCAGGATTACGTCATTGGGCACCGTCCACCGGGCCAAGGTGATTTGCGTCTGGATTTGGAGTTATCCGGCGCGCGCGCGGAGCTGGCTGATTACGGTGCGACGATCGTCCTGGAAGAGTCACACCGTGTATTGGCTTACAGCCGCCTGCGAGCGGTGGACGCGACCGGCAAGGAACTGGCCGCGAAGCTGGAGGTGGTTTCCGCCAGCCGATTGGCCGTGCAGGTGGACGATGCGGGCGCCAGCTATCCGGTGCGCATTGACCCAACGTTCAGCGATGCCAATTGGGTCAGCCTGGGTTCGTATCCGGGAGCCGACGGGATCGTTTATACCATGGTTGAAGACAAGAATGCGGGAACGGTGTATATCGGCGGTGAATTCAGAGCCGTCGGCACGGCGGCGGCCGCCGGGATTGCGGAATGGAACGGAAGCACGTGGGTCCCGTTGGGATCGGGATTGGGAGGCACCGTGAGAGGTCTGGCGCTCGATGGCTTGGGCAATCTCTATGCCGGCGGCCTGTTCACGAATGCCGTCCTGGCCATCACCAACATTGCCAAATGGAACGGAACGAGTTGGTCCGTGCTGGGACCGGGAATCAACGGTCAAGTGCTTGCGGTGGCGGCGGACAGTTCGGGCAATGTGTATGCCGGAGGTGTTTTCACCAACAAGAGCGTGAATGCGACCAACGTTGTGCGCTGGAACGGGAGTTCCTGGTCCGCCATGGGTGCGGGTATTAACGGCACGATTTTGGCCATGGCCCTGGATGGAACAGGCAATCTTTATGTGGGCGGAACTTTCACCAAGGCCGGCGGCATTGCTGCCACCAACATCGCCGAATGGAACGGAAGCAGTTGGTCGGCGCTCGGGTTGGGAATGAACTCTACGGTTTCTGAGCTTGTGACAGATACCTCCGGCAACGTTTATGCCGGAGGCAGTTTCACCATGGCCAACGGCAGCCCGGCCGCCCGAGTGGCGGTCTGGAATGGAAGCACCTGGTCACCCCTGGGCACGGGGGTAAACAGCACGGTTCTGGGACTGGCCTGGGACGGCACGGGGAAACTTTACGCCGGCGGCTTCTTCACTACGGCCGGTGGCGGGTCCGCCTACCACATCGCGGTTTGGAACGGGAGCACCTGGTCCGGATTGGGCCCGGGCATCAATACTAATGCCGCCGGCTATGTTTATTCCATCGCCCTGGATGGGGGTGGCAATGTTTACGCCGGCGGGGCATTCAACACCGCGGGCGGCCTTCCGGCCCATGACCTCGCCCGATGGAACGGCAGCACCTGGTCAACCTTTGGCTCGGGTATCAACTCCACTTCCATCTACGTAACACTGGTGTACACGGTAACCGTGGATGCGGGAGGCAACCTCTACGTCGGAGGGGATTTTACCGGGGTAGGCAGTACTCCGGCCAACAATATCGTCGAATGGAATGGAAGTTCATGGTCGGCTTTGGGCACGGGAATCGGTCCCGCCAGCGGCACGGTTGAAACGTTGACGACCGATGGCGCCGGGAATCTTTATGCGGGCGGCACGTTCACCAATGCCGGGAGCATCATGGCCAACAACATTGCCGAATGGAACGGGAGCACGTGGTCGGCCCTTGGCCCAGGAATTGACGGCCAGGTCTATGGGCTGGTCACAGACCATGCGGGAAATCTATATGCCGGAGGCTACTTTGCCACAGCGGGCGGTGTCACCGTCAATAGCATTGCGGAATGGAACGGGAGCACGTGGTCGGCCCTGAGCACGGGAGTCAGCGGCAACGGCGGGCTCGTTCAGACCCTGGCCTTTGATCACGCCGGCAATCTTTATGCCGGTGGCTCCTTCACCACGGCTGGTGGAGTGACGGCAAGCAACATCGCTGAGTGGAATGGAACTACGTGGTCTGCGCTTGGCCCGGGAATGGGAGGCAGTTCCCCTTATGTCTTCACGTTGGCGGTGGACGCCTCGAATCGCCTCTATACCGGTGGCAACTTCACCATGGCCGGCGCCACCGCTGCCACCAACATCGCCGAATGGGATGGAACCTCATGGACCGCCATGGGTTCCGGAATGAATGATTACGTCTATTCGCTGGCCCTGGATCCGGCGGGTAATCTCTACGCGGGCGGCGCGTTCACCATGGCGGGTGGTGCCCTGGTTAATTATATCGCCAAATGGGATGGAACCGCCTGGTCGGCCTTGGGCTCCGGAGTGAATGGGACGGTGCTCTCGCTGGCCGCCGATCAGGCTGGTCGGCTTTACGCGGGAGGGGTCCTTACCGCGGCCGGCACCAATGCTTCGGCCTATGTTGCCCAGGCCAACGTCCGGGACATGATTTCCAAACCGCACCGCAATCCGGACGGCAGTTTTACATTTAATCTCCTGACCACGCCCAACACCACCAACCGGGTGTTGGCCGTTACCAACCTCACGCCGCCGGCCGTCTGGCGACCCATCGCCACCAACCTTGCTCCGGCCAGTGGTGCGTGGCAGTTCACCGACTCAAACGCCGGCCTTTACCCGGTTAGATTATATCGTTCCGCCACACCTTGAAGGCAGGCGGCGGGTCTCATGGTCGTCAGTAGAATGTCGGCTACAGGATTTTCGTGGAGCGAAAATGGGAGCTCGGAGTTGGGAGATGGCCGTGTAAAGCTTCGCCACGCAGTCTTGATCATGTCACCTGCCGCCTGTCACGTCGGACCGATTATCACGGTTTTTCGGCGACGACTTTTCCGTTGCGCCACACGTAAATGGGGGTGCCGTGGGCGCGGGCAGTCTGTCGGGCCACGCGCGCCGAGCGCACCAGCGCACGGCCGACTGCCGCGGCAAAAGGCGAGGGACGTTTCGTTTTTGTTTTCATGGACCCTGTTCGAGCAGCACCGGTTGCTTGCCCGAATTATCGTACACCGCCCACGCGTCCGCAAGTGAGCAATAATACCGCTGAAAATTCAGCCAGCCGCGATTGAACCGGCGGAGCACGTCAGCGCGAGGCACGTGGTGCCCGCCCTGCTTGACGCGGGCGGCAATGCGACGGATCCCGAGTTGGGGCGACGACAGACGCAGGTAACTGATTTCGATGTGATAACCGGAAGACTTCCAGCGTTTGAGGCGATTGAGATAAACGAGCCCGCTCAAGGTGCTCTCAAAAGCAAAGTCCACTCGGGCACGAGCCCACCGGTCCAATTCGGCCAGAAACAATCGGCCACTGGCGAGAGCGGCCAGTTCAGGCCTTACCTTCGTTCTCCGTTCAGAACGTGTACTTCACCGCCAGCGACACGAGGTTGCGCGAAAACTCACGGCCATCCGCGTAGGTTGCGCCCGTCGCGGTCGTCGGCGTTTTGTTGTCCACCAAATCATAGGACCAGGCCAGTTCGGCGTTCAGGTGTTGGTTGTAGATGTAGGTCAAGCCGGCGCTGGGCGTGTAAATCCAGTCGTCGCGGTTTACCGGCTCCTGCCAGTCGCCGATGTAAAGCTGGAACCCGGCACCGGCCGTCCAATGATCGTTGAACTTGTGTTTCCAGGTCGCGCTGTACGTGATGTCTTCGTAAACGCTCTGGCTGGAAAACGCCGGCTGTTCGTAACGCCGGAACAGCAACGTCACCGTGTCGTTTTTGTCCGGCAACACGCTCGCGGTGGCGTCCACCCAGTAAAGCTGGCGGTTGCGGTCGAAGCCCGCCGGTGTGCCGTCCGCCCAATCGCGGATTTCCGGGCCGCCCAGCGCAGCCAGCTTCAGCCACGGGGTCGGACTGCCTTCCACGCCCAGCAGGATACGGTGATAGGAACTGTCGTAGGGACTGTCCGTGAACGCGGTATTGGCCGCGTTCGGCCCGACGAACTGGTCCTCCCGGCCGTAGCGATAGCCGAGCACGACAAAGGTGGAGTGACCGACGTTATAGCCGACGTCCACACCGCCATTCACGTCCTGCCGATCCAGGTAATTTTCGTAGGTATAGGCCGGGTTCACATTCAACCGCTGGTCGGTCAGGAAATCGTGGTAGTAACTCGCGGCCACCGGGCGGATGAACCATTTGCCGAACGGCAGTGTCACGCGGAATGTGTTGCGGAAAACAAACTGCTCGCGCCGATCGCGCAGCGGAATGCCGCCGATGGCCGGGCAATCGTCGGGCCGGGCAAACGTCGGGCCCACCGTGCTGCCCTCGATAAACGTCGGGCTGTTGAGCAATTCCCAGGTGGCGTCCTTGATTTTGCCGGTGAAATTAAGCGTGACGCGGTGCGCCGCATAATCCTCGTCTTCCGCCGAGGTGTAGAGTGCAATCTCCGGCGCGTAAAACGCCGACACGTTGAACGCCTCGCCGGGCTGGTAGTTCAATCCGAAGCGCGGAAGGATGGTGGTGACAAAGGACGATTTCAGAAGGGACACGGCGTGCAGCCCGGCAGCGGCCGCCGCGGTGACATTGGCCGGCAGGGGCGCGATGTCCGTGATGTAAACGTTGTTATCATAGGTCTCCTTCAACGTGACGTCGGCTTTCCAGGTGAGATTGGTGTCGGCCGCCGACACGGAACCGGCCAGAACGGCCAGCCCGACAAATTGCAAAAAGACCCGGTGTTCGCTTAATCGCATATTTTTTTT
>Ga0335073_10016823_pt1 | contig 10223 bp, 7 predicted proteins | sample Lox_Sample_22_FD_207093 | JGI IMG/M metagenome (GOLD analysis project Ga0335073, IMG submission 207093) | Soil microbial communities from Loxahatchee National Wildlife Refuge, Florida, United States - Lox_Sample_2.2 | ecosystem: Environmental > Terrestrial > Soil > Wetlands | place: USA: Florida... | reverse complement strand
CGCGAGGCGCGCGCGATCGTGATGCTCACCGCGATCTTCTGGCGCAGCACCTGGAAGTATCGCGCGCGCGGATATCGCTACTGCTTCTGGGACGCCGGCACGATGCTCTCGAACATGCTCACCGCGACCGCGGCGGATTCGATACCGGCTGAAGTCGTAACTGCATTCGCGGATCCTCCGCTCGAAGAGCTGCTTGGAATCGACGGCGATCGCGAGGCGATGGTCGCGCTGATTCCTCTCGGCGCCGATGCGAAGCCGGTGCAGCCCTCGCCCGAGCTCTCGCCGTTTCCCTTCGAATCGGTGCCGCTATCGTCCGAGCAGGTTGACTACGAGGATCTGCGCAAGATTCAGCGCGAGGCGCGGCTCATCACTGTCGATGAGGTCGCATCGATCGCCGACGCGCCAATCACCGATGCGCCTGGATCTGCCGGCGAGTCCCTCCGCTTTGAGCCCGCCTCCGATTCACTCGCACTCGGTGAGACGATTCTGCGCCGCGGCTCCACGCGCATCTTCGCCCAGGAACCGATCGAGGCGAGCGAGCTGCAATCGATCATGATCGCATCGAACGCTCATCTGCGAGCCGATGTCCCGAGCCTCGTCGAAACCTATCTGATCGTGAACGCCGTCGACGGGATGGCGTCCGGCTCCTACTACTTCGATCGCGTCTCGGGCGGATTCCAGCTGCTGCGACAGGACAACTTTCGCCGAGAGGCCGGGTATTTGTGCCTCGAGCAGCCACTCGGCATGGATTGCTCCGCGCTCATCGTTTACATGGCCGACCTCGAGCGCGCGCTGAAAGCTCTGGGCAATCGCGGCTATCGCGATGCACATCTCGAGGCGGGCGTGATGGGCGGGCGCGCCTACCTTGCCGCCTATTCTCTGGGCCGCGGCGCCACCGGGCTCACATTCTACGACGACGACACGACCCGCTTCTTCGAGCCCCATGCGGCAGGCAAGAGCCCCATCCTGATGGTCGCGGTAGGTGCTGCCGCTTAGGTCAGCCCCTTATAGGCTTGGGTCAAGCGTTCATAGACATCAGAGACTAGGTTTCATCACCGAAAAGGGTGAGCGCTGATGACTTGTTGACGGGCGACTGCCCGTCAATTGAGCAGTGCGCAATGTAATCGCAACGCAAATCATTGCATTTCGCATGGCACCCTCCTTGCGTTTCGCACTCGGCTGCAATCCGTGTGGAGACGGATGGCGCTGGCTCAGCGGCACAACGCCGCGGCGCTCGACAAGGAGGAGAAATGGCAGAAGCAACCGAAAAAAAGATGGTGCCCACGCTAGGCTTGACCGGGGTCACGGTCAACGCCATGGCGCTGATCGCACCGGGCGCCTTCCTGTGGATTACATTCGTCCAGCAGGCAGGCTACGCATATCCGTCAGGCCTCGCGATGTGGTCAGGCATTTTCGTCGCCTTGCTGCTCGCATATGCGACGGCGATCTCGTATTCCGAACTGGCCAAGCTTTACCCCGGCGCTGGCAGTTCATACTTGTTCGCGGAGCAGGCGTTTCTCGGCAAAACGCATGCGTACAAGTTCGCGCGTGTAGCTAAATTCGTCGTCGGCTGGGCGTCACATCTTTATTACTGGATGTATCCCGGCGTCATGGTCGCGACGATGGGCATCATGATCGGCTACATCATCGGCACCTTCGCGCCGAACACGATCAATGCGTCGATTCCGGGTCCGGTGTTCATGGCGCTGATCGCGGTCATCTTCTCGTTCGCGGTAGCGTGGATCGCCTTCCAGGGCGTCAACGGCTCGACCATGGTCAACATCGCCATCAACGGCATCCAGATCGTTGCGCTGCTGTTTTTCACCGCGCTTGCCGTTGCATATCGCATGGGCCATCCCGCGGGATCGACGGGCCTCGCGCTCGACGGTACCTCATCGAAGCTCGCGTACTCGCTGGTGGGCGACCATCCGGCGCATCCGAACGCGCTCTCGGTCTTCATGCCGCATAACTTCAGCTGGGTCATGCTGCAGGCGACTGTCGCAATCCTGCTGCTGGTCGGATTTGAGTCCGTCACCGCGCTTGGCGAAGAAGCGAAGAACCCGACCAAGGACATCCCGCGCGGTGTTCTGCTGTCGCTCACGATCCAGGGTCTGTTCTGCTACCTGATCGAATACTTCGGCGCCAACTACTTCCTGAACAGCGCTTACAGCCTTGCCGATGCGAAAGGCTCGGCGGCGCCTCTCGGCGATATGATGACGATCGTCGGCAACGCGATGCTCGGCGGTCATGGCCAGGCGTTCATGTTGATCGAAGCGCTGACTGTGTTCCTGGCGCTGATTGGCACCACGCTGAGCTGCATTAACACTGGAGCGCGCGTGACCTACGCGATGGGCCGCGACGAGGAAATTCCCGAGCACTTCGGCCTGCTGCATGGCGAGAACCTGACTCCGCATCGCGCGATCTGGACGCTCGCGACGATCTCGGCGGTGCTTGGTGCGTACGCTGCGCTGTTCTACTTCGCTGGCGGTTCGGCGCCCGACGACAAGACGATCGCGACGCTGCCGCACAACATCTGGTACGCGATCGGAATGAGCTCGAATGCCTCGTTGTCCGCGCTGCCCAACGGATTGTTGCTGGTAACGCTGACCTCGAACTTCGGCACCTTCCTACTATATGGATTAACTAATATCGTCTGCATCGTGGCTTTCCGCGAGCATCACTCGTTCCATGGCTTCAAGCACGCAGTGGTGCCGATCTTCGGCGCGATCGCCAACTTCGCCTGCCTGGCCTTCTACGTCATCGGTCCACTGGAGGGTCTTGGCAGCGTGAAGGAGCCTCTGCTCGCGGTTGCGATCTCCCTAATCTGGGCCATCTACGGCGGCATTTACTTCATGCGCAACTCGAAGAAGAAGGGCAAGGAGACGATTCTCGTCACGAAACCGGCTTGAAGATTTACACCTAACCCGAACCTCCGGGGGTGAACCGCACGGGACCGCGGTTCGCCCCCGAGCCATTTGCGTTAAATGAACGGAGCCGAGTCCCACGAGGATACGAACATCCTGCTAGAGACGCAGTCCGCGATGTTGCCTGACGATGCCACGGAGCGAAAGTTCGATCTCGCGATGCTCAGCGATGTCGGCACCAAGCGCTCCGGCAACGAGGATTCGTTCGGCCACTTCGTCGAGAACGATGACAGTGTGTTGTTCGTCGTCTGCGACGGAGTAGGCGGCTATGAGGGCGGCGAAGTCGCCAGCGCGCTCGCAGTTGAGACGACGATCCAGGCCTATCGCGATAGCAATCCCGCCTGGGGACCCGCCAAGCGGCTCCATCGCGCGGTCCAGCAAGCCAACATCGAGATTCACAATAAGGCGCTGACAGTCCCCGAGCTGCGCGCGATGGCGACGACGCTCACCGCGGCGGTCGTCGAAAAGGGCATCCTGTCGGCGGCTCACGTCGGCGATTGCCGCCTCTATCTCGCGCGTCATCACAAGATCACGCAGATCACGAAGGATCACACTGCCGTTGGCGAGCGCGTCAGGATGGGCCTGCTGTCAGCCGAGGCCGCGCGGACGCACCCTGAACGCTCGCTTATCCTGCGGAGTCTTGGGCGCGATCTGATCGTGTCGGTCGATCGGATCTCGATGCCGCTGATCAAGGGCGACCGGCTGATTCTTTGCAGCGACGGCCTGCACGGCGTGCTCGAAAGTCATGAGCTCGAATATGCGACGCGCGAGGTCGATCCCGAAACCGCATGCCGGCGCATGATCGAGGAAGCCAACTCGCGCGGCACTCCCGATAATCTGACCTGCGCGATTTTCAGAATGAACGCCGATACCGGCCATGTCCCCACCGACGGCGGATTCTTCGAGCGCTTGCGCGGCTGGTTCGGCCGCTAATCGTCGCCACTCACGATTGATGCTCGTCCACCGCGATGTTAACGTCCGCTGACCGCTCGCTCCGCGAGCCGGCCTAAACGATGCGCGAGGTCAGTGTTGGAGAAAGCGTCGATCAGTACAACCTGACCGAGGTGATCGCACGCAGCGGGATGGCCTCGATCTTCAAAGGGGTCGACAGGCTCGACGGCGACCGAATCGTCGCAATCAAAGTTCCTTACATGCAGTTCGAAAGCGACGTGGTTTTCTACGGCCGCTTTCAGCGCGAGGAGGAAGTTGGCCGCCGCCTCGATCATCCCAACATCATCAAGGTCCTGACCCCGCGTCATAAAAGCCGGATGTACATCGCGATGGAGTTCGTCGAAGGAACTTCACTGCGAGCGATGATCCGCGACGGCCAGGGTCTGCCGACCGAGCAGGCGCTCGATATCGCAAAGCAAATCGCGGGCGCGGTCGTGTATATGCATGGCCAGGGCGTAGTGCATCGCGATCTCAAGCCCGAGAACATCCTGATCACGGCCGCGGGCCAGGTCAAAATCATGGACTTCGGGATTGCGCTCGATGAGTCGGCGCGGCGCCTCACCTGGTCGGGCCTGTCCTCGACCATCGGCACACCGGATTATATGGCGCCCGAACAGGTCAGCGGGCGGCGCGGCGACGTGCGCACCGATATCTACGCGCTCGGCGTGATGCTGTTCGAAATGCTGACCGGCAACCTGCCGTACTCGGCCCCCAACGTCTACGGCGTCATGAAGGCCAAGACCGCTGAGGATCCGCAGCCGCCCTCGGCCTTCCAGCCCGATATCGATCCGCATCTCGAAGAAATCATCCTGCACGCGATCGAACGCAACCCGCGTAACCGTTATGAAACCGCGTCGCAGCTCTTGGAGGATCTCAAGAATCCCGCCGAAGTCGTAGTGCACAATCGTGCCGAGAAGCTGCATCCCCGCAGCCTTGCGTTGCAACGCGCGCGGCGCGCCATCGCATTCGGTGCATTCTTCATCTCGCTGATCGGAATTTTCATATTTCTGATCTGGCTGGCCAATCGCTATCCGGCCACGCCCGGACCCAAAGATAAAACCTATCGGGGACAGCTCAGATGATTAAAACCGCGCGCCTAATCCGGATCAGCGTCGCGGGCACGATCGCGATCGTGCTGCTCGCGCGCAGTGCGCATGCGCAATCGCTCGCCTCGAATCCCGGCATCGACTTCTCGCTCAACCTCGCCTGGGTGTTGATCGGCGGCTTTCTCGTGATGTTCATGCAGCTCGGTTTCGCGATGCTCGAGACCGGCTTCACGCGCGCCAAGAATGCAGTCAATACGATGGCGATGAACCTGATCGTCTATCCGATCGGCGTCATCGGATTCTGGTTCTGCGGCTATGCGTTCATGATGGGCGGGGTGCATATCTGGCCGTCACTGATGGCGTCGCCGGGGATGCATCATGAGCTGCACCTCACGATCGCCGGGCACGAATGGGGTCTTATCGGCTTTGCCAAATTCGCGCTGATCGACGTGAGTCACGATCCCGCGAGCCTCGCGATGTTCCTGTTCGCGGTCGTCTTCATGGATACCGCGGCGACGATTCCCACCGGCGCGATGGCCGAGCGATGGAAGTTCTCGGCATTCACGATCTACGGCTTCTTCATGTCGATGTTCCTCTACCCGCTCTATGGCAACTGGGTGTGGGGAGGAGGATGGCTCTCCCAGCTCGGCACCAATCTCGGGCTCGGTCACGGCCAGGTCGATTTCGCGGGCTCCGCGGTGGTGCACATGACCGGCGGCGTGACCGCACTCGCGGGCGCAATCATACTGGGCCCGCGCATCGGCAAATTCCGCCGTGACGGCGCGATCGGCGCGCTGCCCGGACACAATCTGCCAATGGCGATAAGCGGGACGTTAATCCTGGCTTTCGGATGGTTCGGCTTCAACGCCGGCTCGACGCTCGCCGCGACCGATCAGCGCATCGGACTGATCGCCGCCAATACGATGCTCGCGTCGTCGGCGGGTGCACTGTCGGCGCTCTTCTACCTGTGGCATCGCTTCCACAAACCCGACATCGCGATGGCTTGTAATGGCCTGCTGGGCGGTCTCGTCGCGATCACCGCGCCATGCGCGTTCGTATCTCCGGTAGCGGCGCTCCTGATCGGCGTAGTCGGCGGGATGCTGGTAGTGTGGACGGTGATCGAGCTCGAAAGACGCTTCCGCGTTGACGATCCGATCGGCGCGATCGCGGTTCACGGCGTATGCGGCGCATGGGGCGCGCTCGCCCTCGGCATCTTCGCCGACGGCACCTACGGCGACGGCTGGAATGGCGTAGCCGGTCCGATCCGCGGCCTCCTCTACGGCGACGTCGGCCAGTTCACCGCTCAGTTGATCGGAATCACCGTCAACGCGCTGGTCGTTTTCGGCATCGCCTATGCCTTCTTCACCCTGGTGGAGCGCACGATCGGCAACCGCGTGCTGGTCGAGGTGGAATTCAACGGCCTCGACGCACTCGAAATGGGCAGCGACGCCTACCCGCACGTGTGAGCAGGCCGACACTCTCTGTCAGGGCTTCTGGTCATCTAAAGGTTTTCATGCAGATACCGCCTCTAGCCGAGGCCCCTGCTTTTGCGCGAACATCGCGGCGAATGCCAACCCTTGCGCGCATCATTGGGAGGTCGTCTCATGCCCTTCGCCAACATCATCGTTGAGAAGCAGGATCGCATCGGCACGCTCACGCTCAACCGGCCTGAGAAGCTCAACGCGATGACGCCGGCGCTTATCGCCGAGTTTGGCGAGGCGCTCACGCAAATCGAAAAGGACGCCGACATCAAGGTGCTCGTCATCCGCGGCGCCGGTCGCGCGTTTTGCACCGGCTACGATCTGACTGCCGGACTCAACGACGGCAGCGCCGAGCGCTACACCGTCGATCACGATCAGCAGGCGCTGCAGCGTTACGTCGAGCATTGGCTCCGCCTGCGCGACCTGCCCAAACCCGTTATCGCGATGGTGCATGGATACTGCCTCGCGGGCGGCAGCCAGCTCGCGATCTCATGCGACATGATCTTTGTGGCGGAGAATGCGCGTATCGGATTTCCGTCGATCCCGGCGGGCGCGGGATATGTCAGCGCGTTCTGGAACTGGATGGTCGGGCCGCATCGCACGAAGTACCTGGCCTTCCTGCCGGGCAGCAAGATCACCGGCATCGAGGCCGAGCGCATGGGCTTCGCCACGCGCGCGTTTCCCGACGACAAGCTCGAAGAGGAAACTTACAGCTACGCGCGCCGCGTCGCGAAAGTGCCGGCGCAGAAGCTCCGGCTCGAAAAGCTCGGCATCAATCGCGCGATGGATCTGCGCGGCTTCCGCGCCTCGGTGCTCGCGGGCGCCGAGTACGATGCGATCTTTCACTTCGGTCCGGGCAACGACGAAATCCGCAAGGTGCAGAAAGAGCGCGGCCTCAAGGGCGCGATCCAGTGGTACGAGGAGAAGTGAGAACGCGAGCGCTCTTCGCTCTGCTTTTCGGTTTCTTCACGATCATCTCCGCAGGTTCGATTTGTCAGGCGGGAGCGATGCCGCGGGATCGCCGCGACGTTCTCGATCCGCAATACACTTCCGAATCGTTCCGCCACATGGCGGAGCTTTTTCCGACGCATACGATCTCGCGCGGCGGGCCAATCTCCGATTTGCCGTCCGATCCGCGGCCGCTCGCAGTATCAATCGAAGGCGACAACGGAAAGTTGAGCCTCGATGACGTGTTGTCAAAGACGCGCACGAGCGGGTTTCTCGTGATCAAAAACGGCAAGGTCGTGATGGAGCGCTACTTCAATGGCGCCGACGCGAAGACGCACTTCACGTCATGGTCGGTGGCGAAGTCGTTCACCTCGACGCTCGCCGGGCTCGCGCTAGCCGAAGGCAAAATCAAAGACGTGCACACTCCCGCGAGCGACTACATTCCGCAGCTTAAAGGCTCCGGCTACGAGGGCGTCAGCATCAAGAACATTCTCGAGATGTCGTCCGGGATCGATTTCGTCGAAGATGCGACGCCGACGCATCGCAGCGACGTGATGTACATGTGGCAGCACATCCTCGTCGACGAGGACGGGCGGCTGAACGACTATGCCGCCTCGCTCAAGCGCGCGGAGCCGCCCGGCGAGCGCTTCGTTTATCGCAGCGTCGATGCGCAGGTGCTCGGCTGGCTCGTGAAGAACGTTACGGGCAAGTCGCCGTCGGATTACCTGAGCGAACGCATCTGGCAGCCGCTCGGAATGGAGAGCGATGCGACGTGGATCACCGACCGCCCAGGGACGGACGGTATGGAAGCGACGTATTGCTGCATCAACGCCACGCTGCGCGACTTCGGGCGCTTCGGCCTGATGCTCGCGCATCGCGGGATGTGGAACGGCAAACAAATTGTTCCCGCGGCGTGGATCGATCAGGCCACGACGCCGCAGGATCACCAGGTTCAGTTCGGCCAGCTCATTGCCGGCTATCCATTCGGTTACGGCTATCAATGGTGGTTGCCGCAGGATCCTCCCGGCTCGTTTGCCGGCGAAGGCGTTTACTTTCAATTTCTGTACGTCGTCCCCCAGGAAGACCTCGTGATAGTCAAGATGAGCGCGGCCGAAAAATACTGGGATGCCGAGCAGGAAACGGAGACGTGGGACGCGTATCGCGCGATCGCGCAGGCGCTGCATAAGAACTGAACAGCACCGCCCGGTCATCACCTTCGGCCGCATCAATTCGATTTCCCACAACTTTGGAAAGCCTGTAAAAAGGGTACCCGGCTTACCTCGCACAGCGACCAGCGGGCCTGATCGCACGATGAAAAGATACCTCGCGCGTGCTCTGGGCCTTAAGCTTTAAGGAATGGGTGATGGCGATTTACACGAAACACTGTTTTATTTGATATTTTCCTTTGAAACCCTTGACTCAACTCCTGTCCGCATTTATGTTCTGCGTCACCGATCGAGGATTACCTTATGAAATTCGGTGGCGAATCGCCTGAACTCGACGCTATCGACTTGCAGATCCTGAGCATCTTGCAGGTCAACGGTCGCATTCCGCTCGTTAAACTCGGCGAGCAAGTCGGGCTCTCCGCGCCTTCGGTCAACGAGCGCGTCAAGAAGCTCGAGGACAGCGGCGTTATCACCGGCTATCACGCCTCCGTCGATGCGCGCCGCCTCGGCAAGGATGTCGGCGCATTCATCGGCGTCTCGATCGCTCACCCCAAAACGATTGCGCTCTTCGAGGAAGCCGTGGCGCTGCTCGAAGACGTGCTCGAATGCCATCACGTCACCGGTCAACACACCGTCATCCTCAAAGTGAAGACCACCGACACTGCCTCGCTTGAGCAGCTCATCAGCACGATCCGCTCAATCGAGGGAGTGGCGCGGACCGAAACGATGGTGGTGCTTTCGACGCATATCGAGCGCGGCACGATCGCCGTTCATCAGAATGGCGACGGACACGAGCCGGCCAACGGCCGTCATCGCCGGCACGCCGTCATCAAGACCGCGCTCTCCGACGCCAAGCGAGGGTGAAGATGCACGACTTCAAGAGCATGCCAAAAGCCCAGGGACTCTACGATCCGGCTCACGAGCACGACGCGTGCGGCGTCGGCTTCGTGGTCAATATCAAGGGCGTGCGCTCGCACGACATCGTTCAGAAAGCCCTGACCGTCCTCGACAACCTGACACATCGCGGCGCCTGCGGATGCGATCCGCGAACGGGCGACGGCGCCGGTATCCTGATCCAGGTTCCGCACGCGTTCCTCGCCAAGGAAACGAAGAAGCTCGGCCTCGAGCTGCCTGCGCCGGGCGACTACGCCGTCGGTCAGGTTTTTCTACCGATAGACGAGAAGAAGCGCCGCGAATGCGAGCAGACCTTCGAGCAAATCGTGCGCGAAGAAGGCCAGACCATCCTCGGCTGGCGCGACGTTCCGATCGTCGAGGGCGAATGCGGCGATATCGCGCGCCGCGGCATGCCCGCGATCCGCCAGGTCTTCATCGCGAAGAGCGCCGACATCAAGGATGCCGAGGCCTTCGAGCGCAAGCTCTACGTCATCCGCAAGCGCGCGCATAACGCGGCCGACAACCTCGGGCTCTTCGATCCGGAGCTCTTTTATTTCTGCAGCCTCTCCGCGATCACGCTGGTGTACAAGGGCCAGCTCATCTCGACTCAGATTCCGTCCTTCTTTCCCGACCTTCGCGATCCCGCGATGGAAACCGCGATCGCGATGGTGCATCAGCGCTTCTCGACCAACACCTTCCCGAGCTGGGACCGCGCCCATCCGTTCCGTTTCATCGCGCACAATGGCGAGATCAACACGCTGCGCGGCAACGAAAACTGGATGCACGCGCGGCAGATGATGTTCGAGTCGCCGC
>Ga0335073_10016821_pt1 | contig 10224 bp, 8 predicted proteins | sample Lox_Sample_22_FD_207093 | JGI IMG/M metagenome (GOLD analysis project Ga0335073, IMG submission 207093) | Soil microbial communities from Loxahatchee National Wildlife Refuge, Florida, United States - Lox_Sample_2.2 | ecosystem: Environmental > Terrestrial > Soil > Wetlands | place: USA: Florida... | reverse complement strand
TCATCATCGGGGCGTTGGCCGCCATCACCACCTGGGCCCAGTCGAGCTCGCTGTGCTGCTTCATCGCGAGGCCCTCTCGCAGGAGGTCGGGGATGCTCGTGCGGGTCTCCCTGCGGAAGGCGTAGGCGCTCTGCACGGCGCGTGGCAGGCTCCTCAGCCAGCTCGTCCCCTCCAGGTGGTCCACCAGCTCCGTCCGCACGACCCGCTGGGGGGCGCCGTCGACCTTGGTGGTGACCACCGTCCCGGTCACCGGCGTGGCGAGGTACCGCTCCTTGACGGCGTCCGGTACCCGGCTGTCGGAGGTGAGCAGGAAGCGGGTGCCCATGGCGATGCCGTCCGCGCCGTAGGCCAGCGCGGCCACGAGGCCGCGACCGTCGAAGAAGCCGCCAGCTCCGAGGACCAGCGCGCGGTCGCCGACGGCGTCGGCGACCTGCGGCAGCAGGAGAGTCGTGGGCACGACGCCGGTGTGCCCGCCACCCTCGCCGCCCTGGGCGATGACGGCGTCGACACCCCAATCGACCACCTTCTCCGCATGGCGCCGGGCGCCGATCGTGGACATCACGAAGAGACCGGCGTCCCGGCACCGCTTGACCAGCTCCTCGTTGGGGGCCTGGGCGAAGCTCACCACGGGGACGGCGTTCGAGACCACGAGGGCGATCCGCTGCGAGACGTCGGCCACGTCCGTCCTCAGGTTCACTCCGAACGGGGCGTCCGTGCGTGACCGGACCTCGCCGATCGAGCTCTCGAGCTGATCGAGGGTCATGGTGGCCGAGGCCAGGATGCCGAGCCCGCCGGCCGCCGCGGTGGCCGACACCAGCCGGGGTCCGGCCACCCACCCCATTCCCGTCTGCACGACGGGGTAGCGCACGCCGACCCGCCGGCACAGCTCGGTGACGAGTGCGGGATGGGGCTCGGGTCCCTGCGGCGTCGCGGCCGGGTTGGGGGCGACGGGCGCCGGGGGGTCGGTGCCCGGGCTCATCCCCCGAGCTCGCGATCCCGCGCGCCGGCGGGATCCAGCTGGCGGATGATGTCGAGCACGTCGGCGGGCGGGGTGGGTGTCTCGGGCACGGCGTCGGGGACGACGAGCTCGAAACCGGTCGCCTCGAGGACCTCGTCCACGGACACCCCCGGATGCACGGAACGCAGCCGCATCACGTGCTCGGGCGTCTCGAAGTCGAACACCCCGAGGTTGGACACCACCCGGCGTATCTCGTGGAAGCGCGTCGCCGCCGGGCCGGCGGCCGCCGCCCGCGTGTAGCCGACCCCGCTCACCATGTCGACCTGCTCGACGAAGCTGCGTGGCGAGTGCGCCGGCACCCAGTAGCTGGTCGGGTGGTTCACCGTGTTGCCCGGCGCGCCCCGCACCCCGACGAGCTGGGTCTTCGGGCGGCGCCAGTCGCCGATGCACGAGATGTTCTGGTTGCCGTCGCGGTCGATCTGTGTCGCCATCATCATGATGTGGCGCCGCCCGGACCACACCACGTCGAAGGTCCGACGGTAGGCCATGGGCGCCTCGCGTACGAAGGTGCTCGGATCGGCGTCGAGCGCCGGCGTCCCCACGAGCAGCGCCGCATCGCCGTCGGTGAGGACGAGGTCGGGGCAGAAGGTGCGCCGGGCGAGGCGCGCCCCGAGCAGCGGGATGGACCCGAAGGGGCTGGCCATGATCTCGCCGTCACCCCGCCACACCTCGGCGCAGGCCAGGACGCACACCTCCGCCCGGCTCGCGGCGCTCTCGGCACTCACCGGCCCGCTCCCCCCTCGGCCACCGCGGCGCGGTAGGCCGCCTCGTCGACGTCGACGTAGCGCGCCCGGAAGGCCTCCCAGGCCTCCGGGTCGCGGGCCGCCGCGGCGTAGGCCCGCTGCAGCTGCTCGTCCCGCGCGTAGTCCGGCGGGCAGGACGTGAAGTGGGCGCCACCGGGAATCTCGACGACCGCGTCCGTCATCATGCGGTGGACCGCGACGGAGTGCAGCGGACCCTCGAGCGGCAGGTCGCCCTGAGGCACCACGCGCTCGGCCGACACGATGCGGCGCTCCGCTGCGCCGAGCATCACGTCGTCGAAGAACGGGTCGGGCCCGAGAAACTGGGCATTGCCCGCCTGATCGGCCCGGTTGGCGTGGACCAGCGCCGCGTCGAGTCGCAGCGCCGGGGCCGCCACCAGCTCGATCGCACCCTCGGGGTGGGCGAAGCTCCCCGAGTCGTAGGGGGACCGCACCGTGCGCAGGTCGGGGTTGACCTCGAGGACGCCGCTCCCGAGCCCGGCCCGGGTGGGCAGGAACGGCACCCTCCAGGCCGCCGCCTGGAGGCCCAGGTAGAACATCCCCTCGTCGAGCTCGGTCAGCTCCACCCGCCCCTCTTGGCGGGCCGCCCGCCAGTGCGGCTCCAGGGCGATCGAGTCCAGGGTCACGAAGCCACACACCACCCGGCGCACCTTGCCGGTCGCGCAGAGCAGCCCGACGTCGGGGCCCCCGTAGGCGACGACCGTCAGGTCTTGGAGATCGGAGCGGCACATCGCACGGACGAGCGCCATCGGCTTGCGGCGCGAGCCCCATCCGCCGATGCCGATGGTCATGCCCGAACGCAGCTCGGAGAGAGCGTCGTCGACGGTGGCGCGCTTGTCGCTCATCGCGGCCCCCTCGCCGGTTCGCTCGATCGTCCGCTCATTGGGAGGTGTCGGCAGAGCGCTTCTCGACGAACGCCTGCCGCTGCTCGTCGGCCACGCCCCGGATGTGGAGCTCGTAGGTGAAGCCCTGCTCGAAGCGGTAGCTGCGATGCACGTCCACCGGGTCGATGCCATTGAGGGACTCCTTGGCCCGCCGCAGGATCGTCGGGCTCTTGGTGGCGATCTGGCGGGCGACGGCGAGGGCCGCCTCCTCGAGCCGCTCCGCCGGCACCACCGTGCTGACCGAGCCGTACCCCGCCAGCTCCGCCGCCGACGCCGGGGCGGCGGTGTAGACCATCTCCCGCATCCGGTGTTGGGGCACCAGCCGGGCCAGGTGGGTCGCCGCGCCCAGCGCCCCCCGATCGACCTCGGGCAGCCCGAAGGTGGCGTCGTCGGACGCCACGACGATGTCCGCGTTGCCCGCCAACCCGACGCCTCCGCCCAGGCAGAACCCGTGGACCGCGGCGATGACCGGGACCTCGCAGTCGTAGACGGCCCCGAAGGCGGCGGCGCACCCTCGGTTGACGCCGATCAGGGCCTCGTCCCCCTTGGCCTGGATCTCCTTGATGTCGACGCCGGCGCAGAAGCCCCGGCCGCGGGCGCTCAGGATGACCACCCGGACCGACGGGTCGCGCCCGGCCGCGGTGATCGCCTCGGCCAGCGCGAACCAGTTGTCGACGTCGAGGGCGTTCACCGGGGGATGGTCGATGACCACCTCGGTGATGCCCGGCTCCTTGGATCCACTGGAGACCGGCACGGGCACGAAGGGTAGAGCACCGGCGTCGCCGGGCCAAGCCTGGGGCTCCGCGTATGGTTGGTCATGCGAATTGGCGAGCCCGGTCCGTCGCCCCTCGACTTCTCCGGCCGGGTGGCGGTGGTGACCGGCGGCGGCCGGGGAGTCGGGCACGCCATCGCGAGTGCCTTCCTGGAGGCGGGCGCCCGGGTCGTGATCTGCGGACGCCACGAGGTGCCGGCGGCCGACCTCCCCGCCGGTCCGGGCGGAGCCACCGCGGACTTCGTGCGGGCCGACGTACGCGAGCCGGACCAGGCCAGGGTCGTCGTCGATGAGGCGGTGCGGCGCCACGGTCGGCTGGACGTGCTCGTGAACAACGCCGGGGGGTCGCCGGCCGCCCCCGCCGCCGACCTCTCGCCACGGTTGTTCTCGGCGATCGTGTCCCTCAACCTCTTCGCGCCGTTTTACTGCGCGCAGGCGGCCAATGCCGTCATGCAGGGCCAGGAGGAGGGGGGTTCGATCGTGAACATCGGAAGCGTCTCGGGGATCCGACCCTCCCCGGGCACCGCCCCCTACGGCGCCGCCAAAGCCGGCCTGGTCAACCTCAGCGAGACCCTGGCGGTCGAGTGGGCCCCCAAGGTCCGCGTCAACTGCCTGAGTGCCGGGCTGCTCGACACCGGGGCGGGCCCCGAGCACTACGGGGGGGCCGAGGGCTTGGCCCGGGTGGCCGCCACGATCCCCCTCGGCCGCATGGGGACGCCCCGCGACGTCGCTGGTGCCTGCCTCTTTCTGGCCTCTCCGCTGGCGGCCTACGTCTCGGGCACCGACCTCGTCGTGCACGGGGGCGGAGAGTGGCCGTCGTACATGGCCGCCGTCCGGGGGTCCTGAGCGACCAGGGAAATCCGGCCCGTCCAGCGGATGCTAGACAAGCGAGCCGTGAGGTTGGCCGTCCCGACCGAGTCGCGACCCGGCGAGCGGCGGGTCGCCATCGTGCCCGACGTCGCGCGGCGCCTCGCGGGAAAGGGATGGCAGGTGAGGGTCCAGTCAGGGGCCGGGAGCGCTGCCGACTTCCCCGACGTCAGCTACGAGGAGGCCGGCGCCACCGTCGCCCCCGGCCTCGCAGAGACGCTGGAGGAGGCGACCGTCGTCGCAAAGGTCAACGCGCCCTCCGCCGAGGAGGCCGGCCTCGTGCCCGAGGGGTCGGCGGGGCTCAGCTTCCTCCAGCCGGCCGATTCCGTCGGTGCGCTGGCGGTTCTCGCCCGGCGACGCTGCACGGTCTTCAGCTTCGACCTGCTGCCGCGGATCAGCCGGGCCCAGAGCATGGACGCCCTGTCGTCCCAGTCGACCGTCTCGGGCTACCGAGCCGCGCTGGCCGGCGCCGAGGCCCTCGGCAAGTTCTTCCCGATGTTCATGACGGCGGCGGGGACGGTGCCGCCGGCCAAGGTCCTCGTGATGGGGGCGGGGGTGGCCGGGCTGCAGGCCATCGCGACGGCCCGTCGCCTGGGCGCGGTCGTGCGCGCCTACGACGTGCGGGCGGCGGCCCGTGAGGAGGCGGAGAGCCTCGGGGCGAAATTCGTGGACCTCGGCGCGAGCTCCGCCGAGGGTCAGGGGGGCTACGCACGGGAGCTGAGCCCTGAGGAGCTGGAGCGCCAGCGTCAGGCCCTGGCCGACGAGGTGGCCGCGTCGGACGTGATCATCACCACGGCGGCGGTGCCCGGGCGGCCTGCGCCGGTCCTCGTCACGACACAGATGGTCGAGAGGATGGGCCCCGGCGCGGTGGTCGTCGACATGGCGGCCGACTCCGGCGGCAACGTCGAGCCCTCCGAGGCCGGACGCGAGATCGACGTCGGTGGGGCGAGGGTCATCGGGATGGCCAACCCGCCCTCGGGGATGCCGAACCACGCCAGCTTCCTCTACGCCCGCAATATCGCCAACGTGCTCGATCTCCTGGCCAAGGACGGGTCGTTCGCCCCGGACTGGGGCGACGAGATCGTGGCCGGCACCTGCGTGCTGCGAGGCGGCGCCGCCGCCCATCAACCGACGGCCGAGCTCCTCGGTGCGCCGCACGTGCCGATCGACGGGAGCGACGGGGCCCGGGGCCCCGGGGGGCCAGGGCCGGAGGTGGTCGGTCGGTGAACAGCATCCTCGAGTACCTCACCATCTTCGTGCTCGCCGCCTTCGTGGGCTTCGAGGTCATCTCCAAGGTGCCGAGCATCCTGCACACGCCCCTCATGTCGGGCTCCAACGCCATCCACGGCGTGATCCTCGTGGGGGCCATGCTCATCCTGGGCCACGCCAACACCACGGCGGAGGAGGTTCTCGGGTTCCTGGCGGTGGTGCTGGCGACCTTGAACGTGGTCGGGGGCTTCGTCGTCACCGACCGCATGCTCGAGATGTTCAAGTCCAAGCCGGACCAACCGCGCCCCGAGCCGGACCAGGCGAGGGGTGCGCCCGGATCCGAGGATGCCACCGACTCGTGAGCATCGGGACCACCACCCAGCTGATCTACCTGATCGCGGCCATCAGCTTCATCGTGGCCCTGATGGGGCTGAGCTCGCCCCGCCACGCGCGCCAGGGGAACCTGCTGGCGGCGGCGGGGATGTTGATGGCCATCGCGGTCACCTTCGCCCAGCCGCACCTCGGCCACCTGGGCCTGATCATCGGTGCGATGGCGATCGGGGTGGTCGTGGGCGTCCCGGCGGCCCGGCTCGTCCGGATGACCGCCATGCCCCAGATGGTGGCGATCTTCAACGGCGTCGGGGGCGGCGCGGCGGCCCTCGTGTCGCTCACCGAGTTCTTGGGCATGGACACCAAGACGGTCGCCACCTACAAGGTGCTCGAGGTCGTCCTCGGCGTCGTGATCGGCGGCATCTCCTTCGCGGGCAGCGGGATCGCCTTCGCCAAGCTCCAGGAGCTCATGACCGGACGGCCGATCACCTACCCCGGCCAGCAGGTCATCAACGCCATCGCCGGGCTCGCCATCCTCGGCCTGGTTCTCACCGTCTTGGTGACGGCTTCCACGCCGGTGCTGTGGATCGTGCTGATCCTGTCCCTCGCGCTCGGCGTCATCTTCGTGCTCCCGATCGGGGGTGCCGACGTTCCCGTCCTGATCTCGCTGCTCAACTCCTTTACGGGTCTCGCCGTCGCGGCATCGGGCTTCACCCTCGACAACAACCTGCTGATCATCGCCGGGACCCTGGTGGGGGCCTCCGGGATCCTCCTCACCCGCAAGATGAGCCAGGCGATGGGCCGTTCCCTGCCCAACATCCTCTTCAGTGCCTTCGGGTCGGTGATCACGGCGACGGGCACGGCGGACGGCGCGGACCGTTCGGTCCGCGCGGGCACGCCCGAGGACATCGGCGTGCTCCTCGCCTACGCCCGCAAGGTGGCCATCGTGCCCGGGTACGGCCTGGCGGTCGCCCAGGCCCAGCACACCGCGAGGGAGCTCGCGGACACCCTGTCCAAGCGCGGCGTGGAGGTCTACTACGCGATCCACCCGGTGGCCGGCCGCATGCCGGGCCACATGAACGTCCTCCTGGCGGAGGCCAACGTCCCCTACGAGCAGCTGAAGGAGATGGACGAGGCCAACCTCGAGATGCCGACGACCGACGTCGCGCTGGTCGTCGGCGCCAACGACACCGTCAATCCTGCCGCCAAGACCACTCCGGGCAGTCCCATCTACGGCATGCCGATCATCAACGCCGACGAGGCGCAGAACATCGTGTTCCTCAAGCGATCGATGCGACCCGGGTTCGCCGGGATCGACAACGAGCTGCTCTACGACCCGAAGACGACGATGCTCTTTGGTGACGCCAAGGAGACGTTGACCAAGCTCGTTCCAGCGGTGGCGACGGCCTGATCCTCATCGCGCTGTAACGCAGTGGCTATTGAGCTGTCATCTGCTCCCTGAGCTGGGACGACTCCGTCACCGCGTTGCGCCGGGCTATCCAATCGCGCATACTGGATCGTCGTCGGTTCCGGCCAAACCCAAACCGGGCACGCGAGCGCAATCGCCACAGGGAGCGTTGTGAGGAGACGGGGGCAGACGGAGGCCAAGAAGCAACGGCCCGGGCCGCGTCCGTCCGGTTGGTCCATGGCACCGGTCCACGGCCTGCATTCCCGCACCTCGACCCCTTCGTTGGGCGTGCTCTTCATTGCGGCCGCCGCCCACCGCCTCGAGGCGTGGTTGCGATGGCTCACGGGGCCCTTCGCGTTGGCCTCCCGGAGGGTCGATTCCAAGACGGCGCGGCTGGTCGAGGGCCCCCTGGCGGGGGTGAGGTACGGGCTGCTCGCCACCCGCGCCGGCCTCCTCCGGAGAACGGCGACCTTCCGCAGGGTGGCGGTGGGGCTGGCCGCCTTCTGCCTGCTGCGGCTGGTGCGGGCGGTCATGATGGCGGTGCGCCATCCCCGGACCGTCTCGGTCACCACGATCGCCGTCCTCACGATCGGCGCGCTGGGTGTCCTCGTCCCCTCGGTCGGATCCCCCGTGCTTCCTGCCGCCGCAGCCGGTGAAGGGGCGGGCGGCGTGAGCGGGATGAGCCGCGTGGCCAACGTCTACGGCGCCCACAAGACCTTCCACTTCAAGACCGCAACGGCGGTGCCCAACCCCGCCATCCCGTCGGTCGCAACCTCGACCCCGCTCCAGTCCCACGAGGTGTTCGGCTTCGCCCCCTACTGGACACTGTCGCAGAGCTCGTCCTACGACGTGGCCGACCTGACGACGGTCGCCTACTTCAGCATCGGCGTGAACCCCGACGGCAGCTTCGCCCAGTCGGGCCCGGGGTGGAGCGGGTTCGAGAGCCAGGACTTCACCAACCTCGTCAACCGGGCCCACGCCGCGGGCGACCGTGTGGTGCTCACGGTGAGCGACTTCGACCAGAGCTCGCTCGACCAGCTCACCTCCAGCCCGCCCGCCGCCGCCCGGCTCGCCGCGGCCGTGCTGAGCGCGGTCGAATCCAAGAACCTCGACGGCGTGAACCTCGATCTCGAGGGCGAGGGGTCGGGGGACCAGGTGGGGTTGACCTCGTTGGTGCAGGAGGTCTCGACGACGCTGCACGCGGCCAACTCCCACTACCAGGTGACCATGGACACCTACCCGAGCTCGGCCGGTGACCCGGGCGGCTTCTACAACGTCTCCGCCCTCGCACCGTGGGTCGACGGCTTCTTCGTGATGGAGTACCAGTACAACCTCCAGTCCGGAGTCTCCGCACAGTCGCCGATCACGAGCAGCGAGTTCAGCAACGAGGAGACCCTGCAGCAGTACACGAGCGCCGCCCCGGCCTCGAAGGTCATCCTCGGCGTGCCCTACTACGGACTGGATTGGAACACCACCAACGGCACCCAGCAGGCGACCTCCACCGGCGGTGAGCCGTCGGCCCTCACCGTCGCCTACATCGCCTCCCAGGGCCACTCCGTCTACTGGGACCCCGTCACCGACACGCCATGGACCTCCTACCAGGTCGGCGACCAGTGGCACGAGACCTACTTCGAGGATCCGACCTCGGTGTACATGGAGACACAGCTCGCCGAGCGCTTCGGGATCGCGGGCATGGGCATCTGGGCGCTCGGGATGGACAACAACGACCCGGCGATGATGGCCGCCATCCTGGGCAACGCCCCGGCCAAGAAGGACACGCTCGCCGGGCCGACCTCGACCTCCGCCTCGCCGGGCGAAAGGGGCGCTTCGCCGCTGTCGCCGTCCACGAACCAGGGTCTCGGCGCGGGATCCGATTCCACCAACCCCTCCACCAATGCTTCGACCAACCCCTCGACGAAGCCTTCCACCACGCCGTCCACCACGGGGTCGACCTCGACCACCACCTCGACGACCGCTCCGCCGGCGACCGCCTGTGCCAGCAAGGCCCCGGCGACGTGGACCGCCGCGCTCGTCGCGATCGGTTGTTGGCAGGACGCTGCGGGCGATGCGCCCACCAAACCCCTCAAGCTCTACGCGCCCGACGCGGGCCAGTCGGCGACCCCGCCCGCGACGACCTCGTCGTCCTCCCTGATCGGGCTGCTGGTGTCGCCCAACGCGACCGACCCCGTGCTGGCCTGCCTGGCGCAGTTCGCAGAGGGCTCCGGCACCTCCAACCTCACGATTCCCGTGTCGGTCGACGCCACGGTCTCGGGGACGCCGAAGGTGTTCTACGTGAGCGTCGCCGCGCTCTTCGGGCAGTACCCCAGCCTCACCACGTACTCGAGCTGCGCCAGCCTGCAGGGCGGGACCGAGCAGTGGCTCGAACTGACGTCGCAGAAGCCCACGACGGGGAGCACCACGACCACCACGACGGCGCCGCCGACGACCACGGTGCCCGACACCTCGACCAACGATCCGGACGCGGGCACCACGACCCAACCCACCGACAGCACCACGACCAGCGGATAGCCGCTGCTGACCTGGGGAGTCGTCGCCCGCACTCCCCGGCGCTACATTCGGAGGTGCTTCCTACGCACGTCCTCTTCTTGCCGTTGCCCACCCTCCTCGCCGACACGCTCCCCCCGCCGCTGGACGCGAGCCGTCTCGGGTCCTTCAGCTTCGATCCGCTCCCGTGCCTGATGCTGCTCGTGGCGGGCGGCCTCTACCTGTGGGGTGTCTGGCGGGTCAACCGGCTCCAGCCCCGGCATCGCTGGTCCACGTGGAGGACGGTCTTCTTCCTGGCGGGTCTGCTGACGATCTTCGCGTCCCTCGAGTCGTTCATCGGCGTGTACGACAACGTCCTCTTCTGGGATCACATGATCCAGCACCTGATGCTGATCATGATCGCGGCACCCCTCCTCTGCCTCGGGACGCCGGTCCTCCTCTTGTGGCGGGCGACCACCGGCCGGGCGCAC
>Ga0335073_10016820_pt1 | contig 10224 bp, 8 predicted proteins | sample Lox_Sample_22_FD_207093 | JGI IMG/M metagenome (GOLD analysis project Ga0335073, IMG submission 207093) | Soil microbial communities from Loxahatchee National Wildlife Refuge, Florida, United States - Lox_Sample_2.2 | ecosystem: Environmental > Terrestrial > Soil > Wetlands | place: USA: Florida... | reverse complement strand
GTCGGTCACCAGCGCGACCGGATCGCCGGCATCGCGGGCCTTGCGCAGGCGCTCGATGGTCGCGAGTTTCATCGCCTAGGCGTCCAGCCGCTCGACGTAGAGGCGGATCTTGCCGCCGCACGCGAGCCCGACGTCCCAGGCCATCTCATCGCTGACGCCGAACTCGAGCAGCTTCGGCTCGCCGCTGTCGATCACGCCCTGGGCCTCGCGGACCACCGCGCCCTCGATGCAGCCGCCCGACACCGAGCCGACGAAGGCGCCGGCACGGTCCACCAGGAGCTGGCTGCCGACCGGTCGGGGCGAGGAGCCCCAGGTCTCGATCACGGTCGCGAGCGCGACCTGGCGGCCCGCCTGCGCCCATTGGGTCGCCGTGGCGAGCACATCCTCGACTCGGGCGTGGGTGACATCCGTCATGCTGCTGCCTCCAGGGTCCGCGGCGTCCGGCGTGCGCCGCGCTGCTGAATCGGTCGGCCGAGCGCCTTGCCGAGGTCGATCAGGCTGCTCAGATTGTGCACCGGACGCAGCTCGTCGACATAGGGCAGGATCGCCCGGATACCCAGAGATTTTGGAGCGAAGCCCACGAAGCGCAACAGGGGATTGAGCCAAATCAGCCGCCGGCACGACATCGACAGGCGCTCGGCCTCGGCGGCCAGGTTGGCGCCGGCGTCCTTGTCGAGGCCGTCGGAGATCAGGAGCAGGATCGCGCCCTGGCCGAGCACGCGGCGCGACCATAGCTGGTTGAACTCGTGCAGGCAGCGGCCGATGCGGGTGCCACCCGACCAGTCGGTCACCTGGGCGGCCGCCTGGGCGACCGCGACGTCGACGTCGCGGTGGCGCAGCGCGCGCGTGATGTTGGTCAGCCGCGTGCCGAACAGGAAGGTCGAGACGCGGCGCCGGTCGTTGGTCAGCGCGTGCACGAAATGCAGCAGCAGGCGCGAGTAGCGGCCCATCGAACCCGAGATGTCGCACAGCACGACCAGCGGCGGCGGCCGGTAGCGCTCGGTCCGGAAGCGCAGCGGCACGAGGTCGCCGCCGCTGCGCAGGGTGGCGCGCATGGTCGCGCGCGGGTCGGGCCGCCGCCCGGTCTGGTCGGGCTGGAAGCGCCGGGTGCGCGTCTCGGGAAAAGCGTAGCGCAGCCGCGCGATCATGGCGCGCGCCTGGCGCAGCTCCGCCGTCGTCATCTGGTCGAAATCCTTGTCTTGTAGGAGCTCGCGGTCGGACCACGTCAGGCTGGCGTCGAGCTGGATCTCCTCGCGGGCGGGCTCGGGCTCGCGGCTCGCCGGGTTGGCCATCGCCTCGGCGAGCCGGGTCGCCACCGGCTTGCCCGGCTGGCGGTCGGTCTCGCTCTGCAGCTGCGGCAGCAGCATCTGCATCAGGCGCTCGCGCAGCCGCGGATTGCGCCAGTAGATGTGGAAGGCCTGGTCGAACAGCGGCTTCTGGTCGATGCGCGTGACCGAGGTGGCGAACAGCGCCCAGTAGAAATCGTCGCGGTTGCCGGGGCCGACCTCGATCACGGCGCGCAGCGCCTCGATCACCTGGCCGGGCCCGACCGGCATGCCGGCGGCGCGCAGGATGCGCGCGAACTGCATGATGTTGTCGACCAGCTTGCCGTTCACGGGCGCTCAGCCGAGCGGTTTCTCGGCGAGTTCGGCGCGCACCGCGTCGAGCAGCTTCATGGCCTCGGAGCCCTGCAGCCGCGCGATGTCGTCCTGGTACTTGAGCAGCACGCCCAGGGTCGAGTCGACGATCGCCGCGTCGAGCGCCACGGTGTCGAGCTGGAGCAGCGCTTCGGCCCAATCGATCGTCTCGGCGACGCCGGGGAGCTTGAAGAGATCGAGCTCGCGCAGCTTGTGCACGAAGCCGACGATCTCGCGGCTGAGCGTCGGCGCGGCGTCCGGCACCTTCAGCTTGAGGATGGCAAGCTCGCGCTCGGGCGACGGGAAGTCGACCCAGTGATAGAGGCAGCGCCGCTTGAGCGCGTCGTGGATCTCGCGCGTGCGGTTGGACGTGATGATGACGATGGGCGGTCGCGCCGCCTTGATCGTGCCGAGCTCCGGGATGGTGACCTGGAAATCCGACAGGAGCTCGAGCAGAAAGGCCTCGAACGGCTCGTCGGTGCGATCGAGCTCGTCGATCAGCAGGACCGGCGGTCCCTCGACATGCGGTTCGAGCGCCTGCAGGAGCGGGCGCTTGATCAGGAAGCGGTCGTTGAAGATGTCGGTCGCCAGCTGGTCGCGGTCCTGCGCGAGCTGGCCGCCGGCGGCCTCGGCCAGGCGGATCTCGATCATCTGGCGCGGGTAGTTCCACTCGTAGACCGCCGCCGCGACGTCGAGCCCCTCGTAGCACTGCAGCCGGATCAGCCGCCGACTGAGGGTCTGGGCCAGCACCTTGGCGATCTCGGTCTTGCCGACCCCGGCCTCGCCCTCCAGGAACAGCGGCCGGTCGAGCCGCAGGCTGAGATAGAGGGCCGTCGCCAGGCTCCGCTCGGCAACATAATTACCCGCCCCGAGCAGCTCCAGGGTGGCGTCGACGGAACCGGGAAGTTTCATGTCAAACGCTTGATCCATAAAACAAAACTCCCGCCGAGGGGGTCCTCGGCGGGAGGGCCAAGTGTTATATAGACGTGAAGCTAGCCGCAGGCCACCACCGCGCGTTTCGCCATTACCGTGATCAGGTGAGCACGGTACTCGGCTGACGCGTGGATATCGGAATTCAGCCCGTCGGAAGCGATCTTGATGCCCTCCACGGCCGTCGGCAAGAAGGATTTCGCGAGGGCGGTTTCGAGCTCCTTGGCGCGAAAAACGCCGGCTCCGGCGCCCGTCACCGCGACCCGCACGGCGTTGCCCGTCTTCGCCACGAACACGCCGACGATCGCGTAGCGCGACGCCGGATTCTTGAACTTCATGTAGGCGGCCTTGTCCGGCTTCGGGAAACTCACCGAGGTGATGATCTCGCCGTCCTCGAGCGCGGTCGAGAACATGCCGGTGAAGAAATCGTCGGCCGCTATCTTGCGCTTGTTGGTCGTCACCGTCGCGCCGAGCCCGAGCGCGCCGGCGGGATAGTCGGCCGCGGGATCGTGGTTGGCGATCGAGCCGCCGATCGTGCCGCGGTTGCGCACCGCCGGATCGCCGATCAGCGAGGCGAGATGCGCGAGCGCCGGGATCATCTCCTTGACGTCCTTCGAGCGCGCGACCTCGGCGTGCCGCGTCATGGCGCCGATCACGAGGCTGTTGCCGTCGCGCTTGATGCCCTTCAGGTCGGCGATGCCGTTGAGGTCGATCAGCGCGGTCGGCTTGGCGAGCCGCTGCTTCAGGGTCGGGATCAAGGTCATGCCGCCGGCAAGCAGCTTGGCCTCGGCGTCGGCGCTCGCCGCCTTGGCGGCGTCCGCCGTCGACTTCGCGCGGGAGTATTGGAAGGCGTACATCGCAGGTCCTCCTACTCGGCGGCGCGCGCCGGGCGCGCGTTGTGGATCGCCCGCCATACCCGTTCGGGCGTGGCCGGCATGTCGAGATGGCTGATGCCGTAGCTCTTGAGTGCGTCGACGACGGCGTTCATCACCGCGGCGGGTGAGCCGATCGCGCCGACCTCGCCGCAGCCCTTCACGCCCAGCTGGTTGTGCGTGCACAGCGTGGTGTGCTGGCCGACCGAGAACGGCGGCAGGTTGTCGGCGCGCGGCATGCAGTAGTCCATGAACGAGCCGGTCACCAGCTGCGCGCCCTGGTCGTAGACACAGCCCTCGTAGAGCGCCTGGCCGATGCCCTGCACGACGCCGCCGTGCACCTGGCCCTCGACGATCATCGGGTTGATCACGCGCCCGACGTCGTCGACCGCAGTGAACTTGTCGACCGTCACGATGCCGGTCTGCGGATCGACCTCGACCTCGCAGATGTGGGTGCCGGACGGGAAGGTGAAGTTCTTGGGATCGTAGAAGGCGGTCTCGTCGAGCCCCGGCTCGACGGTCTCGATCGGATAGTTGTGCGGCACGTAGGCGGCGAGCGCGATCTCGCCCAGGGTCTTGGAGCGGTCGGTGCCCGCGACCGAGAACGTGCCGTCCTTGAACTCGATGTCGGCCTCGGCCGCTTCGAGCAGGTGGGCGGCGATCTTCTTCGACTTGGCGACGATCTTGTCGACCGCCTTGAGGATCGCCGAGCCGCCGACCGCCAGGCTGCGCGAACCGTAGGTCCCGAGCCCGAACGGGATCATGGCGGTGTCGCCGTGCACCACCTCGATGCTCTCGTAGGGCACGCCGAGCGCGTCCGACACGATCTGGGCGAACGTCGTCTCGTGGCCCTGGCCGTGGCTGTGCGCGCCGGTCAGCACGGTGATCGTGCCGGTTGGGTGCACCCGAACGGTGCCGACCTCGTAGAGCGCGGCGCGGGCGCCCAGCGAGCCGACCACCGCCGAGGGCGCGATGCCGCATGCCTCGATATAGGTCGACAGGCCGATGCCGCGCAGCTTGCCGGCCTTCTCCGACGCCGCGCGGCGTTTCTCGTAGCCGGTGTAGTCGGACGCCGTGAGGGCCACCTCCAGGCAGCCCGGATAGTCGCCGCTGTCGTATTGCAGGGCCACCGGCGTCTGGTAGGGGAAGGCGGTCTTGGGAATGAAGTTGCGCTTGCGGATCTCGGCGCGATCGAGGCCGCTCACGCTCGCCGCGACGTCGACCAGGCGCTCGAGCAGGTAGGTTGCCTCCGGGCGGCCGGCGCCACGATAGGCGTCGACCGGCACCGTGTTGGTGAACACCGACTTGACCTCGCAGTAGATCACCGGCGTCGTGTACACGCCGGCGAGCAGGGTGGCGTAGAGATAGGTCGGGATGGCGGTCGAGAAGGTCGACAGGTAACCGCCCAGGTTGGCGATCGTGGCGACGCGCAGCGCCAGGAACTTGCCGTCCTTGTCGAGCGCGAGCTCGGCGTGGGTGGTGTGGTCGCGGCCGTGCGCGTCGGACATGAAGCTCTCAGAGCGCTCGGCGGTCCACTTGACCGGCCGGTTCACTTTGGCCGCAGCCCAGGTGACGATCGCCTCCTCGGCGTAGTGATAGATCTTCGAGCCGAAGCCGCCGCCGACGTCGGGGGCGATCACGCGCAGCTTGCTCTCGGCGACGTGCAGCACGTGCGCGCCCATCAGGAGGCGGATGACGTGCGGGTTCTGGCTGGTCGTGTAGAGCGTGTACTCGCCGGTTGCGCGGTTGAACTCGCCGAGCGCGGCGCGCGGCTCCATCGCGTTGGGGATCAGGCGGTTGTTGATCAGGTCGATCTTGGCGACCTTGGCCGCCTTGGCGAACGCCGCATCGACCGCCGCCTTGTCACCGAGATGCCAGTCGTAGCACAGGTTGCCCTTGGCCTCGTCGTGCAGCTGGGGCGCTCCGGGCTGAATCGCCCGCGCGGCATCGGCGACCGCGGGCAGCACCTTGTAGTCGATCTCGACCAGCTCGGCGGCGTCGCGCGCCTGGTCGTAGGTCTCCGCGATCACGACCGCGACCGGGTCGCCGACGTGGCGCACCTTGCCTTGGGCGAGCGGCGGGTGCGGCGGCTCGACCATCGGGGAGCCGTCCTTGTTGTGAATCAGCCAGCCGCAGGGCAGGCCGCCGACGCCGTCGGCGGCCATGTCGGCGCCGGTGAACACCGCGACCACGCCGGCGTGCTGTTTCGCGCGGTCGGTCTTGACCGCGCTGAGCGCCGCGTGCGCGTGCGGCGAGCGGATGATGGCGGCGTGGAGCTGGCCCGGGCGGTTGATGTCGTCGGTGTAGTTGCCCCGGCCGGTCAGGAACTTGGCATCTTCGCGCCGCTTGACGGACGCGCCGATCATGGTGTCGGGCATGGCGCTAGCTCCCTGCTTGGGACGCGGCCTGGATCGCCTTCACGATGTTGTGATAGCCGGTGCAGCGGCAGATGTTGCCCTCGAGCCACTCGCGGATCTCGCGCTCGCTGGGCTTGGGATTGTTCTTCAGGAGGTCGACCGCGCTCATCACCATGCCGGGGGTGCAGAAGCCGCACTGCAGGGCATGGTGCTCGCGGAACGCCTCCTGCATCGGATGCAGCTTGTCGCCCTGCGCCAGGCCCTCGATCGTGAGCACGTTCGTGCCCTCGCACTGGACGGCGAGAATGGTGCAGCTCTTGATCGACGTGCCGTCGATGTGAACCACGCAGGCGCCGCACTGGCTGGTGTCGCAGCCGACGTGCGTCCCGGTCAGGCCGAGCTTCTCGCGCAACAGCTGGACGAGCAGCGTGCGCTCTTCGATCTCGGCCGAAACCTTGCGGCCGTTCACGGTCAGAGAGACGCTGGGCATCGATCTGTTCTCCTCTGCAATGCGATGACGGCCACGTCGTTCTTGTGCTTGTTCGCGAAGGCGGCCGGCCCCCTTGGGCAGTGTTACGCCTGCCTGTGGCGAGGTCAAGCGCAGCGCGGCTTGGGCCGGTCGGAATGTCGGGGTGCATGAACTTGTACGTCCCTGGCCGAAATGTCAGGCTGAATCAGGGCTTTCGTCAGGGGTGAAGCGCGGACGCGATCGTCATGGCACATCTCGGGATATCGACCAGCCATAATGCAACGGTCGCCGTCGTCCGTGACGGCACAGTGGTCTTTTGCCAGAGCGAAGAGCGCATCGCCCGGCTGAAGAATGTTGCCGGGTTTCCGGCCGAGACGCTGGAGTTCCTGTTCGCGAACGTGATCGACCGTTCCGCGGTCCGAAGCTGTACCTTCGCGATGCGCTCGCCGAACGCCTACAGGTACCTCGCGGAGCGAGGGTTCCGCCCCCACCGCTACGAGGCACGGCTCAATCTCGCGCAGGTGGAGCGGTGGAAAACCCACCCATCCAGCGCCGACATTGAGGAATGGGGCGTGGCCCCCGGTGAGCCCGATCGCACCCCCGATGCCGATGCGCTGCGCGCCGTGAGCCGTGCGATCGGTCTGGACGTCGGGCGCCTCAAGCCAATGGATCATCACGCCGCCCATATGTATTCGGTGCTGCCGTTCTTGCCGGCCGATCCGGTCGAACGATGGCTGTTCCTGACGCTCGACGGTTTGGGCGACGGTCTTTGCGCCACGGTGAGCGGCTACGCCGATGGACGCTTCGAACGGCTGGCCATCACCGACGATCTCGCCTCCCTGGGGATGATCTATTGGCTCGTGACCGGGATGCTTGGTTTCACGATGAACGAGCACGAGTACAAGATCATGGGGCTCGCGCCCTACTCGCGCCGCGAGCATCACGAGCGTCTCGTCGGCTGGTTTCGCGAACTGTTGTGGGTCGACGAGAACGGCGCCTGGCAGCGCAGCTATCAGACGATTCCCGAGCTCCGCTACCGGTTGCGGGAGATCGTGTTTGTCCAGCGCTTTGATGCGGTCGCCGGAGCGCTCCAGGATTACACGGAAGAAATGGTCGTGCGTTGGGCCTCGCACTGGATGCATCGCACGGGCATCGGGTCCGTCGCATGCGCGGGCGGCGTCTTCATGAACGTCAAGGTCAATCAGCGGCTGGAAGCGTTGCCCGACATCGAGCGGCTGGTCGTCGTGCCATCGGCGGGCGACGAGTCGACTGCGATCGGCGCGGCTGTGCATGGCAGTCTGACGAGCGAGCCCAATCGAGCCATCGCCCGCGCGCCGCACGTATTCCTTGGGTGGTCGTTCGACGATGCCGAGATTCGCCAGGCCATCGCACGCGCGATGGGTCCAAGGCATTTCACGATCGATCGGCCGGCAGACATCAATCGCGCGGTCGCCCAACTGCTCGCCGACGACCAGATCGTTGCGCGCTGCACGGGACCGATGGAGTTCGGCGCGCGCGCCCTCGGCAATCGGTCAATCCTGGCGCATCCCGGGAAAGCCGAGAACCTCGAGCTCTTGAACGATGCCATCAAGGAGCGCGACTTCTGGATGCCGTTTGCTCCGAGCATCCTCGACATAGACGCGGAGCGCTACTTGTCGACGTCAGGCAAGGCGGATAGGAGCGCGATGATGGTCGCTGCCGATGTCCGCCCGGAGGCCGTCGTGGATCTCGCCTCTGCGATCCACCGGCGCGACAGAACCGCCCGCCCGCAGATCGTCAGCCGGGCAACCAACGCGGCCTACTACGAGCTCATCCTGGCATTCCGTGAGCTGACCGGCATCGGTGCCGTGCTCAACACCTCGTTCAATCTGCACGGCGAACCGATCGTCGGTTCGCCCGCCGATGCCATCGACACCGTGCTGCGTTCCGGTCTTCGCCATTTGGCGCTCGGCAGTTTTCTCCTGACCAAAAAGGCCTGAGGCCCGCCCTTACGGTGACGCCTCCGGCCGGCTGGTGGGCCGAAACACCAGGCTGCGATAGACCACCGGCGGGGTTTCCCCGACCTCGGGCTGCGCGAAGCTGGTCGAGAGCTCGCGCGCGAGCTCCCAGCCGGCCGCCGCGAGCAGCGCATGGACCGTCGGGGTGGGCAGCACGGGGCTGGCGAACACTGCGTCCGGCAAAAAGGGCAGGGGGCGCTCCTGGACAAACAGGGACGTGCCGCCGTCGTTCAACGGCACATCGACCAAAACCAGCAGCCGGCGCGCGGCCGCGGCGAGCTGTTGCAGCACGGCGCGCCAATCGGTGGCGTAGTGCAGCGCGCCGACGGCGACCGCGACATCATAGTCCCGCGCGAACGCGCCGGCGTCGTCGTCGTGGAAGACGGTCTCGGGGAACACCGCCGCGGCGTGGTCGCACACGCTGCGCTGCTCGCGGACATGCCAGGAAAACCTGCGATCCTGTTGGAGCGCGCGCACACACCAGTGGAGCTCGCCGAAACCGCCGCCCCAATCCAGGACCGAGAGCGTCGCGGGGCCGGTCGCCCCCTCGACCGGAACGTTCGCGAGCACCCCGGCGACCTCCAGGAGATGCGCCAGGGTCGGGTCCTCGGTGCGCGCGCCGGCTCGCAGGCGTTCGCGCTGGTCGATCGCGTGCCGCAGCCGGATACGCGTCAGCGTATCGCCGTGCCATCCCGTGAGCTCGACCGTCTTCGGCGGCTCGATCGGCGCCAGGCGCGTCACCTTCGACGCGGCGGCGAGCTCGGGAAAGCGCCGGAGCAGGAGCTCGCGCTGCTCGATCAACCGCGCCGCGTAGGGTCGATAGATTCGGCGAACGACGGTCTCCTCACGCGTGCCCTGCTCGATCGGCATGCTCACGGCGTAGTTCCCGTCGGTATCCTGGTAGATGCCGTGAAAGTGGTAGAAGATCAGCGGTTCGTCGTCGCACCAGATGCGACCGGCGTGCTCGGTCACCGTGTAGGCATCGACGTTGTAGAGCGCGACGTTGACGCCCTTGTGCTCGATCACTGCGAGATCGTCGCCGAAGGCGTCGGGCCAGCGATCGAGATATTTTTGGTCGGAGAAGCGGTCGGGCTCGAGCCGTTCGAAGCACCAGGCCAGGCAATCCTGGCAATATCGGATCAGGCATCGCAATCCCGGGCCGGTACGGCGGTAGGTGATCCAGCCGACGTTGAAACGTCCGAACTTCGCGGCGAACGACCAGTATGCGGACAGATGCTGCGGAACGATCCCGATCGAGCGGTCGCCGATCATGTCGAAGATCATCTGCGGATCGGCGAAGAAGCACAGGTCCGAGTCGAGATAGGTGATCTCGTCGAGCGCGCCGTCCTGGTCCATGCAAAAGGCCGGCAGGAACGGCGTCAGAGTGAAGAAATATTCGATGACGGTGCGCGTCGGCTTGACCGTGACGAGTTCGGGATAGCGCCGCTCCAAGGCTTCGAGGCGGATCGGCGCGATCTCCGGAACGGCGAGCTCGCCGAGCATGCGGGCGCACAGCTCGGACAGACACAGCACGTGCAGCCGGAAGCTGCCGCCCTGGCGGCGCAGCGAGTCGACCATCACGAGCACGCGCGGCACGTAGTTGTGATCGAGATAGGTGCAGTACTGACGAAGCGTCATGCGCGGGTGGCGGCCGTCGCCTCGGGCATTGCCCGGTCTGCGTGTCGCGCTAATGCGCGAACAGCGCGACGATCACGATGACGAGCACGATCAGGCCGCCGATCCAGATCCAGGGCGGCAGGCTGCGCGTCTGGCGTACCGCGGCGTCCATCGCGGCGGCTTCGTCGGCCTGCGGCGACGTCATCAGCTCTTCCGGCGTCTCGATGGTGTCGCCCGCGACCGCGTCGTGCGCCGAGTCCCCGGCCGCTACCAGCTTGCTGAAGCGGCCGAAGAAATCCTGCGCCATGCTGCGCGCGGTCGCGTCGATCAGGCGCGAGCCGATCT
>Ga0335073_10016819_pt1 | contig 10224 bp, 12 predicted proteins | sample Lox_Sample_22_FD_207093 | JGI IMG/M metagenome (GOLD analysis project Ga0335073, IMG submission 207093) | Soil microbial communities from Loxahatchee National Wildlife Refuge, Florida, United States - Lox_Sample_2.2 | ecosystem: Environmental > Terrestrial > Soil > Wetlands | place: USA... | reverse complement strand
CACCTACCTCCAGAGCGGCCAGGTCCTGAACGACATGCTGGCCTATAACACCGACGCCTCGGGCACGGTGGAGCCGGCGGGGACGACGGCCAACGACTACTCCTACGAGGACACCCTGGGTGTGCTCATCTCGGCCACCTCTGGGAGCGGCGGAGGGTCGCAGACCTGCGCCGCCGTCGATGGCTCGGGCTACGCCCTCAGCTACAACGGCTCATCCTGGTCCACCCCGGCTGACATCGACGGCGCCAATGCCCTCACCTCGGTGTCGTGCCCCACCACCAGCTCCTGCGTGGCCGTAGATAACCAGGGCAACGTGCTCACGTCCACCGCCACCACCTGGTCAACCCCCATCTCAGTCGACCCTGGCCACGCGCTCAGCTCGGTGTCGTGCCCCAGCGCCAGCTCTTGCACCGCCGTAGACGGCTCGGGTTATGCCCTCAGCTTCAATGGGACCAGTTGGTCGGCCCCGGCTGACGTCGACGGCGCCAATGCCCTCACGTCGGTGTCGTGCCTCAGCGCTTCGTTCTGTGTCGCTGTAGACGACGAAGGCAACGCCCTCACCTACAACGGGTCCAGTTGGTCCACCGCCACCTCGGTCGACCCCGGCCATTCTCTGAGCTCGGTGTCGTGCCCGACCACCACCTCCTGTGTGGCCGTGGACGGCTCGGGGTATACCACCAGCTACAACGGCTCGTCGTGGTCCACCCCGGCCGACATCGACGGCGCCAACGCGTTGACCTCAGTGTCGTGCCCGACCACCACGTCGTGCGTGGCCGTCGATGACCAGGGCAACGCGCTCAGCTACAACGGCACCACTTGGTCCAATGTCGCCTCAGTCGACGCTGGGCATTCCCTCAGCTCGGTGTCTTGCACGGCCACCACCTCGTGCGTGGCCGTGGACGGCTCGGGCTATGCCCTGGTCTACCAGGTCTCGACGGCCACGGCCCAGCTCACCTGGGCCACCAACAGCTCGCTGCCGCTGTTGCTGTCCGACGGCACGTACGACTACATCTACGGGCCCGAGGCCACGCCGGTCGAGCAGGTCGCTCTCGCCACCTCGACGCCGACGTACATGACCTACAACCCGACCGGCTCAACCTGGCTCACCACCAACGGCGTCGGGGAGGAGACGGGCTTCTGGGGCTACGATGCCTTCGGCTCTCTGGCCTTCGGCAGCCCGACATCGGCGTTCGGCTATGCCGGGCAGTACACCGACGCCACCACCGGGCTGTCCGACATGAGGGCTCGGTGGTATGACGCGGGGACCGGCGAGTTCACCAGCCTCGACCCTGACCTTTCAGAGACGGACCAGCCGTACCAGTATGCCGGCGACGACCCGGTCAACGAGAGCGACCCGAGCGGGAAGCTGACACTTGGGATATGCGGTACCTTCAACCTTGGTTTTATAGTCACAGCCTCATACTCGGGTTGCTTGACGCGAATGGTTAATCCCAGTAACGGCCGTGGAAGTGGGATGGCCTTGGTCTCAAGTCCGGCTGGAGGCTTCGGCTTTGACTTCTCGGCAAGTGCAGGTGTGTCTCAGAGCGTGAGTAATGCGTCGACGTTGCAGGACTTGGCCGGCCCCTTCGTGTTCGTACAGCTCGGGGTCGATGCGGGCGGCGGTGGTGGGGTCCAGGTGTATTTCAGCGCTCCGGCCACGGGATATAAGCACTTTGTGTATGGAGTGGAGTTTGGTGTCTCTGCGGGAGTCGGTGTTGATGTCTATTTAGGGGCTGAGAAAACCACGGTAGTCGGGTTGGGGCCATTGCGCGGCGTAGCCGATCTAGCCTGGGACGCTACTGCCGCGCCCTTCTCCTACGTGGCGTCCTTCCTTACTAATGGCCCAACCTGGTTAGAGCGAGCGGAGAAGGTCTATGAGAACCACCAGCAAGGCGAGCAGCCGAGTCTCGCGGGCACCACATGCTAGTTCAGCGGAGTCGTCCTAACCACCGGGTCCGTGTACGCCGATCGCTGGCGACCTGCGCTCGACGAGTTTTCCTGAGTGTCGTCGCCTTCGCGCTTGTTCTCTATTCAACAGCCAGCTGGTCAACAGCGACCGCCACACAGCTGGCGCGTGGTTCGGTCGTACATAACTCCTTGGCCATCGCCACAGCCTTAAGCCTTAGTTCTAAAGACCTGCCAGCTGGCTGGACATCGGATGGACAAGGCGGTCGTTGCATAGCCGGAAAAGCCTCTAATCCGGCAGCGCCCTACTGTGGGACGACGCCACTTCCCGGACAGATGGCAAGCGAGAAAGCCTTCGCCCGTTGCGTGGGGGTGCCCATAGCTCATATTTCGATGTTGATTGGCCAAGACGAGCTTGGTGAGCCTTTCACCTACTCGTCCTCGACGTACACGGCGCCGGGCGGCCCTGGTGCAAACCCAGACCTGCTACCCCAAGCCCAAACGTACTTATCCATCGAGCCTTCGGTGGCAGCCCAGACTACAGACTTGAAGGCGTTCTCCAAGGCGGGGTTTCCGCGATGCTTCGAGATCGAAGAATCCGGCCCTCTCTTTGCGGTCATCAAGGGGTTCGCTCATGCGTTAGACGGGCATTTTTCGGTTGGACCATTGAAACATGTGCCGATCCCGTCAACGAGCGACGTCAACAGCGTTGGATATTACGTCGTGATGGACCTTAGGGCTCGTAGCTTCTCCGGGTCGGAGACACTTCAAATGGCGATAATGGGAGCCGGCCACATCGAAGAAGTGCTGATCCTACAGAGCTGGTCCAATTCCCCCTTGCCTGCAAAAGTCAGTGCCAATATAGTCATCGATCTAGAAACAGGCCTTACCCGATTTGCTAGGACCATATGACTACTGACCTACAGCGATGAGGTCCGACGACAGCACGGCCTCGCCAGAACTGGTAGGTCCAGAAACGCATGGTACGACATCAAGCCCCCCTCGGCCGGGGAAAGGCTCTCCGAGGATGGGCGACCGCTCGAATTCCAAAGTGGCTTGGATACGCAATCGTTACGTGGGTTATCGTCTTTACCTTCTTTGCCGTTCCAGGCCTCGTGGTTGGCAACTGGGTCCTTGATTACCAATTAGAGATGTCTGGCCAGCACACAACTGGGATCATCGTTGAGTCACAACCTAATAATCATGGTTCTTGCAGGTACCAGTACAGCGTCTCAGATCGTATCTTTCTGGGGTTGGATCAGAATTGTCCAACTCTGAATGTGGGATCAAGGGTTGAAGTTACATATCTGCCTTGGCGACCCTCAGTATCCGTAACAGGCAATGCGTCGGACCTACTCGCCAGTCATGTGATTATCGCTCTAGTGGTCCCAACATTCCTAGCTGTTGGAGTCGGAAGACTGGTTTCGCGGCGGTCACCGCATGAGTAACTGCAGAGAGCATGGGCCCGGTGGGCAGCGGCTTCATCTGAGCCGCGGTTACTCGAAGCGCCTGACTGCACTGGCCTCTTCCGGCCAATGCTCACCGCCGTGGCTGCCGCCACAGTGCCGTCATTCCATGGCCGTCGGCGTGTTGTCGTCAGTGAAGCGTCGAGCCTGTTCAGCCCGGCTGGCGGCGGCTGAGTCGGCTTGGCTTGACCTTTCGCATCGGGTACCGTTTGTGAAACCTGAGTGCGCTGCCCGAAAAGGCTCGTCAGTATTGCAAGACGGGCTTGAAGGCTACCTTGACTAGGAGCGTTCTCCTGAGCTTCCTGGCGCGCCACAGGCAGATGCCCAGTCTGCATCAGCAGTAAGAAGTTGTGCCCGATCTGGCTTATGTTGTCCCAAGCCGGCGAACTGGCGCGGAACGTCTAAGACGGCTCCGCCTCGGCGTTTTGCAAGATCAGAGACTGAGTGTGTGCCTAATGACCGCACTGAGCCCGGTCGCGGGCTGTTAGGAGTGTGGGGCCGTCACGGCGTGACGTCTCAAAACACTGGCCCAGGAGTTCAGCGCCGGCAGTGGGGCCACCTGGGCGCTCGACACCTCGGGCTCGGGCACCGAAGTGGGCACGCCGTGGGACTACCCCTCTCTCACCGCCTCCGGCTCGGGCGAGCTGTACTACGGGGTGGCGGTGGCCAACAACGACAGCACAGAGTCTGGTGGGGGCACGTCGGGCTTCACCTACCTCCAGAGCGGCCAGATCCTAAACGACATGCTGGCTTATGACACCGACGCATCGGGCACGGTGGAGCCGTCGGGGACGACCGCCAACGACTACTCCTACGAGGACACCCTGGGTGTGCTCATCTTGGCCACCTCTGGGAGCGGCGGAGGGTCGCGGACCTGCGCCGCCGTCGATGGCTCGGGTTATGCCCTCAGCTTCAATGGGACCAGTTGGTCGGCCCCGGCTGACGTCGACGGCGCCAATGCCCTCACGTCGGTGTCGTGCCTCAACGCCCTCACCTACAACGGTCCAGTTGGTCCACCGCCACCTCGGTCGACCCCGGCCATTCTCTGAGCTCAGGAAAGCTCCATATTTTCGAGCGCACAGCGCCCCGAAAGGCCGCAACGGCCTCGGGCACGGTGGCGGTCACCTCGAGCAGCCCCACTCGCATATCAAGACCGTCGAGTAGCTCGAAGTCGGCTAGCTGAACTCGGCCACCGCCGGGGTCGAGTGCTCGCCAGCCGAAGCCAGTGATCGCGCCAACGATACGGGCCGCGTCGAGCTCGTGTTCCAAAGGCCGCCGGTCGAGCTCGTGTTCCAAAGGCCGCCACCCGCGAAAGCGTAGGCGGCCGCGAAATCAGCGATGGCCCGGTCGAGGTCGCTTGATGACTCCGGCAACGTCAAAAACTCAGTGCCAGTAAGGGTTTATGACCTGTGCCAGTAAGGGTTTATGACCTCCGGGTGAGCGGGTCAAAAGACCAGGAGCCCGAACAGGTTGGCCACGTACTTAAGGTCGGGGTCGTCCAGCTCGACAGTTTGAGTCAGGAGCGTTCTCATGAGCACGCGGTCGGCGAACACTGCCCAACACTCGAAGTCCTCCCCGTAGCGAGAGGGATAACGGACACCGTCAAAGAGGGGTTGTCCCTCCCCGTCCTTCAGGCCATGCAACCAGCTGGAAATAGAGCGGGTGAGCCTCCGGTCGCCCTGGGTGACCTCCGACAGCGTGATCGTCTCAAAACCCAGTGCCACCAGGAGGGACGGTAGTTGGGCATTGAGCCAGGCCATCGAGCGATGATGGCTTATGTCCAGGAAGCGCTCGTTGGTCTGCTCGGGCAGGGAGCACGTGAGGACCCGCTTTCGGCGCCACTCGGCTTCCACCGTCCCGGGCCCCATGTGCGTGCTCCACTCGCCGCTCTGGCGGAGCAAGTCGGCATAGGCAGGGCTGGGGCGCCGAGCGGCCAGTGTCTCGGCGTAGCAAGCTGCCCTGGTGGTCCCGAAGTACTGGACCTCAAAGTCAGGGACGATCGGGTCATAGCGGTTGCCGGCTCTTGACTCTGCGAGGTCGAGGGCTTGCGGCGGTAGCGAGTGAAGTGGGCTGGTCGCCCACCCCAAGCGCCACAGGCCTTCGGCCGGTGCCGCGACCAGGTGTGGCCCGACGGTGACAGAGCCCTTGGCTCGCTGGGCATAGCCTTTGGCTCGGCGGTTAGATGCCACGTGATTCTCCTGGAGCGGCGGGGTGTGGTTATGGTTACCTGTATGATTCTAGTTGGGATAGCTTATTTGGTTGCCAGAATGACTTGAGATAAGCATACCATCAGGGTTACAGTGGACATATGACACACAACCGGCATAGCTCACGGCGCCGGTTTGAACTATGGAGACAGCCCTACCGTGCCCAAGACCGCTCAGCAGCGGGCCGTTCGCCGTCGGCACTTGCCCGGCCGACAGACATCAGACGCCTATGAACAATCCGTTCGGCTCCCGACTGAGCAGGTAACCCGCTTCCTGCTCGAGGTCCTGGGGCGTTCTCTGGTTATGCGCCTCGCCAAAGTGACAGACCCAAATGCTGTCGGGAACTGGGCATCCGGAGCCCGTCAACCACGGACAGCAAACGAGCAGCGTCTCCGCACCGCGTACCGAGCCTTCCAAACGGTGAGCTTGGCAGATAGCGAGCACGCTGCTCGAGCGTGGTTCATCGGGCTCAACCCTCAACTCGATGACCAAACTCCGATCGATGCGATCAGTGAAGACCGGCTAAAGGACGTCGTGGTCGCCGCTGAGGCCTTCACCCGGACGTCGTAACAGACCACTTGTAACGAGCCAAGCCGGTCCAGGCCCACCAACTTTGGAGTTCCAGGTCCGGCCGGACCGGCCCTGGAGCTCTTTTGGAGTCCCCAGCAGGTAACGGTGCAGAAAACCTCGGGCGGGGCGATTTCGATGTTGCGGCGTCCTTGCTGCTCGACCATTAAGAGCAAGACGTCGGAACCGACGAGGGCGCTCAGGCTACATATAGTCGTGCAAACCAGAGCGGCCCAGGCGGCTCCGGCGGGTTTTTCGGCCTTTTATGAGCAGGAGTTCCCCGGACAGCCCGCTTCGCCTGGCTGCTCGTTCGCTCGTCCGCCATGGCAGAGGACCTTGCCCAAGAGGCGTTCGTCGCTCTGTCATCCCAGTTCGAACAGGTGGACAACTCCGGCGCGTTCATCCACCGAGCCGTTATCAACCAGGCGCGGACGTGGCAGCGGAACGAGCGCCGCAGCACGCTCAAGCTTCTTCGTGTAAGTCGCGACCTGGGCCCGCTCGATCCGCGGGACACACAGAGTTGTTCGACCTCGTGGGGACCCTGCCCTACCGGCAGTGCGTAGTGGTCGTGGCGCGCTATTGGCTCGACTGGTCCGAGGCCGAGATCGCCACCGCGCTTGGGTGCCGGCCAGGGACGGTGAAGTCCCTGGCCTCGCGTGGACTGGCCCGACTGCGAGAGGAGATGCTTGCCGATGACAGAAGTTGATGAGGATTTTGAGGCTCGACTGCGTCGCGTGCTGGCCGTGGGGGCCGCACACCTCCCGGTTGGTAGGTCCATCCCGGCATTCGTCCCGGCCCGGCCAGAGCGCGTTCGCCGCCTCCCGAGCCGACCGGTACGCCGCGGGGTCGTGGCGCTCGGGATCGCAGCGTGCCTCGCCGCGACGGGTACTGCGGCGGCTGCCGTCGTAGCCCACCTCACCTCGGCTCCGGTCACTGAGACCGACCAGGCACGTTGCTACAGCGTGGCCAGCCTGGCTGGTGGGACCGGTTCGCCGGGACCACGGTGGCCGCGGCGGGCGCCCCCGGTTCCAACGCTCAGGTAACCAATGCGCTCGCCGTATGCAGCGTGGTGTGGGCGGACGGCTTTCTCAGGTGGGGGTCGAGCGAGGTAGGCGGCACCCGTCTGCCATCTGGGGCACTGGACCCAGACCACCCAGTCCCGCCGCTCGTCGTGTGTGTCCTTCCTTCTGGAATCGCTGCCGTCTTCCCGGGCGAAAAAAACACCTGTGCGACGCTCGGCCTGCCGGCGGCAGAGGGCAGCTCGTCGCCTACGTCGGGCGACGATGGCCAATGACCCATCCCAGAAACGACCGTTTTTGATACACGGACACTGTCCAAAGGTGCGGGTTACGGCAGTAGGGGCGAAAAGTCGTCAGTCAGAATGTGATCCCGCACTTTAGCCCGTATCTGTCTCCTCTTTCAAAAGCCGTGCCCGGAAACAACGTCCTATCCACCACTCTTCCCACCCTTTTTGGCACGCTAGCGCGATGGGAGACCTACTCGGCTACGCCAGGGTCAGCACCACCGAGCAGAAGGCCCACCTACAGACCGACGCGCTGAAAAAGGCCGGCTGTATAAGGGTGTGGACGGACAAGGCCTCCGGCTCCCTCGACCACCGCCCCAAGCTGGAAGCCGTCCTCGACCATCTCCGCTCCGGTGACACGCTCGTGGTGTGGCGCCTGGACCGGCTCGGGCGCAACCTACGCCACCTGATCGCCACCGTGAACGACCTAGCCGCTGCCGGCGTCGGCTTCAAGAGCCTCACCGAGGGCATCGACACCACAACGCCGGCGGGGCGCCTTACGTTCCATTTGTTCGGGGCGTTGGCCGAGTTCGAGCGGGAGCTCATCCGAGAACGCACCACCGCCGGGCTGGCCGCAGCTCGGGCTCGTGGCCGCAGCGGTGGCCGCCCGCGGGCCATGACCCCCGAAAAACTGGCCGTAGCCCGTCAGATGTACGACAGCCGAGGGCACACTTTGGCTGCCATAGGGGCCGTGGTGGGGGTCAGCCGCTCCACCCTCTACCGGTACTTGGGCGACCAAGGGTTGTCCTGAGCCGCCTCGTCCTGAAGAGCCGTGAATAGACAAGGGCAAGGAGCGATCTGGGGTCCCCAATGGGGAGCAGTTGCCGGCCGGCAGCGGTGATCAGCCGGTCCCACGTGGCCGGTAATTCTGTTCTCCCGGATGCAGTTCTGCTCGATCGCGGTTAATGGCGGTGACCCCTTTCCCGCGGCACCTCCCCCCCGTTGCGCTCACCCCCCAAGGGGTGAGCGCTCCGAGTGAGGACCGCGACCGCGGCGGTACCTGGCATGGCCCCAAGGCCTGCTAAAAAACATGCTTGGCGCCCTCGGGCTCGGTTCGCCGAAAGATAGCAAACCGGCCTTGATCAAGAAAGGTTGATCTAGTAACGTTGAAGCCATGGGACGCTATTTGGACGACTTGCCGGGCCACGAGGGTTGGGCCGGCCGCCGCCTGGCTGACGGCACGCTTACCTCACAGTTCCTTGTCGAAGGCGAGTTCTTGGGCCACCGGCCCTGTTGCTCTTGCGGGTGGATCGGGGCGGAAGAGTTCCCTCCCACCGACCAGGGTGAGCAGGACGCCCTCTCCTCCTGGGAAGCCGAGCACTCCGGCCCCCTGGCTGCCCTCACTATCCCCGCCCCTCTCGAGCATCTGCAGCGAGAGCTCACCAGCGGTCTCCTGGAAGTAGCCGAGGACCGCCCCTTGGCCGCCCTAGCCCAGCTCCGGCAGCTACGGGAGTGGTGTGACCGCCAGGGCGACCGGGCTGCCAGGCAAGCCCGCGAGCAAGGGGCCGGGTGGGCCGAGGTGGGCCGGGCCGCCGGCGTCAGCGCCCAGGGTGCCCAGCAGCGCTGGGGCGGGCTGGGTAAGAAGGGTCGGCTGGAGCATTACGCGGACCCCGAAGGGTGATGGCAAGTATCAACCACGCCAGCACCCATAACTGCACCGAGGCAAATTTGCCGCGCGGCATCCGCGCTGTTGCGAGGTAGGTCTGATAAAACTACAGCGATGTCATCCACGTGTTGCGAGGCACTATCTGTTGACCACGATCGACTCCTGAGCACCAGCGAGGCAGGCCGCCTGGTAGGCCGCACTGATTCGGCTGTGCGCCACGCCGTACGACTAGGGCTTGTCGAAGGACTGTGGAATCACAACCGCTGGCTCGTCAGACCATCGGCCGTTATTGCTTGGGCGAATGTTCACAAGGCAAACCCTGCCCCTCGGACGGCCAAACCACGGACTGAAGACGTAGCCGAGCTGCTTTCCGATTATGGGTCCGCAAGTGCTGAGGAGATAGCTGCCGTCCTCGAAGTTCACCCGGGCAACGCCCGCAAATACCTCGCCCTCCTGGCAGTCCAGGGCCGTGCCGAGCGACGTAAAGACGGCCAATGGGTTCTAGTCGGAGCGGAGCCTTTGGCGAGCTAACGCGAGAGGGCGGCCCCAGTGGGCCGCCCACAAAAACACCAAACAATTCTCTCGGGGTGTAGCGAGCACCCCACTGAGAACTTCCTCGAAAGGAGGTTTGCCATTGACCTCGGCAACCCTCAGTGTAGGCGCGCATGCGCCGCATTGGAAGTCTTTACATCATAAGCACCGGAGCGGCGCGCAGGCATGAAGCCAGTACGCCGGGTCCGTCACGGCCCTAACCCGCGGCCCGTTTCGGCTTCTTTGGAGATGGCCGCCCCCCAGCGGGCAGCACCGAGCGCAGGCGCGGTCGTCGAGGGCCGGCCTCACCGTGGCGGTAACCGTCTGCCCCCCGGTCATGCTGCCCGTGGGCGCCCCCCTAGCTATGCCCGTATCCGGTCTTTCGGGTCCGATCCCGAGCGCAGAGACCGCCACCAGCGAGCTCGCACGCGGCGGGCCGTGGCGCTGGCCCAAGCCCGCGGGCAGCTGTCGACGACCCTGGCCGGTGTGCTGGGTGCCCTCCTGGACGCCAGCGACGACCGGGTGAGCGACGGGTGGTGGTGCCTGGTCACCATCGCCCGCATGGTGCTCGGGGCCGAGCACTACGGCGAGGACGAAGACGCCGGCCAGCGCACGGCCGGGCGCTGGATGCACGAGCTG
>Ga0335073_10016817_pt1 | contig 10225 bp, 7 predicted proteins | sample Lox_Sample_22_FD_207093 | JGI IMG/M metagenome (GOLD analysis project Ga0335073, IMG submission 207093) | Soil microbial communities from Loxahatchee National Wildlife Refuge, Florida, United States - Lox_Sample_2.2 | ecosystem: Environmental > Terrestrial > Soil > Wetlands | place: USA: Florida... | reverse complement strand
GTGATTGCTTTTCTGCAGGATGTTCGCTTTGCAGTTCGGATGTTGCTCAAGTCACCGACGTTCTCGTTGACGGTTGTCGTCATTCTTGCCCTCGGTATTGGCGCCAATACTGCACTTTTTTCGGTTGTGAACAGCGTGCTTCTGAACGGGCTGCGCTACGCACGCCCTAATCAGCTCGTCGCCCTCTACGAAAGCAAACCTGGTCTCGAGCACGGCCCCATCAGTTACCCGAATTTTCTGGACTGGCAACGAGCCGGAGCGAACTTTTCCTCGATGGCTATTTATCGCCACGAAGACTACAACCTGACTGGCAGCGGCCAGGCCGAGCGGGTCAATGGGCTGATGGTTTCCGCTGCGTTCTTTGCCACACTCGGAGTCCATCCAGCTCTTGGGCGAGATTTCGTTTCAGAAGATGACCATATCGGCGCTGCTCCCGTGGCTCTGCTCAGCGATGGGTTCTGGCATCGCCATTTTGGCGGCTCGCCGGCCGTTGTGGGCAGCGCGATCGACCTGGGAGGGACCAATTACACGATTATCGGTATCCTTCCTCGGGCTTTCACTTTTTATGACATTGACCGTGACGTCTTCACTCCCATTGGCCAGCTCAACGATTCTTCGTTCCTGGACCGACGGATTGACCTCAGCACTTACGCCATCGGCAGAATTAAACCGGATGTCACCTTGAGCCAGGCACGCGCGGAGATGGCTTCGATCGCCAACCACCTTGCCCTCGTTTATCCCGAAGCGGACAAGAGCGTTGGAATCGATGTCGTCCCGCTGAAACAGGATTTCGTCGGAAAAGTGAAACCATTGCTGCTGGTGTTGCTGGGAGCGGTGGGTTTTCTATTGCTCATCGCCTGCGCGAACGTCGCCAGCCTGTTATTGGTGCGGTCGATGCGCCGCTCGGGCGAGTTTGCGGTGCGCCGGGCGCTGGGTGCGGGAAGCAGCCGTATCATTCGGCAGCTACTGACCGAGAGCCTGCTGCTGGCGGGAATCGGTGGCGTTGCCGGATGGTTGATCGCGTTTTGCGGCACGAGGACGCTCCTTCGGCTGCTGCCCAGTGCCCTTCCGCGATCCAGTGAGGTCTCCCTGGACGTCCGGGTGCTGCTGTTCACTTTGGGAGTGTCCTTGCTTAGCGGATTGGGTTTCGGACTCGCCCCCGCGCTCAAGTTTTCGCGCGTGAGTTTACAACAGGTGCTTCGGCAATCCGCGCCTGGTGCAGGCGGTGCGTGTCGCAAGCTCCAGGCATTCTTTGTTGCCATTGAAATAGCCTTGTCGATGGTGCTGCTGGTGGGCGCCGGACTCATGCTGCGTTCCCTTGCGGCGCTTCTGCGGGTTGATCCCGGATACAATCCCGAGCACGCTGTGACGTTTTCACTTTCTCTGCCGCCGCATCCGAAGGCCACGCCAGCTGAGGTTCGCGAGCGGTTGCGTCATTTCGCCGCGCAGATGCGTGCCATTCCCGGCGTGGAAGCTGCTTCCATCACCCTGGGCTCACGTCCCCTCATCCACGATTCCGAACTGCCTTTCTGGATCAAAGGACAACCGAGGCCGGCCAGTATCAACGAAATGAATCAGGCAATGTTCTATCTGGTCGAGGCTGGATTTCAGCAGGCGATGGGCGTCACCCTGGAGCGAGGACGTTTCGTCAGTGTGCTGGATAACGAGAACACGCCGGTTGTGGTGGATGTCGATGACGCTTTCGCAAAACAATACTTTCCACAGCAGGATCCGATTGGCCAGCACATTCACATTGAAGGGTTCGATGTGGAAGCCGAGATCATCGGTGTTGTGGGGCACATTCGACAGTGGGGTCCAAGCAATGACACAAAGAATGCAATCGAAGCACAGTTCTACTATCCCTTCATGCAGTTGCCTCCCAAGCTGATTCCATTGGTTGCGGATGGAGTGGCTGTCGTAGTGCGCACGCACCAGGATCCGGCAGCGATCACGGCCGCGCTCCGCAACGCTGTCTCAGAGCTTGATCCCGGAGCAGTCATTTACGCCGCGGAAACCATGAACGGAGTTCTGTCGAAATCGCTCGCCGCTCGCAAGTTGTCCATGCTGTTGCTCGGCGGCTTTGCGCTGCTGGCGCTCGCACTTTCTTGCATCGGCATGTATGGCGTTCTGGCCTACCTGGCAGGCGAACGCACACGAGAGATCGGCTTACGAATGGCACTCGGCGCGCGTCGCGACGATGTTCTGTACCTCATGCTAGGCGAAGGAGCAAGGATGGCGATTGCCGGCGTCATCCTGGGATTCGTCCTCGCCCTGGGTCTTACACGTCTCATCAACAGCCAGTTGTTCCAAGTCACACCCAACGATCCCTTGACGTTTATCTGTGTCACTCTGATCCTTGTCGCCGTATCACTTCTTGCTTGCTGGATTCCGGCGATGCGCGCCGCGCAGCTGGAACCCATGATCGCCCTGCGCTACGAGTGAAGCTGGGATGCGCGGTGCCCACATGCCAAGCGTTGCTGTACTATCGCTGATTCATGCGCACGCCTATTTACCAGATCGACGCATTCACGAGTCGCCTGTTTGCCGGTAATCCTGCGGCAGTAATGCCGATGAATCGCTTCCCTTCGGACGCGACCATGCTTGCCATCGCTGCGGAGAACAACCTCTCGGAAACTGCCTTTCTCGTAGCTGAGGACGGCGACTACCGCTTGCGTTGGTTCACGCCTCAAGTCGAGGTACCGTTGTGCGGCCACGCGACCCTGGCCAGTGCGGCGGTCGTCATGGAGCGGCTGGAGCCTGGACGCAACCGAGTGGTTTTCCATTCGGCGAGTGGACCTCTGACCGTGATTCGCTCGGCCGCAGGCTACGTTATGGATCTTCCAGCTCGTCCATCGCAGAAGGCCGCTACGCCTGCTGCTTTGGCAGAAGCTCTGCGTGCTTTACCAGTGGAGGTTCGTGTCAACGCGTTCAACTACATGGCGGTTCTGGAGAATGCGCAACAGGTGCATCGACTGGCGCCCGACATAGCAGGCATTGCCCGTATGGATCGGCCCGGAGTTATCGTGACCGCGCCTGGCGACGGCATCTACGATTTCATCAGCCGCTACTTCGCTCCTGCCAAAGGCATTCCTGAGGACCCGGTCACGGGCGCCGCCCACTGTATGCTCGCTCCGTATTGGGCGCAGCGACTGGGGAAGACCGAGTTTCGTGCCTTCCAGGCATCTCGCCGCGGTGGAGAGATGGTCTGCCGGCTCATCCACGATCGTACCGAGTTGGAAGGGAGCTGCGTCTTCTACCTCGAAGGCGAAGTGGAATATGAGGATGTGGGGCGAACGCGAACGATCCGGCAATCTTGAATACAGAACGCTTCTGACTTGGCTCGCGTATATAAAACCAGTTGGGAGTCTCTGTCGAAAGCTCCACTGGGCAGAACGAAGAACAGTCCTTCTGACGAGCAGAAGTTCTGCTGTCGGCCAGGAATACTGCACCAGCCGGTTGAATCGTAACCGGCTCGTCCTTCTTGGCAAGATCGCCGGCCGGCGCGGCCTGATACTGCATTTCGAGTGCGCGCTTGGCGCGATCGGGTTCCGGCCCAGGATCTCGTCTTCGTGCACACTCCCACCGAGCTTCGAACAGCGTGAGCCAAGGTCGAGGATCTATACGCCCGCGATGCCCTTGCTCTGAAGCACACGAACTACGACACGACGATTTTCAGCCTGTCCCTCCGCGGTCTTGTCATTTCCCACCTGTTGGCTCTCGCCCATGGCACCCGGAGCCAGCATTCTGGTGAGGGGAACGTGGCCTTGCTGAAGCAGAACGTTGGTCACATTGGCGGCGCGGTCCTCGCTCAGCTTCTGGTTCAAAGAGACGCTGCCGACGGCCGAAGCATAACCTTTCACCTCGATCATGTAGCCGTCAATTCCTTTGGCGCCGTCTGCCAGTTTCTGCAATTGGGGAAGGTATTTCGGATCAACCTTGATCTTACCGTTGGCAAAGTACACAGTCACTTCATCACGGATGTAATAGTCGTCAAGCTGACCAAAGCGCGCCACCGCCGCCTGGATCGCCGCCTTGTTCTCGGCAAGTTTCTTCTGTTGCTCAGTCAGCTGCGCCTGCTGTTGCTGTAAGGCCTCGTTCTGGGCCTGCAACTCCGCATTCTGCTTTGCCAGTTCAGCCTGCTGCTGCTCGTTCTGCACCTTGACCTCGTGCATACCCGCCTGCATGCGCTCGGCTTGTTGTAAATCGCTCCCCTTGAACGATACCTTGTCGGCGACAAGCTGATTCTGCGTGTTATAGCTACCCTCCACACTGACAGCAAGACCCGGAATAAGGGCAGCCATCGACATCTGTTTCCTGCGCGCCTTTAAGACTCCTTGCACCTGGCCAACCTGAGTGCTGTCCGTGAGCAGGACGGTGACGTCAGGTGAGCCCGAAACCTGGAGGAGCATCTGGTCGCCGTTTCGTGCCTTGATCACTCCCTGCGTTTTTGCCGACTGCGCTATAGCTGCTACGGTCAACAGAACGAGCAGGACCAGCGACAGGCCAGCGGTAGTTCTAAGCTTCATTAGAATCTTCATGTTCAATTCCTCACTTTGAAACGTGCTTTGTTTTAGGGAAAAGCTTTTTGAAAAGGACAGCGTGCGACTCCTCGGGCAGTCTCGAAAACGGAGACGCCCGCCCTTCACTGCAGCATCCGACATCCCTCCTGCAAGCCCCTGGTTCGGGAGTAGCTGAATGTCAACCCCGCGATTTTCCGCGTGCCGCTGGATTCGTCTCCCCATGGCCGAAGGCGCGAAAATGCGGCTCACCGGAACTCTACAGCCCACTGTAGCGCGAGCACACTACCGTCTTGCCCTCCGTGTGAGCAAACTTCGGTTCCGGATGCAATGTTCTTCTTTAACGCACGAGGAAGGGAAAGGCTACTAGGGAAATCCCTAGTCCGAAGACGCATTGAGCATGGCGTGCACTGATTCGCCCTGGCGGCCGCGGTTATCCCGAAGGCAATGGCGTACGCCACCATCGCCGGCCTGCCGGTGCAGGTGGGGTTTTACCCGCCGACAAGACTGACTCCAGGCCAGAACCGTACCCTATGTGCGTTTATCAGGATCAACAGCTAGCCCATTGGATCGTTCGCAAGGAGAGGTGCGCGCGGTGATTTAGGACGCCCGTCCTCATTCAGCATCACCGCAGCTCAGCCACTCTTCCAATCGTTCGGCATACGTACGGCTGGAGCGGTGTTCCGACCCGTCAGCGAGCTTCACCACATATTCCCGGTTATCAATGCCGTGCAACTCCACAATGCGGTCGGTTCGAACCATCCGAGAACGGTGGATACGAAGGAACTTTGCCGGGTCGAGCTTCTGTTGGAGCGCATTCATGGTTTCGCGCAACAGATGGGTGCGCCCGCCAACATGCAGTTCCGCATAATCTCCGGCGGCCTTGATCCAGTCGGTATCCTCCACCGGCACGATCTGAATTCGCGAACCCGTCCGCACGACAAAACGTGACGTGTATCGTTCCGGGCTCTGTCCAAGCATGGTCAGGATCCGCTCGGCCATTCGTGTCTTCGACGCCGAATCCATAAGCCGGCGGGCCCGATCGATGGCCGCGGCAAAGCGCGCGTCATCCACAGGTTTGAGCAAATAATCCACGGCGTGAACGGCGAATGCCTGCAGGGCATGTTGTTCGTAAGCTGTCAGGAAGATCACCCCGGGTAGATTTTCTTCGGGCAAAGAGCGGAGAACCTCGAAACCGTTCATCCCGGGCATCTGCACATCGAGGAACACAACATCCGGCGAAAGTTCGAGGATCTTTTTCGTCGCCGATAACCCATCCCCACATTCGCCGACGATCTTGACGTCGGCAAACTTCTGTAGCCGTAGAGACACACCGCGCCGCGCCAGTGGCTCATCGTCGACAATCAGCGCGCGCACGCCAGTACCTCTTGCTGCTGTGCCGCCTTTCGGAAAGGTAGTTCCACAATCACCTGGCACCCGCCTGCCGGTGGGTATTGCAGCGCAAACGTATAGTTTTTGTCATAGAGAGTCCGCAGCCGTTCCTCGGTGTTGGTCAGTCCGATACCGTGGGCCGCTCCATTCTGACCTTCGGATCGAGCCCGGGAATCCGCGGAATTCTGAATACTGATTTGCAATTGATCGCCATGAAGCTGGCTCTGAATGCGAATGGTCCCCCCTTCCACGAGTGGCGCTACTCCGTGTCGCACGGCATTCTCCACCAGCGGCTGTAACAACAAGCTGGGCACCAGAGCGTCCAAGGTTTCTGGAGAGATGCTCACTTCCGTCCGCAGTCGGCCGGCGAGTCGGGTCTGCTCGATCGCCAGGTACTGCTCGGTAAACGCAACCTCCTGCGAAAGCGGCGTCTCCAGCACGGTGTCACGGTCCAGGATGGTTCTCAGAAACTCGCCAACCTGCGCCAGCATGCGTGTGGCGGCAGGAGCATTCCCGTCTAGGACAAGCGTGGACACCGCATTCAGAGAATTAAATAGGAAATGTGGATTGATCTGATAGCGCAGAGCGCTCAAGCGGGCGTCGCGCACTTCCGACTCGGCCCGGAGCAATCTTTCTCTTTCCCGTGCCGATTGCTGCCATAGCTTGATGCTGAAGTACAGGCTGCACCACATGAACAGAACCCAAGTGGCCTGTGTATAGGTCACGAGCCAGTCTGCCCAATCCAGCGGGCGAATCCCAAATATCAACAGTTCGGCCACGTAAGCGGTAATTGCTCCTGCAACCAGGCACCAGGCAAGGGCCCGCAGCTCCAAAGCGATCCATGCAAGCGGTCGTCGCATCAGGGATCGGCAAACCGGACGCAGCAGGCAACTGGCTGCGAACATCGAGAGTACAAACACGCTACTGCCGCGCAGCGTTCCCGGCTGCTTGAGCGTGGGGATGATAGAGACAACAGTCCACACATACATGCAGCTCCATCCCATGATCTGCAGCGGCCAGAAGGTGGGAAAACCGAGATCGTCGCGTTTCAGCACGATTCGTATTCTAGTCCGCCGGTGTGATACCGCGGCTGCAGCCTGGCGTTCAAATCCTGCGGCTCATCGCAAAAGCGGTTCCTGTGGAAGATCAGCTCAAACCGTCTACGCCCGCTCGGGTTAGCTTTTCCTGGAAGTGCTGCATGCGATCTCCCACGGCCCACCTGACTAGCGGCGGGAAGCCGTCAGTGCTTGCGGTGACTCTTACGCGAAATTCAGGAGGATAATTCCGTGAACAAACTGTTTCGATCTCTGGCAGTGTGTGCGATCAGCGTTGCTTGTGCAACCCTGTCCATCGCGTGGGCGCAAACCTATACGACAGTCGACTTTCCCGGCGCGACGGCAACCCTTCTGACCGGCGGACCCGATCTCCAGGGCACGTTTATCGGCCAGGAGACCACAGCCGGCATTAACCATGGCTTCACGTTGACAGCCGAGGGCGTGTTTACCGCATTTGATCCGCCGGGCTCTATCTTTACGATCCCCAATTTCCTCACTCCGGATGGAATTATTGTGGGTCAATTCGAGGACGGCAGCCAAGTCGAACATGGCTTCATTCTGTATAGAGGCCACTACACTATATTCAACGTTCCCGGCGCGCCGGCCACAGCTCTGTCCAGTCTCAATCCCTCAGGGGAACTCACAGGATTTACCTGTCTGGTAGATCGCACCTGCGAGAACCCTCCCTACGAGAGCTTCATTGTGTCCAGGCAGGGGCAGATCACCCAGTTCAATCCATTCGATGCGCCCAGCAGCTTTGCCAGCGTGATAAATCCGAGCGGTGAAGTGGATGGTACTTACACCGATAGCAGTGGCGTCACCCACGGCTATCAGCTCCAACATAGGACCTTCACGTCGAATAACTTTCCGGGAGCCACCCTTACCTTTGATGGCGGACTTAACCCCGAGGGAGACATCGTCGGTCTCTACACCGATGCTTCGAATGTTACCCACTCCTTTCTACTCAGGCACGGGGTTTACACGGGCTTCGATCCCCCAGGGGCCACTTATAGCGACGCGGCCGCGATAGATGCGCGCGGTATCATCGTCGGATTCTATGTGGATTCGGCGGGGGTTGCGCACGGATATATCCGGAAGCCGTAGTTGATGGGGGCCGGACCGAACTGTCGGATCCGGCACTCGGTTCCGACTTGCGGCTCTCACGGCAGCGCGATTTTCGGGTTGACGTGAGGGCCGTGTTTGCGATTGAGGCTGACGCCGGGGGACAGCCACAGGCAGGCGATTCTGCATTCTGAGTTGCTATCGGAATTCTTCGCTACTTCCGACCAAGGCACGTCCCATCAAGCAAGCTGGCGCTTCAAGTCTTCAGGATGGTGCGAGTGGTCGAAGGCTGCTTCGCGTGAGACGCGCCCTGTGCGGATTAACTCGGCGAGGGACTGCTCCATGGTCAACATCCCCTCGGACCTCCCTGTTTCGATATGGGCACGAAGCTGGTGGTCATCTCCCCGGCGAATAAGGTTGCGAATCGCGTGGGTAGCGAACATGATCTCGACAGCCGGTAGCGTCCAATCCCGGTTGCTGCCGGCATGAGCTGTTGCGAGATAATCGCCAGCAGAGCCAAGGATAGTTGTTGCCGTATCTGCGACTGATAGGTGGAAGGGAAAATGTCGAGGATTCGCAGAACGGTTTGAGCCGCATCATTGGTATGGAGAGAACTCAGAACGAGATGTCCGGTTTCGGCGGCGGTTAGCGCGGCCGCCATTGTCTCGCTGTCACGCATCTCGCCGATGAGAATGACGTCGGGGTCTTGTCGCAGCGCTGAGCGTACGGCTTGGGCAAAACTCGGCGTATCGGGGCCCAGTTCTATTTGCTCAACGATGGAACTGTGGTTGGGATGTTGAAATTCGACTGGATCCTCAATCGTGATGATGTGGTCTCGACGGCGGTTGTTGATCAGATCGATCAGCCCGGCAAGGGTCGAACTCTTTCCACAGCCCGTTGGCCCTGTAACCAGCACGAGACCCTGGCGACGCTCAGCCGGCAAAGCAAGCCCAGGCGGCAGATGGAGAGACTCCAGCGAGGGCACTTGCTCGGGAAGCAGGCGCATGGAAGCCGCCAGCGTGCCTCTCTGAAAGTGATAGTTGGCCCTGAACCTCCCAATTGCCTTTCGTACAAAACAGAAGTCGAGCGATTTCCGGGTTTGCAATTCTGCAACCTGCTCTGCGGTCAGAATCGGCAGCAGAATGCTGCGCAGTTCAGCAGGGGATAAACTCTGTCCAAATCCTCCTGTGAGGGCGCCATTCACGCGCAGCACTGCCGGTGAGTTGGCAACGAATAAGAGGTCCGACGCTCGGCGCTCGATGGCAACCGTCAGAAACTGGTCAAGCAGTTTGATTTCGTCCGCTTTTGATTCCTTGGCCGAACGATTGACTTGCTCGACAAGGCGCGTCAATTCGCCATCGTATTCACTCATAGGACCGGGGAAAAACCGAGCCTCAAACTCGAGCCTGGCGGGTGTCGCCGCGATCAAGCCGGCTCACTTGAAGGTAGCACTTTGGCATCCCGCGCGGAAAGGTCGTCGGTCAGCTCCAAAGATCGTGTTCGCTCTCTTTGAGGTTTCGGACTGCTGCCGGGAGTTCATCAACGATGCCCACCGATCCTCTCTTAGTTCAACCGGTGTCACTGGGCGGAGGCTTACCCCTGTCCAGACCTTTCACAACCTTCGCGCCCGGCGGCTGCTGACCCTTCTGTAATCCCGCCTGCCTACAGTCCGAACCCGCAATCACAAAACTAGGTGATACAGATCATCGACAAGCTCGCCGGCCTGGGCCGAGTCTTAGCGCAGCGGCAGAGATCGCATCTGATGAGCCGCCTGAAGACATGTTCCCGAGGGGATTGCCCTTCCCGGGTACGTGTGTTCAGGCGGCTCATGGCATCTGTGCCGCGTGACCGCGTTTTTATCACCCCCGACGGGACGCGCTTTTGGCGAGTCGCTGCGCGCGATTTCCTGCGGGGCGCGATTCTTTTTTCAATCCATTGCTTCCCCGGTGGGCCTCGAGCAGCACGCCGTCTGCACCACAGGGATAACAATCCGCGTGAGGAATTATGAAAAACCTGTACGACCCGAAGTTGTTCCCGACCAGCGAAGGCATCGCGGGTGACGATTACGTCATTGCGACGTACTTCATCGGCGCCAGCGCGCATGCCGATGTGATCGCCAAATCGGCCGCCCTGGCGATCGAGCAATCGACCGGCTCGTGGACCGCGGTGCCGGGCGAAACGGAAACCGTGCGTCAGAAC
>Ga0335073_10016815_pt1 | contig 10225 bp, 7 predicted proteins | sample Lox_Sample_22_FD_207093 | JGI IMG/M metagenome (GOLD analysis project Ga0335073, IMG submission 207093) | Soil microbial communities from Loxahatchee National Wildlife Refuge, Florida, United States - Lox_Sample_2.2 | ecosystem: Environmental > Terrestrial > Soil > Wetlands | place: USA: Florida... | reverse complement strand
CGTGTGCCGCGGTGAACTTCTCCCAGCTCTCGCCCGAGACCGCCTCGATCAGCTGCCCGGCGACCATGTAGAGCACGTTGTCGTAGGCGAAACCGTAGCGAAAGCTGGTGGCGGGCTTCAGGTAGCGCAGCCGGCGCACCGCCTCGGCGCGCGTCAGGTTCGAGCGCGGCACGAACATGAGGTCGCCCTCGCCGAGCCCGAGGCCGCTCCTGTGCACCAGCAGGTCGCGGATCGTGATCTCGCGCGTGACCCACGGGTCGTACATCTCGAAGCCGGGCAGCCGATCGGTGACCCGATCGTCCCAGCCGATCCTGCCGGCATCGACCAGCACGGCGAGATCGGCCACCGTGAACGCCTTGCCGGTCGAGCCGGTGGGGAAGATCGTGTCGGCGTCGACGGGCTCGGGCTCACCCAGGGCGCGCACGCCGAAACCGCGCGCGAAGGTGACGTGGTCGTTCTCGACGATCGCGATCGCCATGCCGGGCACGCCGACGTCGCGCCGCGCCTGCTCCACGCGGCGCTCGAAGCCCTGCGGGGGCGCGGCCAGCGCGCCGCCGCCCGCGAGGCAGGCAAGCGCGGCGGCGACGATCAGATTCCTCGAGTTCATGTGACCCCCTGCGGTACCAGCCTGCCGCTCATGAGCCGGTAGATGCCGATGGTGAAGAGCGGCAGCACGAAGACCACCAGCACGATGACCGCGAAGGCGCGGTAGCCGCGGGCGATGAGCGTCACCAGGCCGAAGTGCTCGGCGAGCAGCATGCAGAAGACCAGCGTCGCGAGTGAGACGCCGGCCCGCGCCGTGCGCGACAGCTCGCGATCGTGGCGGCGGCGCCAGGCGTGGCCGACCCGCTCGTTGATGGCGTGTACGAAGCCGGTGCCGCTCTCGAGCAGTGCGGCGAAGATCATCAGCTGGAAGAGGTAGCGGAACAGCGGCAGATCGAGCCGTTGCAGCAGGAAGTCCGACGGCAGCGTCGCCGCGGCGATCCCCGGGTAGAACGCCATCATGCAGGTGAAGAACATCAGCGCCGGCAGCATCGCGAGCGGCCCGGCGATGACACCGGCGATCACGGCGTCGCGGTTGCTCCTCATGTGGCGCAGCACCGGCAGGATCACGACGGCGCCGATGACGTTGTAGCTCGCGTAGGCGACACCGCCGGCCACCCAGCCCTGCTCGACCGCCGGACGGGCGAAGCCGGCGACGATGCGCGCGCCGAAGTGCGTGAGCGAGAAGAGCACGAACAGCAGGTACACGCCGTACAGCAGGAACGACACGTAGGTGAAGAGCCGTTCCACCGAGGCATTGCCGTAGGCGGTCACCAGACCGATCGCCGCCAGCAGGGCGAGCGTGCCGACCAGCGTCGGCAGGCCGAGCGCGGCGGCGCCGATGGCGCCCGCGGCGGCGCCGAATATCGCCAGCACCAGCACCACGAACAGCACGTAGGCGGCCTCGAAAGCGATCCAGGCAGGCCCGAGCAAGGCGCGGAAGAAGCTCTGGTAGTCGCGCGCGCCGCGCGCGCGCGCGAACAGGAACGTCACCACACAGATCGCGCTCCAGATCACCATCGCGAGCGCCATGGCCTTGATGCCGCCCCACGGTCCGCTCGGCAGGAAGAACTCGGCGAGCTCGCGCCCGGTGGCGTAGCCGCCGCCGATCACCACCGCCTTGAAGGCGAGACCGGGCAGCAGGCGGCGCTGGAACCAGCTCGACACTTGTTTAAGCCGCGCGCCGGCCCGGGCCGCCCCACACGGCCTCGTCGCACCAGATCTTGCCGCCGGCGTAGCGCACCGCGAGCGTGCGATCGCGCGCCAGGAAGGTCGGTCCGTCGAGGTCGACGACGTCGCACAGCTGCCCGAGCACGAAGGCCGGCGCCATCGCGAGACTCGAGCCCATCATGTTGCCCACCATGACGTCGAGACCGGCGTGGCGCGCCTCGTGCGCCATGGCGAGCCCCTCGGTGAGTCCGCCGCACTTGTCGAGCTTGATGTTGACCGTGTCGAAGCGTCCGACCAGTCCCGCGATGTCGTTCAAGCTCAGCGCGCTCTCATCGGCGGCGAGCGGAATCGGCGACTCGAGCCCCTCGAGATCCGCCTCGCGACCGCGCGCGAGCGGCTGCTCGATGAGCTCGACGCGCGTCTCGACCAGCACCTCGATCAGCCGCGGCAGCTCGCTGATCCGATAGGCCTGGTTGGCGTCGACGCCGAGCCACACGTCGGGTCGCACCGCGCGCACCGCCCTGACACGCGCGCGATCGAGCTCGAGATCCCCGGTGAGCTTGAGCTTGAGCGCCCGGGCGGCGGCGTAGCGGCGTGCGCCCGCAGCCATGGTCTCGGGCGACTCGGCGCCGAGGGTGAAGGTGGTGATGAGCTCGCGCGGCGGCTTCAATCCGGCGAGCGCCCACACCGGCCGGCCGGCGCGCTCGGCCTCGAGCTCCCACAGCGCGCAGTCGAGCGCGTTGCGCGCGCCGCCCGCGGGCAGCAGCCGCTGCAGCGCCGCGCGATCGATGCCGCGCTCGACCTGCGCGCGCAGCGCCTCGATGGCCGCCACCATGCGCGGCGCGTCGTCGTCGAGGAAGAACACGCCGGAAGCCTCGCCACGCCCGCGGTGCACGCCGTCATCGAGCGTGACCAGCACCGCGTCCTGGTGCTCGAACACGCGCCCGGCGATGCGGAACGGCGCCGAGAACGGCAGCTGCTCGACCTTGACCCCGAGGCGCAGTCCGCTCATCAGTAGCTGGTCCCGACGACGAGCAGCTTGCACACCAGCGCCACCCACAGCACGCACACCGCCGACAGTACCAGCACGATGCTCCACACCTTCGCCGGCCAGCGGCGCTGGCCGCGCCACACGCTGAGCAGATTCCACAGCATGGCCGCGAGTCCGCCGCAGAAGGCGACGATGCTCGCCAGCTGCGCCAGCAGCAGCAGCGGATCGAGCCGCCCGCCGAGCGTGCCGGTGTCGTTGAGGACCAGCGTGAGGAACACCATCCAGGTGCCGAGCGCCAGCACCATCGCCACCGCGCCGATGCGGCTCCAGCGATAGGCGCGCAGCGACCCCGCATCGAGGGCGAGTGGCGCGTGGTAGCGGCGGCGGACGATCGCGGCGACCGGCCACAGCAGCGCCGTCAGCAGCAGCGCCGCGAAGCTCGCGAGGAACAGCGGCGTCAGCCAGGTGCTGGCCGCATACCACGGCGCCCGGTCAAACACCTCGAAGGGCGAGAGGAAATCGAAGCTGAAGCGCACCGGGCGGCCGTCGACCACCCGGGCGGCCGCGCGCTCGTGGCTGTCGACGTCCTGCCACACGAACGGCGCCACCTCGACCCAGTGCCGCGGCTTGCCGCTCGGGCCCGGGAAGGGAATCTCGATCTCGCCCTTCTTGTTCACTGCCACCTTGCTCTGTCCGATGAAGGCGATCCCGGCCAGGAAATTGGAGTCGGCGCGTCGCGAGACGATCCAGGCACCGCTCATGAGCGCTGCGTGGGCGGCCTGGGTCGCGGCGGGGACCTGCGCCGTCACCGGGTGCGGCACCGCGGCCGGCAGGTAGCGGTCGGCGAAGTCCTGGAACAGGCGGTTGCGCAGCGTCTGCACCGCGCCCTCCTTGCCGGGGCTGCTGAAGGAGGCGTACAGGCCGGTGTTGTCCTTGAGGAACAGGTGGAGCGAGGTGTGGAACCACTCCGTGTCGCCAAGATGCGCGATCACCTCGCGGCCGTTGATGTTGGTTTCGAAGAAGCCGAGCTCCATGCGGTTGAGCGGCCCGATGCCGCCGGCGTACGGGCTGTTGTGCATCAGCTCGGCCGTCGCGGCGCTGAGGATGCGGTTGCCGTGATATTCGCCGTCCTGCAGGTGCGCGATCATGAAATGCGCCATGTCGTCCGCGGAAGAGGACATCGAGCCGGCCGGCCGGGGACCGACGTACTCGAAGGGCTGTGCCTCGCCCGAAGCGAGGCGGTAGCCCGTGGCCATGAACGGCGCGAGCGCCGCCGGCAGCGGCTGGCGGAAGCTCGAGTGCCTCATATCGAGCGGCTGGAAGATGTGCTTGTCGAGATAGGCATCGAAGGGCTCGCCGGAAACGCGTTCGACGATGTAGCCGGCGAGCGCAGCACCGTAGTTGGAGTAGGCAGGCGTCGAGCCCGGCGGGAAGATCCGCGCCGGCACCTTCGCCTTGAGGATGTCCTCGAAACTCGGCAGGTCGTTCTGCGCCGAGATGATGCCCTTGGCGCTCTCCTCGAAGCCGGCGGTGTGCTGCATGAGGTTGCGCATGGTGATGGGCTTGCCGCCCATGCCCGTCACGTTGAAGTCGAGATAGCGGTTGATGTCCGCGTCGAGGTCGATCTTGCCCGCCTCGACCTGCTGCATGACCGCTGTCCACACGATGAGCTTCGACACCGAGCCGGGACGGAACATGGTCACCTTCGGGTCGACCGGCGTGCGCTTGCCGATGTCGGCGAAGCCGTAGCCGCGTTCCGTGACCACCGCCCCGTCCCTGACGATGGCGACTTCGGCAGCGGCGATGTCGCCCGTTGCGAGGGCATAGGGCAGATAGCCGTCGAGCCACGCGTTGGCGTCCTCGGCGGTGAGCGGTGCGGCCACCGCTGCCGCGCCCGATGCCGGCGTGGACGCCGGCGGTGTGGGTGCGGGTGCGGCGACCGCCGCGGCCGGCGTCGCGCCGCGCGCGAGCGCCACCGCGAAGAGCGCGAGCGCCAGCGTGAAGAACGCAGCGGCCGCTGCCGGAATCAGTTTGGATTGCGCCGGAGCGCGCGGGAGCTTGGTGTTCAAGACGAGATCCTTACCGTAGGGGGCCTAAGCCAGGCATGAGTCGACGAGTCGTTCGAATTCGCGTCCCGGGCGCAGCGGATCGGCGACCGGGAGGCCGAGGCGGTGGCTCTCCCGCGCGATGAGATCATGCGCCTCGGGGAGTTGCAGCTGCGAGGTGTTCAGACACACGCCGCCGCAGCGGATTGCGGCATTGGTGCGACGGCCGAGCTGCAGCGTGAGATCGATGGTCTCCGGGATACCGGGCGTCGCGAAGTCCGGATAGCCGAGCACGCGCTCGCGCCCCGGCAGGTGGCACACGACGAACACGTCAGGCTGGCTGCCGTGCAGCAGTCCGAGCGAGACCGCCGCGTACGCCGGATGAAACAGCGAGCCCTGCCCCTCGATCACGTCCCAGTGCCCGGGCGGGGCATCGGGACTCAGTGCCTCGGCGGCGCCGGCCTCGAAGTCGGAGATCACCGCATCCATCGGTATGCCGCCGCCGGCGATCAGGATGCCGGTCTGGCCCGTGGCACGGAAATCGACCGCGCGGCCGCGCGCGGCGAAGGCGCGCGCCAGGGCCAGGGCGGCGTATTTCTTGCCGAGCGCGCAGTCGGTGCCGACGGTGAGCAGCCGCTTGCCCGTGCGCTTGCGCCCGGTGGCGATCGGGATGTGTGGCGGCGGGATGCGCACGTCGATGAGGCGCCGGCCGAGGCGCGCGGCGGCCGCGGCGAGCTCCGGCACCTCGGCGAGGTGGGTATGCAGGCCGCTGACCAGATCGAGCCCGGCCGCGAGCGCCGCGGTGAGCAGCGGCACCCAGCGCTCGCCGATCGCGCCGCCGACGGGCGCGACGCCGATGACCAGCCCGCGCGCTCCCCGCGCGAACGCCTCAGCCGGCGTGAGGCGCGGCAGGCCCGTGGTCACGGTCGCCTCCGCGCAGCCCCACTCGCCGACGCAACGCTCCGGGATCCAGTCGCGCAGGCCGAACGCCGTCTTGGCGAACGCCGGCTCGGTCGTATCGCCGAGGAACAGCAGATACGGGTACGGCAGGCGTGCCGGCCCGTCCGTCGCTTGCGCCACCGCTGCGATCCGTCGGGATCAGAAGCGCAGGGTGGCCGCGGCGCCGAGGGTGCGCGGCTGCACCAGGGCGATCGAGCCGCCGAAATTCGGCGAGTTGGAGTTGTTGTACGAAGTGATGCCGCGCGCGTCGCCGGCGTTCTTGATGTAGAGCTCGAACGTCCAGTGCTCGTTCTCCATGCCGGCCCGCAGGTTGACGGTGTTATAGCTCGGCAGCGCGGCGCGCGGATCGGGGATGAAGGCCAGCGCCCCGCCCACCACCGTGGCGGTCGCACCGAAGTCGCTCATGCGCGAGCCGGTGTAGGCCCAGGTCGCGCCCGCGAACGCGTCGTAACCGTCGACGGCATGCCAGGTGTAGGAGCCGTCGAGCGCCGCGCTCCACTTCGGCACATACGACAGCTCATCGCCATTGGTGCCGCCCGCGGCGGGCGCGTCCGAGGTCAGGTTGGCGTCGACGTAAGCACCGGTCAGCAGGAATTTCAGGCCGTCGACCGGCGACAGCCCGAGCGTCCATTCGAGGCCTTTGCTCTGGGCGGAGCCGCCGTTGGCGTCGATGCTGTAGCTGTCGACGTACTCGGTGAGCTGGATCTTCTGCCAGTTGATGAGGAACGCGGCGACATCCACCGACAGACGATTGTCGAGGAAGCTGGTGCGGGTGCCGATCTCGTAGTTGGTGGTCGAGTCGGACTGATAGCTGAGCGGTACGCCCGGCGCGACGGTCGGCGGCAGCGCATTCGGCCCGCCCGGGCGGTAGCCGGTCGCGACGCGCGCGTAAACCATGGTGTTGTCGGTGACGTGCCAGCGCGGGGCGACCGACCAGGTCCAGTCGGTGCCGGTCGAGGCGCCGCCGGTGAGCGTCGTCGGTACCAGGAGGCCGGTGATGCTCTCATCGACGTTCTGCCGGTTCTCGGACCAGCGGGCCCCGAGCGAGACATCCCACTGGGGATCGAACTGGTAGGTGACCTGGCCGAAGCCGGACCACTCACGATAGAGCGCGCCGAGATGCGGACTCTCGAGCGAGGGTATCGGTGCGAACTGGTCGCTCGGAATGAAGAAGGTGGGCAGCGCCTCGTTGATGGTCGAGGCTTCGCGCGTGTAGAAGGCCCCGACCTGCCACTGCAGCGGCTGCGCCGTGGTCGAAGTCAGGCGCACTTCCTCGGTGAACTTGCCCATGTTGAGAAAATCGTACTCGGCGAGGCCGGCGGGCTGCATGACGACGCTGGCGGCGAGCTCGCCGTAGGTACCGGCCGCGGGCGTGTTGGGTGCCAGCTCGATCGAGGAGGCATCCGTGAACAGGTTGGCATAGGTCGAGCCGTAGCTGGTGATCGAAGTCAGCGCTCCCCAGCCGAGGTTCCAGTCGAGGTTCATGCTGAACACCTTGTAGCGGAAGGTGCTCGGCTCGTTGATGAAGCGGGTCTGGTCGTAGTCGCCGTCGAGCGGTTGCAGCTGGTTGGCGGGCGGAGTCAGCTGCGTGCCCGCGGCACCCACCACGTCGACCTGCGGCGTTCCGTCGGTATGCAGGGTCTGGCCGAATGCGTTCAGGCGTATGGTGAAGTTGTCGGTCGCGTCGACGAGCAGCGAGGCGCGCAGACCCTCGCGGTAGCCGCGGTTGATCTCGGTCTCGTTGAGGCTCGGGTCATCGACGTAGCCGGGGATCCAGGTGTCGAAGCCGCTGACGCGCAGCGCCGCGCTGCTGCCGATCGGCATGTTGATCATGCCCTTGACGAGGGGATCGCTGCCGCCGTGCGCGATGTCCTCGTAACCGAGCTCGAAGGCGCCGGACTCGTGGGTCGGATCGGGCGGGTTGGTGACGTACTTGAGCAGGCCGCCTTCGCTGCCGGCGCCGTACAGGGTGCCCTGCGGCCCGCGCAGTATCTCCACCCGCTGCAGGTCCCAGGTGTCGAAGTCGCTGGTGATCACTGCGCCGTCGGCGAGCGCGTTGCTCGAGCCCACCGGCACATCGTCGACGTAGACGGTCACGGTCGAGCCGATGCCGCCGACGTTCTCGCCCCGCAGCGTGACGCGGGTGAAGCCCGGCTGGCTCGACTGCACCGAAAGGGCCGGCACCATCGCCTGCATGTCCTCGAAGCTGTCCAGGCGCAGCTTGTTCAGGTCGTCGTTGGTGACCGCGGTGACGCCCATCGGCACGTCGTGCAGCTTCTCGGTGCGCTTCTGCGCGGTGACCACGATCTCCTGCAGCGTCGTGGTCGAGTTGGCTGACGCCTGGGGCGACTGCGCCTGCTCCTCGGCGTGCGCGCCGGGCACTGCGGCGAGCGCGGTGGCGACAGCGGCGGCGAGCAGGGTCGGCGGTGAGACGCGTGGCGGCTTGGACATGATGAATCCCCTGGGGCTTGGCGCGCCCCTTTTATCCAATGTGACAACAATTTTTCCGAATTGGCAAATTAATTTTCAAGCGGGCATCGCCGGGTTAGGATTGCAGCGTGGCAGCGAAATCCGAAACGGTTCGGGCGGGCGCGGCGGCAGCCGCGGCGGCGGCGCCGACCAGCATCGCCAAGCCCGGCGCCGTGCTCAAGGCACAGCGCCGCAAGCACGGCTGGACGCTGGCCGAGGTGAGCCGGCGCACCGGTCTGCCGCTCTCGACGCTCTCGAAGATCGAGAACGACAAGATGTCCCTCTCCTTCGACAAGCTGCTGCGCCTCTCGAGCGGGCTCGGGGTCGACATCTCGGCGCTCTTCAATGGCGAGGCGGGCGAGGACGGGATGCCGGGCGGCACCGGCAGGCGCAGCGTCACCCGCGCCGGCGAGGGCAAGGCGATCGAGACGCCGAATTACTCACACCTCTATCCGGCGTGGGAGCTGCTCAACAAGCGCATCATCCCGATCCTCGCCGAGCCGCACGCCCGCAGCCTCGAGGAGTTCGGCGAGCTGATCCGTCACCCGGGCGAGGAATACGCCTTCGTGCTCGAGGGCGAGGTCGATCTCTATACGAGCCTGTACGCGCCGGTGCGTCTCAAGGCGGGCGATTCGATCTATTTCGACAGCGGCATGGGTCACGCCTACATCGCCGTCGGCGAAGGCCCCTGCCGGATCCTGTCCCTGAACTCGACGCCCGAGACGCAGCTGATCGCGGCGAGCGCAGGCCGCCCGCGCGCGGAGGCCCCGCGCCGCACACCCGCCGGTGCGGGGAAGAAAAAGCGCGCTTGAGCCCCCGTGGCTACTTGAGGACGATGCCGGGATACCAGCCGCTCTTCGCCAGGAACAGCGGCGGATCCGTCATCTCGAGAATGTCGCCGAGCGCGTGGCGCCGGTCGGCGGCGTGCTGGTAGTAGCTCTTGCAGATCCGGTAGCCCACCCAGTAACCCAGATCCTGCGGCCAGTCCGGCTTGCCCGGGCCGTTGTAGAGCCAGCGCGAGGTGTCGAGGGAGCCCTCGTCGGGGACGAACTGCGTCTCGATCTGCCGCTCCCGACCTGTGGCGAAGGCGATCAGGTTGGCGTTGGCGACCTCGCCCGAGATGAGCTCGGCGGTGAACTCCGCCGCGCCCTCGAGGAGGGAGCCCTCGAGCACCGTCGGGTGATCGTCGTCGATCAGCTGCTGCACGTGCGCGTACTCATGGGCGATCACGTGCACGAAGCGGTCCTCGACGTCGCCGTTGAGCATGTCGGTGGCGCACAGCGCCTCGAGACCGACCTGTACGCCGTGCTCCGGTCCGCCGATCGCGACCGGCTTGCCGCGCCCGACCGCGATGGTGACCGGCGGGAAGCGCGCCTGCGGGTAGAGCTGCGCGAGCCGCAGCAGCGCCGCGCGCAGCCGCACACGCACCCGCGGCAGCACCGCCATGCAGCGGCGCGCGCCCGTGTAGATCTCGGGGCGCTTGCCGATCGCCTCGGCGATGCGCGCGCCGGTCACGTTACGCGCCTCGGCAAGGTGCCTCAGTCCCGCCGACCCCACGTCGAGATAGTCGTGCTGCAGCTGCTCGGCCGTGGGGTGACCGCCCGCGGCGTCGTAGATCCGGTAGAAGCGGTACACGTCCCCGATCTCGATCGTGGGACCGCCCTTCGGCAGGGGCATCGGCCCCGGCGCCGCGGCGGCGGCGCCGCACGCCACGCCACCCCAGAGCGCGAACGCGAGCAGTCCGGCGCGCAGCACGGCGGCCGCCCTCTACGGCGCCTTCGGCGGGCCGTCGAGCGCGAGCGTCGCCGTGGACGGTCCACGCGTCGCGCGCAGCCGCACGCTCACCTCCTCGGCCCTGGCGAGCACCCGCAGCGCGTTGCCGCCGGCGACCTTGGCGAGGTCGGCATCGCTCCAGCCCCGGTGCGCGAGCTCGGCGAGCAGCGCCGGGTACTTGTCGACGCCGTCGAGTCCGGTCGGCGCCTCGGGAATGCCGTCGAAGTCGGAGCCCAGGCCCACGTAATCGACACCGGCGACCTTGCGGATGTGG
>Ga0335073_10016813_pt1 | contig 10226 bp, 11 predicted proteins | sample Lox_Sample_22_FD_207093 | JGI IMG/M metagenome (GOLD analysis project Ga0335073, IMG submission 207093) | Soil microbial communities from Loxahatchee National Wildlife Refuge, Florida, United States - Lox_Sample_2.2 | ecosystem: Environmental > Terrestrial > Soil > Wetlands | place: USA... | reverse complement strand
GAGACCATGGAAATTTGAGATCATTGAAAAACGAGACTTAATCAGAGTTTCCTTGGTGGTTATCTGGAGGAACCATGAAGCGAGCATTTATTTTGATATTCGTTCTCACAGGATTGATGGCAGCCCAAACAACTCCCTCGGAACAACACGCCAGCTCCGAAAAACCGGCTCAGAAGTCCGAGCCGACCGCGGTCATTGAAACCACGGACGGCAACATCACCTGCACATTGTTTCCTGACAAGGCCCCTTTGACGGTGGCCAACTTCATCGGCCTCGCGACCGGCAAGAAGGAGTGGAAAGACCCCAAGACCGGCCAGATGATGAAGGGCGTGCCACTGTATAACGGCACCATCTTCCATCGCGTGATCCCGAATTTCATGATTCAGGGCGGCGACCCTTTGGGTACTGGCACCGGCGGTCCGGGCTACGACTTCAAGGACGAGTTCAGCCCCGACCTCACCTTCGATCAGCCGGGCCGTTTGGCCATGGCCAACAGCGGTCCGAACACCAACGGCTCGCAGTTCTTCATCACCGAGGTTCCGACGCCGCACCTGAACAATCACCACACGATCTTCGGTCAGTGCCAGGACCTCGATGTGGTGAAGAAGATCGCACGCCTGGCAACCGATCCGCGCACCGACCGTCCTTACGATCCGCCGAAGATCACTCGCATCAAGATCATTCAGCCGGGAACCACAAGCGGAGCGGCGCACAAAGCGGCAGGCGCGGACTCCGGCGCAAAGAAGAACTCGACTTCGCAACAGTGAGGAAGGGAAATCGGTAAGAACTCCGGGGTGAATCCGGGCGAAGTCGCGGGAGGGTTTTATTGATGCCTGCAGAAGAAAAGTCCTGGGCGGCGGTGGAAGAGCCGGGCTTCAGCCCGGCTACTTGGAGATACGAACGAGATGGCTTTAGCCGGTGAACCGGGGCTGAAGCCCGCCGGAAACGTCATTCGTTGGCACGGCCAAAGCCGTGCCCTTCCACCAGGCAAGCGGACATTTCTTTTGCAGTTCTCAATAGCCGGAGTGACCCCGAGCTGAAGCCTTGTTTCACTGGGCACAGGGCAGGCATTCTGCCGCCGTTGGCCTCGGCGCCCTTGGGGCTCACAGGGTAATTCATCATCCTGCAATCGAATTCCGTCATACTGACACCTAGAGGCCAATCAGACGTGAAACCAGCGGGGCGGTCTTGACGTACCCATAACCAAGGGGGCCTGTGAGAGTATGTTGAAGGTAGATATCCAGAGCGCGCCGCCGGTTGTGACCCTCGCCTGCTCGGGACGGCTTGTCCTCGGCTTGGAGGTGGAGACCCTGCGAAGCATCGCGACCTCGCGGCCCGAGCCGCAGCTGCGGCTCGACCTGAGCCGGGTGCATGGCATCGACGCAGCCGGACTCGGCTTGCTGGTCGAGCTGAACCACTGGGCGCAGCAGCGCGCAGCTTGCTTCACCGTTGCCAACCCCTCCTCGGAGGCGTATAGGCTACTCGCTTTGACCGGCTTGGATCGGGTGCTGCATCTCTCGGGTGTAACGATGGGGGCCGGGACGCACAATGAGTCGGCTGCGTGGCGGATTATGACGGCGTAACGGGGGGACGCGTGCAGGGATGGCATTGGAACATCAGGCACTCTCGCGCGAGTTCGTGCTCACCGGCAGTGTGGCCGCGTTGGCGCCCGGGCGCGATGCGATCATGAACTTCGTCCGCGAGTATTGCGGCGACGAGCAACAAGAGATCGACATCATGCTCGCGTTACAGGAGGCTCTCGCCAACGCCATCTTTCATGGCTGCGGCGGCGATGCCGGCAAGCTCGTACATTGCACGGTCGAGATCAGCCCATCGACGATTGAGTTCATCGTGCGCGATCCTGGCACGGGATTCGACAGCGCCGACCCCACGGATATGGCTGACGATGGCACCAACCTCACCGAACACGGCCGTGGCATTCACCTGATGCGGAGCCTGATGGATGAGGTCACCTACAGCCGCAAAGGCACGGAATTGCACCTGAAGAAGCTGCGGGCGAACGTTGGTAAGAAGCCCGCGCCTCAATAAATCGCGCAACGGCGAGGGTCGGACTATCGCAACGACCGCAAATAGGCCACCACCGCCTCCGCATCCGCGCGGGTCATGTGGAAGTGCGGCATGGGGTCGTCGAGAGGCTTGCCGTCAATCCAGACCGCCGTGGTCAACAGCGTAATCATTCCGGCATTCGAGGTGGGAGGCGTTCCCGCCAGCCGCGGGGCGTTGATCGGCCAGTGAGCCACGGGTTGCGCCGGCAGATAGGGCACTGGCGCGCCCGCCAGCCAGCGGCTGCGGTCCAACTGGCCATCCGCGAGGCGCGGCGTGTGGCAGTTTCCGCACATGGCAACGTCTTCGACGATGTACTTCCCACGAGCCACCTGGTCAGAGCCTCCGCCGGATTGCGCCGTCGCATCCTGCGCCGCGAGCGAGCGCGGGCCGCTCGGGCTGAGCAAGGCAAAGACTGCGACACAGACAACCGTAATAACGAATCGGAGAAGGTTGCCACTGCTCAACGTGCCAAACGACATGCGACCTCCGTTGGACTTTTTTCCTCGGACGATTTCGCCGCAATTACCATGATACTGTCTAACTCTTTCGGCGGAAGGGCACCCTTCGGCTTCGCTCAGGGCAGGCTCTTCAGCCGTGCCGTAACCGCCCACAGGGATCTGCGGGCTTCAGCCCCGGTTCATCGTGGCTAAAGCCGATTTTCCTACGTCCGATTTCGCCGGGCTGAAGCCCGACGCTTCCGCCATTGCTCTAGCTCTTCTGTCCACCCAGTTCCCGCGCCACGCTGTCGAGCACGCCGTTGATAAAGTGTACCGACTCCGGCGTGGAATAGCGGCGCGCAATTTCCAGTGCCTCGTTAATGACCACCGGTTTGGGCGTCTTGGGAAATCCGAGAAACTCGGCCACGCTGGTGCGCAGCAGGTTGCGGTCAACCGCGGCCATGCGCCCCATGCGCCAGTGCTCGGCGTTGCGCTCGATGATCTGGTCGATCTCCTCGCGCCGGTCGCAGGCCACGCGAAACAGCTCCTCGGAGAAGCGGCGAATCTTTTCGTCCAGGTCTTTGCGCTCGCTCCAGAACGTCTGCCGGACGTGATCGCGCTCCTGCCGTCCCAGGTCGAGCTGAAAGAGCATCTGCAGCGCCAGCTCGCGCGACTTGCGACGCGTGCCGATCTTGCTCATCGCTTACCGTCCGTCGTTTTGCTGCTGCCCGCTGCCACTGCTTCCTCATTGCCAGTCGAGCTCGACGCGCTCTGTGATTTGTCATCCCGAGCGGAGGCCCCGTTCTTTACCAGTTTGTCATCCCGACCGAGGGCTCCAGCCCGAGTGGAGGGACCTGCTGTTTGCCCGCGGCGCTTTGATCTTCGTATCAGCGACTTCTGCAGCGACGCCATCTCCACCGCGGCCAGCCCAGCCTCGAATCCCTTGTTGCCGGCCTTCAGTCCGGCGCGATCAATGGCCTGCTCCAGCGTATCGCAGGTGAGAACGCCGAAGGCGTGCGGCACTCCGGTCTCCTGCGCCGACTGTCCCACGCCGCGCGTCACTTCGTTGGCGATGACCTCATAGTGCAGCGTGTCGCCGCGCAGCAGGCATCCGATGCAGATGATCGCATCGTAGCGCTTCGTCTCAGCGAGTTGTCGTGCGGCGGTGGGAATCTCGAACGCGCCCGGCACGTGGATAACGTTGACGTGTTCCGCCGAAGCGCCGCACTGCCGCAGCGCCCGCAGCGCGCCGTCCAGCAGGCGCTCCGTGATGAAAGAGTTGAACCGGCTTACGACGATGGCGAACTTCTTCCCCTTCCCGTCCAATCCGCCTTCTACACCGCGACTGTCGGGCTTTTTCGCGTAGGTGAGGAACCCGAGGCGCAACCCGCTGACCTCGACTTCGAACAGCCGCGCGCCGTAGGCAGTGTCAGCGATTTCCTTGGTGATCTTGAGCCCGGGTGCCCCATGCCCGTCGCCCGATTTTGCCAACAGGATGGGAGATAGCTTCTTCACGATCTCATACGCCGCATCCGCGTCCGAAACCTCTACCATCGCGTCCACGCTCGGCGCGTCGGGCGCCGCGATCAATTCGACCCCGCCGCTGGGCGCCAGCATCTCGATGCCATGATTGCCGCCCTCATGCCACTCATTGCCGGGCGCAAACCCCAGCGCGCGAAATAATTCCAGCGCGGGCTGCAGTTCGTCCAGCGATCTGCCCAGCACCCGCGGAAAGATGATCGAGCGAACCATGCATTCCATTGTAGCGGCATCGAATGCGCATCACGAGATCGGCGCTGTGTCCTGCACCTCTCAGTAAGAAGTACTAAGGGAAATGCAGAAGCCCAAGAAGGGGTGGTGGCAAAGTACTGTGTCCGTTTCACATGGCTTGTCTCTGAAACCACTGCTGCCGGTCTCGCCGGGCGCAATTTATTTTTGCGACTAGGGGATACGCTCAATTGAGGCAGAGTTGATGGCCCCATAGATTCGCAGTTGAGAGGCGAGGTGCTTGCGCCGTGCGCCCTCAAGTCAAAATTTCAGGAGCCAATTTTGCGTCGTTCCTTGCTATTTTTCAGCTTCGCCATACTCGCCTCAACCTTCAGCTTCGCCAACAATCAGCAGGTCGCCAACGACGTGCAGAACATGTCCGGCTGGACGAGCTGCGATACCTGTGCCGGTCCCGGAGGTCACGGCCATCCCGACCAGCATTGGATGCACCAGCACGAGTCGAACCCTTCGATGGACGGCAAGACGGCCGAATTCTATCTGGGGCATACGACCGACGGCCAACACAACTACTCCAACGTCCTGTTCTTCAAGCGGCTCACGCCCAACACCCACGCTAACAATTTCACGCTCGACTTCTATGTCTGGGTCGATGACCCGACCGTCATCCAGGGCCTGGAGATGGATGTGTTCTACTCGCGTGGCGGGCACAAGAACTACTTCCTGACGGAATGCGACGGCCGCGGCCAGTACCAGAACACGTGGCAGGTCTCCGACGCCGTGCACGACCAGTGGCAGCACACCGGCTTGCCCTGCGTTCTTCACGGCTACGCCTGGAACCATGTGACGCTTCAGTTCCAGCGCAACAGCAACGGCACAACGAAATTCGTCTCCGTGTCGATGAACGGCAATCGGCAATACGTGAATCGCACCTACGCCGCGGAAAGCGTGAACTCCTCCGAGATGAACGCGGCCATCCAGCTCGACGGCGATAGCCAGCAGGACCCCTATCACGTCTGGGTGGACAAGATGACCCTGACTTCCTGGTAGGGTTGCCGGGCAAAGGAGCTGACCCGCCGCGAGGTCGGCGAAGCAGCTCCCCCCCGATTCTGGCTGGAGAGAGATAATCGTGCAATGGGAAAAGACACTGCCTCGATCGATCTTCAGCCGACCTTGCACGGCAAGCTGCTCGAACTCAGGCCGCTTCGCCCCGACGACTTCGCCGATCTCTACGCGGCAGCCTCCGATCCGCTGATCTGGGAGCAACACCCGGCCAAGGAGCGCGCAACGGAGGACGGCTTCCGGGCATTCTTTCAGAAGGCGCTCGATTCCGGCGGAGCGTTAGCGGCGATCGATCGCAAAGACGGGCGCGTGATCGGGACCTCGCGCTTCCACGATTACGAGGAAGACAAAGGCCAGGTCGAGATCGGGTACACGTTTCTGGCGCGATCGCACTGGGGCGGCGCGTACAACCGCGAGATGAAAGAGCTCATGCTGCGGCATGCGTTCGGCTTTGCGGATCGGGTCGTCTTCACCGTCGCGCCGGAGAACTTTCGCTCGCAACGGGCAGTGGAAAAGATCGGCGGCATTCGCGTGGGAACGTGCGTCAACTGCGAAGGCCGGTACAGCATTCTCTTCGAACTTACCGCCGCGAGGTTCGCGGAGATCTTCGGGCGGTGAGCCGGGAAAGCTGGCCTCAGTCGACGTCACCCGCCGTGCTGCGGGTTAATTGCGATAAGGCGAGGTTACAAAAGTTAGTCCCGATTCAAGGAAGCAGGAAGGGCAGCCATGAGTGCGGTCAGCCCAAACTCTGCCAGAGAAGATCATTGTTCAAGCTGTTCGCAACCATCTTGCGCCGATCTTGCCTTCGCTGTGAACAACATCAGCTGCCCGGCTACCCACTAGCTCTTCTCCCATCCCTCATAGTAATCATTGAACTCTGGTCGCAGGTCCGGCTTGGGTCCGCCTTTCCTCTCGCCGTAAATCTTCTTCCACTCCTCCTGCCGCGGTTCCAGATACCCGGTCCACCTGTACCACGTCCCCGGATCCTCTTCCACTTCGACACTCGAAACCACTTCCTCACCCTTCTCGATGTGCGACTGCACCGCCTTCACCGTGCACAGCCCACCCTGAAAATCGTCGGCTCCATGGGTCAAGTAGATCGTACCCTCTATGTAGATCCTGTCTCCCACGTTCGGATTTGCCATCACGCACTCCCGCGTCGATCCGCTACTGTCAACTACGAACCCGCCTGCGCCCCAGGTGCAATCTGGCAGGTAACTTGTGATAGGGCGATATTACGCCAACTGACTAGCAGCACGCATTTTCCGTGTTGCCGATATGGTTCAACCCTTCCTAACGAATCGCGTCATTGCACGTCGATCAGAGCTATGTTCGTCGTCAATGTCCCGTATCCTCCTCTGCGCCGATGATTTCCTCTGAAACAGGCTCGCCCGCGGCTCTGTTGCAGGAAACAAGGACAGCATTTGAACGACGACCATGCGTCACAAACACGCGTAGTATAGGCAAGGATCTCAGTGATGAATCGCGGCATTTGCACCCTCGTGTGGCTTTTCGTCCTACTGATATTTGTCCCCCTGCTTGACGCTCAGAAGCCGCAGCAGGTCGATGCGTCCCATCACTCATTACGGATGATTTCGGTGGAACCCGGCGTGAAACTCGAGGTGCTTGATTGGGGCGGCGTCGGTCGGCCGCTGGTTTTGTTAACGGGTCTTGGGGACGATGCGCATGTCTTCGATGAGTTCGCTCCCAAGCTCACCGCCAAATATCATGTTTACGGCATTAGTCGCCGTGGCCGTGGTACTTCCAGCAAGCCCGAACCCAATGAAAGGAATTACAGCGCCGACAGGCTGGGTGAAGATGTGCTGGCTGTCATCGACGCGCTGCATCTGAACAAACCTGTTATTGCGGGGCATTCCATTGCGGGCGAGGAGCTAAGCTACATCGGATCACATCATCCCGAAAAGGTCTCCGGGCTCATCTATATCGAAGCCGAATATCCTTACGCTCTTTACGACCAGGCCAACGGCGAGTTAGAACTCGATGCGATCGAACTACGTAAGCAGCTACGCCAATTCATCAATGGGTATGCGATGGAACCGGTGAAGGATTACACCGAGCTAATTGCCAATCTGGAACGAGTGGAGAAGGAGATCAAACAGCATCAGCGAGAAACGGGGAATCTTCCTCCCACTCCGGTGAGCCCGAGAATGACTCCGGATCTGTTCGCCATCATGGAAGGGCGTGAAAGTTTCACTACCATTCACGTACCTGCGCTCGTAATCGTCGCCGATGAAGACAATCCGGGTCGAGCCCCCGGAGGTGATACACAGGCCCGCGCCCGAACCGCGAGACAGGCACTCATGAAACGCACCAAACAGTTGCAGTCGGCCGCGTGGAAGCGACAAGTCCCGTCAGCCCAAGTAATCGTGATCCCGCATGCTTCTCACTATGTCTTTCGATCGAATGAAGCCGATGTCCTGCGCGATATGAACGACTTCATCGCCACACTCCCACCAGAAAGCTAGGCAAGCTAGTCTCTGCTAAACGCCTTCCCGGTCGGTGAAACGCGACCCCCGGCTCCCTGACGAGAAAACTAGAAGTCGATTGGTGTAACCAGGCCATAGCATAAACGATCCCTGCGGGGCTTGATCACGGAACCCGCGCCAAAAGGTCGTTCCACCAATGCCAACGATCGCGCGAGCTTTATGTGATGCCGGAACGACCGGCCTCGGCATCACGCCTAAGGAGTGGCCTGCAGCGTGCGAAACTGAGGATCTTCGCGGAGCTTGGCAAAGGCAGGCTCTGCGTTGAGCCAGGCAGTGAACTCCGGCAAGTCCTTCGACTTTCCCTTCGCCTGGCGAAGCGCTTCCAGAGCGCCTTTGCGATCGTTATCAAGCGCACGCGCTGTGGCGAGCTCGCGCAGAGCTCCCGCTGAGTCGGGGTTGGCATCGGCCGCGAGCTGAAAGTCCTGCTTGGCGAGCGCGTAGTTTTTGGCCGAGAGGTTTTCGTCGCCCGCTTCCCCGGCGGCGATGAAGACGCCGGCCAGCGTGCGACGATAGACGACTAACTTCTCCGGATGCTTCTCCGCTGCGGCATGCTGGCGCAAATCGATGATCTGCTGTTCCGTCTGATGGAAAGTGTCGGTGCGATCGGGTACATCAGCGGACTGGGAAGGCAATGCGCCCCGCTGCTGGGTGCCGATCGGCGATTCGGGTTGGGCAATGTCGGAGCTGCTTTGGGGCTTGCTTCCGAGCGAAGCCATTCCCGCAAGGATCGGGGCCGTGAGTTCCTTCTGTTCCGCGAATTCCTGCTGCTCGCGTTTTAGGCCATCGCGCACAGCTTTCTGCTTGGCCAGCGACGCTTCGGCCTGTTGTAGCGCCGCGGTATCTGCGAGTCCATCAAACGTTGCGGCGGCCTGCCGATACTCGCGCCAGGCTTCGTAGGATTGACCGGATTGTTCCAGCCCGTGCGCATACGCAGCGGCCGCGGTCTCCTGCTGAGCGATGAAGCTGTTGTCGCGAGGCTCGCGCCCTTGTTTCATGGCGATGAGCTGGAACCAGGCGAGGGCCTGATCCATAACCGCAGCCGAAGCCCAGTCGTGTGGGCCATCGAAATGTCGGAGAAAATGGGGAAAGCCCGCCTGCTCCAGCTTTTCATCGAGCTCCGAGAGCTCGGGATAATTGAAGTCGAGAGTGCCGGCGGTGGCGAAGATCGCGAAAACCGCATCGCGCGAGGGGCCGGCGCCCGCAAAGCCCGCGCCATCGAGAAGCACTCCCGCCGCGCATTTGCAGCGTTGGGCCAGCGCGGCCGCCACGCGCGCGCCTCCGGAGAAGCCGGCGAAATAGATACGGTGGTCGTCGATCGCGAGCCGCGCGTGCGTATCGTCGAACATGGCTTGCGCCGATTCGCCTTCCAGCTTCCACGAGCCGTTGCGCGAATTGTTCGAGCCCACGACGATATAGCCATAGCGTTCGGCAGCATCCTTCATCAGTTCCACGGGAATGTTGCCGCGAGCATCGGGATCGAAGGCGTAAATGATCGGCCAGCGTTTACCGGCATCGTAGTGCGACGGCAGATACAGTGCGTAACTCTGCTCGGGCTTGGCCGCGCACGTCTGCCGTGGAATGACCACACCCGGTCGCAGGGCAAGTTGCGGGAGATTCTGGGCGGCCAGAACTGGCGCCAGCAGCAACGTCCAGAGGCAGGAAGCGAGCGCGCTGCGCATCATATAGCTATAGACGCACAGGAATCGCTACGGTTGGCGAGCGTGAGCCGCGATTCCTGGTTCTCGCCCTGCGTGAGACCCGGCCACCCGCTGCCCATCATTGCCGCAGGTCGAGACGGCGTTCTTCGCGAAATTACTGAACCCAGGTTCGCGAGGGCGTTTCGGCGGGGAGACCGCAAGCAGATTTTTCCCGCAGTCGGGTGCCGTTGCCATGGGCGATGTCCGGTCGTCAGCTCTTGCGTTTCGCTGGTTTCGACGCGCTGCCCGGTTGCGGTAGTGTAATGCAATGATGCTCGTGAAATTTGCGCAGAAGAAAATCCTCGGTTCGGCCCCAGATCTCGCCCTTCTGCAAAAACTGTTGCGTACAACGCGTACACAGGCCGAATAGAATCTTTCCATCCGGGTCCCGCACGATTCGCAGCTCGCGTCTTGCCATTCCGGTAGTACACCCTCGGTTTCGTTGATCTTGAACTCTGACGACAAAAGGCCCGCCCAGACTGGGAGCTGCCTTTGGTATGCGCTGCCAGCCGATGAACTTGGATTCTCCGGTTGATAAACCCTGGGAGAGCAATCCGGATTTGGACCGGGGCGCAATCGCAACTCTCCAGAATAAGGAACCGTCAGCGAGGCGTCGTAGTCTCAGAGCAACTTGGTGATTGCGCTTGAGCAATGAAGGTGCACGTGTCTGGTGGAGACTGTGGGGCTGCCTTGAATTACCGCAAACGACTTCTGACCACGTTCATTCCCCA
>Ga0335073_10016812_pt1 | contig 10226 bp, 9 predicted proteins | sample Lox_Sample_22_FD_207093 | JGI IMG/M metagenome (GOLD analysis project Ga0335073, IMG submission 207093) | Soil microbial communities from Loxahatchee National Wildlife Refuge, Florida, United States - Lox_Sample_2.2 | ecosystem: Environmental > Terrestrial > Soil > Wetlands | place: USA: Florida... | reverse complement strand
ACGCTCGAGGCCATGACCGTCGCCGAGTCCTGCGGCCTGTCGATGCGGCAGTTCGTGGTCGCGATCTGCGACAGCCGCGGGCACGGCTGGATGCCGCGCTCGCGCAGCCGCGTCACGCTGCTCGCCGACCGTGTCGGCGCGATCGTCGAGCTTGGTCACGACGCCTCGCTGCGAAGAGACGACTGGCCGTGCCGCCAGCCCGAGCAGCTTGGCCGCCGTGACGTCGCCGACCTGGCGGAGGCCGTGCTCGCGGCTGCCGATTGCCCGGCAGTAAGCCCGATTCCCATCAAAGACCCGGCCCAAGCAGAAAGGGGTGCGGTGCATGTCGCAGCTTCCGCACGCGCTGTCGCTGCTAGCAGCTAGCGCGCACTACCTGGGGAACATACCGAACCCGCCGCCAGCTAGCCCTGGCCCTGGCGGCGGCGCTATCGCTACCCTGCTCGCCTGGACGAAGTGGATCGCGCTGGCGGCGTGCGCTGGCTCGGCGGTCGCCGCCGGCGGCATGATCGCGGTAGGCAGCGTGAGCCACCGAGCCGATCTCGCCGCTCGGGGCAAGGCCGGGCTGCTGTGGGCAGTTGGCGGCGCGATCGTGGTCGCGATCGGCATCCCGCTCGTGAACCACGCGTTCAGTCTCGGCTGATCGCGATGGGCAAGCGGATCGGCGTCGCACTCCTGGCGCTGGGGATCGCTGCGGTGCTCGCGGTCACCGCCCTGGACCGGGCGCCCGCAGGCAGGCAGCCTGGCGCGGGCCGCTCCGCCCGGCCCTCCCAGGTTCAGCCACAAAGCAACAGGAACGGCTCGTCCCTCCGGCTGGTCGCCGGGACAGGCTGCGTAAACGGTATCTGCACTCGTTACCCGCATACGCGGGCCGGCGCGGTCAGCGCGGCGGTCGAGTTCATGACCGAGCTGGGCTCTACCTTGGATCCCGATCGCGCGGCCGCGGTGGCAAGGCTCGCGGCCGATCCCTCGTACCTGGCCGCCGCGCAGGACGCGGCGGCCAGCGTGATCGCCGCGCGCCGTTCTCTCGGCCTGCCGTCGTCAGGCTCGCTGCCGCCAGGAACGGCGGCGCTGCTCGTGCCCGTGATGTACCAGGTGCACGACGGGTCGCCTGACCGGCCGACCGTGTACCTGCTCTTTGACTACACCCTGACCGCGCAGTCAGGTACCGCCGAGCACACCGGCGTGACTGAGGTCAGGCTGACCTGGACCCCGCGGAGCTGGCGGCTGCTCAGCCCGCCTGCCCACGACCCTGCGGCGCTACTCGCGACGCCGGGCACCACAGAAGCGGCCGCCAAGGGCTGGGAGGCGATGACCAGTGGCCTGTGACCCGATCTCTAACCTGACCGGCTGCCTGAGCGTAGCCGCGGCAGGCCAGCAGAACGCGGCGAACCCTCCAGGCTGGGAGGGCATCTGCCTGTCGTTCGCCAAGGCCGCGCAACAGTTGCTTGACTCGTTCGCCAGGTCGTTCACCGCCATACCTCCTGTCGACCTGACCGTCACGAGCGTCCGTTCCGTTTACGGCCTGTCGCTTGAGATCGCCGCGCTGGTCGCGGCCGTCTTGCTGCTGACGCAGGTGATCAGGACGGCGGTCACTCACGACGGTTCGGCGATCGCGCAGGGACTGCTCGGCGTGGGAAAGGCGGCACTGGCCTTCGTGCTCACGCTGGCCGTCGCCGCTACCGCGCTCCGCGCGGCCGATGAGCTGACGACCTGGATCGTCGTGCGGAGCTTCGGCAGCACGTCCGCGCTGTCCGCGCACCTGGCCGGCCTGGCCAGCTTCAACCAGAACGTGTCTCCCAGCCTCACGCTGATCATGGCCGTGCTCGGAATCGTGCTGACGATCGCGCTGTGGGCGCAGCTACTGGCGCGCGGCATCGCCGTGACCGTGCTCGTGGCGGTCTCGCCGCTCGCGGCGGCCGGACAGGTAGGCAACGCGAGCCAGCAGTGGTGGCGCAAGCTTGCGAAGACGACGGTGCAGCTCATCGCGCTCAAGCCGGTCGTGGCGCTGATCCTCGCGATCGGCCTTACCGTGCCAAGCCCCGGCACGGGCGTCGAAAAGCTGCTGGCCGGCCTGCTTGTGCTGCTTCTGGCGGGGTGCGCTTGGCCCGCGATGGCCAGGGCGGCCGCGGTGCTTGAGGTTCACGTGACCGGAGGGACGCTGGCAGGCGTTCGCGGCGCGGACACGAAGACCGGCGCCGGCCAGCCTGGCGGCGTGGACCCGGCGGAGCTCAGCAGGATCGCCGAGGCGAGAACCATGGCCGTTGTACACGAACTGCGCGCCGGGGCCGATCGCCGCCTCGATGTCACGAGGCTGGCCAGGACCAGCCTCCCCGCGCGGGCACAGCCAAAGCAGGCCAAGCCTGGTCAGCGTCCCAAGGCCGCGGCTGGAGACGGGAGCGCACGATGAACGGCCGTGATCAGACCTACCGTGGCTGGCAGCACGAGCGGGTGAGCTTCCTGCTCGGCATGAGCGGCCGCCGTACGGCGCTCGTCGCGCTTGCCGTGCTCGTCGCGGTGCAGCCGGTCTCGGCGGGGCGGCTCTCCGACGCGCTCGTGGCGTGGCCGGTCGCGGCAATCCTGATCATGATCGCCTGCCTCCGCGCGGGCGGCCGCACCGTGGACGAATGGATGGTAATAGCGATGTCCTTCCAGCTTCTCAAGGCACGCGGGCAGAACCGCTTCCATTCCGGAGCGTTCGCGCCGGCCTCACCCAGCGATCCTGCTGGCCCGCAGCCACTCGACCTGCCGGGAGTGCTGGCACCGATCCGCATCCTCGCGGCGGAGACCGGCACGGGCCGCACCATGGCCGTCCTCTATCACCCGCACGACCGCACCTACACCGCCGTAGCGCGGATCGAGTCGGCCGGAATCGGGCTTACCGACACCAGCAGGCGCGACGGCCAGGTAAGCGGCTGGGGAAGGTTCCTGGCCGGACTGTGCACGGAAAATCACCCCATCATGCGGGTCCAGGCCATCCAGCGCAGCCTGCCGGATGAGGCCGCCGGGCTGCGGAGCTGGCACGAGAATCACCTCGTCTCAGCTGCTCCTGCCCAGGCACTCGCGGTGACTGCCGAACTGCTGAGCGACGCGGCGCCCGCGTCGGTGCGGCGTGAGGAATGGCTGGCGTTCACGATGGACGAGCGCCGGGCGGCTGCCGCGATCAGGGCCGCCGGCGGCGGCGAGGCCGGAGCCTGCGCGGTGCTGGCGCGACAGGTCAGGTCGCTGGCGGCGGCCGTCAGTGACGCCGAGCTTGAGGTAGCGGGCTGGCTGACACCGCGAGAGCTAGCGGAGGTGTTCAGGACCGCGTTCGACCCGGAGAGCGGCGAGCCGCTCGGGCGGCGCCGCTACGCCGAGGAGTCGGCGACCGCGTCAGGACGCGAGCACACCGGGTTGCCGGCCGGCACTGACCCGAGGCTCGCCGGGCCCGTCAGGGCGGAGGCGCTGTGGGGGTCCTACCGGCACGACAGCGGGGTCAGCGTCTGCTACCAGATCTATGACTGGCCGCGCGGCGAGGTCTACTCCACGGCGCTGTTTCCGCTGCTCGGGGACGGTACGTCGCGCCGGGCGGTATCGCTGTACCTGCAGCCGCTTAGCCCGCGCGAGGCCGAACGGCAGGTACTCGCCGAGCGGACGCAGCGTGACGTCGCGATCAGGATGCGGCAGCGCACCGGGCAGATCGTGCCAGAGCACGAGAAAGCCGCGCAGCGCCGCGCCGAGGAACAGGACGCCGAGCGCGCCGCAGGCCACGGCCTGGTCAGGTTCTCCGGCTACGTGTCGGCCACCGTGACCGACAGCGGTGACATCGCCGATGCCATGGCCACGCTCGAGGCAGACGCCGCCGCTGCCCGGATCGAGATCCGCCGCATGTGGGGTGCACAGGACGTCGGATTCGCGCTGGCCGCGCTGCCCGCCGGCCTGGGGTTGCCGCAACGGAGGTGGTAGTTCATGCCAAGTCTGGTGAGCAGGCGGCCGCCCGCCGACCAGGATCTGCCCGTGCAGTCCATGGCCGACCTGGTCAGGGCGGCGGCGAGGCCGGCCGAACTGGTTCCGGCCGGCGTCATCGCAGGCGAGGAGCTCGCCGAACCTGAACGCGCCGGGCGCAGTCCGAGATCTGACCTGGGCGAAGTACCGCCGAGGCGCGGCCACGCTCGCAGGGGAGCGGGACGGGCAGCGAAGGCACCGGCGCCGCGCGTGTTCCGCGGCTCTACCGCGCAGGTTCAGGGTCTTTACCCGTGGCTGCACGGCTCGCCGCTGCCGCCTGTGGGCGCCTACCTCGGCGTCGACTGCCTGAGCGGCGCGTCGTTTTCCTGTCATCCGGTCGAATGGCTGAGGCGCGGCCTGGTCACGAACCCGAACCTCCTGGTCACCGGGGTGCCCGGAGCGGGCAAGTCGGCGACGGTGAAGGCGCTGGCGCTGCGGCTGATGGCCTATGGCGTGGCTACCTTCGTGGTCGGTGACATCAAGAACGAGTACGCGCCGCTGGCCCGCGCGCTCGGGATCACGCCGATCGAGCTCGGACCTGGCCTGGGTAACCGGCTCAACCCCCTGGACGCCGGCCCGCTTGGGGAGAGCCTGCCCGCCGACCCCGACCTGCTGCGTGACCGGCTCGGCGAGATTCACCGCCGCCGGCTGACGCTCCTTTCTTCGCTGGTCACGATGCGGCTGGGACGCGGGCTCTATCCGACGGAAGAGGCCGCGATGTCGCTGGCGATCAGGCATGCGTCCGGGCAGGCGAACGCTGCCACGACACTGCACGACCCGACGATCCCGCAGGTCTGGCAGTTCTTGCGGGACCCGGTTCCCGACATGGCGCGCGAGCTGCGGGTGCGCCAGCACGGTGTCGACGAGCTCAGGGACATGATCAGGCCGCTGACCGACGCGCTCGGCAACATGGTCACCGGCTCGCTGTCCGGGCTCTTCGACGGGCAGACAACCGTGCGTCCCGACTTTGACGCGCCATTGCAGACCGTGGACCTGTCGCGGCTCGATGGCAGGGGGGACGAGACCGTCGCGATGACGCTCGCGTGCGTGTCGTCCTGGGGCCAGGCCGCGATCGACGCCGAGGGCGGCCCCGTGCGCATGATCGTGCGGGACGAGCTCTGGCGGTCGATGCGCATACCGGCGATGGTCCGCAAGATCGACTCCGACCTCCGGCTGTCGCGCGCACAGGGCACCATTCAGGTGCTTGCTACTCACCGGCTGGCCGACTTCGAGGCGGTGGGGACGGCGGGCAGCGAGGAGGCGGCGATCGCGCGCAACCTGATCTCCTCGTGCGACGTGCGGGCCTGCCTGGCACAAGACACCCAGCCGCTGGCGATGACGAGGGAAATCATCGGCCTGACCGACACCGAGTGCGCGCACATTGGCTCCTGGTCAGCCGCGCAGATCGGCCGTGCGCTCTGGAAGGTCGGACGGGCCAGTTCGCACGTCGTGCACCTCATCTTGACGCCCGCCGAACGGCAGCTCTTCTGGACGAACGAAAAGATGGCGGTGTGAACGGTGAGCCGTCGTGCGTTGTGGGTGCCGCTCGGGTGCTTGCTGGCGGCTGCGGTTTCCGCCGTGACGATCGCGGCGATAGCGGTGGGAAGCGGGATCACGAACCCGGCGCTCGGCTGCGCGCCCTCCTCTGGCAGCGGTTTCGCGGCGGCTTCTGACGTTGTCTCAGGGCAGCCGCTCAGTCCTGGCCAGGTCGCGAACGCGTGGATCATCTACTCGGTCGGCGCCGGCCTCGGGCTGCCGCAGCGCGCTGAGGCCGCGGCGATCGCCGCCGCGATGCAGGACTCTGGGCTGGAGAACCTGCCTTACGGTTCCTCGGGCTCGGTCGGCCTTTTCGGGCAGAGCCCGTCGCCGGGCGCGGGGACCATCGCCCAGATCATGAACCCCGTCTACGCGGCGCGGGCCTTCTACCTGGGGTTTTCACAGGCAAAGGACGGCTCGTTTCCGCGTGCGTACGCGCGGTGGCGGACGCCGGCGACCCGGCTCGCGGCCATCTTCTCCGGCGGCACGGGCGCTTGCGCGGTCTCGGCCGGCAACGCGGTGCCCGCAGGCACCAGCGCGAAGCTGCCCGGGCATTACCGGCTTCCCGCGGGGACACCGGTGTCCGTGGACCTCGCGATCAGGTTCGCGCTGGCGCAACTCGGCACCGCCTACCAGTACGGCGGGTCATGCACCGGCGCGCACAGCAGCGACCTGGCGCTGCACTGCGACTGCTCTTCCCTGGTGCAGCAGGCCTACCGGGCCGGCGGGATACCGCTGCCCCGCACGACGTACTCGCAGGTGAACGTCGGCACGCCGGTGTACTCGGTCAGCTCGCTGCGGCCCGGTGACCTGCTGTTCCTGGCGGGCGCCGACGGCTCGCCGAGCAGCCCTGGTCACGTCGGCATGTATATCGGCGACGGGCTGGTCATCCAGGCGCCTGAGCCTGGCCAGGACGTCCAGCTCACGCCGCTGTCCGAATGGTCGCCGGTCATCGTCGCCATGCGCCGGATCGCCTGACCGCCCGCGGCGCCCCGCCTGATCGAGCATGCGTCGTCATGCTCGGGTGCCGGCCTCCCGCCGGTCCTTGCCCGGCATGCGGCGCGTTTCGGGCACCCCGCCGGGGGTTTACAGCATCGCTGGCCTTCTGTTGTCGTTGCCGGTCCGGAGTCAGGGACATCGGTGGCTACCTGATGCGGTTCCCGTAGCGTCGCGGAGCCATCGATGCTGTTCGCGCCGGGTCGGCTACGTCATCGGTGGCTACTTGATGTCGTTGCGGCCGCGAGCCCCAGTCCGCGAACGCATAACGGCCGCCGCCAGTGGCGAGCTCATGTGCGAAGTAGATGCCTAAGTTATATAGACCTTAGAGGTGTACTCCTTAGAGAAGTGGACCGGGGATCGTTGACGTACGGTGGCAGCCCCACCAAACCCCGGTCTGATACGCGCGGGCAGAAGGGGAGAGCCGGAACGAGGCTGGGCGCGTCGCCTTCGTTCCGGCCCTCAGGGCCGCGGGCGGGCAGAGCGGGTAAGCCGCCCGCGGGGTCAATGGAAAGGGAAATCGGCTACCTGAACGATCCCGCGGTCAGTCCGGACACGATACGGCGCTGGGCGAAGATCACGATCAGCGCGATCGGGATCGAGATGATCACGACCGCGGCGTCTATGAGGTTGTAGAAGGTCTGGTACTGGCTCTGGCCGAGGTTCACGATCGCCAGCGGCGCCGTGTACATGTTGGGCGTGGTCATGAACGACAGCGAGAACGTGAAGTCGTTCCAGGCGAGGATGAAAGACAAGATCGCGGCGGTGAACACGCCCGGCATCGCGACGGGCATTATCACCTTCCGTAGTGCCTGGATTCTCGTAGTGCCGTCGACGATCGCGGCTTCCTCGAGTTCCTTGGGGATCTGCGAGAAATAACTGGAGAGCAGCCAGGTCGCCAGCGGCAGCGTATAGATCAGGAACGACAGGATCAGCGCCGGATAGGTGTCGAGCAGGCCGATGTGCCTGAAGAAGATGAACAGCGGTCCGACCATCGCCAGGATCGGGAAGAAGCCGGCGATGAGGATGAAACCGAGTACCAGGGATCTGCCCCTGATCTTGGTCCTGGCCAGCGCGTAGCCGGCCATCGACGCGACGATGACGGTCACCAGCGTCGCCGCCAGGCATACGATCGCGCTGTTAATCAGCGGACGGACGAAGTCCTGCTTGGTGAAGTCGTCAATGTAGTTGCTGAAGGTGACACCGGACGGTAGCAGGCTGTGCGTGCTCTGGGTCATCGCCGCGTTGCTCTTCAGCGAGGTGATCACGATCCAGTAGAACGGGAACAGGCTCACCAGGACGAAGATCGCCAGCAGCAGGAAGAAGCCGGTCTTCTTGCCGATCTTTCCCGGCGTCAGGTCACTGCGCCTTGGCGCCGGCCGGGTCCGCACGCCAGCTTGGCTGATCGCGCTCACGGCATCCTCCTTACGTGGGTTCTTGCTGGCGGAACGCGCGAACGTAAGCCGCCGCGATGATCAGGGCCATGACCATGAGGGCGACCGCGATAGCTCCGCCGTAGCCGAAGTCGAGGTCGCTAAGGAAGGCCTGGTAGTTGATGTAGGAAAGCACCTGAGTCGAGGTTCCAGGACCTCCGCCGGTCATGATGTAGACCACGTCGAAGATCAGGAACGACGACAGCGTGCGGAAGATCAGCGCCACCATCAGCGCGGGCGCCAGCAGCGGCAGCGTCAGGCGCCTGAACGTCTGCCAGGTGCTCGCGCCGTCGATCTTGGCCGCTTCGTAGATGTCGTTAGGAATGATCTGCAGGCCCGCGAGCAGCACGATCGCCATGAACGGCGTATTACGCCAGGCGTCAGCGATCAGCAGCGCGGCCCAGGCGGTCCACGTGCCGTCAAGCCACGTCGAGGTGGCGAGGGGCAGATGGAGCGCCTTCAGTATGTAGTTGACGAAACCCTGCTGGGGATCGAACATCGTGCGCCACAGTTCGGCCGAGACCACCGTCGGCACCGCCCAGGGGATGAAGATCGCCGCCCTGACGATGCCGCGGCCGCGGAACGGCTTGTTGAGCGCGAGCGCGATGCCGAGCCCTACGCCCGTCTCCAGCGCTACCGATACGACCGTGAAGCCGATCGTGTGCAGCAGCGCGGGCACGAACGAATGACCGGTGAACAGTTCCGAGTAGTTGGAGAAGCCGGCGAAGCCGCCGAGCGGAGGTGCCAGGTAGTCCACGTGGTGGAACGAGTTCCACAAGTTGTAGATCAGCGGGTACCCGGTGACCGCGATCAGCAGGATGACGACTGGCGCGAGCAGTGCGTATCCGAGCCTGCGGTCCTGCGCGAGCAAGGTGAGGTGGGGCCGCGCCGCCCGGGCATGTCGCCCGGGCGGCGCGGTGTCAACGGTGACGGCCATTGGCTCTTCGCTACTTGGCTGTCGAGAAGAGCTGCGCCACGGTCGGGGCCGTGGACGACAGCGCGGAGGAGGCAGAGGCCTCGCCGCTCAGCACCGAAGAGATCATCGGCTGGAGTTGCGAGGAAATCTGCTCGTAGACCGGAGTAACCGGGCGCGGCGTGACGACCGCGTAAACCGCCTGCTCCTGCTTGTAGTAAGGCGCGGCCGCGTACAGCTTGGCGTTGTAAGCGGACTTGACTGACGGCGGGTCGCCAGCGCTGATCGCGCGGGCGTCCTGCGCGGTGACGCCGGTCAGGTACTGGATGAATTCCCAGGCCGCGGCCTTGTGGGTGCTCTTGGCGTTGATCGCGAGGTCGTCGCCGCCCAGCGAGGACTGCGGCGTGGCGCTCGGGAATGGTATCCAGCCGGTGTGGCCGTCAACCGCGGGGTAGGTCTTGGTCTCTGAGAGCTGGAACAGGTAAGGCCAGTTCAGCGCGAACGGGGTCTGCCCGGAAAGCCAGGCGTCCTGCACGTTGCCTTCCTGCCAGGTCGTCACCGCGGACGGGGCGATCTTGTAGGTGTGGATGGCGTCGTACATGAACGTCAGTGCCGCGGAGTTGGCCGGGGTGTCGATGTTGGAAAGCTGGGAGGCGCCGATCTGCGCACCCATGCTCTGCCAGGCGGTGACGGCGCCTTCGTACTCGGCGCCCTCGAAGGCCAGGCCTTCCTTCAGCGAGTGGTCCTTGGCCAGCGCGCTCTTGGCGTCGCTGACAAGTTCGGAGATTGAGGTCGGCGGGGTCTTGACGAGGTCGGTGCGGTAGTAAAGGCCTTCCGCGTTAATGAACCACGGGATCGCGTAGACGCCGCCGTTGTACTCGCCGGTCGCCATCTGCCCTGGGAAGAATTCGCTGGTGTCCGGGTGGAAGGAACTCAGGTTGGCGATCCAGCCTGAACGGGCGAATGCCGAAGGCCAGGTGACGTCGGTGTAAAGCACGTCGGGCGTCGACGCGCCGGCCAGGAAGTACTTTTCTTCCTGCTGCTGCGCGACGGTCGCCGACGAGGAAAGGTTAAGAATGCTGACAGTAATGTTAGGGTGCAGTTTCTCGAATCCTGTGATCGCTGCCTTCGTCGCCGTGCCTTCGGTGCCAAGGCCGGCGGTCGCGAACACGATGGTCTGCTTCGCGCTGGCTTTGACCTGGCCACTGCCGCTGGTTCCGCTCGCGCCGCTGTTGCTGCTGCAGGCGGCGAGTCCGAGTACCGCGACGGCGGCGATCCCGGTGATCGCGGTCAGGCGACCGCGTCGGTGCTTTGGCCACATATGCATATGGCCACCTCTCTTTCTCAATCGGATTTACCCATTTCTT
>Ga0335073_10016811_pt1 | contig 10226 bp, 11 predicted proteins | sample Lox_Sample_22_FD_207093 | JGI IMG/M metagenome (GOLD analysis project Ga0335073, IMG submission 207093) | Soil microbial communities from Loxahatchee National Wildlife Refuge, Florida, United States - Lox_Sample_2.2 | ecosystem: Environmental > Terrestrial > Soil > Wetlands | place: USA... | reverse complement strand
ATGAGCGGGGATCCGGACGGCCCGGCGCCCTTCCACTATCCGGCCCCCGATGTGTGCGCGCAGCTGCTCGGGGAGGGTGCGTGAGCGGACCGGAGGGCGGATGAGCACGGTGGCGCAGAACGGCCACGTGACGCGCGCCCTGGGGACGCTCGGCGCGGTGGCCATCTTCTTCGGCAGGCTGGTGATGCAGGGTGGCCGGGTGTGGGCCCGGCCCGGCCTGGTGGTGGCGCAGATCCACAACGCCGGCGGGCGCTCGGTGGTCATCATCATGCTCTCGGGCCTGTTCACGGGCATGGTGCTGGCGCTGCTGGGCTTCAACCTGCTGCAGCGCTTCGGCTCCGAGGAGGCGCTGGGGTTCGCGGCGGCCCTCGCCATGGTCAAGGAGCTGGGGCCGGTGCTCACGGCGCTGCTGTTCGCCGGCCGCGCCGGCACGGCGCTGACCTCCGAGATCGGGCTGATGCGGGCGACCGACCAGCTGACCGCCATGGAAATGATGGCGGTCGACCCCATGGGCTACATCGCCGCGCCGCGTTTCTTCGGCGGGGTGATCTCCATGCCGCTGCTCACCGCCGTGTTCGACGTGGTGGGCCTGTTCGGTGCCTGGCTGGTGGGCGTGCGCATGATGGGCGTGGACAACGGCTCGTTCTGGTCGCAGATGCAGTCGTCCGTGAACCTGCACGACGTGAGCGAGGGCATCGCCAAGAGCGTGGTGTTCGGCATCACCGGCAGCCTGATCGCCGTCTACGAGGGATACCACTCCGAGCCCACCGCCGAGGGCGTCGGACTGGCCACCACGCGCACCGTGGTCGCCTCCTCCGTGCTGGTGCTGCTGCTCGACTACATGCTGACCGCGGCCTTCCTGTAGGCCGTTCCCGAGGACCTGAAATGAGCGCCAAGCGCAACATCGAGATCGGTACCGGACTGTTCGTGCTGCTGGGGCTGGCCGCACTGCTGTTCCTGACCACGCAGCTGCCCTCCAGCGGCCTGAGGCTCAAGAGCGCCTCGGCGGGGTATCGCGTCACCGCGGCGTTCGACGACGTGGGCGATCTGAAGGTGGGCTCGCCGGTGACCATGGCCGGGGTCACGCTCGGGCAGGTGGAGGGCATCCGCATCGACTGGCACACCTACAAGGCGGTGGTCACGATGCGCATCGACTCGAAGTTCAACCAGATCCCGGACGACAGCGACGCCAGCATCGAGACCCAGGGACTGCTCGGTGGCAAGTACATCGGCATCGGTGCCGGCGGCTCGGACACCTACCTGAAGGACGGCAGCCGGATTACGCTGACCCAGTCGGCGCTGGTGCTCGAGAACCTCATCAACAAGTTCTTCGCCAGCACCGCGAGCAAGGGCGGGGATTCGGGCGCGGGCGCCGATCAGGCCTCCGCCCCGGCGGCCCAGGGCCCCAAGGAGAGCGGCAAGTGAGACCATCCATCCCGGCGGCAGCCGCTTCGGCGTTCGCCGCCATGATCGCCGTCGGCGTGCTTGCAGCGGGCGCGGCGGCGCCGGTCCGGGCCGCGGCCGCAGCCTCGGCACCGGCTGACCAGGACCCCTCGCAGCTGATCCGGGACGTGGCGAACGGCCTGCTCAAGGATCTCGACGCCAACCGCGCGGCCTACCGCAAGGACCCGCAGCTGCTCAAGCAGCTCGCGGACAAGTACCTGCTGCCGCACTTCGACATCCAGTACTCGGCCCGCCTGGTGCTGGGCAGGTACTGGCGCACGGCCACCGACGACCAGCGCGCCCGCTTCGTCGACGCGTTCGAGAACTCCATGCTGCAGAACTACGGCAGTGCGCTGGTGGATTTCACCGCCAACCGCCTGAAGGTGCTGCCCACGCGCAGCGAGCCGGGCGCCGACATCGTGAGCGTTCCCACCCAGATCGTGCGCGACGACGGTTCCACGGTCCCGGTCAACTACGTGATGCACCGCACCCCCGAGGGCTGGAAGGTCTGGGACGTGAACATCGAGGGCATCAGCTACGTCAAGAGCTTCCGCGACGACTTCGCCTCCCAGATCGATCAGCAGGGGCTGGAAGCGGTGATCAAGCGCCTGCAGGCCGGCGGCCGGGTCGGTCCCCAGCCCGGCGCGGGCAGGCAGCCGCGGGCCCCATGAACCGCGCCGGACAGGATGTGCAGATCGAGGCGGGTCCCGCGGGCGCCACCGTGCGCGGCGCATTGACCTTCCAGACCGCCCGGCGCGCCTGCGCGGCGGGCATAGGCGTCTTCGCCGCCAGCACCGGCGCGCTGACCGTCGACCTCGCGGCGGTGGCGGCCGCTGACAGCGCCGGCCTTGCGGTGCTGATCGAGTGGCGGCGCTGGGCGCATCTCAATGGACGGCGGCTCGGGTTTGCGAACCTGCCGGCGGCCATCTCCGGCCTCGCGAAGCTGTCGGAACTGGACGGGGTGCTGGCCGACGCGGGGTAGCGCCGGACCCGACCACGGTCATGGCGGTCATGTCAGTGTTGCCGCGGAGTTTGAGGGCTCTGCGGCGTAGTCGGCCCCGGCGGAGTGGCTGGCGCCGGCTGAGTACCGGGCGCGGGGGCCGCAGGTGTTCGGCTGGGCGCCGGCGTCTCCGAGTCATCCTGCAGCGACTTCTCCAGTTCCAGCTCGTCCTGGCTGACCCCGCCCGCCTGCCCCGAGATCAGGAACTGGCGGCGCTGCAGGTAGGCATTGCGGGCGAAGGCATAGCGGTCGAAGACGTTCTGCGAGTTCAGCAGGTTGTAGGCGGGGATGAGATCGACGTCGATCGTGTTGACCAGGTTCAGCCCGTACAGGCCGTAGAACAGGCCCGGCTGGCGCGAGTCATTGATGTAGTGCTGCGGGTTCAGGTACGAGTCGGGCACCATCCCGAAGCCGTCGCGCAGGTCCGACGGCCCGAGGAAGGGCAGCACCAGGTACGGGCCGGGCGGCAGGCCCCAGGTGCCCAGGGTGCGGCCGAAATCGTTGTCGTTCTTCGCCAGTCCGGCCGCCGTCGCCGGATCGAACAGGCCCCCCAGGCCCACGACGGTGTTCATCAGGAAGCGTCCGAAGTCCGTGGCCCCGGCCTCGAGCTTCCACTGCAGGACGTCGTTCACCATGATGGCCGGCGTGTGCAGGTTCTCGAAGAAGTGCGCAATCCCGGCGCGGGCGAACCCGGGCACCACATGCTCGTAGCCGTGGCCGAAGGGCACCGCCACGTCCCTGGCCACCGCGTCGTCGAATTTGAACAGCGGGCGGTTGATGCGCTCGAGCGGGTCACGCGGGTCCTTGTGCGCGGGCGGCGCGGCGCAGCCGGCGAGCAGCACGAGGGTGGCGAGGGCGGTGAGGGCGAACGCGGCGATGGAGTTGCTGCTTGATTGCATCGGCCTGATCCGGGGGACGGTGGCGCATTGTAGCAGCGCGCCGCGGTCATCCGCCCAAGGCTTTGTACCGCAGAGTGCAGCGCGCCGCCGCGGCCCGGTGGGATCGGCTCCCGGGTGGGATCAGTAGCCGCCGCTGTTCTGCGGGTTCTTGCCGTTCTCGCGGCGGTCGTCGGCGAGCACCGTGCGGATCTCCTCCAGCCGCGCCTGGAAGCGCTTGCGCTGCACGAAGGTCAGGTGCGGGGAGGCCAGGGCCAGTTCCAGCTGCTGGGTGGCCATGCGCAGGTCGCCGAGGGAGATGTTGTACTCGCCCATGTAGTAGTAGGCGTCGCCGGCGTCGCCGGCGGCGCTCGCCGCCAGGGCCGTGAGGCGGATCTGCCCGGGCGTCGGTTCTTCGTTGTTGAACAGGTCCAGCAGCAGCGCGTGGGCCTGCCTGGGGTCGCCGGTCTTGATGAGAGCCTCGGCGTAGCGCACGGTCAGCGGGACGTTGCGCGGGAACAGGGTTTCGGCGCGCGCGAAGGTGGCGAGGCCGTCCTTGGCCTGGCCGGCGGCGACCTGGGCCTGTCCCAGCAGGCTGTACAGCAGGATGACGCCCTGATGCTGGGCCACGAGGGGCTTGAGCAGCGTCACCGCCTCCGCCGGGTGGCCGCGCTGGTACAGCGCCAGCGCCTGCCCGTAGCGGATCGACAGCGGCGGATCGGGGGCCTGCATGCGCTTGTCATAGTAGGTGCGCAGATCGAAGTCGTCCGCGGCGGGGAGCACGCGCAGCCGCTCCTTGATGAGCCCGAAGCTCACCGAGTCGGTGAAGTGCCTGGGCGGTTCCTGCCGCTCCAGCTGCTCGGCGCGCGCGCGCGCATCGGCGATGCGGTCGGGGAACACGGGATGGTTGACCAGCATCCGCGGCGTCTGTGTCTCGCTGTAGCCGTATAGCTGGACCATCTTCTGGAAGAAGTCCGGCAGTCCCATGGGATCGAAGCCCGCGCGCGCGAGGTAGGTGATGCCCACGCGGTCGGCCTCCTCCTCCTGGTCGCGGGTGAAGTTGATCTGCATCTGCGCGCCCATGCCCTCGGCGGCCAGTACGCCGCCCTCGATCGCCTCCGGGCCCGCGCCCATGGCGCCGAGCAGCACTGCGCCCAGCAGGGCTGCCGCGGTGGCGAGGCTGGCGTGCTCGGCCTTGAGCGCCCCGCGCACCATGTGGCGCTGGGTGATGTGCGCCGTCTCGTGGGCCAGCACACCTGCGAGCTCGGATTCGCTGTCGGCGGCAAGGATGGTGCCGTAGTCGCAGAAGATCACGGCGCCGAGCGTCGCCTCGGCGTTGATGTCGCTCTCGTTGAACAGCAGGTAGTGGAACTGCCGGTCCGAATCCGGCGCCTGGGAGGAGAGCTTGAGGCCCAGGGACTCCAGGTACTCGGCCGACTCCGGGTCATCGATCAGCAGGTTCTGCTGGCGCGCCTCGCGGACGATCATCTGCCCGATCTGGGCCTCGTCATCGAGATTGGCGAGGGTGCCCGCCGGGGTGCCCAGATCGGGCAGGTTCGCATTGGACTGGGCCAGCGCGGCCAGCGGATTGCCCGCCAGGGCCAGCACGACGACGGCGAGCACGAGCCGGCTCGCCCATGGGAGTAGACCGGGGCGCATCTTCAGGGCGGGGTGAAAGGCCGCCGGAAGGTCCGGGGCAGGGCTTGCATGCTGCTTGGACCGCGGCGCTGGGCTGAAGTTTCTCCCGGTTTGCATGGGCGTGTCACCGATCATGAACGGGTGCGAACCCGATGGGGCTGTGGCTTCAACGCGGCACCGGCGGTTGGGCTGACATGGGCAGGCTCAGAGCATATCCGAGGCGTAATCGGCCAGCCGCGAGCGCTCGCCGCGCAGCAGCGTGACATGCCCAGAGTGCGACCAGCCGCGGAAGCGGTTGACGGCATAGGTGATCCCGGAGGTGGTCTCGGTGAGGTAGGGGGTGTCGATCTGCGCAACGTTGCCCAGGCAGGCGAGCTTGGTGCCGGGCCCGGCGCGCGTGATCAGCGCCTTCATCTGCTTGGGCGTGAGGTTCTGGGCCTCGTCCAGGATGATGAAGCGGTTGAGGAAGGTGCGGCCGCGCATGAAGTTCAGCGAGCGGATCTTGATGCGGTTGCGCAGCAGGTCGTTGGTGGCGGCGCGGCCCCAGTTGCCGCCCTCCTGGGTCTGCGTGAGCACCTCGAGGTTGTCCATGAGGGCTCCCATCCACGGCTCCATCTTCTCCTCCTCCGTGCCGGGCAGGAAGCCGATGTCCTCGCCCAGGGGGATGGTCACCCGCGTCATGATGATCTCGACGAAGCGGTTGGTCTCCAGCGTCTGGGCGAGGCCCGCGGCCAGGGCGAGCAGGGTCTTGCCGGTGCCGGCGGGCCCGAGGATGGTGACGAAATCGATTTCCGGGTCCATGAGCAGGTTCAGGGCGAAGTTCTGCTCGCGGTTGCGCGCCGTGACTCCCCAGATGTTGTGGCGTTCGCTGCGGAAGTCGCGCGTCAGCTCGATGGTGGCGGTGGCCCCCTCCACGCGGCGCACCATGCCCTCGATGCCGGCTTCCGCATCCTCGTACAGGCCCAGGTTGGGCAGCCAGTCGTGCACGGCGGGCCCGGACAGCTCGTAGAAGGTGCGCTCGCCCTGCTTCCACGAGCGCATGTCCCGGCCATGCTGCTCCCAGAAGTCCGCCGGCAGTGGGGACATGCCCGAGTACAGGACGTCGGTGTCCTCCAGGGTCTTGTCGCTGTAGTAATCCTCGACGTGCACGCCGAGCACCGCCGCCTTGATGCGCAGGTTGATGTCCTTCGACACCAGGGTGACGCGCGTGCCGGGCTGCGCGTTCTGCAGCGCCAGGGTCTGCGCCAGGATGGCGTTGTCCGCGCCCTGTCCGGGGAGCGATTCCGGCAGCGCAGTGGACGGTAGCGCGCGGGTCTGGAAGAACAGCCGCCCGCTCGCCGGGCGCTTGCCGTGATTGCCGGTGTAAGCGGACGGGATGGGGAGCCCCTGATCGATCTGCTCCTTGGTGGCGTCACGCATCATGTCGTCGAGGAACCGGCTGGCCTGGCGCACGTTGCGCGAGGCCTCCGACAGCCCCTTCTTGTGCGCGTCCAGCTCCTCGAGCACCACCATGGGCAGGTGGATGTCGTGCTCCTCGAAGCGGAACAGGCAGGTGGGGTCGTGCATGAGCACGTTGGTGTCGAGCACGAACAGCCGGCGCACGCGGGTTCCGCCGGTGGGGACCGCAGCCGGATCCGGTTCAGAGAGACTTCGCCGCTTCAAGCACTTCCTCCGCGTGGCCCTGCACCTTCACCCGGCGCCACTCGCGCCTGAGCACGCCAGCGGCATCCAGCAGGAAGGTGCTGCGCTCGATGCCGAGGAACCTGCGCCCGTACAGGGACTTCTCACGGATCACGTCGAACAGCCGGCAAACCGTCTCCTGCTGGTCCGACAGCAGCGTGAAGGGCAGGGCCTCCTTCGCGGCGAACTTCAGGTGCGAGGCCGGCGGGTCGCGGGAGATGCCGGCGATGCCGGTGCCCGCGCGGGCGAAGGCGGCGTGCAGGTCGCGGAAGGCGCGCGCCTCGGCCGCGCAACCGGTGGTCATGTCCTTGGGATAGAAGTACAGCACGAGCTTGCGCCCAAGCGCATCCTTCAGCCTCCAGGTGGTGCCGTCCGCCGCCGGCACGGCGAAATCGGGCACCTTGCGATCCGGCGCAACCCGGCCCATCTTCCCGTTCAGGACTTCACCGGCTCGAGGATGGCATCGAGGTTGAGGGAGTCGCAGAACTCCATGAACTCCTCGCGCAGGTGCGCGACGTGGATGCGGCTCGGGACGTTCACGATCATCTGCACCGAGAACATGGGGGCGCCGGTGTGGGCGGCCGGGTAGCTGCGCGTGGAGACCTCGGCGATGTCGATGCCGCGGGTGGAGAAGAACCCGGACAGCCCCGAGACGATGCCGGTCTGGTCCAGGCATACCACGTCGATGGAGTAGGGCAGCATGTCCGTGCGCGGCGTGCGCGGTTCGGTGCGCCGCAGATGCACGGAGAGGTTGCTGGTCTCCATCAGGCGCTTGAGCTCGGTTTCGAGCTTGGCGAGGGCATGCCAGTTGCCCGATACCAGCAGCAGCATGGCGAACTCCGAGCCGAGATTGGCCATCCGGCTCTCGCTGATGTTCCCCCCGCATTCGGTGATGACCCGGGTCAGTTCGTGGACCATGCCGGTCCGGTCGCTGCCGATCGCTGATACAGCGAGGTGTTGCTTCATCTGGGAGCTGCTGCCAATGGGGCCCTGTTCATGTCCAGGCCGGAAACGGCGTGAGTGTACCGGGAGCGGCTGCCCGTGGCGACCGCCGGCTTGCGCCCGGGTCCCGCGCCCCGGGGGATCGCCCGAACCGGCCAGCTGCGCTTGCCCAGTCCCAGCATCGGCTCGTACCATCCGCCCCCCGGAAATGCACCGTGCGGTACGATAACCCGATGTTCGCAGGCAGTTACGTCGCCATTGCCACGCCCATGCAGCCGGACGGGTCGCTCGACCTTGCGGCCTGGGAACGCCTGCTGGACTTCCATTGCCGAGGCGGCACGCGCGGCATCGTGGTGGGCGGCACCACCGGGGAGTCCGCGACGCTTGCCGAGGATGAGCTGCGGCTGCTGGTGCAGCGGGCGGCCGCCCAGGCAGAGGGCCGGCTGGCCGTGATCGCCGGCGCCGGCACCAGCAGCACCGCCGGCACGGTGGAGCGCGTGCGCCGCATGTCCGGCTGGCCGGTGGACGGGCTGCTTATTGTCACCCCGTCCTACAATCGGCCCACCCAGGAGGGGCTGTACCGCCATTTCGCGGCGGCCGCCGAGGCCGCCGGCGTCCCCGTCATCCTCTACAACGTGCCCGCGCGCACGGCCGTGGACCTGCTGCCGCAGACCGTGGGCCGGCTGTCGCAACTTCCGCGCATCGCCGGGGTCAAAGAGTCGGTGCCGGCCATGGAGCGCATCCGCGAGCTGATCGCGCGTACGCCTCCGGGGTTCGCGGTGCTGAGCGGGGACGATGCGACGGCGCGGGAGGCGGTAGCCGCCGGCGCCGTCGGGGTGATCTCCGTGACCGCGAACCTGGCTCCTGCCGCCATGGCGGAGGTGATGGCTGCCGCGGCCGCGGGGGATCCCGGGCGTGCCGCGCAGGTGGATGCAGGGCTGGCGGCACTGCACCAGGCGCTGTTCCTGGAGACGAATCCCATTCCGGTGAAGTGGGCCCTGGCGCGCATGGGCCTGATCGGGGCAACGCTGCGCCTGCCGCTCACGGAGCTGTCGGCCGCCCACCACGCCGCGCTCGAACGGGCGCTGCGGGCCGCCGGTGTGGTACTGAACTGACGAGACGCTGGGGTTTTCTGATGACGAAGCACATTCTGCGGTTCGTGGGACTGGCCGGCCTGGGGGCGCTGCTTGCCGGCTGCCATGCCCTGCACAGCATGACCCGCGCCTGCAGTTCCGACGCCACCGGTTACGAGCATGCCACCAGCATCGCGCCGCTGCGCGTGCCGCCGGGCCTGGATGCGCCCGATACCAGGAGTGCGCTGCAGATTCCCGTGCTGAACGAGCCGGCGCCGCCCGCGCGCAGCTCCAAGGATCCCTGCCTGGAGGAGCCGCCGCAGTACGAGGAGCCCAAGGTCCCGAGGCCCGTGCCCGCAGCCTGACCGCCGGTTGGGTCGGTCGGGCCGGGTGAGCGCCCATTGGCCACCGCGCGGGAGGCTGCTCGTAGTATCATGCGCAGCCCTGCGGCTGGGAGCGCGGGGCGTAATTTCATGATCTTTGATTTGCTACAGGAAAGTTTTGTAAGTCGTTGATTGGAGAGGTGGCCGAGCGGTCGAAGGCGCTGGACTGGAATTCCAGTAACATCTTCACGGGTGTTCGTGGGTTCGAATCCCACCCTCTCCGCCAAAGTATGAGGCCAACCGGGCCTCATATTTTGGCGGAAGGCCGTGGCAGGCGACCGAAGGGAGCCCCATCCCACCCTCTCCGCCAGCATTGGGCCCTATTGGAACCGACGACGCCCCTTATGGTGGTCCGCATCGGCTACTCCGCGACGACCAGTCGTGAACCCCGTCAGGCCCGGAAGGGAGCAGCGGCAGCGGCGATGTCGGGTGCCGGAGCTGCGGCTGGTGCGGATCACCTCCCGGTGCCGCGGGAGGTGACGTGGCCTACGTAGCGCTCGCCCGCAAGTGGCGGCCCAGGCAGTTCGCGGACGTGATCGGACAGGAGCACGTCCGCCGCGCGCTCACCCATGCGCTGGACACGGACCGCGTCCATCACGCCTTTCTCTTCACCGGCACGCGCGGCGTGGGCAAGACGACCATCGCGCGCATCCTCGCCAAGTGCCTGAACTGTGAGCGCGGCGTCTCCGCCACCCCCTGCGGGGAGTGTGCCAGCTGCCGCGAGATCGACGCAGGGCGCTTCGTCGACCTGATCGAGGTGGACGCGGCCTCGCGCACCAAGGTGGACGATACCCGCGAGCTGCTGGACAACGTGCAGTACGCGCCCACCCGCGGCCGCTGCAAGGTCTATCTGATCGACGAGGTGCACATGCTGTCCGTGCACTCGTTCAATGCGCTGCTGAAGACGCTGGAGGAGCCGCCGCCGCGGGTGAAATTCCTGCTCGCCACCACCGATCCGCACAAGCTCCCGGCCACCGTGCTGTCGCGCTGCCTGCAGTTCAACCTCAAGCGCCTGCCGGTGCAGCAGATCGCCGAGCGCCTGCGGCACATCCTGCAGGCCGAGGGCATCGAGCACGACGCCGCCGGGGTGCGGCTGCTGGCGCAGGCTGCCGACGGCAGCGTGCGCGATGGACTCTCGCTCCTGGACCAGGTCATCGCCTTCGGCGGCGGGCGGGCCGGAGAGCCCGAAGTA
>Ga0335073_10016809_pt1 | contig 10226 bp, 7 predicted proteins | sample Lox_Sample_22_FD_207093 | JGI IMG/M metagenome (GOLD analysis project Ga0335073, IMG submission 207093) | Soil microbial communities from Loxahatchee National Wildlife Refuge, Florida, United States - Lox_Sample_2.2 | ecosystem: Environmental > Terrestrial > Soil > Wetlands | place: USA: Florida... | reverse complement strand
TGCCGGTGTGGGCGAACACGGATCAGGTGAAGGCGGCGTTTCCGCAGCTGGGGAAATCGCTGGGGAACGCGCCGACGGACCAGATCACGCTGGCGACGGTGGGGGCTGGGTGGCAGGTACCGCGATAGCTCTGGATTGTGAGGGATCTGCGGAGAAGGTCGATGGTCGGGACGGGCAGATTTGAACTGCCGACCCCTCCCACCCCAGGCGACGTGGGTGCTTTATCCATAGATTGCCGCTGAGAACTATTGTTACCATTTGTTGCTGATTACAAATATGTTGTGAGCGCATTGTTCCGGAACAACATGCCTATGGTTTACCCTCTTTCCCGTCCAGGGTCCCCACAAAATCCCCCACAATCGAAAGCTCATCTGGAGAGCAAATCACCATGACCCGAATGACAACGGTTGAAGTCAGACGGTGGCACAACGCGCCGCAGTGCGCACAATCCTCCGGCTGGCAATACCGAGGATGACTGCTGGCCAAATTCACTGAGAGATTGCGCTGGAGGTACCGGGATGGCCGCTGGCGATTCACTGCAGGATTTGAACCTCTTCATGCAACGCGAGAAAGCGTGGGTGGAGCGAATTTCGGAAGCAGTCACGATTTCCGGGTTACTGATTTGCGGTCTGTGCCACGGATTCACTGTGGCTGGAAAGCGGGGGGATTTGTTTCTACTTGAGATACGTGTTTACGACGCGCGTCGCATTTACGATTGGTCAGGACGCCCAGGAGTTTGAGCTAGGTCATAGAGGCCCGGAGATTTTGGATAGTGCAGTTGACCAATTGATTGGGGCCTCTTAATGCGCTTTTGTTCTTGCTTTCCTCCTTCGTTGTTCAGATGGTTTACCTTCTGCACCGGGGGCGGTGGTCGAAATTTGACGCCCTACTTTCAATTGTTTAGGGGTCCTATTTCCAGAGGCCTTCCGGACCAGGGTATCCGGACATTTCAGCCGCCGCGCCAGCTTCAGAAGCACGGGCCCCGCGAAGGGGAAGTATTGCCTATTGCCGACTGCCCGGACACAATCTAATTTGCTGGTTTACTGCGCAGATGTCGTCGCTCAGTCGCCGGGGGACTTCGTCTCTTTGGCCGCCAGCAAACCGCGAATGGCCTCAAATCGCGGCGTGCCGCGCAGAGCCAAAAAGTCGGGATCATTGTCGATCCATTCTTTGTTGCCGAAGCCGCTGCGGATGGCGGCTTCCAGGAGGTCCAGCGCGCGGCCCGTCTCGCCGGCGAGGGAATAGGTGCAGGCGACGTTGTAGCGGGTAGTGCCTTCCTCGGGATCGAGGGCGAGGGCGCGATTGGCCCACTCCAGAGCACGTTCGCGATGACCTAAGAGCAGGTGAGCGGAGGCGCCGAGATAGAGGGCACGGACGTCTTCCGGGTGCAACTCCACGTACCGCTCGGCGCGCGCCTGACACGCCAAGCTTGCTTCCCGGGCTTCTTCCGGCCTGCCGAGTGCGCGCAGGCACATCGCGAGGTGTTGGATTGCCTGGTAGTCGGCTGGATCGAGCTCGCTCGCTTTGCGGAAGAACTCCGCCGCCTTCTCTATTTCGCCCTGCGCAAACCAGCACCGGCCGTAAAGGTAGCATGCCTCGTAGAGCCTGGGGTTGAGGCGCATGGCCTCTTCGAATTCCTTCGAGGCTTCGCCGTAATTCTTGTTGAGCGTCTCTGCCAGACCACGCGAGGCGCGCGCCTCCGCCGATTCCGGATCGAGATCGACTGCGCGACGGCTGGCGCGCATGGCTTCCTTCAGGTTGTCGTCGCTCGCTTCAAACCACATAAAGATGAACGAGCAGGAGTTGGCGACGCCGGCATAGGCTGCGGCATAGGCCGGGTCGATGACGATGGCCCGCGCAAACATTTGCCGCGCGTATTCGAGGCTCTTGCGGCGCAGGTCGTAAAAGATCCTGCGACCGCGCAGGTAGTAAACATAGGCCTGTACGTCGCGCGTGGGCACTTTCTCGATGGCGCGCTTTTCCTGGTCCGTCAGCATCACGCGCAGGGCGCGCGCTATGTTCTGCGCAATCTCGTCCTGGATAGCGAATACGTCTTCCATCTGACGGTCGTATCGCTCGGCCCACAATGAGTGGCCAGTACGAGTATCGGCCAGTTGCGCCGTGACGCGCAGACGATTGCCAGCACGCCGCACTGTGCCATCGAGCACATAGGCCGCCGACAGGTTGTGGCCGATCTGGCTTACGGACATTGTCTTGTCCCGCAGCGGCAGCACGGCGGAGCGCGGCAGCAGGCGCAACTCGGCGACCTTTGTCAGCTCCGTCTGAATGTCCTCCGTCATCCCGTCGCGGAAATATTCGTCGTCCTTACTGCCGCCCAGGTTCGCGAAGTAGAGCACGGCGATCGACTTGTCAGACGACGGCGCAGGGGCGCTGACTCTTTGGAGCGCATCGAGAATTTCCTCCATCGAGGAATACCGGTGCGCAGGCGGCTTCGCCAGGCAGCCGGCAATCAGGCGCTCCCAGCCGGGGTCGCAATCGGGCAGAGCCGAACGCAGCGGGTGATAAGCGTCGTGCAGGATCGCGTGCAGGACATCGACCGCGGTTTCACCGCGAAACGGAGTGCGGCCGGTCAAGCATTCGTAGAGCAGCACGCCGAAGGAAAAGATGTCGCTGCGATGATCCCCAGCTTCCCCACAGATCCTCTCGGGTGCCATATATTCGACGGTACCGGCGGGGCTCCTGCGCGATGCTGTGCGGGTGAGCAAAGCCTCCGCGGAGTCGCCCGAGGATCGATCCGACCGCGCCAGTTCCGACAAACCGAAATCGAGGATCTTCACGCCGAAACGCGCGTTGAGCATCACGTTGGCGGGCTTGATGTCGTGATGAAAGACGCCGCGGCTGTGCGCCTCGCGCAGGCCTTCGGCAATGGCGGCGGCCGTGTGCGCAACAAAGTCGGGAGCTGGGATCGAGCGCCGCAAATAGTCCCGGAGCGTCTCACCGGTCACCAGTTCCATGGAGATAAAGGGTGAATCTTCGGTGAGGTTCAGCTCGTAGATCGTGGCGATGTTCGGGTGGTTCAGACGGGAGGCCGCCTGCGCCTCTTTCAGCAGTCGCGCCCGCGCGTCGCGATCAATCGCCGATCCTTGCGGTAGAAATTTGAGCGCGACCTCGCGATGCAGGATGAGGTCTTCGCCGCGATATACCGCCCCCATTCCGCCTTCTCCGAGCTTAGCCAGAACACGGTAATGCGAAATGGTTTGTCCGATCATAGGGGCAGAAACCAATACCGAGTATCGCAGAAACGGGGCAGAAATCAGTGTGGAGCCGGGCGTGAATTGAGCAGTTTGCTGAGTTCAGACTTCCCGTCCCGGGGACGAAGTTTCGGCTGCTCGATAAGCGCCCTTGCGGGCAGGGTTTGGGCGCGCGTTACCGGCAAACCGGAAATTACGATTCGCCCCAAAATGCCTACCGGCCGACTACGCGACCGGACCATCGATGAGCGCATCGGCTTGCACTTCCCTGCGTTCCGGGGTGCTCTTTACAGGACAGGAAACACTGGACTTCAACACGGTTCAACAGAGATCAATCGCAATGACAAGATGAGCCCATTCGCAGTTCCTGATCCCCGGAAATTCTCAGCTACCATCCAAAGTATGCGCGATGCATGCGGTCGATCTCAGGATCGGTACGCAGGCGCTGGATATGTGCATTGAGAAGAGTGAGCGGGGGCGTCCGCTCCGCGATGGCCAGCGCAAACGTGCGCCGGATGTCAGCAGGATCGCCAAGGCCGATCGTGAGACAGAGGCGCGCGAAGATCGGGACGTATTCTCCCTTTTGCTCCCGCTCCTGCAAAAGCCGAAACATGGCCCTGGCCTCGTCTGCCCGGTGATCGAGTCCGTAAATCATTCCGAGCATACCGACATTGTATGGATGCGGGTCGACAGCGACGACGCGTTGGAGCAGGTCAACGGCCTCGCCGCTGTGCCCGAGGGTGGCCAGCAGCGCCCCCTCCACCCACATGGCAAAAAGGTAGCTGGGCTGCAGCTGGAGCGCACGACGTACATGGGGGAGGCTTTCCTGAACCTGGCCGGAAAATGAGTATCCGCCGACGCTGATGACGAGGATGAACGGCGAAAGCGGATCGATCCGCCGCGCCGCAGCGCCCTCGGCGATGGCCACCTCGAACCTGCCCATGCAGGTGAGAACCAGCCCCAGATAAGCGCGGGCGAGCGACGACTCCGGGTTCAGCTCTACCGAGCGCCGCAGCAGCGGCTCGGCTGTGCGCCAGTCGTCCGCAAAGTAGTAGGCATGAATTCCGCGGGAGAGCAGCACCTCGGCGCTGTCCCCGGCCAGCTGGGCTGCCCTGCGAATGGCCTCATCAGCGCGGGGTGCGATCTCGTCGCGGCGGGCGAAGCCATAGTAGTGAAGGATGGCATAACCATCGGCAATGCCAGCCCAGGCAAGCGCATATTCGGAGTCCAGTGCGATGGCGCGCTCGAAGCAGTCGATGGCTTCCCGAAGTGCGGCGGGCGAGTGCTGGTGCCAGAAATGGCGGCCCTTCAGATAGAGATCCCAGGCATCCACGTTGTCCGTGGTGCGGCGTTCGCCTGAAGCCAGGGGGACGCGCAGGCGGTCGGCAACGCCGCGGGCAATCTCGTCCTGCACTCTGAAGATATCTTCCATCTGGCTCTCGTAACGCTCGGACCAAAGCTGGAAGCCGCTCACCGCGCCGACGAGCTGCACGGTAACGCGGAGACGGTCGCCCGCCCGGCGTACGCTGCCCTGCAGCAGGCTGGCGACGTGCAGTAGCTCTGCGATTTCGGCTGGTTGCACGGACCTTCCTTTGAAATAGAAGGAAGAAGCGCGGGCGGCGACCTGCAGGCCCCGCACGCGGCCGAGCTCGTTGAGGATTTCCTCGGCGAGTCCTTCACAGAAGTACTCGTTTTCAGGGTCGGCACTGAGGTTCTGAAATGGCATCACGGCCAACGATGGAATCGGCGGCGATGCGTGATCAGCGCGCGATCCGGGTGCATCGAACCTGGCGGGGGGCAAGGAACCCGATCGCAGCGCGTCTTCAATGAACCGTAGCCTCTGGGCGACTTCGCGGGCAGAGCCAGGTCGGCGTGAGGGCTCCTTGTCGAGGCAATGGCGGATAAGTTGGGCGAGTTCGATGGGCGCACCTCGGCGAATCTCGCTGACGAGCGGCGGCGTGTCTCGCAGGATAGCGGTGGCCAGTTCGGCAGAAGTTTTTCCCAGGAATGGCTTCCGCCCTGTGGTCATTTCATGCAAAACGATGCCGAGCGCAAACAGGTCGGACCGATGATCGACCGGATCGCCAGCGAGTTGTTCGGGCGCCATATAGGCGGGAGTGCCGATGATGGCACCGACCTGAGTGGGCCCGGCGCCGGTGATTGTGGTGTCGGTCGCGGAGGGAAGCACAGCTTTCGCGAGGCCGAAATCCAGAACCTTCACATGGCCCTCGGCCGTGATCATGATGTTGGCTGGTTTTAGGTCGCGGTGCACGATACCGCGATCGTGAGCAGCGGCCAGCGCCTCGGCAAGCTCGCGGCCCAGTGTCGCGACCTGCGCCAGAGACATTCCACTGTCCGGGATGGCACGGTTCAGCGGCTGACCATGGATGAGTTCCATGGTCAGGAAGTGAATGTGGCCTTCGTGCTCGAAGGAGTAAAGCGTGACGATGCAGGGATGGTTCAGAAGGGCAACGGCCCGGGCCTCCTGCTGGAAGCGCGCGACACGATCCGGGTCCGCCATCACGCCCGCGGGCAGAACCTTGAGGGCCACCTCGCGACCGAGTCGAGTGTCCGTCGCGCGGTAAACCTCGCCCATGCCGCCCACGCCAACGGTTCCTGTGATCGTGTAATGCGCAAGGGTCTGGCCGATCAGAGGCGATGCTCCTCCGGTGATCTTCAACTCAGCAAGGATTCTACAGGGCGAGAAAGATTAAGGTGAGCGGTCCAGCTCAGCACAAGCGGTCAGCCACGCGCCTGATAGCGATGGCGTCCTTTGCATCGCGCTCCGTCCTGCAGGAATCAAGCGAAATTGCCGTGCGACCGGCTTTACGGAAATTACGATTCGGTAACCAACGTGGCCCACCGTTGTCGCATTCGTAATTTCCGGAATGCCGACTTACGTCGGAACGATGTCAATGAGTGACTCGGACTGTACGCAACAGTTGTTGACGTTGTGGAAAATCCCTCCACGCTGGCTGAATTATTGGGGACCGATCGAGTGTTCTCCAGAGTTCCCGAGTGCTGATCCCGCCTGAAATTCCAGGTGCTGCTGGAAGAACGGCAACACCTCGGCCATGACCCGGCCCTCTGCGCCCCAATAGAGATTTGCGTCCCAAAGCCCGTTGTACTCCTCGGCTTCGTGCACAATCCCAAACTCATTCAGCTTGTGCGTGAACGCCTGGTTCGAGTACACGTGGTCCCAGATCGCATCGTTGCGCGACCAGTCGAACTTGAAGCCGCGCAGCGTCTTCAGGTTGTCCGCATACTGCGGGATCATCGACTCCAAAAAAAAGCCATCTCTTAATCGCGCGGTGAGTTTCGAGTCGATCGCCAGCTTTTCACCCTCCCGATGCGCAGGCAGATCGACATAGAGCGGTGGCTTCTCAGGGTTCGGCAGGAACGCCTGAAAGATCGACGTGAAGATCGCAGAGAATCCGTCCTTCTTCACCTCATCCAGAGAGGCCGCATGCGCGAGCAAATCCCAATCGGGCCTTGAATCCATAATCTGTACGCCTGATCCTGTGCCCACGGGATTCATGCCGTAGATCGAACCAAAGACATCCGCATGTTTCATGCCGATGCGGATGGCTCCATAGGCTCCCATATGCTGTCCCACAAGTCCGCGCGCATTCCGTGTTGGAATCGTGCGGAAGCTGGCATCGACATAGGGGACAAGCTCCTGCACCACGAAATCTTCCCAGTTTCCGGTTACAGGAGAGTTCACGAACCACGAAGCTCCCAGTGGAGTCGTCATATCCACAGAGACAAGAATGAAGCTGCGAATTGTACCTCGCGTGATCGCGCGGTCGAAAAGAGCCTGCGCATCGCTTTTATCGAAAAGCGTTCGATATCCGTCGATGGGGCTCGGGAAAAAGTAGAGAACCGGATAGCGCTGCGACGCTCCGTCATATCCCGGAGGCAGATACACCGCGAGCTTGCGGTCGGCGCTTACGCCAATCTTGTTCCCCTCAAAGTTCTTCGAATGAATCGCTCGCTCCACAACCTGGCTCTTGCTCGTATTGCTTTGAGCGACTGCGGAGACGGTACTCGAAAGCAGGACAACGAGGACTATCGCAAGTTGTTCGTGCCCGAGCTTCATGCCGAAATCTCCTGGCGCGGGCGGTTCGATCGCTCTGCGTGAACCACGAGCCATCCTGCGGGCACGAAGAAGAACCAGTTGCGCTGATACATACCGCCCCAGACGGCCATCAGGGCAGTCATGGCAACGGCCAGAGTCAGCGCTGTCCTGCGCGACAGCCGGGCGCGACGGACTGCGTGCACGGCGCCGGCCACCGCGGGCACAAGAAACAGAAGGACGCACACCCGCGGGAGAGAAGCATCGTGGAAGCGCACCACGCACGAGAGACACGGAATCGCGCACAGAATGCAGCTCGCCCATCGCGTCTTCCCGGACAGCGACACCACCATGAATCCGCTCGTCCACGCCCACGCCAGCATCAGCAGAGCTTCACAGACGACGCTGCCGTACTCCCCCTCGTCGCGCAGAAGCTGACGCGAATCCACCGATAGCCCAAAGGACACGCACAGTAAAAGCAAACTACCCGCGAAGGCCATGCTGCCCGCAACCCATGGTTGCCACTCGCGCCAGAGCTCCATCTGCTGCCGCAATACAAGCCCCAGCAGGGAGCCCAGGACGCTCCATCCACCGGCGCCCGCCTCCGCCAGATCGCCCAGTACCGCGTCCCGATCCTCCGGTGAAATGAGGATTGCCGCCATCTCTGCCAGTGGACTCATGATGCACGCTCCGGTTTGCCCGCAGCCCAAGAAGCATTTCGGCTTACGCGCATCATCGCTTCGTAAAACTCCTTCGCCGCATGCATGCCCTTCGGCGTCACGCGCACCATGCGCTTTGCTCTGCCGCCCCGCTGGGCCGTCGCCTCACCCATCCACGTCCTGAGCATGCCTTTTCTCTCCAGACGCTCAATCGTTGTGTACAAGGCCCCAATGGAGCATTTCCGGCCTGCTCCCTTGTCAAATTCTTCACGAATGGCCGCACCATAGGCGTTCTCGCCCAGGCCAGCCGCTACCGTGATCAGCATGTATTCGAATTCACCAAGCATGATATGTACTTCATTGTGTAGGTAATGGGGAGGTGTGTCAAGCGTGCATCTCGTTCTGCGGCAAGCTCGATTGCTTTGTCGATCCCCGGTTCTCCATGGGATCGATGCCTCGGTGGCCAGCCTTGTCCGCAAACCGAATTCAGCTTGCAAGCAGGCTTCGGCACCGCAATCGTCGGCCGGCCTTGTCAATAAGTGCATCATCGCCAATGCACTCGTCCACTGTTGTGGCTGCATGACCGGCAACACGGACGTTTCGACCAGCGGGGGCCGGTCACGGATGCGGATCCTCGAAAGGGAAGTATTGCCGACCAACCGCCCCGTTGAGTGAGGACATTGTGTCGATGTTGGGCGTTCAGAACCGCGAGACTACTGACCGCCGTTTCTGTTCCAGCCTGCCTGCACTCTTCTTTCGGGCTGATGTGTGCGATCGTATTTACGGCCAGACTGATTCACACACGGAATGGCTGCCCGGGAACATCGTCAGGATTAGGCTGTTGACGAGGAAACGGATCCGATGATCAGGCAACGAGCCACAGTCCTTCTGCTGATAATCGGCACAGCAGCGAGCAAAACTGCGGGAGCGCCGATCGTTCCCAACCTCAGGACCTACCCTGCCGGATGCAAAACACTCGCTTACGAAGAGTACGGCGCGGGCCAGCCTATTGTTTTGCTTGCAGGTGGCCCAGGAGAGAATCCTGCTTACATGGATCCTGTGGCTCGGATGCTGGCATCCGCAGGGCGTCGTGTTCTGCTTCTTGACCAGCGCGGAACGGGAAGATCGGCCGATGCAATTTCCTGTCGCGAGCGTATGACGCTGGCTGGTGCTGTCGCGGACCTCGACGCACTGCGAGTACACCTGCGGCTGGAGAGGCTTACCATCGCCGGACATTCGTGGGGTGGAATGCTGGCCATGGCCTACGCGCAGAAGCATCCGGACCGGGTTGCCGCCCTCCTTTTGATCGATCCCGGCCCGATGACCTTTGCCGACTTTCCGAAGGAGTCGGCCGTGGTCCACGCCAGACTTACGGAGGCGCAGCGAATGGCGCTACAGGACGCCAAAGATGAAGCGCAAATCGAGGCGGCGGAGCGGCCAGCGTTTTTCTACGATGCCGGGAATGCGAGGCGCTTGCAGGAGAGCATTCCCACTGGCGAACCCCTGTGGTATGAGTCGGTGGGCGCACTTCTCGGACCCGACCTCGGCAATTTCGACGTTGTCGAGGAAATGCGGAAATTGAAGGCACCCGTAACTCTGGTGTTCGGACGTCTCGATCCGGGCTTCTTTATTAGCGCCGAACTGCAGGTGCTAAAACCTGGCGCAAGACTGTTCGTAGTCGAAGATGCGGGCCACTATCCCTGGCTGGAGGATTCCGTTCGCACCGCAACCGTCCTGAAAGAGGCTGTTTCCACTCTGCCCTGACGTCACCCACGCAGCCCTTGGTCCTATCCCACCACGGAATGACACGGCCCCGTTCGCGGCGGATGACGGGCTCTGAGGAAGTTTCGAGGCCAGGGCACTCTACCGCCCGGCGTAGCTGGCCAAATTTCCGTATTGCCGACTTCCATGTGAGTCTTCTGTCAAGGGTGCTCGCGGAGACACAAACTTCAGAGGCCACGATCAAGGCGCTGAGTGGGCACCTGAGCCGAAAAATGCTGGAGCATTACAGCACCATTCGCGACCGGGCGAAGAGACGGGCGGTCGAGTTGCTCGATTCACTCAACACGCAGGGGCAGTAGTGATCCCGTCATGCAAAATTCACTCGGGGTCCCCACAAAATCCCCCACAATCCGCAGCGGTGTTCAGAGGCTGACAAACTAAGTTGCTGATTTCAATGGTCGGGACGGGCAGATTTGAACTGCCGACCCCTCGCACCCCAAGCGAGTGCTCTACCAGGCTGAGCCACGTCCCGACAACAGCAAGGGTCCTGCTCAGTTT
>Ga0335073_10016807_pt1 | contig 10227 bp, 1 predicted proteins | sample Lox_Sample_22_FD_207093 | JGI IMG/M metagenome (GOLD analysis project Ga0335073, IMG submission 207093) | Soil microbial communities from Loxahatchee National Wildlife Refuge, Florida, United States - Lox_Sample_2.2 | ecosystem: Environmental > Terrestrial > Soil > Wetlands | place: USA: Florida... | reverse complement strand
CGCAGCGCGTCCAACGCGAAGCCGACCATGCCGTCATTGACCGCCAGCCGATTGACGCGGGTATAGACGGTGCCGCCGGCATCGAAGCCGAAGATCCCCGACAGCTCGAAGGCGTTGCGACGGATCAGGAGCTCGATGCTGTCCATGATCCAGGAGACGCTGCGCACGCAGCAGATCATCTTGGCGCGCGGGAAATGCCGCACCAGCGCCGGCAGCTTGGTGCACCAGATCCGGTTGGTATCGAACACCACCCGCTCGGCGCCGATCGCATGGTAATAGGCGGTGAAGATTCCCTGCAGCAGCTCCCGCTTCTGGTTCTCGTCGATGAAGACGGAAGCCTCGTTCTTGCGGCTGATCGCCCCCAGCATCGACAGATAAAGCGTTCCGACCGGGCTCGTCATCATGGCGTGAAAGCGCGGATTCTGCCGCAGTACGCTGGAGAGCAGCGTGGATCCGGATCGCGGCAGGCCGGAAATGAAATGAATGCCGTTCTTCATGTCAGAACATCCGATTGTCGGTTCCAGTGTTGTCGCCGCAGTGCCGTCGCGAGGCGGGACGCGGCTGAGGCGCCGCGGATGCGCGCGCGATCTCTCGCGGCACCGCGATCGCTGGTGCCGCGCCTGCTGTCGATGGAGCGGGAGTCACCCGGCATGCGGCAACCGGATCAGAAGCTTCATCAGCTCCGCCTGCCTCGATGTCTCGGTCTTGGCGAAGATGCCGCGCAGCTGATACCTGACCGTCGCCTGGCTCAGCTTGTGCTCCGAAGCGATCTCGGCGATCGACTTCCCGTCGAGAAGCCCCACGGCCACGCGGTGCTCGGATCTCGAGAGTCCGAACAGCTGCTGCAGAAGCGGCAACGACACCTGGGGCGTCAATTCCGGATCCCAGATCAGGATGCTGGCGAGGCAGCATTGCTCGCGCGGCAGCGGTTCCCACGGCTGCATGGGCGAGACGAGCAGGTGGTAGGGGCGGCGCTTCGATGGCCGCGATACCCGCAGCCCCGTCTCCCGGCGATGCGCTTCCGCCGGCGCGCCGCTGGCGGCCAGCTTGATCAGCTCCTGCAGCTTCGTGAACTCGCTCACCGTCTGGGCGGCGAGCATCGGACCGGCGGCGACCAGACCGTCCTTCGCGGCGAGCAGCGCTCTGGCGGCATCGTTCATGGCGACGATATGCGAATCCCTGTCGGCAAGAATCGCGGCAACGCGCAGGCGGTCGAGCCAGAGCGTCGTGGCGCGCCGCTCGGTCTCGAGCTTGACGATCTGCCGGCGAAGGCGTGCCGCTCGCAGCACATGCGGCACCAGCCGCCGGACGATGATGGTTTCCTCCTCGCTGTAGGGTCCGATGCTCAGGGGGCGGTAGCAGACCAGGGCCGTTACGTAGGCCTTGTCCCGCTGGACGGTGACGCCGATCTCATTCTCGGGATCTTTCAGCAGCAGCAGATCGTCGCGGTTCTCGGGCGCTCCGCCGTTGGCGACGAAAGACTGCCGCGATTCCGTTGCCGTGCTCGCGGCAAGGCGCAGGATCGCTTCCCGCAGCGCCGGATCCTCCGCCGGAGCCTCGCTGCCCGCCGGCATTTCCGCAGCGTTCCACTCGACGACGGATTCCAGCTGTCCCGCGCCGCTCTGGACGTCCTGGGCAGCGATGGTGATGCGGCGCGCGCCGGTGATGCGCCCCACCGAATGGAGCGCCAGCATCCAATGCTCCGGGTTCGAAGCCGCGAGATAGAGTTGCCCAATGACGTCGAATAGCTCGAGCTCGTCCATGCGTCGCTCCGCTGATCGGAGTATGCCCCCTCACGCCACCGGACCAGTCCTCGCATGCTGCACAATCCGGGCCACGGAAACCGGCCCGAGCGGCCAAAATGCGTCGCCGTTGTCATGGCGAAATCACCGCGTCACCAGCCTCAACCAAACAGACGATGAAGCAAATCCCCCGCAGGTATCAGACGGTGATGAAAATCATGATGCCAACGGGTGAGGATACGCCAATGACTTGTGGCTGCCGGGTCGTTTGGTCTCGTCCGCCCAGAGTTTAACTGAGCGATTGATTGAAACGGCGCCGGACGCGGCGCGGATCGTCAGGCCGGAGATCCGTCCCATCGTCGCTCGCCGAAGATCAGGGAACCACATCCCGGCAACCGTCGGATGCATTCTTGTTTCTGTGTTTCTTCTCTTGTTTTCATATGGTTACGAGAAGGCTGGAGCCGTCGGCGCGGTGCTCGAGCGGGCGTGCCCGGCGGCCGATCGCGCGGCGGTTGTCGATTTTCCTCACAACCGCCGGTAATATTGATGTCGCTGAAATCATGCGGCGTTTCGGCGCGGCTAGTTCATATAGATGAACTGCTTCATGTAATCCCCCGCGACATTCGAGGCCTGCAGGAGTGGTCGCAGCGCCGTCGCTTGCCGTCGACCGGATGATCAAGCGCGGGTCCGGCAGCACGCTCGATCGGCGACGGCTCGCTGCCAAATTCCACCTGAGACGGAACGGCTATCGCCTTGTGATTCGGGGCTGCGACGCCGTTCTGGCGGAGTCGACGCGCAGGCCTCGCTCGCGGCGTCTCGCTCTTCCGAATTCAGGACTGGCAGCCGGCGTCGCCTATCGACGCGTGAGTTACGCGCTTGCATCACCATCGCAATGCGGGACGGCACGAGTCTTGCTGATGGACCCTCTTGCCGGTTGCCGCAAACCAATTGACGCGCAGAACGTGCGCTGGGGGTGCCAATGGATGTCAGCATCACCGGGACGCTGGGAACAGCGGGAACAAACGGAGTCAATCCTGGCGATCCAGGCACCATCGGCGGGCCTGGCGGCGATGCGACGGCGAGTAATCCAGGCAATGGCGTCGACACGACGAATACCGCGGAGGCGATCGGCGGTAGCGGCGGTGCCGGCGGCAGCGGTGCCGCGAACGGGGCTGGCACCGGCGGCAATGCCGGCGCCGGCGGCAAGGGCGGCAACGCGTCCGCCACCACGAGCACCACGGTCAATTCGAGCTCCACCGACACGGCCACGGCGACCGCGACCGGCGGCAATGGCGGCAATGCCGGCACACCCGGCAATAACGGAGGCGCGACCACCGGCCAGGGCGCTGCCGGCGGCGACGGCGGCACGGCGACAGCGAACGCAACCGCGACCAACACCCTGGGCGCGGCGACTGCCACTGCAACGGCGAACGCTGGCAACGGCGGTAGCGCAACCGGCCCGAACGGTGTCGGCGGCGCCGGCGGCGTTGCCAGCAATTCCACCGCGACGGCGAACGGAACCACCTCGGCAACCGCCACGGTCAATCAGAACAGCGGCAACGGCGGCGCCGGGGTCAACAATGCGAGCGGCGGCACCGGCGCCGACAGTTCGCTCACCAATGCGGTCAGCGGCTCGACCTCGGCCGGCGGCACGCTGACCCTGAACCAGACCGCCACGGGCGGTGACGGCGGCGCGAGCACCGGCGGCACCGCGGGCGCGGCAGGCAACGCGACCTCCAACCTCACTTTCAACGACGTCACGGCGAATTCCGGCCATGCGAGCACGTTGAGTGGCGCCGTCACCGCGACGGGTGGCGCCGGCGGCGTCAGCGAGACGGGGTCGAGCAGCGGTGGCAACGGCGGCACCGCCACCGCGAGCCTCGCGCTGACCGGCGCCCATGTCGTCACGTCGCGTCTGCACGCGACGGGCGGCAATGGCGGCCGCGCCTATGGCACCAGCGCCAACGGCGGCAACGGCGGCAGCGCGAGCGGCGCCGTCTCCGCCGTCAGCACGACGACCGGCACCGACAGCATCACCGCCTACGGCTATGTCCAGGGCGGCACCGGCGGCGCCAACAATTCCGGCAGCGGCAGCGGCGGCGCCGGCGGCGCGGTGAGCCAGTCGGCGGCAACGGCGACGGCAGCCACCGCCACCGGCGGATCGGCGGCTGCCTATGCACGCGGTATCGGCGGCACCGGCGGGGTGGGCCGCGGCGTCGGACAGGCTGGTGGCGCCGGCGGCGTCGCCAGCAATGTCACGGCGAGCGCCACCGGCTTCAGCGCCAGCGCCAAGGCGATCGAAACCAGTGGCGCCGGCGGCAACGGCTATGCCGGCGCCAGCGGCGGTGCTGGCGGCGCCAGTACTCTCACCAACGCGGTCACCGCCGTCTCGAACGGCGGCACGATAACGCTCACGCAGACCGCCACTGGCGGCGCCGGCGGCTACAGCGGTGGCGGCACGGCCGGCGCGGCGGGCGCCGCGACGTCGAACCTGATCTTCAACGATACGCCCAACACCGCGCACGCAACGAGCGTGACGGGCACCACCACCGCGACGGCGGGAAACGGCGGCGGCGGTGGCGGCGCCACGAACGGCGCCACGGGCGGCGCGGCCGCCAGCTCGGACACGCTCACCGGCACGCGGGTGGTGAGCGCGACGGCAAGGGCGACCGGCGGCACCGGCGGCAATAATACGGCGACGGGCGGCGGCGCCGGCGGCGCCGGCGGTACGGCCGTCGCGACCAGCGCGGCGACCAGCACCACGACCGGCTCGGATGCTGTCACCGCCTACAGCAAAGCGGCCGCCGGCAACGGTGGTGTCAGCGGCGCTGCGGCCGGCGGCGCCGGCGGGGCGGCGCTCGGCTCGAGCGCCACCGCGACGGAGACCAGCGCCACCGGCGGCACCGCCTATGCGCACACCGTCGTCACTGGCGGCGCTGGCGGTCGCGCCAGCGGAGCCGGGAATACCGGCGGGACGGCCGGCGCGGTCGGCGCTTCCACCGCTACGGCGAGTGGCTTCAACGCGAAGGTCAATCTCAGCCAGACCGGCGGCGCCGGTGGCGCCGGCTACAGCTCGGCGAACGCGACGGCCGGCGCTTCCAGCACGCTGACCAACGCGGTCAGCGGCACCACGAAGGGCGGCTATCTGCGCCTGACCCAGACGGCGAGCGGTGGTGTAGGCGGCTACAGCAACGGCGGCCTTGCGGGCCAGGGTGGTGCGGCGACCTCCGCGCTGACCGTGGCGGATGCCAGCAATGCCAACGCGGCGAACGTCTATGTCAATGCGAACGGCGCCAACGGCGGCAATGGGGCAGGCTCCAGCACGGGCGGTGCCGGCGGCAGCGGCACCGCCACGCTCAGTCTGAGTGGCTCGCACGGGGTTTACGCGCGCGCGATTGCCAATGGCGGGAATGGCGGGAGCAATTCGGCTGCCGGCAGCGGTGGCGCCGGCGGCGCGGCGACCTCGTCCTCGTCCGCGAGCACCAGCTCGGCGACGGAAACCGCGACCGCGATCGCCAGAGCCTACGGTGGTAATGGTGGCCGCGGCACCACGGCCGGCCAGTCGGGTGGTGCCGGCGGCATCGCCAGCGGGACCACGGCGACGGCCACGGGATTCAACGCCAGCGCGACCGTCACCCAGGGCGGCGGTGACGGCGGCCGTGGCTATGGCGGCGCGAACGGCGTGGCCGGCGCCGACAGCACACTGACCAATGCGGTGAGCGGCAATGCCAAGGGCGGCTCGCTCACCCTCAATCAGAACTCGAGCGGCGGCGCCGGCGGCTACAGCAATGGCGGCACGGCGGGCCACGGCGGCGGCGCGACCTCCAATCTGACCTTCAACGACACGTCGAACACGACCACGGCGGCTACCCTCAACAGCACGGTGACGGCGACGGGCGGCACGGGCGGCGCGGGTACCGGTGCCGGTGCGACCGTGGCCGGCGCCGGCGGCACAGCGGCCGCGTCGGCCACGCTGACGGGCGCGCATACCATCAGCTCGACGGTCCACTCCTATGCCGGCACCGGCGGCAACGGCACCACCAAGAGCGGCGGCGCCGGCGGCGCGGCAACGGGCGCCATCAGCACGACCACGACCTCCACCAGCCAGTTGGCGACCGCGACGATGGTGGTGCGCGGCGGCAATGGCGGCAACGCCACGGGTGCCGGCAACACGGCGGGCGCCGGCGGCGTCGCCACGGCGACCAGCGCCACGGCATCGGGCTTCTCCGCCACCGTCAGCGTGACGCAGACCGGCGGCGGTGGCGGCAGCGGAAGCACCGGGGCCGGCGGCGGCGCCGGGGCGAGCAGCACGATGACCAACGTCGCCAGTGGCACCGCCAATGGCGGCACGCTGACGATGACCCAGACAGCGACCGGTGGCGCCGCCGGCTATAGCAACGGTGGCGCGGCCGGTGCGGCCGGAGCGGCGACGTCGGCGCTCACCTTCACCGATTCGGGCACCGCGACGAGCGTGGTTGGCACCGCGACGGCAAATGGCGGTGCCGGCGGCCGCACTCAGGGCGCGACCAACACCGCCAGCGGCACCGCTGGCGGCGCGACCAACGCCACCATCAACCTGAGCGGCGCGCACGCGGTCAATGCCCACAGCCGCTCGGTTGCCGGCAATGGCGGCCGCGCCTACGGCACGGGCACCGGCGGCACTGGCGGCAACGCCACCGGCGGCTCGATCGCGACAAGCTCGACGGCGGGAACCGAGAACATCAACGCCTACGCCTATCTGGGTGGCGGCAACGGCGGCGCAAACTACAACAACGGCAGTGGCGGCGCCGGTGGCACCGCGATCGGCGGCAGCGCATCGGCATCGGCGCCGAGCGCGACGGGCGGCCGCGCCTATGCTTACGTGTCCGCAGTGGGCGGCAATGGCGGCACCGCTGCAGGTACCGGCAACAGCGGCGGCGCCGGCGGCGCAGTCAGCGGCTCGACCGCCACCGCCAGCGGCAAGAATGCCGTTGTCAGAGTGGTTCAGACCGGCGGCAGTGGCGGTACCGGCGGCACCAACGCGTCCGGTGGCGCCGGCGCCAACAGCGTGCTGAGCAACGCCGTCAGTGGCACCACCACGGGTGGCTATCTGCGTCTGAGACAGGACGCGACCGGCGGCGCCGGCGGCACCAGCACGGGCGGGACCGGCGGGACTGCCGGCACCGCCAGCTCGACGCTGACGCGCAGCGACACGACGTCGAGCAGCTTCACCGGCGTCAGCAATGCGACGGGCGGCGCCGGCGGCGGCGGCACCATCGGCACTGGCGGCGGCTCGGCGACATCGAGCGTCAATCTGACTGGCGCGCAATACGTCACCGCGACGGGCACTGCAGTCGGCGGCGCGGGCGGCGCTGGCAGCGCCGGCGACGGCGGCGCCGGCGGGTCCGCAACCGGGACGGCGACGGCGGCATCGACGTCGAGCACTCAGCGCGGCGTGGCGTATGCGAAGGCGGCGGGTGGCGTCGGCGGCCAGGCCAGCGGCGCCGGGCATACCGGCGGCGTCGGCGGGACTGCCACGGTCACTCCGGTCAATGCCACGGGATCATCGGCCTATGCGACGGCGGTGCAGACCGGCGGCGCCGGCGGCGCCGGCGCCACCGGCGCGAACGCCGGCAGCGGCGCCAGCAGCACGCTCACCAATGGCGTGACCGGTGCCGTCACCAGCGCCGCCGGAACGCTTCGCCTGACTCAGACCGCGAATGGCGGCGCCGGCGGCGCCAGCAATGGCGGGACGCCCGGCCAGGGCGGCGCGGCGACTGCGAACCTCACCTTCGACGACACCGCCAACACCACGCATGCCGCGGCTTTCAACAGCCGCACCAACGCGAACGGCGGCGCCGGCGGGAATGCCCAGGGCGCTGCCAATACCGCCAATGGCGGCACCGGCGGCGCGGCGACGGCGTCGATCCATGCGACCGGGGCGAACTCCCTCGACACGCGGGCCTTTGCCACGGGCGGCAATGGCGGCCGCGCCTATGGCACCGGCACCGGCGGCACCGGCGGCGCGGCGACGGCGACGGCGTTCGGAACCAGTGCGACGGCGGCCGCGCTCAACGTCAACGGCTTCGCTTATGCCAACGGCGGCAATGGCGGCGTCAATTATAACAACGGGAGCGGCGGCGCCGGCGGCGCGACGAGCGCCACGTTCGGTTCCGCGATATCTGCCAATTCGACCGGCGGACGGGCGTACGGCTACGCCAGGGAGGTCGGCAGCACGGGCGGCCGTGGCACCGGTACCGGCAATTCGGGCGGTGCCGCCGGCAGCGTCGGCGGCACGGGCGCCTACGCCTCGGGGCACAATTCCCGGGTCATCACGATCCAGGTCGGCGGCAATGGCGGCTATGGCGCGAGCGGCGCGAGCGGTGGCGCCGGTGCCAACAGCACGCTGACCAACAGTGTCGGCGGTGTCACCACGGGCGGCTATCTGAGCCTGTCGCAGAGCGCCACGGGAGGCGCCGGCGGCGGAAGCAATGGTGCGGCTGCAGGACAGGCCGGCGCGGCAAGCTCCAGCCTCACCTTCAGCGATACGACGTCGACAGCCTTCACCGGCACCAGCACCGCGCAGGGCGGCGCCGGCGGTGCCGGCGTGGGCACCAGCAGCGGTGCGGCCGGCGGCACCGCGTCCTCATCGATCAACCTGAGCGGCGCCCATGCCGTGAGCGCGACCGCGACGGCCACCGGCGGCGTTGGCGGCAACAGCGCGGGGGCGACGGGCGGCGTCGGTGCCGCGGCAACGGCAACCGCCGCCGCCACGACCAGCTCGACGACCGAGCGTGCAACCGCGAGCGCCACGGCAACGGGCGGCGGCGGCGGCAACAGCAACGGCAGCGGCAAGACCGGCGGCGCCGGCGGCACCGCGACGGTCACCTCCGTGACGGCAAGCGGCTTCTCCGCCTACGCGGCGGCTACGCAGACCGGCGGCTCCGGCGGCGGCGGCGCGGCCGGCGCGGCAGGCGGTGCCGGCGCCAACAGCACGCTCACCAACGCGGTCAGCGGCACGACGACGGGCGGCAATCTGCGGCTCACACAGACCGCAACCGGCGGTGCCGGCGGCTACAGCAATGGCGGCGCCGCGGGCACTGGCGGCACGGGCACCTCGACCCTCGCCTTCAACGACATCACGGCGAACACGACCCACACGGCCGACCTGATCGCCACGAACACCGCGACCGGCGGCGCCGGCGGCGCCGCCCGCAGCACCACCTCCACCAACACGGGTGCGGCCGGTGGTGCAGCCTCGGCGACGACCAACCTGACCGGCGTCGCAGGTGTCTACGCCGCCTCGCACGCGACCGGCGGGGCGGGTGGGCGGTCCTACAGCACGACTGCGACCACGGCCGGCGGATCCGGCGGCAGTGCGACGGCGAGCACGACGGCGACCAGCACGACGACCAGCACGCTGAACGTCGATGCCCGGAGCTATGCAACCGGCGGGTCTGGTGGCCCCAATTATAATAGTGGCGGCAGCGGTGGCGTTGGCGGCGCGGCCACGGGATCGACCTCCGTGGCGTCGGAGGTCGGGGCCACGGCCGGTCGGGCCTATGCGTTCTCGACGGAGACCGGCGGCGCCGGCGGTCGCGGCACCGGTACCGGGAAGTCCGGGGGCGCGGGCGGCGCCGTCAGCGGGACCACCGCTTCGGCCACCGGGCACAGCGTCCGCGTGACGGCGCAGCAGACGGGCGGGGCCGGCGGCTACGGCGCCAGCGGCGCGAGCGGCGGCGTCGGTGCCAGCAGCACGCTCACCAACGCGGTCAGCGGCACCGCCAATGGCGGCTACATGACGCTCAGTCAGACGGCGACGGGCGGCGCCGGCGGCGGCAGCAGCACGGCGGCGGGAGCGGGCGGCGCGGCGACCTCGAGCCTCACCTTCAACGACGTCACCGCCAATACCACCCATGCGATCTCGCTCATCGGCGCGGCGACGGCGCAGGGCGGCAATGGCGGCAACGTTTCCACGGGCACTGGCGGCGCGGCAACCGCTTCGATTGCGCTGACCGGCGCCAATACGGTGACGGCGAACGCAACGGCGACGGGCGGCACCGGCTCTGTGGTCGGCAGCGCCAACGCGACGGCCTCGGCGACGACGCTGGCCGGCCAGCTTGCCGATGCCAATGCGAGCGGCAGCGGCATCACCGGCTCGGCGCAGACGACCGCGACCACCAGCGGCGGGGGCGTCGTCACCAGCCTGTCGGCGATCGCGCAGTCGCAGGTCGGCAGCATTGCCACCGCGGAGAGCCGGACCGATATCACCAGCATCTTCGGGTTCAACGGCTCGTCGGATAATTCCTACGCTTTCGCGACGGAAGTGCCGAACTCGAGCTCGGTGTCGTCGATCCTCAGCACCAACAGCAATCTGAACTCCGCGCTCGGCGGCAGCAGCGCGACCGTTTTCGGTCAGGGCATCGAGGGTGCCTTCTATTCCACCACCGCGAGCGGCCCGCGCGAATACAAGAGCACGGTCGCCTTGACGCTCAATGCCACGTCG
>Ga0335073_10016805_pt1 | contig 10228 bp, 11 predicted proteins | sample Lox_Sample_22_FD_207093 | JGI IMG/M metagenome (GOLD analysis project Ga0335073, IMG submission 207093) | Soil microbial communities from Loxahatchee National Wildlife Refuge, Florida, United States - Lox_Sample_2.2 | ecosystem: Environmental > Terrestrial > Soil > Wetlands | place: USA... | reverse complement strand
ACGCCATCGTGTTCTCCCCGCAAGCCGAGCAGGTCCGCACGTTCTTCGCCGACGTCCTCGGCATGCCGTCGGCGGACGCGGGAGGCGGCTGGCTCATCTTCGCGCTGCCCCCGGCCGAGCTCGCGGTCCACCCGGCTGACGGCGCGACCCGCCACGAGCTCTACCTCATGTGTGACGATATCGAGGCCACCCTCGCCGCACTGCGGGACAAGGGCGCTGAAATCGCGCGGGACGTCTCCGACCAGGGCTGGGGGCTGCTCGCGGCGATCCGGCTGCCCGATGGGTCGGAGCTGCCCGTCTACGAGCCACGGCACCCGTCGCCGCCCCGCCCCTGACGCCCTGGCAGGCTGGGTGCGTGGCCTGAACGCATACTTGCGCGCAGGCGGGCAGTTTGACGTGTGACCCGAGTTGACGCGACACCGAGCTCCGGAGGATCAGAGCATGAATACGCCCGGCTACAGCGCAGCCGTCGTAGCCAAGGCTGAGGCCGGCGGCGTGCACGGCACCGAGCTGGCCGCGCTGCGCAGGCGGCTGCGGCAGCTCGGCGAGCAGCAGGCCGGGCTCCTGCCCGGTGAGGACCTCGAGCCGCTCGCGGACCTGCCGCGCCTGGACGAGCTGCCCAGCCCGTCGCCCGGCCAGGCCCGTGACGTGCTGGACCGGCTGGTGATCGTCAAGCTCAACGGCGGGCTGGGGACGAGCATGGGGTTGGAGGGCCCGAAGTCGACGCTGGAGGTCAAGCCGGGCGCGAACTTCCTCGACGTCCTCGCCCGGCAGGTGCGGGCGCTGCGTGCGCGGCACGGCGCCCGGCTGCCGCTCGTGCTGATGAATTCCGCTATCACCCGCGACCCGTCGCTGAAGGTGCTGGACAGTGACGGCGACCTGAGCGTGCCGGGCGTGCCACGGGACTTTCTCCAGGGCCGCGAGCCCAAGATTCGTGCCAGTGACTTCGAGCCGGTGCAGTGGCCTGCCGACCCGGAGCTGGAGTGGTGCCCGCCCGGGCACGGTGACATCTATCCCGCGCTGGCGTCGTCCGGCACGCTGGACGCCCTGCTCGACGCCGGGCTGCGGTACGCCTTCGTCTCCAACTCCGACAACCTCGGCGCGCTCGCCGACGTCAGGATCGCCGCATGGCTGGCCGCGGAGCAGGTGCCGTTCGCGCTGGAGGCGGTGCGCGGCACGGCGGCCGATCGCAAGGGCGGTCACCTCGCTTGGTATGAGGGCCGGCTGGTACTGCGGGAGACCGCACAGGTGCCTGACGGCGACGACTCGTTCACCGACGTCGAACGCTGGCGCTGGTACAACACCAACAACATCTGGATCGACCTGCGCGCGCTCAAGGACTTGCAAGCCGCCGACCCGGCGGCGCCAGACCTGCCGCTGATCGTCAATCGCAAGACCGTCGACCCGCGTGACCCGGACAGCACCCCGGTGATCCAGCTCGAATCGGCGATGGGCGCCGCGATCGGGTCGATCCCCGGCGCCCGGGCGGTCCACGTTCCCCGCTCGCGGTTCGCCCCGGTGAAGACCACCAACGACCTGCTCGTCGTGCGCTCCGACGCCTACGAGCTCACCGGCGACGGGGAGATGAGGCCCGGCTTCGACGGCCAGGAGCCCGTCGTCACGCTGGACGAGGACTACTACAAGCTGCTGCCCGACTTCGAGCAGCGGTTCCCCGCCGGCCCGCCGTCGCTGCGGCGCTGCCGCCGGTTCGAGGTCGAAGGCGACGTCACCTTCGGCGCGGACGTCGTGGCGGTCGGCGATGTGCTGGTCACTGGCCCGCGGCACGTTCCGGACGGCGAGATACTCGGCGAATGAAACTGGGCGGTGGGTCGCGCGTCGCGTATCGTCGCCGGTCGCCGGTCGCCCGGTCGCCGGTCGCCGGCGCGGGTGAGATCCGGGGATTGCCCGATTCGTCATCTCAGTACGGTCTGGATGCGGAGGGCAGCGGCTAGATAAGGTCAGTGCACGGCCGGGAGGGGCATGATGTCACAGCAGCCGTCAGCGGGTCCACTGGGCGCCGACATCGCGGTCACGCACATCCTTGTGGTGGCGGACCCCACCCGCTCACGCGACTTCTGGATGGATGTGCTGGGCGCGGAACTGTACCGCGAGTACGGGGGGACAAGCGTGGTGCTGCGCTTCGCCGGCACCTGGCTGCTCCTGGTCAGCGGAGGCGGGCCGACCGCCGACAAGCCCTCCGTGGTCTTCGCGCCGCCTTCTGATGCTGACCGGGTGAGTCACGCCATGACGCTGCGGGTGGCTGACTGCCAGGCTGCCTATGAGGCGCTGCGGTCGCGGGGCGCTGCCTTCCTCACCCCGCCGCATGACTGGGGGTCGGAGATCCGCTGCTTCCTGCGAGATCCCGATGGCCACCTAGTGGAGATCAGCCAGTCAAAGTCCTGACGACGGCATGACCGGATGCTTGCCGGACCCGGGACAGAAGCCGCAATCTGCCCCGGAGCGTCTGTTCTGCCAGCCGCCCGGCTGCCGGATCCCCTGCTAGCCTCCGCCTATGCAGCAGGGATTCCGCACGCAACGAGACAAGACGCCGTTTGACAAGCTGGCGCAGGCGTTCGCGCGGACCCGGCTGGGCGGCTGGCTGTTCGTGAACGTGTTCCCGGTCATCGACCGGCGCCTCATCCCGCTGACGGGCGGCCGGCTGGCAGTGGCCGTCGGGCAGCCGATGCTGCTGCTGCATACCCGCGGAGCCAGGTCCGGCCAGCCGCGCAGCACGCCGCTGCTGTATACCCCGCACGGCCGCGGGTATGTGGTCGTCGCCTCCAAGGCAGGCGCGGACCATCACCCGGCCTGGTATTACAACCTGCGCGCGCATCCGGGTGCGGTCACGATCGAGATCGGCGGGCGGCATATCCCGGTCCGCCCGCGCGAGGCCGAAGGCACCGAGCGCGAGGAACTGTGGCGGCTGGTCAATGACAATTACAACGGCTACCAGGTGTACCAGCAGCGGGCGGCCCAGCGGATTATCCCGGTCGTGCTGCTCGAGCCAGCGTGACGGCAGCCAGCCAGCCGTGCTGCGCTTCCGCCAGTCGAACGCCCTGTAATCCAGCGGCCAGAAGCGCCACTACTTGGCGAGTCCGGGACACCCCCGTCGCGGCACGTGAGTACGTTGGCCGGCCATGGTGAACGTGCCTGTATGGCAAGGATTGCGGTTTCCGCCGAGGGACCGTCGATCCGCCAGAGAATGCGGTCTATAGTTATGTCGTGGATTTCGAAGGTTGATTATGCTATGGTTCGATTGTGTCAAAATATCCGGCGAATGACGCAAAGTTTCAACTTGTAAGAGATCTTAATCTGCCTCTGGGGAAATATGCTATCACTTCGAGTGGTCCTCTTGGCGTACGTGAGATAAGAGAAATTGGCGATATCGATCTTGTGGTTGATGGTGACCTCTGGAATGAACTGGCTTCTGCGTATCCGATTATTGAGGAGCAGGGCGTCACAAAAATCCGCATATCACAAGACATCGAGGTTGTGGGTGAGGGCTCATTCTACGGCTCAAGCGGGGCGGCTCAGCCGTCCGTCGCCGAGCAAATCGCCCAAGCGGATATCATAGATGGCTTGCCTTTTGTCAGCTTGCGTCACGTACTGTATTTCAAGCGGGAGATGAAGCGTCCGAAAGACGAGCGAGACATTGCGGTGCTGGAACGTCTTCTTGATCAGCACTAACCTGGCGCGCCGACCAAGGACACGCTGGGCTCGGGGCGCTCGACCCTGTCCGCAGCAACGCGATCGACGTGGCAGCCGAGGATATGACCATCAGTCCGACTCCCTGTCCGCGGCATGAGCGAGCGATTGGCCAGCCTGCCCGGGAGGGGCAAAGGTTCGGCTCCGAGTCAGCTCCGGGGACTGGGCGCCGGCTTGGCGAGCTTGAGAAGGCGCAGGATCAGAAATCCTGGTTCCCTGCTCAGTTTCTCGTAGTCCTCGGGATAACGTTCGCGCATTGTCTCGGCGGGGACCGGCTCAATGACCTTTTCGATGAGGAATCCGGCATCGGTCGCGGCCGTGCACAGTGCCGACAGCGGTTCACGCCAAAAGTGCACCGGCTGGTCTCCCGATGGCAGACGCCAGATGTCGGTTTCCAGCGTGGCCTGGAAATAGGAGCCGCCTTTGCGCAGCCAGTCCATCACCGGGTGCTGCGTCGATACCACCGCTGCCCCGCCGGGGCGCAGGACGCGGCAGAACTCGGCGAATGCGGCCGCCCGGTCGCTGGCATAGTGAATGGCCAGTGCGCAGACGATGAGGTCAAAGGCGTCATCGGGGTAGGGCAGCGGCTTCCCGAGCGCCGCCTGGTCGATCGGCACCCGGCCCGCCGTCTGCTGCCTGGCCAAGCTCGCCATGACCGGGCTCGCGTCAAAGGCGGTGACCTCGGCCCCTCGTTCCAGCAGTTCACGCAGGTAAAGACCGGGGCCGCAGGCTGCGTCCAAGACCTGCCGGCCGGTGACAGGTCCCAGCGCGGCCAGCACCGCTGGCCGGTCGTAGTGCGCATTGGCAGCACTGTCCGCCGCATGCTGCTGGAAGGCCGGGCCCATCTCGTCGTAGGCATCCCATAGGTCCTCATTCACGCACACACAATGGCACACGCCGGCCACGCTGGCTGGCCAAGCCAGCGCTGCCACCCGATGGCCAGCAGGCGAGTCCCGCCATACCACCGCCAGCCCGCCTGCAGCAGATGAGCGCGCCTTGGGACTGATCCGCCTGGGCCGGTAAATGCGTCGCGTCGGTGGCCTGTGTCTGCTTGAGTGGCGGCCATGACCGGATTCGATGATCCCGCGTTCTACGGCGATCGCTGGGCGGCCGTTTATGATGACCACTACGGGCAGCTGGACCCAGGGCCAGCGGTGGAGTTCCTGGCCGGCCTGGCCGGCCTGGCCGGTGACGGGCGGGTGCTGGAGCTGGCCATCGGGACTGGCCGGGTCGCGCTGCCGCTGGCGGCCCGGGGGATCGCAGTGGAAGGGGTTGACGCATCGGCTGCGATGGTGGAACGGCTGCGGGCCAGGCCGGGTGGTGAGTCGATCCCGGTCACCCTGGGAGACATGGCCCAGGTGCCGGTCAGCGGCCGGTTCCGGCTGGTGTACCTGGTGTCCAACACGCTGTTCGGCCTGCTCAGCCAGGCGCGGCAGGCGGAGTGCTTCGGCAACGTGGCGCGCGTGCTCGATCCGGGAGGGATATTCGTCATCGAGTGCTTCGTCCCGGACCTGGCCCGGTTCGACCGCGACCAGCGGGTCCAGGCGCAGTCGGTGACCGAGGACTCCGCGATCATCGAGGTGTCTCGCCACGACAAGGTACAGCAGCGCGTCAATACCCAGGTGATCACGCTGGACAGCCAGGGGATGCACCTGCGGCCGGTGGCCGTCCGCTACAGCTGGCCAGCCGAGCTGGACCTGATGGCCGACCGGGCCGGCCTGCGGCTAGCCGAACGCCACGCCGACTGGGACCGGCGGCCGTTCACTTCGGCCAGCGGCGGCCACGTCTCCGTTTATCAGCGAGCCTGACCAGCCCAGGTGAAACCAGCTCACCCAACGCGGCAGAAGCGGATGGTCGTTCTGTTCGCGGCTGACGGTCCTCCATGAGGACACGGACATGCTTGGGCGGCGTCCATCCGACCCGGCCTGGGACAGTTCGTTGCTAGCATGCGGCGTGAGATGGATATACCTGAGCAAGTCGAGGCGTACCTCGCCAGTCAACCCGAGCCCAAGCAGGCCGACCTCCGGCGGCTGCACGCACACATCCTTGCGGAATTTCCCGGATGCAGACTGTGGTTCACCGATGGCACGAACGCGGACGGCAAGGTTGTGGCCAACCCCAACATTGGCTACGGCGCCTACACCATCACCTACGCCGATGGATCGTCGCGAGAGTTTTACCGCATTGGCCTGAGCGCCAACACGACTGGCATTTCGGTCTATGTGCTTGGCCTCGACGACAAGACCTACCTGGCGCGCACCTATGGCAGCTCGATCGGCAAGGCCCGTGTTACCGGCTATTGCATCAAGTTCAGACACCTCGCAGCCATAAACGTCGATGTCCTTCAGGCTGCCATTCAATATGGGATGAGCGTCCATCAGGCGGGTTGAGCCGGAGCAGACGCGCCAGCCGGACAATCTGCCCGCCTTCTGCCGTGTCCACAGGAACGGTCGTCCGCTCATCGGCAGTGCAGTGCATCTCCCGCAGGCGGGCCGCGGGAGATGCGGCGGGCTCAGGTGCCGGAGGCCATGAAGGCGGCGAGGATGTAGTTCGGGTGGCGGTCAAGGTTCTGGCGGGCCCGGTCGTAGCGCATCGTGGTGCGCGGGTCGGCGTGACGGGCGGCGATCTGGACATCGCGCAGATCGACGCCTGCGTCGAGCATGGTGGTGACGAATGTGTGGCGCAACATGTGCGGGTGTGCACTGGCGACCTGGATGCCGGCGGTTTCGGCGAGCTGGCGCAGGCGGCGTGTGGCCGCATGCCGGTCCATTCGGGCGCCGCGGCTGTTGAGCAGGACTGGCCCGAGCAGGCCAAGCATAGCCACCAGCGCGAAGTCACATCGGTGCGGTGACTGGCGGGCAGTGGTGAGCAGGGCCTCGAACTGCAGGTGGGTGAAGCCCAAAGTCGGCGATTCGGCGGGCACTGCGGGACGGCGGACGTGCTCCGCAGGTGAATGCTCCAGAACGCCGTCGATGGCATAGCTGCGATAGAACCCAGCCGTGACAGAGAACCGGCGGGAGGTGCATGGCTTGAACCGGCGAGTTTCCTGCATCCACCGGATGTACAGCTCCAGGTGCATGCGCTGGACGGCCAGCGGGTCCAGGGCGTGCCCGGCGCACCAGGTGAGGTAGCAGCGCAGGTCCGACTCGGTGTGCTCACGGGATGAGCCCGTGAAGCGAGCCAGGTACGCCGTTACCGCCAGCCGTAGCTAGTCAGGCAACGGGTGGGCTTGATTGGAGGGGACTGAGGCAGGTTCGGCGGGAATCATCATGTCCTGACACTGCGACGCCCCGCGCAGCCGGTGAATCCCGCGGGACCTTGACGCATGACGGAGTCTGTCGTCCTCGACGGTCACGTGAATATATCTCAATGGAGCCTCCCGAGATATACTGATGGTGAAGGAGGCAGCAATGACCAAGACCCTCGTAGAAATCGACGACGAGTACCTCGCGGCTGCTCAGCAGGCACTGGGCACCACCACCAAGAAGGACACGGTCAACGCTGCCCTCCGCGAGGTCACCGCGCTGGCAGCCAGGCGGCGTGATCTGCAAAGACTCACCTCCGGTGGCCTGCCCGACCTTGAAGACGAGGACGTGATGCGGGCCGCATGGCATCGGTAGCACGCTACCTGGCGGACACCAGCGCCCTTGCCCGCCTGCGCTACCCGGAAGTGGCAGCAGTCCTGGCGCCGCTGATCGAGTCGGGAGTAGTCGCTACCTGCGGTGTCATCGAGTTCGAACTCGGCTGGGCAACCCGGAGCGGCGCGGAGTTCGATCAGGTACGAGCCGACCGCGATGCCGGCTATGAGTGGCTGGCGACCCATGATGAAGACTGGCGGCGCGTGCTTGACGTCCAGGGCGCCCTGTGGCGGGGCGGTCGCATCAGGGCGGTCGGCCTACCTGACCTGCTGATCGCGGCGGTTGCCGAACGAGAACGTGTCACCGTTCTGCACTACGACGGTGATTACGAGCTGATCGCGCAGATCACCGGTCAGCCGGTGCAATGGGTCGTACCCCGCGGAACGGTGTCCTGACCTCCGCAGATGGCAAGCTCAGGCCCCGGGTTAACGAACTACACGCGGCAGTAGCGGGCGTTCGCGCCAAGCGTCGTATTGCATAGAGATGCGGCCTGGCCGCATGCCCGCGCGGCACCCATAAGGCCCTCGGTGTCAACAAAAACGCAGGCGGCTGATCAGCGCCGCGACGAGGGCTGCCTGCCTGCGCCCGAGCCCTGGTCCAGTGGTGTGTCAGGGTAGCTCTCGACTGCCAGGGCTAAGCTTGCATCGCCGCTTCGTCTTGCCCAGTTATAACGGCCTTCCCTCACGTCAGATCAACGATTTCGCCCAGGGGATGATGGCGGCGTGCCGTGGCGTACGGCTCCTGCCGCTCCGACGCTGGCGAGACTCGTGCAGGGTATGCGTCGGCGCATTATGCTGACGATTCATGAAGGTCTTCCTGAGTTGGTCTGGCGAGAAAAGCCTCGCCGTTGCGCAGGCGCTGAGGGAATGGCTGCCCTATGTCAACGCGGAGATCCAGCCGTGGGTATCCGGTACGGATATTGCTCCTGGGGAACGGTGGTCAAGGGAAGTCGTCCAGCAACTCGAGATGGCGGATGTCGGTATAGTCTGTGTCACTCGGGAGAACCAGTCGGCTCCATGGCTCAACTTCGAGGCTGGGGCGCTTGCGAAGAACCTAGAGTCCAGCCGCGTCGTACCTCTGGTGATCAATCTCAAGCCGTCTGAGGTGCAACAACCGCTTGCTCAGTTTCAGGCGAAGGAGGCGACGAAGGCCGGGATTCTTGATGTGCTGCGCTTGCTCAATGGACTTTCCACGAACCAGGTGCCAGACATTGCGGTGGCGTGCGATATTTGGTGGCCCCAGTTTGAGCCTGCCCTCGAACGGGCGGCTGCAGTTGCAGGCGAGGAGTCAGCTTCTGACCAGCACGCGCTAATTGAGGAGATCTATAGGATAGTAAAGGAAAAGCTTGACCGGGCATCTGAGGCAGTGCCTGCTGGGCGGGAGGGCGAACGCACGCAGGTGGCCCGGCGGGCAGAACGCATCGCACCCATTATTCAGGGCGCGCGGATCTTGCTTGTAAATGATGTACCACGTGAGATGAGCGACGTGGTATCTATACTGGAATCACTTAAGCTGAGCGTCGCAATCAAGACGTCGACAGAGCATGCACTTACTGATCTGCACGGCCCGATGTTTGATGTAGTGATCTCGGATATGCGCCGCAACGGAGACGATGGTGCCGGGCTTGCACTACTACATAGCATGCGCGACTCACGGATCACCACTCCAGTCATCTTCACGGTAGGCCGCTACCAGCCGGAGAGGGGCGTCCCTGGTGGTGCGTTTGGGATCACCAACAGGGTCGATGAACTCCTGAATCTCGTATTTGACGTGCTCGAACGGACTCGCGGCTGAATGGGAGTCGCTGCCGCTGGTGGGAGCCATCCTGGCCAGTGCATTAACATGCAAGGACGCGACGTCCTCTATTCGGCTAGAAGAGGAAGTCGCGGCTCCTTCACCTGGAAGACGGCAGCGCTGACCTGCCCGTTCTGTATGACTGGGTTCGTGGTGGCGACGGCTTCCGCGGCCGCGCCGATCGGCGGATCTTTGCGCGGGAAAGCCCCAGGGCTGGGGTCCGGGGCCGGGGTTATCAGGGTTCATGGCCGTCGTGGGCGAGCGCTTCGTAAAGGAGGAGGGCTCCTGCGACCGCTGCATTGAGGGAGTCGCTGATGCCTAGCATCGGGATGGCGGCGACGCTGTCGGCGGCGGCCAGCCACTCCCGGGCAAGGCCGCGCCGTTCGCTTCCGACGACGATGGCCAGCGGGCCGCGGTAGTCAGCGTCCCGGTAGGAACGACCGCCGGCGGGATCGGCGGCGACGATGCGAAAGCCGCGCTCGCGTAGCCACTGTCTTGCTGCCGGGCGGCCGACGGCGACCACGGGCATGGCCAGCGCGGCACCCATGCTTGCCTTCAGGACCAGCGGGTGGCTCAGGCCGAATCCCTGCTCGACAACGAGCACCCCCGAAGCCCCGGCCGCATCGGCGCATCGGATCAGCGTTCCGAGGTTGCCCGGGAGATCCCAGCCGTCGGCGATCATCACCCGGGTGCGGCGGCCGACGCGGATGTCGCCGAGCGTCCGCTCGCGGGCCCGGCCGAGGGCGGCGATGCCATCCGGGCCATCCCGGTCGACCAGGCGGGAGAGAACCCTCTCGCTCACCTCGTACCCCTCGGCGCCCAGGCCCACGGCCTTCCCTGCCAGGGCCAGCCCCGCAGCCCCCTGGAGCAGCGCCGGGCAGGCAAAGACGGCTTCGAGCCGAACCCCGGCAGCCATGGCCCGCCGGATCAGCCACGTGCCCTCGAGGGCCACCGCGCCCTGCAGACCGCGGCTGGCCGGGTGGTGCTTAACGGCCAGGAACTCCCGGACCCTCGGATGCTTGAGACCTGCTGGTATCAGAACTGGACGATGCGACTTGGGCATCGCGTGCCTCCTGGCCTGTCAAGGCAGG
>Ga0335073_10016803_pt1 | contig 10228 bp, 11 predicted proteins | sample Lox_Sample_22_FD_207093 | JGI IMG/M metagenome (GOLD analysis project Ga0335073, IMG submission 207093) | Soil microbial communities from Loxahatchee National Wildlife Refuge, Florida, United States - Lox_Sample_2.2 | ecosystem: Environmental > Terrestrial > Soil > Wetlands | place: USA... | reverse complement strand
AGGCGGCGCAGGCCCGGGCCCAGCTCCCCGGGAGCGGCGCCATCCTGTTCGACAGCTACGGCGGCGCAATCAACCAGGTGGCGCCGGACGCCACCGCGTTCGTCCACCGTCGCGTGCTGTTCTGCGTCCAGTACCTGAGCTACGGCGGCGGGGCGGCGTGGCTCGGCTCGACCGCCGCCCGGATGCGGCCCTACGTGACCGGCGGGGCGTATTTCAACTACACCGATCCCAACCTCAAGGGCTGGCAGACCGCCTACTGGGGCTCCAACTACCCGCGCCTGGTCAAGATCCAGCGCGAGGTGGATCCGCACCACTACTTCAACTTCCCGCAGGCGATCGGGCGCTAGCTAGCTAGCTAGAAACCCGGTTCCATTCGACGCGGAACGCGGTGCATCGGGGATCCACACGGATAACCCGCGCGATCCACACGGATAACCCGCCACTCGCCGTCCGCCACCGCGCGAGTGTCGCGTTGACCGTGTGATAGCCGGGTGGACCGCCGTTCACCGCGGCGGGCGGGCCGAGTGACGGGTTGACCGCCTGGAAGCGTGTCAAACGAGCTGCTTCTCGAACCAGTGGTCGGCGAACGGCTCGTCGTTGAAGGGCGCCACCTCGACGTAGCCCACCGAGCGATACAGCGCGATCGCCTCGACCAGCGTCGCGCTCGTCTCGATGCTCGCCAGCGACGCGCCGCTGCGCATCGCGTCCGTCTCGAGCTCGGCCAGGAGGCGCCGCGCGATCCCGAGGCCGCGCGCGTTCTCCGCCACCCACATGCGCTTGATCTCCGACGGCGCGCCGGGGTGGTGCTTGACCCCGCCGCAGCCGACCGCGTCGCCGTGACGGTACGCGACCAGGAAGAGCCCGGCCGGCGGGATCATCTCCCGCGGCTCGGCCGACACGCCCTTGGCCGGGTCGTAACGGCGGTCCGATCGCCGGTTGAGCTCCGCGACGTAGGCGGCGATGCAGCGCTGGGCGTCGGCGCCGGCGGGATCGACCGGGCGGAGCTCGAGCTCGCCGGCGGTCAGCAGGCGCTTGACGGTCCGCATCGCGGCGATCAGCTCCCCGCGCTGGCCGTCGTCGAGCGGCTCGAGCATGGAGGCGGCGAGCTCGTCGCTGCGCCGGCCGAGGACGGCGAGTTCGGACCGTCCGCGGCGGGTGAGCCGCGCGACCCGCACCCGGCCGTCGATCGGACTCGGCTTCACCGTGATCAGCCCGTCCGCCTCGAGCGCCCGCAACAGCCGGCTCAGGTGGCCGGCGTCGAGGCCGAGGCGAGCCCGCAGAGAGCGCACCTCGCATCCCGTGACTCCGATCTCCCACAGGAGGCGGTTCTGGCCCAACGGTCGACCGCGTCCCAGGTAGTGATCGTCGAGCGCCCCGATGCGCTGGGTCACCACGCGGTTGAAGCTCCGCACGTGCGCGACGAGGGCGTCGGTCGCCATTGTCTGACTCTAGTCAGAGAATCCTCATGCAGTCAAGCGAGCGGCTGCCGTAGCCTGGGGTGGGTGCGCGATGACGAGGCTGCCATCACCGTCCGGGGTGTCGAAAAATCGTTCGGCGATGTCAGGGCGCTCGCCGGCGTCGATCTCGACGTCGCCCCCGGGATCGTGCTCGGGCTGCTCGGACCCAACGGTGCCGGCAAGACCACCTTCGTCCGCATCCTGGCCACGCTGCTCCGTGCCGACGCGGGAAGCGCGCGCGTGCTGGGTTTCGACGTCGTCCACGAAGCCGGCGAGGTGCGCAAGCGGATCGGGCTGGCGGGCCAGTACGCCGCCGTCGACGAGAACCTGACGGGCCTCGAGAACCTGGTGATGGTCGGGCGGCTGTATGGCTCGAGCCGGCGCGCCGCAACCGCCCGCGGCCGCCAACTGCTCGCGCACTTCGCGCTCGAGGACGCCGCCAAGCGCGTGGTCAAGACGTACTCGGGCGGGATGCGCCGCCGCCTCGACCTGGCCGCGGCACTGGTGGCCGAGCCGCCGGTGCTGTTCCTCGACGAGCCCACCACCGGACTCGACCCGCGCAGCCGGATCGGCATGTGGAGAGTGATCGAGCAGTTGGTCGCGGGCGGCACCACGGTGCTGCTCACGACCCAGTATTTGGAGGAGGCCGACCGCCTGGCCGACACGATCGCGGTGATCGACCACGGGCAGCTGATCGCCCAGGGCACATCCGATGAGCTCAAGGACCAGATCGGCGGTGAGCGGCTCGAGGTCCGCCTCGAGGACCGCGCGCAGTGCCAGACGGCCATGCGGGCGCTCACGCCGATGAGCGACGAGGCGCCGGCGATCGAGGGCCACGTGGTCACGATCAACGTGCGCCAGCGCGGCGGCACCATCGTCGAGGCCGTTCGCAGGTTGAGCGATGCCGGCGTGGACGTGGAGGACCTGGCCCTGCGCAGGCCGACGCTCGACGATGTGTTCCTGACGCTGACCGGTCACGCCGCCGAGGAATCGGAATCGGCGGCCGAGGAGGAGGAGGCGTTCGCGTGAGGCGGCTGGTCACGGACACGCTCGTGATCGCCGAGCGCAACCTGATCCGCCTGCCGCGCGCCCCCGAGCTGCTGCTCGCGTTCACCGTCCAGCCGATCATGTTCGTGCTGCTGTTCCGCTACGTCTTCGGCGGCGCGATCCGCACGCCCGGCATTCCCTACGTCGAGTTCCTGATCCCGGGCATCATCGTCCAGACGATCGCCTTCGGCGGGTTCGTCACCGCGATCGGGCTCAACGACGACGTTCACAAGGGCCTGATCGACCGCTTCCGCTCGCTGCCGATGGCACGTCCGGCGGTGCTGGCCGGCCGCACGTCGGCGGACATCATCACCAACGCCCTGGCGATGGCCATCCTGATCGTCACCGGCGTGATCATCGGCTTCTCGTTCCGCGCGCCGTTCCTGCACGTGATCGCCGGCATCTTGCTGCTGCTCCTGTTCGGCTACGCGTTCTCATGGGTGTTCGCGTTCGTCGGGCTCGTCGCCTCGACGCCCGAGTCCGCCAACTCGATCGGGTTCATCGCGATCTTCCCGCTCACGTTCATCTCCTCCGCGTTCGTCCTGCCGGCGACGATGCCGGCTCCCCTGCACTGGTTCGCCGATGTCAACCCGTTCTCGAAGGTCATCAACGCGACGCGGGCCCTGTGGCTCGGACTCCCGGCGGGGAACAACATCTGGTTGGCCGTGGCGTGGTCGCTGGCGATCATCGCGGCGTTCGCGCCGCTCGCCGTCGCCCGCTACCGACGCCAGGCCGGCACCTGATCTGGGCACCAGATCTGGGCCCCCGATCTGGGCGCTTGAGCGGCTAGCGCAGCCGCTTCTCGAACCAGTACGCCGCCACCGGGTTGCCGTTGTAGTCGGCGATCGGCGCGTAGCCGCTCGAGCGAAACAGCGCCACCGAGGCGGGCTGCTTGGCGCCGGTGTCGAGGCGGATCGTGTCGTAGCCGGCGTCGCGGGCTACCGTCTCCAGCCGGCCGAGCAGCGCGCGGGCGACGCCGGCGCCCCGGGCCTGGGGCGCCACGTAAATCCGCTTGACCTCGCCCGTCCGCTCGTCGAGCCGCTTCAGTCCCGCGCACCCGACGCCCTGCCCGTCGCGGTAGGCCACCAGCCAGCGGCCGTCGGGCGGCTCGACGTCGCGCGCGCTCATCCGCGGGGGGACGTCGGGCGTCCACTCGGGATACATCGCCTCGATCTCGGCGACGTAGTCGGACACGAGCGCGGCCGATGCCGGGTCCTCGAAAGGCGCCTCGACGATCTTGACGAGCTCGGGGAGCTCCGCCAGGAAGCCGGCAATCGCGTCGATCGTCTCCTGCGGTCGTTCGGTCGGCGGCGAGTGCTGGCAGTCGAGGTGGACTCGGCGCACCGGGCCGCGGGCACGCTCCTCGATCGCGTCGAGCTGAGCCATCGTGCCGTACTGGTCGCGCTCCCCCTGGATCAGGAGCAACGGGCAGGTGATGTGCTCGAGCTCGCCGGTGATGTCCCACTCGGGGAAGGCCGGATCGAGCCACACGTCGTTCCAGCCGAAGAACGCGGCGTCGGGGTCGCGGTGGTGGCGAGCCAGCCGCTCGCGCAGGTCGCCGTCCGTGTAGGCGCCGCGGGCCTTACGGATCTCGGTCAGGCATATGTCCTCGACGAACACGTGGGGCGCGATCGCGACGACGCCCTGCACCGGATGATGCGCGGCGTAGATCAACGCGATCGAGGCGCCGTCGCTGTGGCCGACCAGGACCGGTCTCTCGATCGCGAGCATGGGCAGGAGCGCGGGCAACAGCTCGAGCGCCTCCTCGTGCATGAAGGCCGGGGTGCGGGACTTGGGCGGCCGGTCGGACTGCCCGTGTCCGTGGCGCGAGAAGGCCACCGTCCGCCGGCCGGTCGCGCGCGCGAGCGCCCCCGGGAACCCCCGCCACAGGCCGACCGAACCGAGGCCCTCGTGCATGAGCACGAGCGGAGCCTGGTCGGTGGCGCCGGCGATGTCGACGAGCTCGAGCCGGCCGCCGCCAACGGTCAGCGTGGTGGATGTCGGCTGGGGGGTCGTGGCCGGCGCCAGGTTAGTGAACGGGCACTGTGACGCTCGTGTGACGGGGCCGGCGGACGATGCCCTCCGACAACGACTCGCCGTTTCGAGGAGGAGTAGAGATGAGATTGCGACCCGCGACCGGCCTTGCGTTCGCGTGCACCCTGGCCGTCGTCGTCGCCTCGGGTGCGTTGGGCGCTTCGGCGGCCCGCGCCGCCGCTGGCCCGGTGACGTTCGGTCCCGATCTGTCCACGCTTGCCGTGAACAACACGAACGACTGCACCGTGGATCCGCTCATCCTGTGGCCGGGAAACCCGAACACGGGCGCGCCGTCGTGCACCTGGAGCTCGAGCAACCCGACGAATCCGAACGGCGGTCAGATCCCGCCCACGGGCGACGGCACGATCAGCCAGGTGATGGTCAAGGTGGGCGCGGTCACCGGGCCGATGCAGGTGGTGGTTATGCAGGCCGAGTTCCAGCAGGTCGACCTCCCTTACATTCACTACAACATCAGCTGCTGCACGGACGTCGGCGAGTCGGCGCCGTTCACGCCGGTCGCCAACGCGATCACCACCGAGCCCGTCAGCCTCCCGGTCCAGGTCGGGAATTCCGACGGCAGCCCGGGCGAGTACGAGGCCGACCTCTTGGGCCTGTCGGTGCTCGAGGACGGGGTGCCGGTGCCGGCGGCCGACGAGACCACCGTTTCCCCTGAGAACGACCAGCCAGGGCTCGATCTCGAGGAGCCGGCGCTGCAGCAGAACGGCCAGACCCAGCTGGCGGACGACGGCCTGGGCTATCTAGTGGCAATGGACGCCGTGTGGCAACCCGCAGCGACCTCGGGGTCGAACCCGAGTCCCAACCCGCTTCCAATCCTCACTCCGTCCGCGACACCACTCTTCCGCTTCCCCACCACCGGGACCCTCGCCCGCGTCACCGGCAACCACGCGCTGATCCAGGCGGCCTGTGGCGCGGGTGGGGCGGCGTGCGACGGCAAGGTCAGCCTCCAGAGCGCGAGGACGGCGTCCAGAAGCGCCCACATCGCCCGCGAGGCCAAGGCCAAGGTCGTGACCTACGCGACGGGCAGCTTCGCGCTCAGCGCCGGCAAGCAACAGGCGGTCAAGGCGAAGCTGTCGGGAGCGGGGCGCACGCTCGCGTCAAAGCACAAGTCGATGAAGGTGTGGATCAACGTGACGCTGACCGGCGGATCCTCGCCAACCGTCATGAGCAAGCAGGTGACGCTGCGCTTCTGACCGGCTAGGCCGCCGCCGCGGCGCGCGGCGGACGGGCCGATTCCAGCTGCTCGAAGTATCCCTGGGCGGGCTGGCTCCAGCGGGCGTGCCGACCGGCGAACAAGTCGTAGGCACGCCCGCGAGGCCAGCCGTCGGGCAGGAGCTCGGCGGGCAGGTCGGGGTCGAGAAACGGGAACTTGCGCCAGGCGTGCACGAGCAGCGTCTGCATCCGGAAGAAGGCCTCCGCCGACGCCGGCCTGATCCCGGAGAAGTCCTCGGTGAACGCCTCGTAGTGCTCGCGGACCCCATCGAGGTCCCACGCCGCGGCTGCCACCGCCTGGGGCGATCCGAACAGACCCACCGAGGCGACGAACGAGGTCGCGTCGGCCGCCGGCGCCTCCCGGACGGCAGCGCTGAGCTCGGCCTCACGCTCTACGTGCGGCGTCAGCCACACGCCGCCGCCCATCGACCCGAGCCCCGCCCAGGCCAGGCGGGTGCGCAGCTGGTGGCGCACCTCGCGCCGCTCTTCCGGGACCCGCAGGATCAGCACGAGCCAGCGCCCGTCCCAGTTCCACGGCTCGCCGAACGAGTAGATCCGCGACGCGCCGGTCGCCAGCAGTTCGGCCGTCCGAGAGCTCAGGGACACGCGAGAACGCCGGCCGAAGCGCTCGGTCGAGAGCCACCCGTCGCGCACGCTGCGCGCGAGCGCCTGACGCGCTGCCTGCTGCGTGTAGCCCACTGACACGAGCGCGTCGACGAGCGTCTCCTGCCACACCGCCTCGCCTCGGGGGAGGACGAACTCGCCCAGGATCGTCAGCAGCAGCGATCGCGCCGCCGGCGCGCCTACCGATCGTCGACGGAGCTGGTCATCGGGGAATTCGGCTGATGCGGTCACCGGGGATCGGCGGTGTCGAGCCGAACTCCCTTAAGGGAATTCGGCTCCGGTTCGTCTGCGGCAGGCGGCGGTATGGAGCCGAATTCCCCAAACTCGTCCCGGATCGCCTCGAAGTACGTGTTGCACGTCCGGCAGTGCATCTGGCACGTGATGATCTGGCCGCCCCAGGGCGCGACCATCTCGACGTCTTCAGACGAGCAGAAGGGGCAGGTCACCGGCGCCGCTGCTCGTCCCAATCGGACCAGTCCGTCGGTTCGTCGAGCGATATGCCGGCCACGAGCGGCGTGAGCCAGTCGCGCACCCGGTCGCGGATCGACAGCGGGCTGAACGCGACCATCCCGGAGGACATCGCCGCCCGATAGCCCGGGTCATCGTCCGGCCCCGGCCACCGCGCCGCCGACGCCCACATCTCATCGATCCGCTGCACCAGCAACTCCAAATCGGCACCCCCGGCGCGGACGATCCGACGCGACCACGCCTCGGCATGAACCTTGTGCGCGCCCTCCTCCTGGAGGATCTTGCGCGCCCGCTGCGCGAGCGGCTCGATCGAACTGTCGCGCGCGCCCGCGACGAACGTCGTCAACACACCGTCGACGACCAGGTTGGCGGCGATGACCGACGCCCAGTCGGGGAGCTCGGAGGCGATCACGAACATCGGATGGCCGGTATCGAGGCTGGAGTCCTCGCGCGAGACGCCGAGCTTGTCCAGCACCGGATAGGTTGAGCGCGCGTGGCCGAGCTCGTCCTGGGCCATCGCCGCCGCCGCCACCGCGGACTCAATCGTCGGCGCGCTCACCGCCCACTCCCCGTAGCGACGCCCGAGTGCGCTCTTGTTGTCGGCGAGCGAACCGATCAGGGAGATCATGGTGGCGGTGGCAGCGTCGACGCCAACTGACCCAGCGCTCATGACCTGATCGCCTCCCGGATCGAAACGCGCGGCACAATGATCATCTCGATCCACGGTTGCTCGTCGTAGATCGCCCGCGCCGAGACCACGGCGAGCTCCTCGTCGTCCTCGGTCACGGTCCCGACGTGGTGCAGGGGCTCGGCGTACTCCTTGCGCGCGAACACCTCCCAGACCGTTTCCCCCGCGCGGCTCATACGGCGATCCCCAGCTCGCGCATCCTCGAGCGCGCGTCGGCGCGCAGGCGGTCCTTGGTCCACACCGGATCCCACACGACCTCGATATCGACCGCGTCCACGTCGGGGTCAGCCAGGAGCGCGTCCCGGATGTCGTCCTCGATGAACTCCATCGCCGGGCAGCCCATCGCGGTGAACGTGATCTGCAGGTCCGCGCGCCGCTCGGCGGCCACGTATTCCAGCGACACGATCAGCCCCATGCCGACGACCGACACCGGGATCTCGGGATCGTCGACGCGCCGCAACGCGTCCCACAGCCGCGCTTCGACCGAAGCCGAATCCGTCATGCCGCCCTCCGCAGCGACGTCGTCCTATACCCGCGCTGCAGCGTCCGCACGTATTCAACGTTCATCGGCCCCCGCGCCCGCCACCTCGCGATCACCTCATCCCACGAGATCGCGCCGTCCCCGAGTAGCCACTCCCGCTTCTCTTCGTCGAAGCGCGCGGGGAACGGACAGTCGATCACGTAAACATCCCGCTCGATGGGCTGATTTGGTTGGTCGGCGGCGCCTGACGGCGGCGCCTTATGGGCGGGCACACGGATACCTATCTCATCCATAAAGGGAACAACCTCCGACATCCACCACTGCCGCAGCTGATCGTTCGACTTGCCCTTGAAGCCGTAGTCGAGCTGCTCTGAGTGCTTCTTCATCTCATCCGGAAGCCCGAACCACTCCAAAGTCAGGATGAACATCCAGTCGACGGCCTTCTGCACCTCGGCGCGGCCGGAAGGGTCCTTGCACAGCTTGCGCAGCCAGGTCCGACCGTGGCGGAGGTGGAACGTCTCCTCCTTGTCGACCTTCGCCAGCGCCCGCTTCCACGGCCCGAACGTGCTCGATTGGAAGACGTCGGACAAGAGCACGAACCCAGCCTGGTCATACAAAGCGTTGGCGCACACGAGCTCGACCCACGAGTTGAGCGGCAGGTCGAAGGCGTACGGGTATTTGAAGCTTCCTGCCGGCCGCTCGTACATGAGCTCGTCCATGTCGACGCCGAGGTCGCCCAGCAGCCGGTAGCCGATGTGCGCGTGCGCGAGCTCGTCCTGGATGATCGACATCGCCGACCCGAAGTTGTTCAGGGCAGGCGCATGCTGAGCCGCGCGCAGGTACGACGGCGCGCTCACCAACTCGGTGTCGGCCGACACCGTGAGGATTCGCCGCATACCCTCGAGATACTTCGGCGACATGTGCTGGAGCCCCTCGACCAGCTTGCCGGCGGCCAGGTGCTCTTGGACCTCTTCTTCGGTCCGGGGTGCGAGATCTTCGGGAGCGATGTGTGACACTTGACTAACGCCCGCCATCGTATAGTCTCTCCACGGTGAGGTCAAGTGGCCACGATCGTTGAGCTCGACGGCGTCGCTCCGACCATCGGCGAGGACGTGTTCCTGGCCCCAACCGCCGTCCTGGTCGGCGACGTGCGCGTCGGCGACCGGGCCAACATCTGGTTCGGGACGGTGCTGCGCGGCGACGTCTCGCACATCGAGATCGGTCCCGGCTGCTCGATCCAGGACACTGCGGTGATCCACTGCGCTACCGATCTCCCGACCGTCATCGGGGCCGACGTCGTCGTCGGCCACGGCGCGCTGCTCGAGGGCTGCACGATCGACGAGGGCGCGCTGATCGGGATGGGCGCGATCATCCTCCAGCACGCCAGCGTCGGCGCGGGCGCGATGATCGCCGCCGGCGCTGTGGTGCCCGAGCGCCAACAGATTCCCCCCGGCGTCCTCGCCGCGGGCGTCCCCGCAAACGTAAAGAAGGAGCTCTCGGGCTCGGCGCTCGCCTGGACGGGTCGCGCCGCCGCCCACTACCAGGAGCTCCGTGAGCAATATCTGAGAACCAGCCGCGTTCGTACCCTCGAGGACGAACGCATTCCTGACTGAGAGGAGCAACAGCGTGCCCGAGATGCTGATCGGAGGTGAGTGGCGCGAGGCCACCGCTCACGAGGAGCGCATCGACGTGCTCAACCCCGCCACCGAGGAGATCGTCGACAGCGTTCCTGCCGGCTCGTCGGAGGACGTCGAGCTGGCGGTGGCCACCGCCAAGCGCGCGTTCGGCGAGTGGTCGCGGACCGACGTCGAGAAGCGCGCCGGGATTCTGGCCAAGGCCGCGGCGCTGATCGAGGAGCACGCCAAGGAGCTCGCGGCGACGCTCACCTCAGAGCAAGGCAAGCCGATCGCGGAGGCCATGGGCGAGGTCAGCCACCTCGCGCACGGCGTGCACTTCTACGCCGAGGCCGCGACCAAGGTCCGCGGGGCCTATCAGGACCTCCCGAGCACACTCGGCCCCGCCTACGGGATGGTGATCCGCCGGCCGATGGGCGTGTGCGCGGCGATCACCCCGTACAACTTCCCGCTCACGCTGCTCGGTACCAAGGCCGCGCCGGCGCTGGCGAGTGGCAACACCGTGGTCGCCAAGCCGGCCGCGACGACGCCGCTGGCGACGCTCGCGGTGGCAAAGCTGTTCTCC
>Ga0335073_10016802_pt1 | contig 10228 bp, 10 predicted proteins | sample Lox_Sample_22_FD_207093 | JGI IMG/M metagenome (GOLD analysis project Ga0335073, IMG submission 207093) | Soil microbial communities from Loxahatchee National Wildlife Refuge, Florida, United States - Lox_Sample_2.2 | ecosystem: Environmental > Terrestrial > Soil > Wetlands | place: USA... | reverse complement strand
GCTCGAGCGGGGTGACCGCGCCCGCGATTTCCACCTCCCCCACGCCATCAAGCAGCGTCACATGCTCGTCGCAATTGTGCAGGTGCAGCGGGGCCCCGGTGCCGACCGGATAGATGCTGATCCCGGTAGTGATCCGGTTCTCCTCCTCCGCGCTATGCCGGGTGATCAGGGGGATCGTCTCAACGCCGCCGCCACGGGACAGGCGCGGGACGGCAGCAGCCTTGATGATGGTCACTGGCATTCTCCAAGCGCTCGCCGGATTCGTTTCGAGAGACTACTGCGCTATCTGGCCCGATCCGCGAACCCTAAGCATTCGCGCCTGTTGCGATTGTTCGCCGCGAGCACGTAGACAATTCAGGCCCGCTCCGGCCACGGTGAAGTCACTGAGATGTTTCGCACAGACGGAGGATGAGGGTCCCGATGAGGCTGCCAAAACTGACTGACCTGTCGCCCCGCCAGCAGGAGATCAGTGACCGGATAACGAGCCGGCGGGGCGGCACGCGGGGCCCGTTCCTCGTCTGGCTCCGCAGCCCCGAACTGTGCGAGAAGGTCGAGGCCCTCGGCGCCTACTGCCGTTTCGAGTCCTCCCTCGACCCGCGGCTGCGGGAGCTGAGCCTGCTCATCGCCGCGCGTCACTGGGATGCGCAGTACTCGTGGAACGCGCACGTCGGCAAGGCCGCCGATCTCGGTGTGCCACGGGGCAGCCTGGCCGCGCTCGCGGAGCACCGGGAGCCGCACTTCACCAGCAAGGACGAGGACATCGTCTACCGGTTCAGCTCCGAGATCCTGCGTGATCACTTCGTCTCGGACGCCACCTTCGCCGAGGCGCTCGCCGAACTCGGTGAGCAGGGCATCGTCGACCTGATCGGCAGCCTGGGGAACTTCTCCATGCTCGCGATGCTGCTCAACGCCTGCCAGGTCGACCTGCAGGACGTCGAGCCGCCGTTCCCCGACGTGCGCGGCTACGCGAAGGTCACCGAAAATGGCTGACGCACACCTGAACGGCTCGCTGAACCTGCCCAGCGCCGAGGAGGTGTTCCGCACGGTCGCCGCGATCGCCGGCGACTCGGTCACCAAAATCCCGGACGGCGAGACCGACGAGCGCCGGGGCTGGATCGCGGCGCTGGTGCCGAGACTGCAGCAGGTGCCGCAGCTGGAGACCCACGAGCGCGAGGCCGGATACAGCGCGGCGCCGAGGTTCACGATCGTGCCCGGCGTCACGAGCGACCAGATCGACGTCCCCGAACTGGGCTACGCCGCGGCGGCCCGTTATGCCTATCCGCTCTTCCGGAAGCTCCGCGATCAGGGAGTGATACCGCCCGGCACCCGCTTTCAGGTGTCCCTGCCGACGGTGACCGCGGGCTGCGAGCCGTTCGTCGCCCCGGACGATCAGGAGGCGTTCGAGCCGGCGTACGCACGCCGGCTGCGGGCCGAGGTGGACGAGATCCTGGCCGCGGTGCCGCACGGGGACCTCGCGATGCAGTGGGACGTGGCGGTCGAGATGGGCATCGTCGAGGGCGTGTTCCCCGCGCACTTCGACGACCGGTTCGGCGGCGTCGTGTCCCGCCTCGCCGGGCTCTCCGGGTGGATCCCGGCGGAGGTGCCGCTCGGCTACCACCTCTGCTACGGCGACGCGCCCTCCGACGAGGGCGAGGGGCGTCACTGGAAAGAGCCCGAGGACACCTCGAAGCTGGTGGCCGTCGCCAGTGCGGTGACGGAACGCGCCGCACGCCCGCTGGACTGGTTCTCGATGCCGGTTCCGCTCTCGCGCGACGATGACGCGTACTTCGAGCCGCTGACCGACCTTCGCCTGGATGGCCGCACCCGGCTCTACCTCGGCCTCGTACACCACTCCGGCGGTGTGGAGGGCGCGCAGCGGCGCATCGAAACCGCCCGGCGGCACTACGACGGGGGCTTCGGCGTCGCGACCGAGTGCGGCATGGGCCGCAAGGCGCGTGAGCGCATCCCGGAGCTGCTCGAGATCCAGGCCCGCGTCCGCGTGTGACGACGCGACGGCATGCCTCACCGCTCCGGCGGGAAGGCTTCCGTCGTGCCCGAACTGCCGGACGTGGAGGGATTCCGTGGCGTCCTCGCCGAGCACGCCACGGGCCAGTGCGTCGAGCGCGTCGACGTCGCCGACGCGGGCGTACTGCGGGGCGTCACGGCCAGGCAGCTCGACGATGCCCTGCGCGGCCGCTGCTTCGAACGGCCGCAGCGGCACGGCAAGTGGCTGATCGCCCCCACCGACGGGCCGGCCGTTCTCTTCCACTTCGGCATGACCGGAAGCCTGCAGTGGCTGGAACGCGGCGCGCCGCTGGACCGGTACGACCGCGTGACGTTCGTCACCGGGACGGGGGAGCTGCGCTACCGCGACATGCGCAAGCTGCAGGGCATCACGCTGGCCCACGGCCGCGGCGAGGAAGACCGGGTGCTCGCCGGGCTGGGGCCGGATGCCCTCGACGTGACGCCGGCGGAACTTGACCGCATACTCGACGGGCGCCGGGGGGCGATCAAAGCCGTCCTGATCGATCAGAAGGTCATCGCCGGGCTGGGGAACCTGCTCGCCGACGAGATCCTGTGGCGGGCGGGCATCCATCCGCGCCGGCCAGCCGGGAGTCTGAACGCCGAGGAACGGCGCACGCTGCACCGCCAGATGCGCAGCTGCTCCGCGCGGCCATCCGGGCAGGCCGCGTGCCGCCGCGGCCGTCGTGGCTTACCGGCGCGCGCGACCGGAAAGACGCGCGGTGCCCTCGGTGCGGCGCCCCGCTGTGCCGCGCCCAGATCGGCGGCCGCACGACCGTGTGGTGCCCCAACCACCAGGCCGGCTAAGCCGCGGCGCGCCACGCGGTCGACCACACGAGGGCGGTGACGGTCGCGGACGCGTAGACGTACAGCCACCCAGCGAGGGCCGCCAGGCTCGGCACCGGGTACAGCCACTGCTTGTATAGGCGGCGCAAGCCTGGCTGGCGTCGCCGTCACCAGCATTGATCGCTACCCGGTCAGGCATGAGCAAACATATGACCGGTGGACCCGTGCTCGCCCTGAGCACCATGCGTTTATCCCGGTGGCCAGGGGAAGAACACGGGGAAGACAGAGAGGTCAAGGATTGTGGCAGTTCAGCAAGTGACGTCAGGGATTCAAGATCGCAGGCAGCGCGAGGAGCCGGCGGCCACGCAGCCGGCCCACGATGAGACCGGCGAACGCAGCAGTCTGAGCGACAGCATGGTCGGCCTGTTCGACCGGCTTCGTGCCGCAGCCGAAACGCACGACGGCGAATAAGCACGGCGCGGCTGGCCCGGCCTGATCAGGGCGTAGCTGGCCAGGCCCCAATGAGCTGGGCCGCTGCCTGAACCCGGAGTTCTTCGAGCAGGCTGGCCTGCTCGCTGGCCCGGGCCATGAGCTCATCGAGTGTGCCGGGCTCCAGTCGGTCATCGACCTTGGCCAGTTCGCGCAGCGTGCGCCAGCCGGCTGCCTTGCCCTCGACGCCCAGCCGCAGGATCTCCAGCTCCTCAAGGTTGCTCAGCAGCGACCGGCTGATCAGGCTGCCGTTCAGCTTCAGCCGGCCCGCCTTCTCGGCAACCCAGGCAACACCGATCTTGTAGCGGCGGACCGGCATCCCGAGCACGGCCATCAGGCCGAGCAGCGTCTTCCGGTCTTGGTCGATGTCTGCCGCCAGGCGCTCGAGCGTGGCCTGCTGACCGGGAACGGGGTACCAGACGGTCATCCGGCGCGCCAGCTCGACCCCTCCCGTCGCGCCCGCCAGGTGATCGTTGAGGTAGATGGCGAGCAGGTCCTGACGTGATCGCGGGGTGCGCGCTCTCGCCAGTGCGCCCTCGGCCCGGTTTCTGGCCTCCTGCTGACCGTTAACGATCTTTGCCACGTTGCTCTCCCTGGGATTTGGCGGAGGTGCCGCACTACCCAGGCCGGCCAGGCCTAACACAGCCCTTCGGCGGCCGCGACCGACACGGGCTGCCCGCGGCCGGCCAGGTAGACCTCGGCGAGGAAATCTGGTTCGGAGTGCCGGGCCAGCCGGGCCAGCTCCGGTCGTCCCGCCAGCACCGCGTGCACGTCGTCGCCGCTGCGCGGGTGCTCGGCAACCGGGTGGCGCCAGTGCACGGCGAGCAACGTGCCACCGGGACGCAACGCCGCGGCGGCGAGGTCGAGCACCCGGTCCAGGTCGGATCCGGCGAAGTAGTAGAGCATCTCCGACAGGACGATGAGGTCAAACCGGCCCTCTGGCCACTCCCCGGGGACGGCACGCTGCCGGACCTCGACGTTGCCATGGCCTGCGGTACGTTCCGCGGCCGCCGTCACCGCGGTCGCGGCGATATCGCAGCACAGCAGGCGCCCGCAGCGAGGCGCCAGGAGGTCAGACAGCACGCCGATCGAGCAGCCGGGCTCGAACGCGTCGCGGTAGCGGGCCTCGGGCAGCATGGCCACGGTGATCGCGTGCTTGCGCGCCTCGTACCAGCGCGTTGTGAATCCCCAGGGGTCCAGTGAGCTCGCATACATGTCGTCGAAGTAGCTGGCACGGACGGTCATCGGCACTCCATGGCGAACAGCAGCTCGAAGTCGCGGGTGAAATGGGCGACGAAGTCCGGGGCCAGGACCGGGCCCAGCAGGTCTGGCCTGTCCTCCAGCTGGCTGGCGAAACAGCCGATGGCCGACCGCTTGCGGGCGGCGGCCATGGCCGGCAGCGGGACGCGGACCGCCCGTTCCCACGGCACCCGCGGGTCGCCGGGGTGTGCCCAGTGCCACATCCATATCGGATAAAAGAACAAGCGCGGGCACGCCCGCCTGGCCGCGCGGCCGACCGCTTCATGGTCGGCATGCACGTCGTTCTCCCACGGTGCCAGGCAGGCGTCGAAGCCGGCGGTCAGCTGGCTCAGCAGCACGGCGAGCTCCGGTTCAATGCGGTCCAGCCCGGAGTCCGGCAGGCTCATCCGGACCACATCGGCCGCACTCGCGCCAAGCTCCCGCAGTGCGGCGGCGCGTTCGTTACAGCGGCGGGCAACCAGCTCGCCCGGATCGGCCCGGCCGCCGTGCGAAGCCTCGCCATCGGTCACCGCCACCAGCCGGATCCGGATGCCGACCGAGGCCAGCAGGCACAGGATGCCGCCCGCTCCAAGAATCTCGTCGTCGGGGTGCGCCGCCAGCACCGCCACGCTGGCCGGGCTGCCCAGGCGGCCGAGCGGCAGCTGCGCCAGACCCGGCCACGCCCGCCAGGCCTCCTCCCAGGTCCCCGGAGAATCTATCGGGTTCACTGTGCCCCGCTCAGCTGCGCGGCGTCCTGGCGGGGCGCGCCGAGCGCGGTCAGATAGCTGGCGAACCCACCGGGTGCCCGGGCCGCGGTGCGGCTGCTGGTGACCACGGGGATGGAGGCCGTCCTGATGATCCGCAGATGGCCGGCGGCGGCCGCCCGTGCGGCCAGGTCGACGTCCTCACCGAGGGTCAGCGGCTGCCATCCGCCCAGCGTCAGGTAGGAGTCGGCGCGGATTCCGAAGTTGGCACCGTGGATGTGCGGATGGCCCTCCCGCAGGTGATGCCCGCTCAGCCACGCCTTCTTCAGAGTCGCCGGGAGGCCGGGGCCGGGCAGCACCGTCCCCAGTACCACCCGGGTGTCGCGGCGGGATTCGGCGACCATGAAGGAGAGCCAGTCACGCGGCACGGCACAGTCGGCGTCGGTGTTGGCGAGCCATAGTTCGCGGGCGGGCGGGGCGCTGCGGATGGCCGCCAGCGCTCCGGCGTGCCTGGCAGCGCCGACCCGGCCTGCGCGGATCACAACGGGCCGCACCCCGGGAAAGCGCGCGACGATGGCCGCGGTCTGGTCCCGGCAGCCGTCCAGGACCACGAAGACCTGCACCTGCACACCGTCCGCGCGCCGTTGCGAGAGGTGCGCGCGCGCAGCGCCGATGCTGGCCAGGCACGAGGCGATGTGCTGTTCCTCGTCTGCCGCCGGGATGATGACGGCCAGGCGTCGGATCAACGCCCCGGCTCCTGCCGGCAGCGTGCCAGCGTCGCCTCCCCGAGCCTGGCCAGGTCACGTTCGGCGTGATGCTGGCGCAGATACAGCTCAAGGTCGGCCACCCGCCGCGCGTGTTCTTCGTCGAAGGCCAGCGGGGCTGGGCCGAGCGCGTGGCCCACCTGAAGCAAGGTCCGCTCGGCCGCATCGGCTACCACGGCGCGCACGCGCAACCCCAGCTCCGCCCCTGCCGCCCCTCCGGCCTTTCCGTCGTCGATCAGCGCCGCCGCATCGGCCAGCACCGACTCGGACCCGTGCAGCGCGGCGTCGACCAGCCCGACGTGCAGCGCCGACAGCTCGCCGGAACGCCCCGCTGACCTGGCGACCAGCGTGGCCTGCAGGCCAGTGGCGCCGCCATGCCAGCACGCGGCCACGCCCATGCCGCCCCAGGCAAAGCCCGGCCTGACGAGATACCAGCCGGTCGGGCCCACCGGGAGCGCGGGCGTGCCATCCAGGTGGATGGCGACGCTGGTGACGGTCCGCAGGCCGCGGGCAACCCAGCCATCGGCGGGCTCGAAGGTCACCGACGGGTGCTGCAGCGGCACCCGGAAGAGCTGGCGGTCGGAGCCGACGTGGGCGGTGACCAAAGCGGCGTCGAGCTGCTCGGCCAGCGAGCACCACGGCTTGACGCCGTGCAGGGCGATGCCTCCGCAGCACTGACGCGCCTCCAGCCGGTGAGGCGCCGCCTCCGCCGCGAACACGCCCCAGGTCCCGGCGGGCGCCGGTTCGCCGGCCTCGGCCAGGATCGCGAGCGCGTCGCTGTGCGCTTCCAGTACCCGCCCGGCCGTCAGGCTCTCCCGGCTGACGGCGGCCAGCACCGCCCAGCGGGCCGCGGTATCACCGCCGCCCGGCTGGGGCAGCAGAAGGCCGAACTCCTCAGCCAGGCGCAGCGCGGCAGCGGCGTCCTCGCCCACCTTGCGCGAGGCCTCGACCAGCGGCTCAGCCCAGGCCGGCAGCCGGCCTATCAACTCGCTCCCCGGACAGCGGAACTCATCATGCGGGTGCCCCCCGATGTCGTGGACTGGGATGCTGGTCTCTACCTCCGCTGCCGCGGTTTAAGCCGATGGGCTCGCGGTTTATCCCGCCGATGGGCTCGCGGTTCATCCCACGGACAAAGTCGGGGCACTAACCTCCTGGGTCGCGACGATCGCGCCCGGTGTGCCCTGCGGCGATCCGCCGAGGGTCGCGATGCGCTCGGCCGTCTCGTCAACCATCAGGCGGACCGCATCGACCTGGGGGTCGAGCATCGTGTGCACGGCGATGAACTGCGGGCCGACGACGTTCCAGTGGATGTGCTTGAGCGTGAGGGCCAGGTCGTTGAGGGAGTTCAGCCGGTCCCGCAAAAGCTCGATGACCAGCGTGGAGTCCTTCTTGCCCAGGCCGGGGACGCCGTACTCGGGCGAGCTCGAGTTCTTGGCTGCTGCCATGATCGCTGCCTTCCGCGAGATGGCGTGAACGCGGTCGCCTACCCATGCGTCTGCCGTTTACGCGGGCACCAGTGATACCGGCCGCCGCCGCGCCGCGCCGCCGGCCGCTGGCTCTTCGGGAGGCGTGTTAGCCATCTGTCGCACATGTCGCGGCCACCTTTCGACACTTGCCCGTTCTCCTCCAAAGGGGCACGGCAGTAATCTCCGGGCAAACCTCGCAACCGCGATGTTGAGAGGGGAGCACCAAGGTGAAGCCAGGTCACGCGCCGAGCAGGCGGCCGGCATCAGGACGATCGGCAACAGGACACCGGCGCAGGCGCGGCCTGCTTGGGCTCGCGGCAGCGGTCAGCACGGCCGCGCTCGTGCTCGCCGCCTGCTCCTCCTCGAGTTCGCAGGCCCCGTCGCAGGGCACCCCGGTGAAGGGCGGCGTGGCGACGTACGGGTTCGTCAGCGGGCAGAGCCCGACCTATATCTGGCCGTTCATCCCCATCGCCGACGAGAGCGTTCCCAACGGCCAGAACTTCGAGTACATGATGTACCGGCCGCTGTACATGTTCGGCAACAACGGCACGTCGGTGCAGGTCAACTACGCGCTGTCGCCCGCCAGCGCGCCCGTCTACAGCGACGGCGGCAAGACGGTGACGGTCAACCTCAAGGGCTGGAAGTGGTCGGACGGCGAGACCGTCGACGCGCAGGACGTGGCGTTCTGGCTCAACATGATGAAGGCGGAGAAGGCCAACTACGCCGGCTACACGCCGGGGACTCTGCCGGACAACCTGGCGTCCATTTCGGTCACCAGCCCGGACACGATCGTCCTGCACCTGACCAAGACGTACGCGTCGACCTGGTTCACCTACAACCAGCTCGCAGAGATCACGCCGATGCCGCTCGCCTGGGACGTGACCTCGGCAGGCGCCAAGCCGGGCAGCGGCGGGTGCCACACCAGCATCTCCGACTGCGCGAAGGTGTGGAGCTTCCTGAGCGCCCAGGCCAAGGACACCTCCACGTACGGGTCAAGCCCCCTGTGGGGCGTTGTGGACGGCCCATGGAGGCTGACGGCGTTCAACGCCAACGGGCCTGACATCTTCGTCCCGAACAAGGCCTACTCGGGCTCGCCGAAGCCGCAGATCTCCGAGCTCAAGTACGTCGACTACACCAGCGACACCGCCATGTACACGGCGCTGAAGACCGGTGCGCTGGACGTGGGCGAAGTACCGCCGGCGGACCTCCCGGAGAAGCCGCTGAGCCAGGCGCTGCCGTCGTCCAACCCGCTCGGGTCCGGCTACACGCTGCAGCCGTTCTACACGTATGCGATCGCCTACACCCAGATCAACTTCAAGAACCCAACCGCCGGGCCGGTGTTCAAGCAGCTGTACTTCCGCCAGGTGCTGATGTACGTCAACGACCAGGTCGGCATCTCGAAACAGATTTACCGTGGCTACGCGTACCCCACGACCGGGCCGGTTCCTCCCGAGCCCGCCAACGCCTTCGAGCCCGCGGTGGAAAAGGAGAACGGCGGGGCGGGCGCCGACCCGTTCAGCATCGCCAAGGCGAAGAGCGTGATGGAAAGCCACGGCTGGAAGCTCGTGGCCGGCGTCATGACCTGCGAGACTCCCGCAAAGTGCGGCGCCGGGATCAAGGCAGGCACCCAGGCCAAGTTCACGATGGACTACACGTCGGGCTCCACCGCGCTGGCGGGGCAGGTGGACACGTACAAGTCGGACGCCTCGGAGGCAGGGATCTCCATCTCGCTGCAGGCCGAATCGTTCAGCACGCTCCTCGGGGTGGGCGTCTCGACGAACACGACCTGGCAGATGATCGACCTGTCCGGCTGGGCATACGACGGCCCTGGCTACCTGCCGACCGGTGAGCCGCTGTTCCTGACCGGCGCGCCGTCCAACTCGGGCAGCTACTCCGACCCGACGATGGACAGCCTGATCGACAAGATCCAGGACGACAGCAGCATGGCGCTGTTCCACCAGTACGCCACGTTCACCGCGGAGCAGCTGCCGTTCATCTGGGTGCCGCAGATCTACTTCATCCAGGCGGTCAAGAGCAACCTGAAGGGCGTCACCTTCGACCCGCTGTACACGTTCCTGCCGGAGTACTGGTACTTCACGAAGTAGCCTCCGGGCGGCTGGCCCCGGCGGGCGGATAGCTTCCGCTCAGCCGGGCCAGCTTGAAGCCCATGTGCAGGGCCAGGCGGTCGCTGCCGTCGTGCAGGTCCGCACCGGTCACCCGGGCCGCCTTGGCCAGCCGGTAGTACAGCGTGGCCCGGTGCAACCGCAGCTGCTCGGCGGTCCGCTTGGCGTCACACCCGAGATCCAGGTACGTCTCGACGGTCCCGGCCAGGTCGTCGTCGTGACCGATGAGCCGCAGCAGCCGCGGATCCACGCAGGAGGAGCGGGCGTCATCGCACAGCGGAACCTGAACGAGAGCCCGGAACGCGCCGAGATCGCGCCAGTGCGCCACGTCATCCACTGTGGGTACCGTGGCGGCCACCTTCGCGGCCAGTAAGGCCTCGCGGTAGGAGTGGTGAGCGTCGGCAAGCCGCGGCTGCGGGTCACCGATCCCCGTGATCACGCGCACGTCGCCGCCGTGCGGGCCGCCGCGCGCCGCGCGGGCCAGCGCGGCGCTGGCTTCGCGCGCCGCGGCGACCACCTGCCGGTCGTCCTCGGCCGAGGCGAGGGGCACCAGCAGCACCCCGTGATCGGGACGCGCCATCTGCAGCAGGCCTGGCTGGACGCGCCGGCGCAGCAGCTCGAGCATGGCCTCGCCG
>Ga0335073_10016801_pt1 | contig 10229 bp, 3 predicted proteins | sample Lox_Sample_22_FD_207093 | JGI IMG/M metagenome (GOLD analysis project Ga0335073, IMG submission 207093) | Soil microbial communities from Loxahatchee National Wildlife Refuge, Florida, United States - Lox_Sample_2.2 | ecosystem: Environmental > Terrestrial > Soil > Wetlands | place: USA: Florida... | reverse complement strand
GCGAAGTGATGCACTTTGCCCTTCTTATCGGATACGGCGCCAGCGCCATCAATCCGTATCTGGCCATCGAAACCCTCCACGATCTCAAGCGCCGCGGGCTGTTGCCCCACAACGTCACGGCCAATCACGCGGAAAAGAACTTCATCAAGGCGATCAACAAAGGCCTGCTCAAAACATTCTCAAAAATGGGCATCAGCACCCTGCAAAGCTATCGTGGCGCGCAGGTCTTTGAGGCTGTCGGTCTCAACCATTCGCTCGTCGAAAAGTACTTCCCGGGCACCGCGTCGCGCATTGAAGGTGTCGGGCTCGATGTCCTCGCTCGCGAAGCCCAGCTCAAGCATGCCTACGCCTCGCGCCCGCTCACGGAATCGGAAACCGAGCTGGTCGTCGGCGGCCACTATCAATTCCGTGAGGGCGGCGAATACCACCTGCTCAATCCGCTCACCATCAGCAAATTGCAGCACGCGGTCACTCAAAACAACCCCAAGACCTTCCAGGAATATACCGATCTTCTCGACGATCAGAATCGCAATCTCTGCACGCTGCGTGGTCTGTTCAAGCTCAAGTACGCTGATCAGCCGATTTCTCTCGACGAAGTTGAACCGGCCAAAGAGATCGTCAAGCGGTTCACTACCGGCGCTATGAGCTACGGCTCGATCAGTAAGGAAGCCCACGAGACTCTTGCCATCGCCATGAATCGCCTTGGCGGCATGTCGAATACGGGCGAGGGTGGCGAAGATGAAGCCCGTTTCAAGCCCGATGAGAACGGCGATTCGCGCCGGAGCGCTGTGAAGCAAGTGGCCAGCGGCCGCTTCGGGGTGACCACAAACTACCTCGTCAACGCCGACGAGCTACAGATCAAGATGGCACAGGGCGCCAAACCCGGAGAAGGCGGACAACTGCCCGGCCATAAGGTTGACGAAGTCATCGCAAAGACGCGCCACTCGATCCCCGGTGTCGGCCTCATCTCGCCGCCTCCGCATCACGACATCTATTCGATCGAAGATCTGGCGCAGCTCATCTATGACCTCAAGAACGTCAATCCGAAGGCGCGAATCGCCGTCAAGCTGGTCTCCGAAGTTGGAGTTGGAACCGTTGCCGCAGGCGTTTCAAAAGCTCACGCCGACGTCGTTCTCATCTCCGGCGATAGCGGCGGTACAGGCGCTTCTCCTCTCAGCTCCATCAAGCATGCCGGGCTGCCATGGGAACTCGGTCTAGCCGAAACGCAGCAGGTTCTCCTGCTCAACGATCTGCGCAGTCGCATCAAGGTCCAGACCGACGGAAAGCTCCAGACCGGCCGTGACGTTGTCATCGCAGCCCTCCTTGGCGCCGAGGAGTTTGGCTTTGCTACAACTCCTCTGATTGCTATGGGTTGCGTCATGATGCGCAAGTGTCACTTGAATACTTGCTCGGTTGGCATTGCCACCCAGGACCCGGTCCTTCGCGCCCGTTTCAGGGGCCAGCCGGAGGACGTCATTAACTTCTTCTTCTTCCTCGCCGAACAGATTCGCCAGCATATGGCAAAACTGGGCTTCCGCACCTTCGACGAAATGATTGGCCGTGTCGACAAGATTGATGCGTCCATCGCCGACGCGCACTGGAAAGCCAAGGGGATCGATCTCTCTGAGATTCTCTACGTTCCAACCGTTCCCTCCCGGGTGGCACGCCGCAAGATCCAGCCGCAGGATCACGGCCTCGACCAGGCGCTCGATCACGTCCTGATCAAGGAGGCAGCGCCGGCGTTGGAATCGAAGACTCCGGTCTCCGGCAGCTTCGCCATCCGCAATGTGCATCGCACCGTGGGCGGGATGCTGGGCGGCGAGATTGCCCGCCGTTACGGCTCCGCGGGATTGCCCGATGAAACCATCCACTTCAAATTTGAAGGCTCGGCCGGACAGAGTTTCGGCGCCTTTGTTCCCAATGGCGTCACCCTTGAACTTGAAGGAGAAGCCAACGATTACCTCGGCAAAGGTCTTTCCGGCGGACGCATCGTCGCGTATCCGCCAAAGACCTCGAGCTTCCTGCCCGAGGAGAGCATTCTCGTCGGAAACGTGGTGCTCTATGGCGCCACCTCCGGAGAAGCGTTCCTGAACGGAATCGCCGGTGAGCGATTTGCGGTCAGAAACTCTGGCGCCACCGCCGTCGTTGAGGGAGTCGGCGATCACGGGTGCGAATACATGACGAATGGAAAGGTTGTCGTCATTGGAGCGACAGGTCGCAACTTCGCTGCCGGCATGAGCGGCGGAATCGCTTATGTCTATGACGACCGCGGCGACTTCTCCAATCGATATTGCAACAAGGCAAGCGTCGATCTCGAACCGCTCGTCAACGACGATGACCTTGCAGAGGTTCGCAGTCTTCTCGAAAGGCACCGCGATCTGACCGGCAGCCCGCGAGCCGCGTGGATTCTGGAGCATTTCGCCGACGCGCAGCAGCGATTCATCAAGGTGTTCCCGCACGAATACAAGCGCGTATTGGGCGTTGCGCGTTCCGAGTCGGTTTACGTCCCGCCTACAGCTTCGGCGCCCCTGGTGGCGGCCGCCACGGAGGTGCAGCATGGGTAAGGTCACCGGGTTCCTTGAGATTGAACGCGAGCAGCCAGTTCGCCGCAAGGCAGATGAGCGTGTACGCGACTGGTTCGAGATCTATCAGCCATTTCCCGAGGAGAAACAGCGGGAGCAGGGCGCTCGCTGCATGGATTGCGGTGTCCCCTTCTGCCACACCGGTTGCCCCGTAAGCAATCTCATTCCCGACTGGAACGATTTTGTTTACGCCGGCCGCTGGGAAAGTGCGATTCGCCGCCTTCACGCGACCAACAATTTTCCCGAGTTTACCGGCCGCATCTGCCCTGCGCCCTGCGAAGCTGCCTGCGTGCTTGGCATCAATCAGCCTGCCGTGTCGATCAAGCTGATCGAGCGCAGCATCGTGGATCGCGCGTGGGACGAAGGGTGGATTCATCCCGAGCCGCCTGATCACAACACCGGCAAGCGCGTAGCCGTCGTCGGCAGCGGACCCGCCGGCCTTGCCGCGGCACAACAGTTAAGGCGCGCCGGCCATTCAGTCACCGTCTACGAGAAAGCCGATCGCATCGGTGGTCTGCTGCGCTATGGGATTCCCAATTTCAAATTGGAAAAGCACGTTGTCGATCGCCGCATCCAGCAATTACGTGCCGAAGGGGTTACGTTTCTGACCAATGCCCATGTGGGCGTCAATGTCCCTGTCGATTCTCTTACGGGTCATTACGATGCCATTCTGCTCTGCGGTGGTTCCGAGCAGCCTCGCGATCTCAGCATTCCAGGCCGCGAGCTGAAGGGAATTCATTTTGCCATGGAGTTCCTGCCCCAGCAGAATCGCCGCTGCGAAGGCGACCAGGTCGATCCGGCAAGTGCGATCACGGCCGAAGGTAAACGTGTACTCATCATCGGCGGTGGCGACACCGGCGCCGACTGCCTCGGCACCAGCCATCGACAGGGACCCAGAAGCGTCCACCAGTTTGAAATCATGCCCAAGCCGCCGGCGGAGCGCGCGGGTTCGACGCCGTGGCCGCTTTGGCCCTTGCAACTGCGGACCGAAGGAGCCCACGAAGAAGGTGGAATCCGCGACTGGAGCATCAACAGCATCCGCTTTACCGGCGACGAAACCGGTAATGTCAAACAACTGCACGCCGTCCGCGTCGGACCTCCTCCGAAGTTCGAACCAATCGCCGGCAGCGAGTTCACGCTCGATGTCGATCTCGTTCTTCTCGCCATGGGCTTTCTCGGGCCGGTGCGAAACGGAATGATCGAACAGCTCGGGGTTGCTCTCGATCAGCGTGGCAACGTCGCGACAACCGATTACATGTCCTCGGTTGATGGCATCTTTGCGGCTGGTGACATGCGCCGCGGCCAATCCCTTGTGGTGTGGGCAATTTCCGAAGGCCGAAAGGCAGCGGCCGCCGTCAATCGCTACCTGGCGCAGAAGGTCGCTCAACCGCGCCACGCACATTCATGATTGCCTGGCGCAGCTTTCCGGCGTGTCACCAACTCACGACGGCGACAGCGAATGGCTCCAGATGAATCTTGGCGCCTTCGACTGGGAGTGCGCGTGCCGGTCCTTCGCCTGACTGGCCATCCACCGCATGCGCCGTGGCTTTATCCGCATTCGCAATCCCCACGTCGACCGACCGGTTTCGTTTGTTTACGACCAGCAGCTTCTGTCCCGCCGAGGTGACGAATGCCTGCGCCGCAAGATCGTCAGCGTGGGCGCCCTCGAGTCTTGTCTCCACCAGTTTGTCGCCGGGATGAAAGTTGTCCTTGATGAGCTTCAGTACCCAGAATCGCGCATTCGGCTTGTTATCCTCCCAATTCATCATGCTCACACTGGGATACTGCGTCGGATAGCCGATCAGTTGCGATTCTCCGATCACGTCAATCTGCAGCCTCGTGAGCTCGATGTAGAGATACGCATACAGGGACCCGGACAAATTCCAATAGACTGCTGGAGGCGGAACGCTGTCGCCCGGCTGATTATCCGTCGGCAGGATCGACCCCAATTCGTCTGTGTCCGTTTTGGTTTCCGGAGAGAGCCTCTTGCGAATGTTCTCGATATAACGAACCGTGTTCAGAAATCCCGCCGCCTGGTCAAAGAAAGAGTATTGCCAGCTATCGACCGTCTGTTCCTTCGCTGGAGAGGCATAGAAGTGATACGAAATCATGTCCAGTGGAACGCCCGGCCGATGATTTTTGTGATTCAGGAAATACTCGAACTGATCGGGATTCTGTCCCGGCGCGGCCAGAGCCAGTCCCACAAACTTCGTATCCGGCGAGACCCGATGAATGGCGCTCACAATCGCGTCGTACCGCTCCGTGTATTGCTGCGGCGTCATTGAGTGTTCTGAATCGACTTCGTTTAGCACTTCCCACACCGGAAGCTCGTCATGGTATCCCGACTCGTGCCGTACGCCGTTCTCATCGGTGAATCCGCCGTCCACATACCAGCTCACCAGCCGCGCATAATAGTCGCCCAGATCCTTTCCAGTCGGATCGCGCAACTCTGTGCCCTGGGTGTAATCCCAGTCCACCTTGTCGGGATCGGCCGGATACGTCACCGGCTTCTCCGTCTTGAAGAGCCATACCGGAATGGTGCTGAAATTGACGATGGTCGGATGCCCTTCTGTCGCGTGCAGAAAATCCTTCATCATGGGGTCGATCAGGCTGAAATCCCAACTCGTCTTCTGTGCCGTCGGCGGCTCCAATTCGGCCACAGCCAGCTTCGGATACGGCAGCCATGGCACGTAGCGAACATAGTCGGCGCCCAGGGCTCTCACAGCTTTGTAGGCGGCTTCTCCCAGCGGGTGCCCCGGACGCAGCGGCGGATTGACCACCACCTGCAGCGTCGGTGTCGATCTTGAGATCACCACCATCTTCTGCCAATCGACAGCGACCTTCGCTTCGTTTTGCGCTTCGAGCTTCGGCAAGGATGTCGCGCAAAGCGCAGCCACCATCGCAAGGCTCACAACCGCGTATGGCACCGATCGTGCATTCTTCGCTTTCATTCACACTCCTTTAGCGACCTGGCGCGACATTCGCGCGTCCCAAGTCACTGAATACAGCGACACCTGCGTCGTCCCAGTTCACTTTTCTGTTGACACTGTGGAGCCGAAACCACGAGACTCACCGGGAGCAGTCGCTCAAGATTCTGTTTTCTTGGCCAGGTACCCCCTCCCTCCCTGAAAACGCCCCTGGATGCGGGAAGGTCCGCATCGTACACGGCAGTTTCCAAAGCTTTGCTATGCGGTCGCTCATGCGGCTGACGACACGGAGGTCGTCAAGAAAATGAAATCTCGTGCTCTCGCTTTCTCCCTGCTTCTGGCAGGTTGTTTTGCGCCATTTTCCTCAAGTCTGCTAGCCCAGACAAACTCTATTCAACTCTTTGGCCCTGTGAACGTATCGCAATCTCAAACGGCAGCAGGCTACACGACCCCGGTAACCTTCAATTCAAACACGCTGAATCTGTCCTGCGGAGAGTCTCCAACTGCCGTTCTCTCCGGATCGGCCGCGGGTACCGCCAACGTTCTGGTCGACAATAACATCTACGTCAGCAACCTCACCTTTCCCCAAGGCCCGAGCAATGTTTGCCAAAAGGGACAGGTGGATACAAACAACGACATCCAATATCCTGACTGCTTCACCATGAATTACCAGACGCCTGCCGGCGCTGGGTTTTTGACCGGTGCAGATCTTGATACCTACAACAATACGACCGACGGGTACCTCGTCAATCTCAGCACCGCCGGCGTTCCACCGATCGATATCAGCGGTTTCCTGACTTCAAACCAGACGCAACAAATCAAGATCGATTTGCAGGATGATGGGGGCTATTTCGCCAGTTCCAGCCTGTATCTCGTCACCAATTGCACGTCGAACGGTGTGAACGGGCAAGCGCAGATCTCGGGCAACACGATCCCTGCTTCCAACCCGACGACGACGCAACTGGATCAGGACTTTACCTTCGATCCGACAACCAAGCAGATGATTGGGTTCGAGTACGACTTGACCGGTGCTTACAGTGCGCAGCAACAGGGAACAGGAACGCTGACAACCGATTTGAATGGCGCCAATCCCCAGGTTTTCGACCTTGGACTTGATCCATCAGCGGGATTTCAGAGCCTGGTGAACGGAACCTCGTTTGCAACAGCAAGTTGCCTGGTGCACGACGGCGAACTGTTGAACGGTCTCCCTGCCTGCAAACTGTTCACGCTGAAGTGCACAAATGGAACCGATCCGAATGCAAGCGGAGTAAATTGCCCCGTATCAAGCGCGCCGAATGAGGTGGTAAAAGACGTCTTCGACGGGCCTTCCTTCACTCTGTCCGACATTCCCACAGACGGTCCAACCTTTCATCAAGGCATGGGCTTCCTGATGGCGACAGACGGATGGGCGGGCGGACAATGCGTCTTCGATTCGACCGAACCGATCCTGGCAGCCGAGATGTGTCCACAAAACCTGTTAACTAGCTTCACAGGGCCGGGGGCATTCTCCAGCAACGGACAGACCACGCATCCAAACTCGACCTTCGTCACGATAGCCGGTGTTCCAGAGGACCTGACGACCATTACGACGACAGACAGCAGTGGAAAACCCGTCACCCTGGGGCCGGAAAACTGGACGAACAATTCGAGCCCGTACTTCACGCTTTCAAGTCAGCCGCCAAACCTGGCGGGGGCGTCGGTACCAAACGCGGGCAACTTTGTGCCTGCGCCGGTCAAAACGATCACCTGGGGAATTTCCAACGGCACCACTCCTCCAGCAGTGGGGACGACCACCGCAACCGATACGACCCTGACAAATCCAGCCGGATGCCCTGCACCCGGAATCAGCGGACCCGCAACGCAGCCGGCATTCGCTCCCTCAACCGTCGAGCAGTTGAGCAATCCCGGCGACGGAAACTATCTGATTCACTATTACGCCACCGACTGCGCCGGAACCCAGGAGTTGCTGTTCCTGAACACCAAGCCGGATGGAACTGGAAGCTGGTCGACCAACTTCTATACCTTCCCGATCAACATCGACACCGTTGCGCCGGCGGTAGCCACCGGGCCCATGCTTTCGCCAGCGGGGCCGTACTTCCAGGGCCAGCCGGTCACCGCAACCTTCAGTTGCACCGACAACTCTGAAGCCGTCAACTCGGGCGTGATCAATTGCGGCGGCCAATCGTTTCCGGTTGGAACAACCGATACCGGCACGATTACTTTGCCGGTAAATACCTCGGCCAGCGGCACATTTTCCGTCATCGCAACGGATGCTGCCGGGAACCAGTCGCTTCCCGCACAGGCGCCCTTCGTTGTGAACGTCGACAGCCAGATCACCCTCACCGACTCACCCGGCACCATCACTTATCCCCTGGGCACAAATCTCACTGTGAAGGTGGCAAACATCCATGGCCATGTGCCCACAGGAACCGTACAGATCCTCGACAACGGGACCCTGGTAGCAAGTCTCTCCCTGAGCAGCGGGGCCGCGTACTACTATCTCAAAGGATTGCCCAGCGGCATGCATTCTCTCAACGCCGTCTACTCGGGTGACAAGTACAACACGGCCGGAACCTCGGCATCAGTCGTGTTGAATGTGCAGCCCGTGCCGGTGACTCTGTCTGTATCCTGCTGGAACACGCCCTATCCATACGGCGCCAACTTCCAATGCGTCATCACGGCGAGTTCAAATGCCGGGGCTCCTCTTGGTTCCATCTTCTATGCTTACGACGGCGGTGCGCCGACTCCTATCGTTCTTGCCTCGGGCAAAGCCAATCTCACAATCACCAAGCCGCCGGTAGGCAGTCACAGCCTCGTGATCTCCTTCCCGGCCCAAACCAATTACGCTGCCTCTGGACCGAAGACCGAGAACTTCTCTGTAACGCCTGCGCCGGTGATCGTTCAGTTCACTCCTTCGTCGTGGTATCTTACCGGAGGCAATCTGACGCTCACAGCTTCAGTCCAGTCCTGGAGCGCCGGACCTCCCAACAGCACAGGTTCGGTCACATTCTCACGCGGCAGTACTGTTCTCGCGGTTGTGCCCGTCAACACATCGGGAGTGGCAGTCAGCCCAATGATCCCGGCCACGTCTCTTCCCAATGGCAACGACGTCTTGACCGCGACCTACAGCGGCGGAACAAATTACGCCACCGGCAGTACGAACATCACGGTGCAACTGGCTCACCACTGAGTTCAACGCAATTCAAAGCCTGCTTGATGCATCGGGCGCGCACACAGGCAAACAGGGGTCCACGGTTTTCGTGGGCCCTTGCTTGTTCCGTCACCCAGCAGAAGCCGCCTGATCAGTTCATTACCTCGCGGAGAGATTCTCAAGGATGGGCGCCACCAGTAACGTACTCGACTCCTCGCCTGCTGCAAGACGCGTCAGCGTCAGCACGGTAATGTCATCGTCCTGACCGAAGGCCACCGCCGCTTCGCTCGCCTCCTGAGCCGTCGGCCGGGTGGCAAAAAGCGCATGCAGGCGATCAAATCCGTACAGCTCTCCGGCTACGTTCCGGGCCTCCAGCAAACCGTCGGTGTAAAAGCTCAATTGATCTCCTGCGTTCAGGTGCAGTGTCAACTCGCCGTAATGCGTCTGCGGCATGAGCCCCAGCGGCAACGAAGGCTCAACTTGAAATTCCTGGCCGTTAAGGTACGGAGGCAGGTGTCCGGCATTTGCGATTGTCACGGTTCCGTTCCGATCAAGGCGCAACACGAGACCGGTAGCGAATCCTCCCTGCATACGGCCTGCCAGACAGTGGTTCAGAGCATTCAATATATTCGCCGGGCTCGCGGTATTGGCAGCCTGGGCGCGCATGACTCCCACGATCATGGCCACATTCATTGCGGCTTTGAGCCCCTTGCCACTCACGTCCCCAAGCGCCACGATAGTCGAATCGTCGGGTGCGGCGAGAATCTGAAAGAAATCGCCGCCAACCTCCTGCGCCGGTGTATACGCGCTTGTAATTGCATATCCTTCCAGCGACGGCAGCGTTTCGGGAATCAGAACCTGTTGAATCTCTCGTGCGCTCTGCAACTCCTGCTCAAGCGCCGCCTTCCGCGCCTGCTGCTCAAGAATGTACCGGTACACGGCAAAAATGATCGAGGCAAACAAGGCGAGAGACGTGACTTTCTCGAACTGGAAATCGATTCCCTGGATCGTGAACAAGGGCGTGTCGACCAGCGCAGTAAACAAAGACAAATGGGTAAAGCGTTGTCCAAAAGCGCTGATATCGGCAATGGTGTGCAGCATCTGCAAAAGAAACGCAGTCAGTGCAACGGCCCAGCGCGAAGCGTCCAGCTTCTTTCTTAATCCAATCGCCACCAGCGCCAGCGGATAAACCTCTGCAAGCAAAATGAACGCTGTCAGCAATCCATTTGCCCACTGCATCCATACCGTGGCCGAGCCCCAGAAGAGCGCCAGGACCCCGTCCGCCATCCCAGCCGCAATCGTCAGCCAGGCCAGCGTCTTCGTCCAGGACAGCACGCGACGATTCTCATTCAACTGCAGCAGCCAGACAAGAAGGAACCAGAGAGATACATTCGAAAGCACGTACAGAGGCTGATTAATGAAGCGCGCGACCGCATATGAGAAAGGAATAAAAAAGAGCCCCTGAAGAATCTCCATCGCCACGGGCGCGGCCGTGTAGACTCCCACCCAGATAAAGAGCTGTTCCCGTCGATTTCGGCTCCAGAGGACGATGCAAAGGACAGCAATAAA
>Ga0335073_10016800_pt1 | contig 10229 bp, 11 predicted proteins | sample Lox_Sample_22_FD_207093 | JGI IMG/M metagenome (GOLD analysis project Ga0335073, IMG submission 207093) | Soil microbial communities from Loxahatchee National Wildlife Refuge, Florida, United States - Lox_Sample_2.2 | ecosystem: Environmental > Terrestrial > Soil > Wetlands | place: USA... | reverse complement strand
GTCTATACGGGTGTCTCCGGGACGCCAAGCTTGCGGAGCAAGCGTTCCCAATGCCCAACGATGTCAGATCGGACTCCGCTCATCCCTATGACAAGCGGTAACCCTCCATGCATACCCAACCAAACGGACCCAACCCAGATTCCGCAGCGCGAGATCATAGCGGCGTTTGGCTCTTCTTGGGGATCAGCGGGGAAGACCGAGACAATGTTCAGGCTTGACTCGGCATTCTGCGGGCAAACGCTCTATTAGCTGCTGGCCCCGGGTAAACGGCTAAGGCCGAGGAACCAGACGGAAGCGTTGTTGGATCGACTTGCCAGGCCAACTGGTTTGCTCTCGGTTGAGTGAGACGATGGCGTTAGCCGACCCGGAAGGCGACTGTGTCAAGGTTGTGGGGGATTGCTGGTCCAGCGGAGGACTACATCCCGAGGTGGTTGGGGGAGCGTCGAGTCCCGTCAGTAGCAAGGTGACCGCGGGAACGGTTCGCCGTGGTTGTGCGCAACAACCAGGCGCTGAGGTAAGTGACCAGCGAGCGGTGTTGTGGGCAGGTGGCGCGGAGAGGGCATTTCACCGATCTGTTCACCGTCCTCGCCTTGGATGCAAAGCGGGGGTCTTCGGTGGACGACTGTCCGCGAGCGCGTGCTCGGCAAGATTGTCCATCGGCTCGACGGCGTCGGTTGTGGTGAAGGTCCAAAGCGCCGACCAGATTGAGCATGGCGTCGGCCTAGCGGCGGCGCCGTCGGTCGCGCGAGCTCATCAGCCAGGCTTGTTGATCAACACTCGGAGTTCGCTCTGGACCTTGGCGCCCGCGCCGTGACTTGTGCGCGATCGTGGTGCTCGCGCCACGAGCAACGCCATGCGGCGAACACCTCCTTCGTGAATGCGTCGACGCCGAGCAGCGTAAGAACGAGCTCGCGGGCGATAACGAGGCCGCGGAGGGCTGCTTCAAGATCGCCAATGACCCGCGGATCACGCGCTTACGACATGTGCTGCGGCCTACCAGCCAATTGGTTGCTACGGACCGACCTGAAGCTGCGACTTCGAACGATCCCTCACGTACTTAAGGCCCGGGGTCTCTGAGGGCCTAGCCCTGGCCGAACCCTCTCGCGCCGCGCGCCAGGTCGCGGCGTTCGATCACCTTGTCGACGAGTCCGTAGGCGACTGCTTCGGCGCCGGTGAAGTAGCGGTCACGCTCCATGTCGGCGTGCACTCGCTCGAGTTCCTGACCGGTGTGCTTCGCGTAGATCTCGTCGACCCGAGCGCGCAGCGCCAGAACCTCGCGGGCGTGGATCTCGATGTCGCTCGAGGGGCCCTCGAAGCCGCCGGAGGGCTGGTGGATCAGGATCCGGCTGTTCGGCAGCGCGAGGCGCTTGCCGGGCGCTCCTCCGGTCAACAGCAGCGACCCCATCGACATCGCGATCCCGTAACAGATCGTCTGCACGTCGGGCCGGATGAACTGCATCGTGTCGTAGATCGCCATCCCGGCGTAGATCGATCCGCCCGGGGAGTTGATGTACAGGTGGATGTCCTTGTCGGGATCGTCGGACTCGAGGTGGACGAGCTGGGCGACGATCAGGTTGGCCGATTCCTCATCGACCTGCCCGCCCAGGAACACGACGCGGTCGTTGAGCAGGCGGGAGTAGATGTCGAACGAGCGCTCGCCGCGAGCGGTCTGCTCGACGACCATCGGAACGAGTGGCATGGGGCCTCCTGTCGATCTGGTAAGGTGCAACCAGTTGGTTGCACACACACCCTAGCAAACCCGCAACCGCGTGGTTGCGCGTTTGTGGGCGAAACCGAGACCGAGGAGGCAGGCGATGACCGATCGAATCGAGCGGGAGCTTTGGCTCCCGGCCACACCGGACACGGTGTGGGACGCAGTCACGAGTGATGGCTGGCTGGCGGATCACGTCCGGATCGACCTGCGACCCGGCGGCGACGCCCAGTTCGACTCGGACGGCCGCGCCCGGAGCGGATGGGTCGAGGACGTCTCGGTGCCCGAGCGGCTGATCTTCTGGTGGGCGGTGGACGACGAGCCCGCCAGCCGCGTCGAGCTGAAGATCGAGGAGCGTGGCGACGGGACTCGCCTCCGGATCGTCGAGACCCGCCCGCTCGAGGTGCTCGACCTGGTGGGCGTGCCGCTGCCCGGCGCCGGTGGCTCGACCTACGGGCCCGCGCTGGTGGCGGCGTGACCGTGCCGGGACCTTCGGACCGCGTCGGTGCCCTGGGTGCGTCCGGAGCCGACGACCGCGCCGGCGCCGTGTTTGGCGCCCTGTCCGATCCAACCCGGCGGGCGCTGCTGGCGGCGATCGCCGAGCACCCGGCTGCCACCGCCACCGAACTCGCATCGGAGCTGCCGATCTCGCGCCAGGCCGTGCTCAAGCATCTCAACGCTCTCACGGACGCCGGCCTTCTCAACCGCACGCGGGCCGGCCGCGAGGTCCGCTACCAGTTCACACCGGCGCCGCTATCGGACGCCGTCGGGTGGATGGCCGAGGTCGGCGCCGAGTGGGACGAGCGGCTCGCCCTGCTCCGCGGCCAGCTCGGAGACGACGTTCACGCCGGACCACGCGGCGCGTGAGCGACTAGCGGGGTGGAATGCCGAGGTACGGCACCGCCCACCCGACGATCTGCTGGAACGCCGGCGCGGCCACCGAGCCGCCGTAGATCGACCCGTGCGGCTGGTTGACGACGACCGCCACCACGAGCCGCGGATGGTCGGTCGGGACCATCCCGATGAACGACGCCACGTAGGCGCTATCGGAGTAATGCCCGTCGATCGCGATGTTCGCAGTCCCGGTCTTGCCCGCCATGTCATAGCCCGGAATCGCGGCGCCGGAGGCGGTGCCGCCGTCGGCGAGCACGCCGCGGAGCATGTCGCGCAGCTGCGATGCCGTCGTCGGGGAGATGATCTGGTGTCCCGCCGGCAGCGCCGTCGGCTTGCCGCCCACCGACTGGACCACGTGCGGCGCCCGGAGGGTGCCACCGTTCGCGATCGCCGAATACGCCTCCACCATCTGCATCGGCGTGACCGACTCGCCCTGGCCGAACGGGAGGTTCGCCATCGAGGACCCCGAGTACTGCCACCAGTGCAGCACGATGCCGCTCTGCTCCCCGGGAAGATCGACGCCGGTGGGCTGGCCAAACCCGAACCGGTGCACCCAGTAGTCGAACCGCTTCGCGCCTAGCTTCTGCCCGATCAGGTCGGCCCCGATGTTGCTCGAGTACTTGAGGATCTGACCCACGGTCAGGGTTTCGTAGCCGTGGGACTCGGCGTCGTGGATCTGGCGGTCCGCGAACTGGAGGACCGGCGGGATGTCGAACGGCGTGTTCGGCGAGACCACGCCGTCCTGCAGAGCGCCGGCAACCGTGATCGCCTTGAACGTCGACCCGGGCTCGTAGTTCAGCCCTATTGCCTGGTCCTGAGGATCGCCCGCGGTGCCGTTCGCGGGCCAGTTGGCGAGGGCCAGAATCGCGCCCGTGGCCGGGTTGACGGCGATCGCCGTTGCGCCCTGAGGGGAATACTCGGCACCGACCTCGGCGAGGACCCGCTCGACCTCCTGCTGGAGCCCCGAGTCGATCGTCAGCGCGACGGTCTTGCCGGGCAGCGTCGGCTGGAGGTCATCGATCGAGATCGGCTGGCCGATCGCGTCGCTGACGATCCGGCGCAGCCCGTTCTTGCCCTCGAGCACGTTGTCGTACCCGTACTCGATGCCGCTGGCGCCGTCGCCGTCCAGGTGGACCGTGCCGACCACCTGCGCCGCCTCGTTCCCGCGCGGGTACACGCGGCGGGTCTCGGGGATCAGCGAGATGCCAGGGATTCGCAGGTCGGAGACCGAGTTTGCCTGCGCCGCAGGAACCAGATGCGCGAGGTATACGAACCCGGTGTGCGGCTTGGTCAGCAGCTTCGCAATCGTGAGCTGGGGCATGTCGAGGAGCGACGACAGCTCAGCCGAGGTCGAGACCGGGTTCTTGACCAGGTACGGATCGGCGACGATGTCGTCCGCGGACTCGCTAAGCGCGAGCTCGGCTCCGTCGCGGTCGGTGATCGCGCCCCGCGGAGCCGGCACGACCACGTTGCTGACCTGCTGCGTGGCCGCCGCTCGTTCGAGCGATCCGGCCTTGACCGAGCCGAGATAGGTCGCGCGGGCGAGCGCGATCCCCAGAAGCGCTACGAAGACGATGAAGAGGATCCCGATGCGGCGGTCTATGACTGCCACTCGGCGCTATCCCCCGGAGCTCTGCTGGGTCGTACTCGAGGGCCCGACGGCGGCCGCGCCGGTCGAGGGTGACTGAGAGCTGGTCTGTGAGTCGGTCGGGGCCGGCTGCCCAACGGTCGTGGTCGCCTGCGAGTCCGTGGGCGCCGTCGCAGTCGTGCTTGTCGTCACCGGGGGCGGTTGCTCGGCCGGCGGGGTCTGCGAGCTGGTGGTGTCGGTGGGGCCGCTCGCGGTGCCGACCGCGCCGGTCGCGCCAGTCGTGCCGATGCTGCCGGTGCTCGTGCCCGAGGACGCGGCCGTACCGGTCGGGGTGACCGTCGAGGTGGCGCTGGGAGTGGTCGTCGGGGTGGCGCTCCCGGGGGTACCCGCCTGTGCCAGAACCCCCGAGCTCGTCGGGAGCATCGACGTGCCGGGACCCGTCACGAGCGCGCCGTTCGACGGTGTAAGAGCAATGAACGCCGCGGCATCCGGCGCGTGGATGTTCCCTAGCGCCGCGCTGATGTCACCGCCCCGGCCTGCGCTCAGATACCCGACCGCTCCCGGTGGCGGGAGGACCATGCCCATGTTGGTCGCCAGCCGCTCGATTCGCTGGTCGTCGGACAGGGACGCGACGCTGTCCCGGAGCAACTCGTTCTGGCTGGTCAGCGTCGTGGTCTGCTCGAGCGAGCGACCCATGTTTGCGCCGAGCTTCAGGATCTCGACCTGCGCCGCGACGATCCCCGCGAGAAGCACGCCAAGCAGCGGGATCCAAGCCCGGCCCCTGACGACGCGGTCGAGCAGCGAGTGGTCGGGCAGCGATACGACGAACGTGCCGACGCGCCGCAGCATGCCGGTGGTTGGCTTTGTGGTCTTCGCCGCATTGGGGGCCGGCACCGCCTTGGGCGCCCGTCTCGGCGTGGGCTCACGGTCGATGAACGGGCGGCGGAGCGGAAGCGCGACGGCGGCGGCAACGGCGGCCGACCCGCTTGCGAACACGCCGCGCGGCGCACGCGCCGGCCGGGTGGAGCGCGCGGCGCTGGTCGCCCCGTTCGCACGGGCGGCGCGCGGCGCGGCGGCCGCACGGGCGGCGCGCGCGTACTCCTTTCCCTTCACCGGCCCGGAGATCCGCCGCGGCGGGCGCGACGGGCGCGAAACGCGGCGCTCGCCGGGCCCCTCCCGGACGGTGCGGGGCGCGCGCGGACGATCGGCCGCACGGGCCGCGGCCGCATCCTGCCGAGATGCCGCGCTGCGGGCAGCCTGGGTCAGCGCTCCGGGCTTCACTCCGACCCACCCTCGGCCCCGGTGGCGCCGTTCCCCTCCAACTTGCGGGCGGCGCGAAGGTGCGCCGACTTCGAGCGCGGATTGGCTTCGATCTCGCCCTGGCTCGGCCCGACGGCGCGCCGGGTCAGCAGCTCCGCCTCGGGATCGTGGCCGCACACGCAGATCGGCAGCTCCGGCGGGCACACACAGCCGCGGGCGCGCTCTGAGAGGAAGTGCTTGACGCGCCGGTCCTCGAGCGAGTGAAACGAGATCGCCGCGAACCGGCCACCGGTCCTGAGCACCTTCCACACCGCCGGCAGCGCCGCGTCAAGTTGGAACAGCTCATCGTTGACCGCGATCCGCAGCGCCTGGAAGGTCCGCCGGGCCGGGTGCCCGCCGGCGAACTGAGCCGGCACCGGGACGGCCGCCTTGATCACCTCGACCAACTGCTGGGTCGAGACAAGCTCGTCGCGGTCCCGCGCGCGCACGATGCCCCTGGCGATCTTGTTCGCGTACCGCTCCTCCCCGTACTCGCGGAGCAGCCGCGCGAGCCGGCGCTCGTCCCACTCGTTCACGATCTCGCGAGCGGTCAGGTCCTGATCGGGCCCCATGCGCATGTCCAGCGGAGCTTCGTAGGCGTACGAGAAGCCGCGCTCCCAGGTGTCGACCTGCATCGAAGACATGCCCAGGTCCAGGTACGCGAGATCCGCCCGAACGCCTTCCTCGTCGAGTTGCGCCAGCGCGCTCACGAAGTCCGCCCGAATGAACCGGCTGCGGCACGGCAGCTCGGGTGCGAGCTCGCTGAACCGCTCCTCGGCCACCGGATCGCGGTCGATCCCGATCAGCGTGCCCTCGGGTCCGAGGCGGTCCGCGATCAGCCTCGCGTGGCCGCCGCCACCGAAGGTGCAGTCCACGGCCGTCTCCCCGGGATGCGGATCGAGCAGATCGATCAACTCCCCGGCGAGGACCGGGATGTGCGTCTGGGTCATGTCAAGGAGTGTGGCCAAGCCTTGCCGCGATGTCGGGAACACGGGTCAGAACGTCCTCGCTATAGCCGGAGTACTTGGACCGGTCGAACACCTCGAGGCACTCGCCCGAGCCGGTGACCACGACGTCCTTGCCGAGGCCTGCGTACTCCATGAGCATCGGCGGGATCATCACGCGGTTCGCTGAGTCGAGTTCGGTGTCATGCGAGTAGTTGAAGAAGAAGCGCTTCAGGTCGCGCGCTTCGGGCGAGATCGGGCTCAAACCGTGGAGCGCCGCGGCCGTGTAGGTCTCGTACGCCTCCGGCGTCCACACCGCGATCGACCTCGGAGCGGCGGCCGTGGTCTCCGGCGATGCCGCCAGCACGACGCCGGCAGCCAGCGCCGCGCGGAACTTCGCCGGCACCGTCAGCCGGTGCTTCGCGTCGAGCGCGTGTTCGAAGGTCCCGCGGAAAATCAAGGTTTCTCATGCCGTCGAGCGAAATCTGAACCCGGGTGGCTGGGTGGGAGGAGCCCTGCCACCCGGGTTCCGCGATGCATGACCATGCGCGTGCCCCACTGTACCCCACTATCTCCCACAATGCAACTCAGATCCCACGCCCTCCCCCACTCGGCCTGCTCGGACGGCCCGATCGCCGCAAACGCCGGTAGACACGGGGGATCCCGGTGACGCCGGCCGCCGGCGCCGGCGCAAGCGGCGTTGCAATCGCCGGCCCTGGGCGGCGGGTTGCAAAATCGCCGTCGCTCCGTCCGGCGGGTGTGCGATGCTCGCGCGGGCCGTTCGTGGCTGCGGGCGCTGGCGCGACCAGTCGTTTGGTGTGCCCGAGGTGAGCTAAAGCGGTCGGCGGGCGTGGCACGCTAACCCCGAATGCGCGCTCGATTTTGGTCCACTGTGGACCAAAATCCAGCAACCACCCCGGTGGCGCCGGAGTCGGCGCGGCGGCACAGAGCCGCCACGGCCGGCGGCGGCACGGGGCCGCCACCGCTACCGGCGAACCGTCGCTACGCCGGCAAGTCCGGCGGGCCCAACGTTCGGCTCGACGATGGCGACCGTCCCACCGCTGGGAGCTCCAGCACCAGCCGGGCGCCCTGCGCCGATGGAGCCGCCGCCAGCCGCCCACCGTGGTCGGCGGCGATCGCGGCCGCTATCGCCAGGCCGCGCCCCCGCCGCCCTCGGTCGCTTCGCGCCCGGCTCGACAACTCGGGCAGGGGCGCCGGCAACCCCGGCCCTGTGTCCGCCACCTCGACGCGCGCCCGCATCCGACCGCCGTGCCCGTCGATGTCGACGACGCCGCCGCCGTGCTCGATCGCGTTCGCGATCAGGTTCCCGGTGACCTGCGCGAGCCGGCGCCGGTCGCCCCACACGGCCGTAGCGTCGCCCGACCACGACGCGCGCAGCTCCACTCCGTGCGCCGCGGCGGTCGCGCGCCACGCCTCGACCGAGTCGGCCACGAGCTGCTGCAGGTCGATCGCGTCAGCCGGACGCGACCACGCTCGCCGGGTCCTCACCGCCTCGAGGTCGTCGAGCACGAGCGCGGCGCGGCCGAGCTCGAGATCGATCGCGCGCAGACGGGCCGGCGTGAGCTCGCCGTTGCCGGCGCCGTCGTCGAGCCCGAGCCTGACGGCGGTCAGCGGTCCGCGCAGCTCGTGGCAGGCTCGCGCGACGCTCTCCATCCGCCAGGACAGTGCCCGCCGCGCGCCGGCCGCCGCGAACCCGGCGGCACTGGCCGCCAGCCAGCCGCCGAGCTCGAGCGCGATCATACGTCGATGCTCCCGTCGACCAGGCGGTAGCCCACGCCCCACACATTCACGACGAACCGGTCGCCCTCACGGTTCAGCTTCTGGCGCAGACGGAACGCGTGCGAATCCAAAGTGCGCGTCGTCCCCATCGCTCGGAAGCCCCACACCCCGCGCAGTAGTTCCTCGCGCGTGAAGACCCTGGTCGGCTCGGCCGCGAGCGCCCGTAGCAGCGCGTATTCCTTCTTGGAAAGCGCCACCAGTTCGCCGCGCAACCACACCTGGCGGCTCAGCGGGTCGAGCTCGAGCGACCCGATCCTCATCCGGCCCGTCCCCGGCCGGCGTCGCGTCCGTCTGAGCAGCGCCCGGACCCGCGCGCTGAGCTCGTAATACGAGAAGGGCTTGACTATGTAGTCGTCGCAGCCTCGACTGAAGCCGCGCAGGCGGTCGAGCTCGCAGACGCGCCCCGACAGCACCAGCATCGGCAGGTCGGGGTCCATGCGGCCGGCGATGCGGTCCGCGTCGCGGACGCGCTCGAGCAGCTCGAGGCCGTCGCCGTCCGGGAGTCCGAGATCGACTATCGCCAGGTCGGGAAAGCTGTTCTCCAGCAGATGCCGGGCCTCGGCGACGTTGTCGGCCTCGAGGACCTCATAGCCGTCCGCCGAAAGGTTGTCGGCGAGGAAAGTCCGTGTGGTCGGATGGTCTTCGACGACGAGGATCGTGGCCAGGTTGTGGTTCATGCTCGTAAGAGCCTCGAGCCACGGCAGGTTCACCCCTAGGAGTGATGAATCATGCGGGCGACGCCCGGGCCGCCGACGCCGGCGCCGTGTCCGGCACCGTGAACCAGACGGTCTTGCCCGCGGCGGCCCCCTGGTCAACGCCCCACTCCGCAGACAGCATGTCGATGATCTTCAACCCGCGGCCGCTCGGATCGGTAGGCCTCGGCGAGCGCATCTGCGGCCTGCCTCCCGCCCGGTCTGTCGCCTCGACCCGGATGTCTCCCCCGGCCCGGGTGATCGTGAGCTCAAATCCGCTGTCGGTGTGGCGGATGCAGTTGGTGGCGAGTTCGGACACCATCAACTCGACCGCTTCCAACGTATCCGCGGAGACGTCGCGGAGCGTGCTCGTGGCGAAACGACGGGCGGCCGGGACCGATTCCGGTTTGTGAGGAAAAGTACGTGTGTGCTTCACGGCTTCACGTTCAGTGTGTCGGCCAGGCCCATCGAGCCAATGACCCGTCGCAAGATCGGAGAGACGTCTCGAAGCTCGATCTCGTGCACAGCCGTCGACCACCGCACCCACAACGCGATCGCAGAGCTGTCGGCAAACCGTAACCCGGCCAATTCGACTATCAGCCTCGCGGGATGGCGCTCGAGTGCAGACCCGACGGCCGCCTCGAGCGCGTCTACGTTCGTGATGTCGAGCTCACCGTTGATCGTCACCGTCAAGCCGCCGTCGCCTGCCTCGGCGAGGTCGAAGCTCATCGCGGCGGTGCTGTTCGCGTCTAGTCCAGCCATCTCAGCCCCGCGATCGCGGTGTCGTCGTCGCCATCGTGGCGTAGCTCCTCGAGCACCCTGGTCAGCAACTCGTCGAGGTCGCTGTGGTTGGCGGTGGCGGCGTGTTGCAGGCGCTCCAGCCCCGTGTCGATGCTCTCGCCCCGTCGCTCCACCAAACCGTCGGTGAACGCAAGCAGAGTCGCGGCACGCGGAGTTGACACTGCGGTCGAGACGTAGGTGGCGCCGGTGTTGACCCCGATCGGCACTCCCACCACGCCTTTGATGAAGGTCCCCTTGCCGTCGCTGATCAGCAGCGGCGGCAGGTGGCCGGCGCTCGTAACCGTGAGCTCGTGGGCGTCGACGTCGACGAGCGCGCACAGGATCGTGGCGAGCTGCCCGGTCGCGCCGACGTTGACCAGCTTGGAGAGCTTGGTCAGGATCGTGGCCGGAGGATCGTTCTGGGCGGCGTATGCGTGAATCGCGTAGCGGAGCGACGCCATCGTCGCCGCCGCCCGCACGCCGCGTCCCGACACGTCCCCGACCACCAGCAACAAGCGGTG
>Ga0335073_10016799_pt1 | contig 10230 bp, 7 predicted proteins | sample Lox_Sample_22_FD_207093 | JGI IMG/M metagenome (GOLD analysis project Ga0335073, IMG submission 207093) | Soil microbial communities from Loxahatchee National Wildlife Refuge, Florida, United States - Lox_Sample_2.2 | ecosystem: Environmental > Terrestrial > Soil > Wetlands | place: USA: Florida... | reverse complement strand
GGCGGCGGCGTCGACCCAGGCGCTGGCGTTGTTCTGCCATTGCCGGTTGGCATCGAGCATCATCTCGACATAGCGCGTCGCGACGTCCTCGTGATCCTTGAGCCAGCTCGCCTGCGCCACCACCACGAGCCGAGGAATGGGCGGCGTGTGCTGCGACGAATGCACCACGATCGCATGCACCTGCTTGGTGAAGCCTTTGGCTTCCGCCGTCACGGCGCCGAGGTGGGACAGGCTGGTCAGTTGCGTGCGGCCGGTGTCGAGCGCTTCGAGCCGCGCGGCGTCGGCGCCCGAGACCGCGACCCATTGGAATGAGTCCGCCTTGAATCCCATGCCTTCGGCGGTCATCTGCGCATTGAAGCGCTGGGCGCCGCCGAGGCTGGCAACGCCCCAGGTCTGGCCGACGGCGTCTTTGAGCGTCTTATATTTGTTGCCGCCCCAGACTTCCTCGTCGCCATAGGGGGTCATCACCATCAGGATCTTGATCTTGGCGCCGGAATAGATGCCGCCAAGCACGGAGATGATGTCGCTCGTCGCGACGTCGGTGTTATTGGTGACCACCGCCTGAACGCGTGCCGGCCCGCCGCCGCCGAGCGCCGGTCCGAGATCGAGCTTCAGGCCGTGTTTCGCAAACAGGCCCATGGCGTCGGCCATGCGGTTGAAGGCGAGCGACGGATCCGGCGGCGGCTCGAGTTCGGTCGCCTTGATGCTGGCCGGGCTCGCGGCGCTTTGGGCGAGCGAGGCCGGGACGCCGGCGACAAGCGCCGCGGCAGCGGCGAACACGGCGAAAGCGGCGCATGCAAAACCGCCATAGGGCAGTGCGGATAATCTCGACATTCTTGCCTCCCTGGAATTGGCCTTGATCGAGAGGCTCCTTTGCCGCCCGTCGCCATTGGCACACCGCGCGGCGCAGGCGCGGCGTTGCTGTCGTTCTCCGCGCCCTTATAGCGCGACTGTCCAGGCAAAGGGAATTGCTTCGGGGTGCGGCACCTTCGGCGCGCCGCGGCCGGCCGCGATCAATGTTTCTTGCGCATTTCGCCGGACGAATTGACGGTCGCGTGCAGGTTGCGCGCGAATTCGACTGCGCCGTAGACCGCCATGTCGGGCGCTGTCTTGACGTATTCCTTGACGCCGAAGATCGCCGGGCGCGGCGCCTTGAGGATGGCGGCGCACAGCGCTTCCGCCTCCGCGTCGAGGCTCGCCGCGGGCACCACGTTGCTGACGATGCCGAAGCTCAGCGCCCGCTCCGGCGTGATCTCAGCGGTCGAATAGACGAGATAGCCGATGGCCTTGCGCGGCACGCGGTCGACGAATGACGACATCACCATGGTCGGCAGGATGTTGTGCGCCATTTCCGGAACCTGGAACACCGCCTGGTCGCTTGCCAGCGTGATGTCGCAGGCCGCCGCGATGGCGCAGCCGAAGCCGAGCGCCCGGCCTTGCACCACCGCCACGATCGGCATCCTGGCGTTGCGCATGGCGCCGTAGCAGTTGAACACGATGTCGCTGAAGCTCCTGCGCTCATAGGCGTCCGGCTCGGTCGGCGGCCGCTGCCCCATCGCGGCGCGGCCGATGCAGAAATCCCGGCCCGCGCCGCGCAGCACCACGACGCTTGTCGAGTCGCTCGCGCCCTCGATGATGCGCGTCAGTTCGGCGACCATTTCGTCGGAGACCGCGTTGCCGCGGTCCGGCACGTTCAGGGTGATGCGCAGGACCGCGCCGTCCTGCTTGGTCAGAATGTCGGGCATTGTCGCTCCTTGAGGACTGCTAAAGCTTGGCCGCCTGGATCGCCCGCCAGATTTTCTCCGGCGTCACCGGCATTTCGATGTGGGTGACGCCGAATTCGGCGAGCGCGTCGACCACGGCATTGACGACGGCGCCGAGCGCGCCGGTGGTGCCGCCTTCGCCGGCGCCGCGCACGCCGAGCCGGTTGGTGGGCGTCAGCACTTCCGAGATATCGGTGGTGAAGGCCGGCAACAGGTCGGCGCGCGGCATGGCGTAATCCATGAAAGACGCCGACAGCAATTGGCCCTGCGCATCGTAGGCGCACAGCTCCCACAGCGCCTGGCCGATGCCTTGCGCGGCGCCGCCATGGGTCTGGCCGTGCACGACCATCGGATTGATGGCGCGGCCGACGTCGTCGACGGCGGTGTAGCGCACGATCGCGACCGCGCCGGTCTGCGGATCGATCTCGACCTCGCAGACATGGGCGCCGTAGGGAAAGCCGAGCTGCCGGATGGTCTCGTCGGCCGTCGCCGCGAGCGGTCCGCGCAGGTCGTCCGGCAGATTGCCGCCGTCCGCCGCCGCGCGCGCGGTGTCGAACAGGCCGACCGCGCGGTCGGTGCCCTTGACGGTGAAGCGGCCGGCGGCGAAGGCGATATCGTCCTCGGCGGTCTCCAGAAGATGCGCGGCGATTTTCTTGCCCTTGTCGATGACGAGGTCCGAGGCGTTGCCCATGACGATGCCGGCAAGCCGCATCGAGCGGGCGGAATGCGAGCCGCCGCCTTCCTTGACGATGTCGGTGTCGCTTTCATTGACATGAACGTCTTCGAACGGAACGCCGAGCCATTCCGCCACGCATTGCGCAAAGGTCGTCTCGTGGCTCTGGCCGCTCGAGAGCGTGCCGACGACGACGTCGACCGTGCCTTCCGGCCGCACGATAATGTCGGCGCGCTCGCGCGGGTAGCCGCCGGTGGTCTCCAGATAACAGCACAGCCCGATGCCGCGCAGCCGCCTTCGTTTCTTCGCCTCGGCGCGGCGCTTCTTGAATCCCGGCCATTCGCCGAGCTCCATCGCCCGGTCCATCACCGCGCGATACGTGCCGTTGTCGTAGGTGATGCCTTGCGGGTTTCGGTAGGGAAACGCCGAGGGGGGAATGAGATTCTTGCGCCGCAGGCCGACGCGGTCGAAGCCGTGCTCCTGCGCCGCTTTGTCGATCAGCCGCTCGATGACGTAAATGACTTCCGGCCGTCCGGCGGACCGATACGGCGTCGTGCTCATGGTGGTCGACAGCACCGCGCGCGCCTTGATATGGGCGACCGGGATGCGATACGCGGAGGTCGCCAGCCCGACGCCTTTGACCAGCGGCACGTAAGAGCCGGAATGCGCGCCGACATTGCTGAGATTGTCGCTGCGCAGCGCCAGAAACCTGCCGTCGGCGTCGAGCGCCAGTTCGGCGGAAACAGTGAGGTCGCGCCCCATATAGTCGCTGACGAAGGCCTCGCTGCGGTCGGCGGTCCACTTCACCGGCCGGCCGACGCGGCGCGAGCCCCACACCACCAGCGCGAACTCGGGAAAGAAACTGTTGCGGGTGCCGAAATTGCCGCCGATCTCGCGGGCGATCACGCGCACGTCCTCGAACGGCACGCCGAGGATGTCGGCGATCTCCTTCTTCTGCCGCACGATGCCGCCCGATCCGGCATAGAGCGTGTAACGGCCGGTCGCGGCGTCGTAAATGCCGACGGCGGAGCGCGGCTCCATCGGCACGCCGGTGACGCGGTTGATCCAGGTGTCGAGTCGCGTAACATGAGCGGCGCGCGCGAAAGCCGCGTCGGTCGCGGCGACATCGCCCACCTCGGCGTCGATCATGATGTTCGGCAGGTCGTCATAAAGCCGCGGCGCATCGGCCGCGGCTGCGGCGCGGGCCTCGGTCACGGCGGGCAACGGTTCGTAGTCGACGACAATTTTTTCCGCGGCGTCCTTTGCCTGCGCCGCCGTCTCGGCGATGACGAAGGCGACCGCGGTGCCGACATGGCGGACCCGGTCGGTGGGCAGGACGAAATGCGGCGCCGCCGGCACCGGCGAGCCGTCGCGGTTGGCGAGGACGATGTCGGGCGCCGAGCCGGGCGCGGTCAAATGCGGGATGCGCGCGAGCCCGTCGGCGGCCGCATCGGCGCCGGTGAGGACCGCGAGCACGCCGGGCATGGCGCGCGCCGCCGCCGCGTCGATTTTGCGGATGACCGCGTGCGCATGCGGCGAGCGCACCGCCGCGCCATAGGCTTGATCGGGAAAATTGAAATCGTCGCTGTAACAGCCGTGGCCGGTGACCAGGCGCAAATCCTCCTTGCGGCGGACGGTCGTTCCAATACCTGCTTGCATGCGTGTGCTGATCGGCGAGGGTAGGGTCGGGACGCGATAAAGTGCTATACATTCGCCGGCGGAGCAATCGCCGTCGCCGCCGCGGCGGCCTTGGTGCGAGGAAGCGCGCATGAAAAGTCATCGGCTGGATGCCGGACCGGAGACGGTCCATTGGGGCTATTTCGATGCCTCGCTCAAGCCGCTATTGACCGTCGATCCGGGCGACGAAGTGGTGATGTCGTCGGTGTCCGGGCCGCCCGAGGCGCTGCCGCCGGAAAATTCCGGGCTGGCCGTGCCGGACGCGCTGCGCGCCATCCACGCCAAGGTGTCGCCGAAGCTCAACGGGCCGCACATTCTCACCGGTCCGGTCGCGGTGCGCGGCGCCAAAGCCGGCCAAGTGCTTGAAGTGCGCATCAAGGCGGTCGAGCTGCTCAACAACTGGGGCTACAACGTCATCCGCCCGCTGTTCGGCGCGTTGCCGGACGATTTCCAGAAGGGACGCATTGCCCAGATTCCGCTCGACCGGGCGCGCATGGTCGGACGGCTGCCGTGGGGACTGGAGCTGCCGCTGCAGCCGTTCTTCGGCATCATGGCGACCGCTCCGCCGGCGTCATGGGGACCGGTGGCCTCGCCGCCGCCGCGGCGCAATGGCGGCAATATGGACAACAAGGAACTGGTCGCCGGCACGGTGCTCTATCTGCCGATTCACACCGACGGCGCATTGTTCTCGGTCGGCGACGGCCATGCCGCGCAAGGCGACGGCGAGGTCTGTATCACCGCGATCGAGACCGGACTGGTCGGCACCTTCGAATTGCATCTGCGCAACGACATGACCTTGGAATGGCCGCTGGCCGAAACGCCGACGCATGTGATTACCATGGGGTTCGATCCCGATCTCGACGATGCGGTGGTGATCGCGCTGCGCGACATGATCAAGCTGATCTGCGCGCGCGCCGGCATTTCGCGCGAGGACGCCTATACGCTGTGCAGCCTGGCGGCCGATCTGCGCGTGACGCAGGTGGTCAACGGCTCCAAGGGCATCCACGTGATGCTGGATAAGGCCTATCTCGCGCGCTAATGCGCGGGGTGCGGCCCTTGCTCGACGCGATGAAAGCCGAGCCGCTGCATGACCGGCTCGTCCGACACGCGCAGCATCAGCGCATCCTCCGCCGCCTCGTGAAAGTGCGGCCGCCACGCCGGCGCCGCGATGACGTCGCCCCGGCGCCAGTCGAAGCGTTCGCCATCGACGATCGTTGTGCCTGTGCCTTTGACGACCGCATAGATGTTGTTCGCGGTGGTCCGATACGCCGCCGTGGCGACATGGGGCATAAGCCGCATCATCGACAGCGCGATGGTGTCCATGGCCGGCTCGCCGAGCGCGACGCAGGTGCCGAACGGGCCGGTCGGGTCGGGCGTCGCGGCATCGAGGCGCTTGAGCGTCTCGCGCAGCGGAAACACGAAGGGTGAATCCGTGGTCGGCGGCGCCTCGCCCAGCGCTTCTTCCTCGTCCTCGCCCTCGGCCGGCTCGAAGAACATCGGCTCGAGCAGTTGCACCAGCGGCACGTCGAGGAAGTCGAGCCAATAGGCGCTGGCGCGGCTGTCATTGCCATGGCCGTGGCTGCACCAGTTCGGGGTGAGCAGCACGTCGCCGGGCTCCATCGCCAGCTTGACGCCGTTGACGTCGGTGTAAACGCCGGGCTCCGCGTCGATGATGAGGCGCAGTGCGTTCGGCGTGTGGCGGTGTGCATGCGCCCATTCGCCCGGCAGGATCATCTGATAGGCCGAAACCAGGGTGCGGACCGTGCCGTAGCCGTCGCCCGCGGCCGGATTGCAGAGGATGAGATTGCGCCGTTCGGCAAGCTCGGTGTTGATCAGCCGGCCGGCGGCATCGAGCGCGCCGCGCGCCTGTTCGTAGCGCCAATGCGCGGGCGCGAAATTCTTCTTCGGTGCCGGCCAGAGCGACGGCGTCTTCTTGTCCCAGCCGGGCGCGATGTCGACCTGCGCAAGCTTGCCGTAAAGCTCCTGCAGCGTGCCGGAGCCGGCGAGGTCTTCTCGGGTCGGGGCCTGCATGGCATTTCCTCTCGATGGCCCGTGAGCGGGCTTGGCGCATCCTATACCGGGAGACGCCGCCTGCGCGACACCAATCATTTATTGGCTTCGCCCGTGTCGGCGTCGCTCGATGCGGTCGGCTTGCTCTCGGGGGAACCCTCTTGCCGCAGATGGATGCTCAACAGCAGATAAAGGCTGATGACCAAGAATTCGGCCTCCCAGGTCTGGAAATTGCTGAACCAGAACTTCGGCGACACGGCAAAAGACCCAACCGACATGGTCGCCTCGCCTTGGGCGCGGCGTTGCTCGTTGTAGGCGCGGGCACCGAAGACAAGGTGCAAGCCGAAGCTTCCGAGGAACAAAAGCGCGAAGGCCAGCCCAAGCGAATTGCGATAACTCCAGAGGAGCAGTCCCCGCCGATGCCTGTTATGAGGGTTGCGGCGCGTCCGCTTGGAGTGGGTGGCGCCCTTTTGAACCAGAAACACCCCGAAAATAATGAGGCAGGCAAGCTGCAGGATGGCGGCCTGCCAGTTGGCGAACATGCCGTCGAGGAACGTGCCGGTTTGCAGGAATTGCCAGAGGCCAGTGCCGGGACCGTGCTGTTGGCGGTAAAGGGCCATGCCGACGATCGCCTGCGCCGCCGCACAAGCAACGAAAAGCGCGATGAAGGCTAACGACAGGCCGTTATCGCGGCAGAATTGCCAAATTCTCTTCGACGGCGGCTCGGGCCGGCGACGCCGTTTCGTCCTCGGTCGTCGCAATCACGAAGCTCGTTGTTGCAGGGCGATACGGACCGGCACCGATTTTGCCGCCGGAACCTTGCTTTCCTTGGCGTAGTGCCAGAGCGGGATAAGGACGTTGCATTCGGGGTAGTAACCGGCGATGCATTTTTCCGGGATGTCGTAAGGCAGGACTTTCAGTCCACCGAGTTGCCGGTCGACGCCGTCATCCGCGGCCGTCGTCAAGACCACGAGGTCACCCTCGCGAAGCTCAAGCCGGGCCATGTCCGCTTGATTCATCAGCGCGACCTTCCGGCCATCTTTGACGCCGCGAAAACGATCCTCTTCCGCGTAGATGGTGGTGTTGAACTGCCCGTCGGCACGAAGCGTCATCAGTTGATAAATGTCCGCACCCTCCTTCCTCCGATTGGAAAGGCTCTCCGGCACGGTGAAATTCGCCTTGCCGTTTTCGGTCTTCCACTTGCGCTCGCGCGCGCCAAGCGGCCGTGGAAACCCGCCGGGCGTAAACAGCCGCTTGTTGAAATCCTTGAACTGATCCGGGTAGGTCGCCTCGATGGCGTCGCGCACAAGCGCGTAATTGCCGACCCATTTGTCCCACTCGACCTTCGGATTGGGCGCCAGAGTGGCCTTTGCCATGCCGGCGACGATGAACGGCTCGGACCGAACCTGTTCGCTGACGGGTTCACGCTGGCCGCGCGAGCCGTGAATGCAGGCGGTCGAATCTTCCATCGACACCGCCTGCGGGCCGGTCGCCTGCTCGTCGATCTCGATACGGCCCAGGCACGGCAGCAGATAAGTCACTTCACCGGGCAGCAGATGAGTCCGATTGAGCTTGGTCGCAATCTGGACGGACAGTCGCAGGCGCATCCATGCCGGCTCGATCAACTGCCGCTCGGGAACTGCGCGGGCAAAATTTCCGCCGAGACTGATGAAGCCGCGAACGGTGCCATCGAGAATCCCCTGGCACGCGTCCACAGTGGTGAGGCCATCCTCGCGCGGCGGCTCGAAGCCGAAGAGTTCCTTGAGCTTGTCGAGCGGCACCAGCTTTGTCTTTTCGCTGATCCCGACCGTGCGCTGTCCCTGCACGTTGGAATGCCCGCGCACCGGCGAGATGCCGGCGCCCGGCTTGCCGATATTGCCGCGCAGGAGCAGCAAGTTGACCACCATTTTCACGGTTTCGACGCCGTGCTCGTGCTGAGTGACGCCCATGCCGTAGTTGGCGATGACGGCATTGGCGCCCATGTAGGTGGCGGCGGCCTGCCGCAGTTCGGCCGCGCTCACCCCGGATGCGCTTTCGAGTTCGGTCCAGGATCGAGCCCGGCAGTATGCGGCAAATTCTTCGAAGCCGTGCGTGTGCTGTTCGATGAAGTCGACGTCGATCGCGCGGAGCGTGTTGTTTTGCTTCGCCACGTCGTCAGCCTCGATCACCGCTTTGCAGATGCCCACGATGGCGGCAATGTCGCCTCCGGTCTTGACTTGGCAGTATTGCGTGCTGATGCGGGTGCCGCCGGCCACCATTTGACTGGGGCTTTGCGGATTGACGAAGCGCTCAAGCCCTTTTTCGCGCAGCGGATTGAAGGTGATGATCGGCACGCCGCGCTTTGCCGCCCGCTGCAGCGGATGCAGCATTCGCGGGGCGTTGGTCGTCGTGTTGTGGCCGAAGAAGAAAATGCAGTCCGACTTGTCGTAGTCGGGCAGCAGGACGGTGCCGACCGGGACGCCGATAACCTTGGGCAGCGCCACCGAGGTCGATTCGTGGCACATGTTCGACGAGTCGGGAAAGTTGTTCGTGCCGTACATGCGGCCGAACAATTGATACATATAGCTCGTCTCGAGCGAGGCGCGGCCGGAGGTGTACATGATCACCGATTTCGGATCGAGGCCCTTCAGCTCCGCGCCAATTTCTGCGAACGCCTGCTCCCACGTGACGGGGACATATTGGTCGGATGCGCTGTCGTAACGCAGCGGATCCGTCAGGCGCCCATGCTCTTCGAGCTTGTGATCCGACCAGGTGCGGAGTTCGCTCACCGTATGACGCTGGAAGAACTCCGGCGTCGTGGTCTTTGCCGTGATTTCCCACGCCGTGGCTTTGGCGCCATTTTCGCAGAATTCGAACGTGTGCGGTTCTGCGGGCTTCGCCCACGAGCAACTGACGCACATGTAGCCGTCCGGCTTGTTCTGCTTCCACAGAATCTCGCTGCCAAGAACCGGGATTTCCTCCTGGGTGAGGATGCCGGCGAGCGCGCTTACCGATCCCCAGCCGCCGGCCGCCCCGGGCTTGGCCTCCGACGTGGCGGGATTGGAGGCGGGAGGTGATTTGGATTTGTCGAGGGTGTTGGGGGATTTCTTGGAAGTCTTGGCGGCCATGACAGTCTCGTATTGCGGTGCCCCCGACGATGACTCCCGATGACAGGCAAATGTTCCGGGAACATTGGTTCGGCTCGTGCGTCGAAAAACGGGCGGCAACGCAGGCGCTTCTACATGTCCCGACACATCGAGTTTCCCCAGCCGACGCAGCGCCATCGATGTGCGACGCTTGGCGTGCGCGGCGCTGCGTCAGGCTCACGGATGCTTGCAGAAGAGACGCCGGTCGCTTTGGTTTACGGCGGCAGCACCGAGGCGGTGCTTATGGCCACTCCCGACGATCTGGAAGACTTCGCCATCGGCTTCAGCCTCACCGAGGGCTTGATCGAAAGTCCGGAGGACGTTGCGGAACTCACCGTGGTGCACAGCCAAGATGGCATCGAACTGAGAATGTGGATGCACGGGTCGAGAGAGACCGCCTATCGGCGGCGGCGGCGCCGGTTGGCCGGTCCCACCGGCTGCGGATTGTGTGGCATCGAAAGCTTGAGCGAAGCGGTGCGGCCGGCTCGCCGGATCACGGCGGGCGGCAGCTTCGCGCTTCGCTTTGTCGCTGAGGCGCTGGAATTGCTCACCGCGGCCCAGAACCTCAATCGCGCCACCCGGGCCACCCACGCTGCCGGCTTCGTCCGGCCCGGACAGGGCCTGATCGCCATCCGGGAGGATGTCGGACGCCACAACGCCCTCGACAAGCTCGCCGGCTCTTTGCGGCGCAACAATTTGCCGTCCGAAAACGGAGCGGTCGTTGTCACCAGCCGCGTTTCGGTCGAAATGGTGCAGAAGGCATCCGTGATCGGCGCTCCTCTGCTGATCGGCATGTCGGCGCCTACGGCGCTGGCGGTTCGCACCGCCGCTGCGGCTGGCCTCACGCTTGTGGCCTTGGCGCGCGCCGACTCCTGCCAAGTCTTTGCCGGAGCAGAACGGCTCGCGTTGGCTTAGGTAGAGCGCCGACGGCCGACGAATGAACGGAAACCTTCGGAGTTCCGGCCTTGCCGGCACGTTGCGC
>Ga0335073_10016798_pt1 | contig 10230 bp, 9 predicted proteins | sample Lox_Sample_22_FD_207093 | JGI IMG/M metagenome (GOLD analysis project Ga0335073, IMG submission 207093) | Soil microbial communities from Loxahatchee National Wildlife Refuge, Florida, United States - Lox_Sample_2.2 | ecosystem: Environmental > Terrestrial > Soil > Wetlands | place: USA: Florida... | reverse complement strand
CGAACTTACGCGGGACACCAACTTCCGTAAGCTCCTGTCCCCGACATTATCGTTGTGCCGCGACTTCGAACCCGGCAAGATAAAAGACGAGACAAACAAACACGATGCGTCACAAGATCTGGATTGCTCCGCTCCTCCTGCTGTTCGCCGTCGCATACTCCCTCGCTGACACTGTTCTGACCTGGCCTGCCGATGGCAAAGATGCCACTTTGCGATTCACCATTGGCAAGTTGCGGCAGGTTACATCGAACGCCGGCCAGACCGACTACCTCGGCGAGGCTACAGCCGAAAATCTTGGCGTGAAAGCTATTCCCTCAGCCTCTTTCTATCTTTACCTGTTGGATAAAAATGGCAAACGCGTCGGCGAAGGGTATCTGGAAGTCACCAATTTAGCCGGCGGCCAAAAGGCGAAGATCCCTGTCACGGCGCACGCCATGAGTTCCTACGTTCGAATGGAATTACAGCCGCAGCATCTGCCGTCTGACGAACCGATGAAGGTGAAAATGCACATCAGCAGCACGCCCTCGGGAGCAACCGTCAAGCTCGATGCGCAGGAATCCGGCGTAACTCCACAGGTACTTCCGATCGCTCCCGGAAAACACACTCTGGAATTCACCAAAGAAGGCTATGCAACGGCGAGCACACCCGTGGAAATTGCCGCAAACGCGATGCCCGGCAGCGTTGATATCGATCTAAACCCGCTTTCCGTAGACACCGTGGTGCTGCGCGATGGAACCGCGCTATTGGGGACTGTAACTTCAGTGACCGAGACAGCGATCAACCTAAACGCAAAAGGCAAATCCACCACGCTATCGCGGAGCCGCGTAGCCCGCATCGTCTTCGGACAACGGAAGGGCTCCTCGTCCACAACCAAGAGTTCGCATAGCAAGAAGTGAATCAAGTCGGATAATTCGAGGGATAGCGGCCCCTGATCCTTGACCTGACTCCAACTCCGCAAGGTAGTATTCGAGTTGGAGGAGATTCTCATGACTCAGGTGCCTTCAACGACTCCCCCGGATTCCCCTGAATGCTGGCCAACTCTCCGCTTGGCGGATTGGAAGGACACCTATGCCACGCTTCACATGTGGACGCAGATTGTCGGGAAAATACGGCTCGAACTCACTCCCAAACTAAATCACTGGTGGAACGTGCCGCTGTATGTCAGTCCGCACGGACTGACAACGTCGCTCATCCCTTACGGCAGCCGCCACTTCGACATCGAGTTTGATTTCTTCGCCAGTCAGCTGGTCATCCGCACCTCGGATCCGAAATCTGCCACGCTGGCGTTAGCTCCCCGCTCAGTGGCTGACTTCTACAAAGGAGTCATGGCGGCGCTTCGATCGCTCGACATCGATGTGAAGATCTGGAAGATGCCGGTCGAGGTCGCCGACCCGATCCCCTTCGACCGCGACACGGTTCACGCGTCCTACGATGCTGATGCCGTGCGGCGGTTCTGGCGCATTCTCGTTTCAGTGGACGGAGTATTCAATGTGTTCCGGTCCCGATTTATTGGCAAGTCCAGCCCCGTACATTTCTTCTGGGGAAGCTTTGATCTGGCCGTTACGCGCTTTTCCGGTCGCCGCGCTCCGCCGCGCAACGATCCCGACCCGGTGCTGCGCAAAATAATGCAGGAAGCGTACTCGCATGAGGTGATCAGCGCCGGGTGGTGGCCTGGTACCGGAGAGATCCAAGAAGCAGCGTTTTACTGCTATGCGGCACCCGCGCCATCCGGATTTTCAGAACAGCGTGTGCGGCCCGCCGAAGCTTTCTATCATTCAAATCTCGGTGAATATCTGCTGATGTATGACGATGTGAGGCGCTCCGGATCGCCTACATCTGACTTGATGGAATTCCTGGAGAGTACCTACGAAGCCGGGGCGATCACAGGAAAGTGGGATCGCGCAGCGCTGGAGGCAGCGTGACAACCTCTTGCAGAACTTGAATATGGCTTCCTGATCTTTCGTCAATTAGACTCGTTGGCAAGTTGCCTTTGGGGCTGCACACACTACCTTTTAACCGGACATACCAAATACTTGCCAGACTCACGAATCATTCTCGCAGTTCTAATCCTCCTCGGTCGTTGCATCGCACAAGACCATGCGCATGGAACTCCTGAAAAACTCGGGGTTGTGCACTTCTCAACTTCGTGCAATGCAAAAGCACAGCCAGAATTCGATCGCGCCGTGGCCTTGCTCCATTCCTTCGAGTTCAGCCGTGCAATTGCGGGATTCAACTCTGCGCTAACAAACGATTCGACTTGCGCGATCGCCTACTGGGGCATCGCTCTAAGCCAGTGGGGTAATCCTTTCGCTCCGGGATCGAAGGCGAATAGCCAGTTACAGTCTGGACGCGCCACTGTACAACAAGGCGTGAATGCAGCAGCAAAAACAGCGCGCGAGCGCGCTTATATCCTGGCAGTGGGTGCTCTATATACCGACTTCGAAAAGACGCCGCAACGATCGCGCCTGATCGACTACCGCGATGCCATGCAGGCGCTCGCGTCAAAATATCCTGATGACAACGAAGCGCAGATCTTTTATGCGCTCTCCATCGCAGCCTCCGAAGATCCCGCCGACAAAACCTACGCCGGCCGGCTCAAGGCAGGAGCGATTCTCGACAAGCTGTTCAAAGAAGAGCCGGATCATCCCGGACTCGCGCATTACATCATTCATACCTACGATGTTCCTCCCCTTGCGCCACGTGCTCTGGAAGCAGCGCGAAGCTACGCCCAGATCGCACCGGATGCGCCTCACGCACTGCACATGCCGTCTCACACGTTCACGCGGACCGGATACTGGCAGGATTCCATCACCAGTAATGTTGTCGCAGCGGAAGCCGCAAAACGAGAGGGCGAGACGGCAGAGGAGTTGCACGCCAGCGACTACGAGGTCTACGCCTACTTGCAAACGGGGCAGGATGAGGCAGCACGCCGCATTGTGACTGCTTTGCCGGAAATCGCATCTCGTTTCGATCCAGCTAAAATCATCAGCGGCGCAGCCAGTCCTTCCGTCGGATATTTCGCATTAGCGGCGATTCCGGCCAGGTTCGCACTCGAGCGCGGCGACTGGAAAGCAGCGGCCAAACTGACTCCCAACGTGACGCCGTTTCCGCATACTGAGGCCATGACATGGTTTGCCCGCGGGCTAGGATCGGCTCGACTCGGACAAGCGAAGCTTGCATACAGCTCGGCCGAATCGCTGAAAGAAATTCGCCAGCGCTTGGCGGCATCGGATGAAAACTACTGGGCGTTGCAGGTGGAAATTGAGGAGCACGAGGTCCGCGCCTGGGCGATGATGGCGGAAGGCAAGAAACAGGAGGCTCTCCGCGAAATGGAATCGGCGGCTGAATTGGAAGATGGAACAGAAAAAAGCGCAGTCACGCCCGGACCACTAGCGCCAGCGCGTGAGTTGCTTGGCGAGTTGCTACTTGCAAACCATCAGCCAGCATCGGCTCTTGATCAATTCGAAACAACACTGAAAAAAGAGCCGGGGCGATTCCGCTCACTCTATGGAGCAGGGCATGCCGCGCAACTGGCAAACCGGCCTGAGGCGAGCCGCCAATATTTCCGAGAGTTGGTTAAGCGTTGCGAACATGCCGACACGCCTGGAAGAACCGAGCTCATAGAAGCGATGAGAGCGAGCAGAAACCAGTAGTTTCATATCAGTCGGCTTTATTTCACGTGATCACTGGCCCTAGTTGTTCGTTCGAATGAAAAACGGCACCCCGGACCAGGATGCCGTCGTCTGAAATAAACAGTCGACTTACGGATTGATCACTCCAAACTCTCCCGTCGCATAACCGGCTGTCCCGGCCGCGAAGAATAGTTGGTTGGTATTTCCGTTCGCGCTTGTTCCTCCGCCGAATTCGATGGCCCACAGTCCTGGGATGCTGATGGAGTTGCCGCTCGTATCCTTCATTGTGCCGACCAGCTTTCCCGTGGTTGTGCTGAAGCCGTTGATCCTGCCGTCGTTAACGTTCCCCACCAGTAGGGTGTTACTGAGTGGACCAAAGTTCGCCGGTGCTAGCGCGAGGCCCCACGGCCCTTGCATGATCGAATTTGGAGGAATGCTTTTCAAAAGAGTGCCGGTCGGTGAAAAGACATCCACCGCGCCAGTGCTGGCTCCCTCGAACGTGACGATCACCAAATTCTTAATGAAAGACACACCGTACACCGTCATGCTCGTTAGTTTTGTGTCCGTGAACGTTTTTCTTAGTGTGAAGGTGCTGTCGTAGATTTCGATCTTGTTCGTCGCCTGGTTGGCCGCATACAGTACCGGTTGTGTACCAACGTTTCCCATCGCCAGGCCTGTGTAGTTCGCCTTGCCTCCGTTGTTGACCGCAATTACTGCGGACCCGCTATTCACACTCGATGCCCAACCGCTGATCGTACCGTCGAGCGTATTGAAGATAAATGCCGCGGGCGCAGATTTACCATTTTGCGTAATGACGAACCCCGTCGTCGTATTCGCCACCATCCCCGTTGGAGAACCCGTGCCGGTTGATGCGGGAGGAATGGTCACGACCAGAGGTACGATCGTTCCGTTGGCATCGTACACGGTGGAAAGGCCAGTATCTTCATCCGAGATCCAGAACGGACCCGTGGGCAGATAAGCCATCCCCCACCCATTTCTCAAATGCGGGTCTTGCGTGGTGGTAACCAGGCTGGTCAGTGTGTACTGGGCTAATGCTTGATTGCTGTAAAGAATCACTGCTGCAGTCAGCAACAGCAGGACACGAAAGGCTGCTTTGAATATCGGTCGGGCCATGATGATTTGTCCTCCTGATCGTTGGTGATATCGAGGGTGGAGACGCCCAGAAGGCTAGCCCGCCAAATACTAAGAATTGTCATTAGGGTGTAAAAGAATTGCCACATCGAAGTCTGTGTGGAAGGTGATACCTCCCAGCCTCGTTTGCTATGGATGAATCAATTCCTGGTCAACTCACTTTCAACCTTTCCGTCAACCGTCAGGAAGCGAATCACACCGTGGTCGTCCTCAAAAACCAGGCCCGTCCCTTTGGGGTTCACGACGGCTGCGATGAGATGTCCGTAGGCTCGCGGAATTCCGCCGTGCGTCGGCGTCTGATCGTAGCGTTCGAGTTGTCCTTCTTTCATGCCGTTCATGCTGACGAAGCGAATCGTCCCGTCTTCGTCTTCAAAAATCAAACCCGTGCCGATTTGATCGGCAATCGCGGCCGCAATGTGCCCATAACTCTTCGGTATGCTGCCATGTTGCATTGCGTATGTGGGAGAATCACCCCGCTGCGCCGCCGACGCTGCGAGGACAACCGTTGCATGATGCGTTCCAAAAAGATAGCCGCTGAAAACTAACAGGCAGCCGCACATCACCAGGAGGACCGTTTTCTTCATGAGAGGATGCCCCTTCGGAAATGGATGATTACGGGTCTTGCGCATTGTGCCTGAATCTTCGGTAAGCAAAATGCGACGGTGAAACACGAATGTGCCGCATTATTCGGATCGCGGAGACAGATTGTTCGATTGTCCCTACGGTTCTACGAGAATCTTGTGCATCATCCCCAGATCTTCATGCAGCAGAATGTGACAGTGGAAGACAAAGGTCCCCGCAGTGTTTGGATCGCGAAAATCCATTCGTACCTTCACACTGTGATAGGGATGGCCATTGCCCTCCCAATAAGGAACCTCAACGGTATCGAGCAAATCCTGATGGGGCGCGGGCTTGCCGTCAACTTCCAGGAGCTTAAAATGGATCTGATGGATGTGAAAGGCATGCGTTTCCAGTGCGCGGTTCTCGATCGTCCAGTCTTCGACCGCGCCGACTTTCGTCACGATGGCAGGGGCTTCATTAATGTCAAATACTTTTTGCTTCTGTCCATCCACAGTAATATAAAACTGGATCGGACCATTGGTCCCGCCGAATTCTTCCGAGAAATAAAGCTTGCGCTGCGTCATCGGCGTCTGTTCTGACAAGTTCGCAAACTTCAGCTGCCCGGGATCCGCCTGCATCGCCGGAGAAGGCGCATGCCACCCGCCAGTGGCAGTGTCCGTGAGTTGGATGGTGCCCAACGTCTGCGCCTGATCGGGATTGCCCGTGGGACCAGTATCGGCCGACTCCGTTACGAACGAGGCCGATGCGCCTGCAGCGGGAGCCTGAACAATGAATTCAGCGCGCCCGGCAGGTGGAATGGAGATTACTTTTTGGAGCCGAGTCTGCCCCAGAGGATAGCCGTCCATCGCGATCATCTCCATTGGCTGCGCCTTGCCATTCACCACAAATGCTAGCTTCAAAAAATCTTGTAAGGTCGCATTCGCCACTCGCCAGAATTGCTTTTCTCCCGGCTTCATCTGGATAATTGGCCCACCTCCGAGGAACGGGGCAACCTGGTAATTGATGGTCAGTTGATACGGTCCCGGAACCCACGGAACCAGGAACTGCTGGCGTATGACGAAAACCCGCTCCGTGAGGCCGGCGACTTCAGGACGGTACTTCTCCATACCTTCAACGATGAGCGCTCCAGCAGCACCGCCGTTGACCTGGAACTCGGTAAATCCGTGTACATGCGGGTGATACCAATAGAGACCCGGCGGCTCCTTGGATGGAATCTGCATGCCGTACTGGAATCCCGGCGTGCCTGGCTGGATCAAAGTATTGATTACGTCATCCTGATGGCATTTCGGTGGAACGTTCAAACCGTGGAAATGCACATTCGTCGAACTGATAGTGGCCATTCCCTTGTCGCCGCAAGCTGCCGGCGGCATGGCCATTTTCATCATCTCCGCATCTGCATTGTTGCGGTTCACAATGTCGAGTCCTAACTTGTCACCCGGATTCAATCGTAGTGTTGGCGCTTCGATAATCTGACTTCCAGAGGCATACTTGTAGCAATAGTGCGTATAGCCATAAATATCGACGGACTGCGCCATCGTGAATTTCGCCGCCAAGGTACCGTTTTGCGATACCAGGCTTGGAGCATCCGCAACTACGGTGCCCGTAGCCGGACGATCCGGACATTGCCCAAAAGCACAGATCGATGTCAGCGCCATGACCATCCCGGCGAAACCATGCTTTAACTGCGTGCGCATCTTATTGACTCCTGCGAAAACGTAATAATGAATGAAACGAACAATTTCGCGTACAGGCTCGACATCAACACCGAACGATCATTGAGACTTCGCGATACCGATCGAAAGCAGCCCGGTGCTGTTGGGATCGACAAAAGGTGATGCCGAATCTTCCTGGAGCGTGCATTTCCCGTTTGCCACGTTGAAGTGGAGCAACGCGATACCGGAAGTCGCGCCGAATTCGGCGACGTAGACACCTCCACCAGTTCCTGTGTCACTCACCAAAGCAGCGTGCACAAGGTATGACCACGAGGACGACTGTCCGCGGATCGGGCCTGACTTGCAACCGTATTTCAGCGTGCCGCTGTTCTTCTCGAAAGCGAAGGCTGTCACAGCATCGCCCTGCGTGTCGACGACATACAAAACTCTCTCGTCCGGGCTGAGGAGAATATTGCTCGAACTGATGCCGTTCTTTGAGCCATATACCTTTGTAGTTGTGAGTTTTCCGGACGAGATATCGGAGACCTCGAGGATTACAGCAGTCGATGTATCCCCAAAAATCACATAGTGCCCGTCGGCAGTGATCTGGATTTCGTTTGGAAACGTTGCATCCTTCGTCTTCACTGTAGCCGTTGAAAGTTGGGCATCACCATTGGAAACGGGCACGCCGTTGGCAATATTGAACGACTCGATGGAACCGTCGGTGTAGGTGACAACCATCACGGTTCCCTTTGTCGCCATGGCATTGATGTTGCCGCCATTCACTCCAGTCACAACCGTGTCGCTGATGAATGTCAGGCTGCAGCCACCCTCAATCGAAAACGTAGCGATAGTGTTTGAATCGGTAAAACTCGCGTAGAGGTATCCGCCTTGCGTGACAAGCCCAATACCATTCGACTGTCCCGTATCGGTGGCCGATCCGGAGGCTACCCCTCCTAAAGTCAGCGTGTTCACAGCGACCCCGGCGATGCTGCCGCTGACAGCTTGCGAGATATAAACACAGGGCTGTTGGCCGTCACTTGCTGAGAGGACGCGATTCGCGCCGAAGTATCCGCCGCCGATACCCCAACTATGGGTGTTCACTTGTGCTTGAAATGTCAGCGTACCGTTCGCGCCCACGGAGAAGAAAGAGGCCCCATTGGGCAAGGGAAACCCGATGTCGTCGTTCGTGACCACATAACGGGTCTGCGCAAAAGAAATGCTGCCAGCAAGACAGACGATGACCGCAATCGCAAGGAAGGCGTTCGCAATTCGCATACTACACCTATGAATGTTCTAGCTTTTGCAGGAGACCCCAGGGAAGATACCCCACTGCTAGACAATGCGATTTACCTTACCAGATGCGATCGTGAAGACAGCAACATTTTTCGTCGCACCCGTAGTTTCTTACGCGAGATGTGCAAGAGATTGCAGCAAAGATGTACTAGAAGCGATCATTGACTGTGCTTCGGATATCGGATACGGAGCTCGCACGCCTATCCTGCGAGCAAGGCCACTCCAGCCGCAACCATCATCGCTGCGAGCCATCTGCGACGATCGACTCGCTCGTGGAGAAAAATCTTCGCGGCGAACGCGTTTCCAATGAAAGTCAGCGATGCGGCTGCAGGAGCAACCAGGCTTACATCTCCCCACGAAAGCGCAAATAGCAGGCTGAAAAATGCCACAGCCATCGCCGAAATTCCCATGAAGAAGCTCGGAGTCGAGAGTACGCGCGTGACCACACGCCACAATCCATACTGCTTTAATAATTCGTGAACGTCGCCGACTTGCTTCATCGCGCGGGACATCAAGACATCTCCCACCACGGAGAAAAACACCACGACCAGGATTCCGCTCCAGGTATAAAGGTGCCTCATCGTTCTGCTCTCATGGCAGCGGGTACATCGCTGTTGGCATTTTGTGTGAAGGATGTATCTCTGTGATGAGGGTGCGCAGTAAGGGCCTCGCCGCCAGCGACAAACCCGACTCCTCCCGCGATGAGAGTGATCCCGACCCAACGCGTAATACTGATGTGCTCGTGCAAGGCAAAACGTGCGACGAGGGCGAGCAATACGTATCCAAGGGAAGTGGCTGGCAACACATAGGTCAGGTCCGCCCAGGATAGAGCGTTCATGTATGCCGCAAAGAAAGCGAGCAAAAGAACAATTCCGATCGACACCCACGGATTAAGAAACGCGAGCAACAGGCTCTGCAGGTGATGAATGGAAATATTTCCAGTCTGCTTCATCCCATGCGAGAGCATGGTGTCCCCGGCCGCCGCAAAGACGGTCACTCCCGCCAGGACTAAGTACTTGCGAAAAGTCACTTGAAAATCAGTTCTCAGTTGTCAGTTCTCAGCAGAAATCACTCCGGTCGGCCTACTGATAAACCGAGAACTGAGAACGACCCGTTAGTCGGTCATTGCTCCAGCGGGTGCAGAAGCGGCTGCGGCAGCGTGCTTCTTCACCATTTTGTTGCGTGCGGAACGCAGCTTCAGGAATGTTTTCGCCTCTTTGTAAAGCCGCTTCCGCTCGCTCCCATCGAATGCCGCTTTCTTCAAGATGCGGAAAACAGCCTTTGGACGGAAATAATATTCGTCGTAGAAGCGGTGCACCGCGCCAAGGATGTCGTCCGCGGGTAATCCGGGATATTGAATGTGGGCCAACTGGTGTCCGCCTTCGTCAACCATCTTGTTATCGCCGACGATAAAGCCGTTCTTCACCGCATGGTCATACAGTTCAGTCCCGGGATACGCGTGCGCCACGGAAACCTGGATCGTTTCGACATCCAGTTCCTTCGCGAACGCAATCGTGTTGTTGATGGTCTGATGCGTCTCGCCTGGCAAACCCATGATGAAATCGCCGTGAATCACCAGGCCGAGTTTGTGACAATCCTTGGTGAACTGGCGCGCACGCTCGATCGTCGCGCCCTTCTTAATGTTCTTCAGAATCTGCTGGTCGCCGGACTCGTAGCCGACGATCAACAGCCGGCATCCGGCTTCTTTCATCGCCTTCAGCGTTTCATAGTCGGTCGTTACGCGCGAGGTGCAAGACCAGGTCAATCCAAGCGGCTTCAGCTTGGCGCACAGTTCAATCGTGCGTGCCTTCTGAATGTTGAAGGTGTCATCGTCGAAAAAGAACTCCTTCACCTCAGGCCATTTCTGCTTTGCTTTGGCCATTTCAGCGGCGACGTCGTCGGTCGAGCGCTTCCGC
>Ga0335073_10016797_pt1 | contig 10230 bp, 4 predicted proteins | sample Lox_Sample_22_FD_207093 | JGI IMG/M metagenome (GOLD analysis project Ga0335073, IMG submission 207093) | Soil microbial communities from Loxahatchee National Wildlife Refuge, Florida, United States - Lox_Sample_2.2 | ecosystem: Environmental > Terrestrial > Soil > Wetlands | place: USA: Florida... | reverse complement strand
AATCGAGCGGCTTGCCGAGGCCTTCAACGGCATGGCGCACACGATCCTGGGGCGCAACCGCATTCTGGAGAGCGTCAGTTTCGCCGCCAAGCAGTTCCTCACGGATGGCGATCACGCCGCCATCGTCGGAGCCGTGGTGGACCGGGTCGGGCATTCGGCTGGTGTCGGGCGTGCCGCGGTCATCAAGATGACGGGCGATTCGGGCCGCCTTAGCCCCAGCCTGCAGCGGGAGTGGCTTGCCCGGCTGGACCTTCCGCGGCAAGCCGGTTGGGAAGCCTTCGCCTGGCACGCCGAAGCCGCGCAGCCCTGGGTAGCGCGACTCTGGGCAGAGGAGATTGTCACCTTGCGCGCGTCCACCCTGCAGCCACCGCTACGCGAATTGCTCGACCCGCGGATACTCTCTTCCATCCTGGTTCCGGTTGCCGTCGCCGGGCAGTGGTGGGGAATCGCCGCTTTCGATGATTTCGATCAGGAACGCGTCTGGGGCGAAGCTGAAAAAGACAGCCTGCGGGCCGTGGCCGACATGTTAGGGGCTTCCATTGCCCGCCACCGCGTTCGCACCGCACTCGAAGAGGCCAAGGCTACCCTGGAACAGCGCGTCGCCGAGCGAACACGCGAACTGGAGGAGCAGATTGAAGCGAAAGACCGGGCTCACACCGATCTGGCCGCGGCGCAACAACGCCTGATAGAAGTTTCCCGCCAGGCCGGCATGGCCGAGGTCGCCACCGGCGTGCTCCACAATGTCGGCAATGTGCTCAACAGCGTGAACGTTTCCGCTTCCATCGTCTCCGGCAAAGTCCGCGAATGGCGCGTCGAGAATCTGTTGTCCCTGATTGAGATGCTCGAAACCCACGCCGGGAGCCTGAACGACTACCTGCTGAGCGATCCCAAGGGGAAGCGACTGCTGCCGTATCTCGCCAAACTGGGCGGCCACTTCAAAGCCGAGCGCGACAGCCTGTTGGGCGAATTGGAGCTGTTGTCCTCTCACGTCGAACACATCAAACAGATCGTCGCTACTCAGCAGAACTATGCAAAAGTTTCCGGCCTGATCGAGGACCTCAGCCTGGCCGATCTGGCGAACGACGCTCTCCGCATCCTCGAAGCCGGTTTGGCGCGCCACGGTATTCGGGTGGAGCGTGAATTCGAGAAAATGCCCGCCATTGCCGCCGACAAACACCGGATTCTGCAGATTCTCCTGAACCTGTTACGCAACGCCAAGGAGGCGGTCAAGGATAGCGATGCGGAAGACCGCCTGATCCGCGTGCGAATCCATCGGCAAGGGGAGGACCGGATTTGCCTGGCGGTGCAGGACACCGGTATCGGGCTGCCGCCCGAAAACCTGACCAAAATCTTCGGACACGGATTTACCACCAAAAGCAATGGTCACGGCTTCGGTCTGCATTCCTGCGCGCTCGCGGCCGGCCAGATGGGCGGATCGCTGCGGGCGGAGAGCGACGGGCTTGGCCGGGGCGCCACTTTTGTTCTCGCACTTCCACTCAGGACCACCGACGATAAGGAAAAGAGGGTCGCGTATGAACTCACCCAGCCTGTTTGAACCAAACCGCAGGGTGCTCGTAATCGACGATAACCAGGCGATTCACGATGACATGAGGAAAATCCTGGTCGGCGATTTGCTAGCCCGGGAAGCACTGCAAGACGACGAAGAAATTTTATTCGGAGTCGAAACGGCGCCCATCACCCGTTTTGAAATCGATTCGGCCTACCAGGGCCAGGAAGGTCTTGCCAAGCTGGAGCAGGCGCTTGCCGCCGGCCGCCCCTACGCGCTCGCTTTCGTGGATGTTCGCATGCCTCCCGGATGGGACGGAATCGAAACCGTATCCCGTCTCTGGCGGGTCTATCCCGCACTGCAAATCGTCATCTGCACGGCCTATTCGGATTACTCCTGGAATGATATTCGCCGCCGCGTCGACCCCTCGGAGAATCTCCTCATTCTCAAGAAGCCGTTCGACAACATCGAAGTGGTGCAGTTGGCCCACTCGCTCACCCGTAAATGGCTGGTCAGCCGCCAGGCCGAAGCCAAAATGGCCGACCTCGACGGCATGGTTTCCGAGCGCACCCGCCAGCTTCAGGCCGCTCACGAGGCTATCCAAGGCGAATTCCGCGAGCGAGCCAGGGCTCAGGAGGCGTTTCGGGTAATCTTCGAATCCAGCACCGTCAGCATCGCCCTTCTCGATAGGGAAGACCGGTACGTCGACGTAAATCAGGCATTCGAGCAGCAGTTCGATGTGGAACGGCCGGTTCTTGTGGGAAAGAAGGTCGGAGAATACAGCGAATTGTGCGGCCGCAGTGCGCTCTCCCTGCGCCAGTCGCTGCAAGCGTGGGGCGACCAGGACGCCAGGGAGTTTACCCACGAGCTCAGTGGGCGGCGGCGTACGGGTCTCATTTGGACCCGGCAAGTTGAAATCAACCGGGCGCCGCACCGCCTCTGCCTCCTTCTCGATATCACCGACCGCAAGGAAATGGAAGAGGACCTGAAGCGCGCGCGCCGCCAGGCGGAAGCCGCCGCCAGGGCTAAATCGGAGTTTCTGGCCAACATGAGCCACGAAATCCGAACACCGATGAACGGAATCCTCGGTTTCACCAATCTGGTGCTGGAAACCCCCCTGGCCGAGGACCAGCGCGACCATCTGGAAACGGTCGAGAGCTGTGCGCGGTCGCTCCTGCGCATCATCAACGACATTCTGGATTTTTCGAAAATCGAAGCCGGCAAAATGGAATTGGAGTTGGCTCCATTCTCTCTCCAGGACTGCGTCCGCGGCGCCGCCGATGTGATCGTGCCGGCCGCGCTCGAGAAAGGGCTCACATTCCACTGCCACATTCAGGATGGCAGTGCCGACCAGCTCCTGGGCGATTCCACCCGGCTCCGCCAGATTCTGCTCAACCTGCTGGGAAACGCCGTCAAGTTCACGAATGGAGGGTCTGTAACCGCCGATATCGCCACCGCGCCCCTGCCGGATGGACGGATCGAACTTCAAGTCGCCATTCGCGATACCGGAATCGGAATCCCCGCCGAGAAACAAAAGGTCATCTTCGAGCCTTTCCGGCAGGCCGAAGGCTATATGACGCGCAAGTTCGGCGGCACGGGACTCGGTCTGGCCATCGTCACCCGGCTTTTGGAAATCGCCGGCGGCCGCATCTGGGTGGAAAGCCTGGAGGGCGCCGGCAGCACATTCCATTTCGTCATGCCGATGCGGCAGTCCGATTCAGGCCAACTCCGGCCGGCCAGGCCGGTAACCTTGGAAACCGATGCCCCCAAACCGCTTTCCGTCCTGGTGGCGGAAGACAACGACGTCAGCCGCCTGCTGTTGGTCCGCCTCTTAAATCGAGGAGGCCATAGAGTAATCGAAGCCCGCACCGGTTTGGAAGCGGTCGAGTGGTGTCAAAAAGCGAGCTTCGACGCCATTCTCATGGACGTTCAAATGCCCGTCATGGACGGCCTGCAAGCGACTGCCGAAATCCGCGAACGCGAACGTCGCACCGGCGAACATACCCCCATCGTCGCTCTCACCGCCCATGCTATTAAGGGCGACCGCGAACGTTGCCTGGACGCCGGCATGGACGAATACCTCTCGAAACCGGTGCAACGCGGCGACCTCGCCGCGGTATTGCGCCGGCTCAGCCTCTCCGCGCAGCCGGCGGCCACCGCTTGAGGAAGAACCTAGGGAGCGCCTGCGTCAGCCTCCAAGAGCGCAAAGCTCTACAGCCGGAGGGACGAAGAAAACTCACTCCCTCGAGGGTTAGCGATTCGCGGACACCTCCGCGAATTGTTGTTTCCCGGCTGACCGTCTTCAACCCCTGGTGATTTTGGCCGGCCCGTCCGGACCGCAACCGAACAGGCCGGCTTGCTCGCCACGGGGCGCGTCTCTTAGAACGTGAACCGGAGCCAGGCCTGAAGCGTTCGGGCACTCTGCCAGTTGGTGACTTGGCCAAAGCCCGAGTTGTTCGGCTTCAGACGCGAGGTCAGCAGATTGCCGCTCGAATCGAACGGGAGATTCACGATCGTCGAATCGGTCGTGCTCGCCACCTGATAGGTAGTGTTTCGTGCGGTGACGTGGGACTGGTTCAGCGCGTTGAAAGCATCCAACCGGAAGGAAAGCCGCCGCGTCTCGCCAAAACGGAACTCACGCTGCAAGGCGAGATCGAATTGTTGGTACCAGCAGCCGCGCAGGTAGTCCGACCCTGACTCAAGCCCCACGCTGCCCACCTGCGGCGGGGCGAAGGCGGACGTGTTGAACTGCTGGTAGATGTTGCCGCTGCATCCCGAACCGGGATTACCGACAATGCGGACGCGCCCGCCATAATCCGGCGAGCCGGTGATGTTCTGATTGCCGGCGCCGTTCTGGAAGCTCGGACTGATTGTATAAGCGGTCGGGGTATTGGCGCTCCAGATGCCCGAGAGCTGCCAATCCCTGCTCAGCGCATTCACTATTTCCTTGGTGGCACCAGTGCCGACGTCCTTGAGGGCTGGGATAGAATACACGAAATCGCCCTTTAAGGTGTGCCGGGTGGGGATGTAATCGGCCAACAGCTCATCGGCCTGGCTCTGGTCGGAACGATAGGACCAGTTGCCGCTGGCGTCGTGTTGGATGCGCGCCCCGGAATCGGCTGCCCGCTTGAGCAGGATCGTATCGTTGACGTCGAATAGCAGACCGTGGGCAAAGCGGTGATTCAACGCAATCTGCAGCGTATGCGAGGTGATCCAGCCGCGGGGAATCATCATGTTGATACTGCCGTAGCCCCGTATAGAGCGCATCATGTTTTGGGTTACCGCCGCTCCGCCGGGAAGCGCGCTAGTAACCGTCGGGTCCTGGTTAGATGCCAGGAAGGCAGCCCCCATATCGACGGTGTTGATGTTGACCTGTTCGACAATGTTGTAGCTGTGCAAGCCGGTGTAGGATACGTCGAGCATGGTGTTCTGGGGCAGCATGTATTGCGCGCCGCCGCTCCAGCTCCAGGTGCTGGGCAGGTCGCTATGGAGCTGGTAAACATTCAGGTTTGGAGCGCTCGAGGTGGTGAGTCCGCCCATCGTCTGGAACTGAGAGTAGTACAAGGTCTCGCTCAGTTCGTTAGGCGGATTTGAGATCAGGCTGAAAACGGTGTTGCCCGAGGGGCGGTCGAAGGTGAGTCCGGCGCCGCCGCGGATAATCAGTTTCTCCTTGCCGGTGACATCGTAGGCGAGCCCGAAACGGGGCGCGGGGACGAGCTCCGGCCAATAGTAGGTGGCGGCGGGTACCGGGTCGGTCCCCGAAGGATAGATGCCGTCGAGGGCACTCCCGGTGTTGGGCACCAGCGTGCCGATCGCCACGGCGGTATTCGGCCCCAGCAGCGCGCCGGTGATCGGGTTCTTCGCCTGGCGATTCGAGCCGCTGCAGGGGGCGGTCGTGGCGCAACCCGGCAAGTAGTAGAGCGGCGCATTGGACAGGGTCCATTTATCGGGCAGCCAGTTCACGCCTTGTCCCAGTTTGTCGTGTTGCGGGTCTTCATGGACGAGGCGCACGCCGATGTCCAGCGTGAGCCGGGGAGTGACCTTCCAGTTGTCCTGGATGAAAGCTTCGACGTTGTCGTAGACGTAATTTCCCTCCACATACTTGTTCAACTGGCTATACGAGTCGAAGACACCCAGCGCCGCGTTGGCGTATCCGAAGCCGGAATCCAGCGAATTGTTGGTGTCGTTGGCGAAACTCACGGCGCCTTGCCACGTCCCCGCCAAGGTTTGCTGCGCCTTGTAGCTGTGGGTGTAGTAGACGCCTGCCTTGATGGTGTGGCTGCCTTTCACTTTCGTGAAGCTGAGGGCAAAGTCGTTGTTCTGGTTGGTATTCAGCCAGCCAGGGAAGGGGAAGTTGGGAGGCGCGTTGGCGATGCGGCCGCCCCAGCTGAAGGACGGCACCAGGTTCATCTTTGTCCCATCCCAGATGGGCGGCTTCATTGATTGCATGGCTTGGTAGGCGTAGTAGCTGGTGTTCAGCGTGCCGGAATTGGGGAAGAGTTGAGGCAGAGCCGTCAGTCCGGATCCCGACAGACTAGCCACACTGTCCATGGGGAGAGAACTGGTGCAGAACCCCGGCGCGACACCATTCGTGGGCCCAAAGCAGCCAGCCAAGTCATTGCGCGTGCGGCCAAAGGTCCCTTCCACGAAGGTGGTCGGACTGAGGCTGTAGGAGATCGTGCTGGCCCACATATAGAACCACTTCTTGTACACCTGGGTATCGTTAAAACCGGGGAGGGTGCCCTGTTGCAGAGTGGCCGGCTGCTCCCACAGGGTTAACTTGCCCGAGATTCTCAGCTTTTGAAAGGGCTGATAGTCGATTTTCATGATCGGCTCCTGCGACATGATACTTTGCGGAGCCAGCGTTTCCGTGAAATTGTACGAGAGGTTGTTCGCAGTCAAGTTCGGCAAGGGGTACAGGCTGAGAATCTTCAGCCCCAGGGGGTACAGGCGATCGGATGGAATCTTGCCGAGAACGCCGCCGCTCGCAAAGCAGCCGGACGTGTTGGAAGCCGAGCAGGGGTTGGAGGAAAGCGGATCCTTGATGTAGGGATACGGATTACCGTTATTGTCGACCGTTTGCGAAAAATCGCCGGTGCGCTCCGCCGCGGTCGGAAAGCGGTAGTTCACGACGCTCCCGCCCGTCACCGTCATCCTGCGGGGGTCGAACTCATGGCTGTAGAAAAAGAACAGCTTGTTGTTGTGCCCGGGCTTGCCGACGGGTCCCCCAACGGTGAAGCCCAAGTCTTTTTGTCTCAAGTACGCCTTGGGGTTGCCGTTGAGGATGTCAAGCTTGTTCCTGGCATTCCACCCCGACTGGCGCATGATCATAAAGCCGGTGCCATGAAAGTGGTTCGTGCCGCTCTTGGTGACGGCAGTCATCTGCACGCCGCTTTGGCGGCCGTACTCGGCCTGGTAGTTCGATACCATGACCTTAATCTCTGCGATCGCTTCGGTATTCACTGCAATGGCGAGAGCGTTGTTGCCGGAATCCATCGTGGAAACACCGTCCATCATGATGTTCCCGTTGCCTCCCGAATAGGAGCTGGAGTCTCCGACGCGGGCTGGCTGTGACGCGGTGCCACCGACGCCCGGAATTACAGTGATGAGATTGCTAAAGGTCCGGGTCAGCAGCGGAACGTTCTGGACTTCGGTGGTGGTAATAGTAGCCGACCGTTCCGCGCTCTGCGTCTGCAAGAGCGTGGCTTCGGCGGTGACGGTCACGGCTTCGGAGGTAGCGCCGACGTCAAGGGTAAGGACGCCGAGGCCGACGCGGTCACCCGGGCCCACATCGATGGCAGTCCGTTTGAGCGTCTTGAATCCCTTCTGGGCGACCTCCATGGTGTAGGTGTCGGGCGCCACGTTGGGGAAGACGAAATCGCCGTTGGTGGCGGACGCCACGTTGGGAAGCTTCGTGCCGCGGGTCTCGCTGACCAGGCTGATGGTAGCGCCCACCACCGCAGCACCCTGCGGGTCGCGAACACTTCCGAAGATCGTGCCCAAAGTCAATTGGGCGGACGCCCTGGGGATCGACGTCCCGAGTATCAGCACCGCGGCCAGCAGCACCACCAGGCTACGGCGTCCATTTGCGAACGATCGTACAATAGAAATCACACCCATCTCTTTCTTGCCTCCGTTTCGGCGAGCCAACTCCGGGGCTACCGTTTCCCGGGACGACCCAGAATGGACATCCACGCCAGGCTTGAGCAGATCCGACGATCGGCTCATTGGCGCCTGTTGTCGAGATTTTGGCCTGAGACTAAACCTCGCAATTACTGTCTTTACAGCTATTCAGGTCCTAATAGATTAATATGGAAGAATCCTAAACCTTTGTTGATGGGCTGTCTAGGTTTAATGCGTGTTTATCCCCGTTTGGCGCGCTCCGGTTCTCAGGCCTAATGGAATGTTCATGTTGCGTCGTCAGAATGGGCCGGAATAGTCTTCCCTAACCGTTAATCGCACACGTTAAGGCTCCTTAAGTCGAGCCAACGTACGTGAGTTTCGACGGTTCTACTCCCGGGAGGCGCCGGAGTTCCCGATTGCGCCTTTCGCATGCTTAATGGCCACAAGGCCAGAACATGCGGTGCGGTTTTGACCGGCTCCAAAAACTGGGCGCCTGAAAGGAGGAGGAGCCGGCGAACGGCGTGAAGGGGAATCGGCAAGTGGTAGCCCGGAGAGTTCCTGGCCTCCCCGCAAGCTCGCGGCATCAAGAATCAATCGTTCTCGTAATTCTCCGAAGCAGAAAGTAGCTGAAGTCTAAAACGACGGGCGCCTAGCTCAGCGGTTAGAGCCGCGGACTCACAATTTCTTCGCGCTACCTTTCGCCGTTTCTTCCGGGTCTTTGAAATTCCGCGTACTTGCATGAAAACGCGCGGGTTGTGCCGAGTCGGCGAGAAGCGTTGAGAAAGCGTGAGAAGGCCGGATAGCCAAGGGGTGGGCAAAGAAGTGGTCAAAGAAATTTCGCCCTCTCCAGCGCAACACTCCTGTTGTTTTCACAACACTTCTGTTGTACCATCGAATCGTGACCAGCGCCGAGCTGAAGAGATGACTTGCGCAGCAGGGGTGCTCCTTCGAGCCGGGCAAGGGCAGCAGCCATCTCAAGGTTCGGCTGGGCAGCCGCTCCACGGTTCTGCCGATGCACGGCAAAAAGGAAATCGGCAAGGGACTCGAACAGCGGATCAAGAAAGACTTGGGTTTGAAGTAGAGGAGCATCGCCATGTTGCAGTACCCGGTAAAACTCAGCCGCGATACCAACGACACCATCCTGGTGGACTTCCCCGACGTTCCCGAAGCGCATACGTTCGGGGAGGACGAGGACGAAGCGCTCATGCAGGCGGTAGATGCGCTCGAAACCGCCTTGAGCATGTACATCGACGACCGCCGCGACATCCCGAAACCATCGGCGATAAAGCGGCGCGGCAAATCTGTCACGGTGCCGGCGCTGACGGAGGCCAAGCTCGCCCTGTATTCCGCGATGCGCGCGCAGCGGGTCGGCAAGGCCGAGCTTGCCAGACGGTTGAATTGCCACCTTCCGCAAGTAGACCGCCTGCTCGACCTGCTGCATAGCTCCCGCCTGGATCAGCTCGAAGCCGCCTTCCGCGCGCTCGGGAAGCGCATCACCATCCTGGTGGAAGAAGCGGCGTGAGCCGCCTTCGGCGCCGCCATTGTGGGCTTCTACAGGCCTAACTCACCCGGCGGCCCTACCGCGCACAATCGCATTCAGGATGTCGAAGCTGCTTTCATTCGGAAGCTACGCAAGCGGAGCGTTGGTCACGGCATTTGGCGGGCTCTGCGCCCTGACTCAGGCCGACGCACCAGAGGTGACCCGCGAAGTGCTCCTGTGATCGTCGTGCCCGCCATAGCCGCCAGTTCTCAATCGTTTTCAGGGAAGTGTTGCAACTACCAATAGCAGACGCAGACTCGTCGCTCGGTGAAGCCAGTTGCGATTATCGGATGCCGAGGAGCGACCCGAATACCCAAGCCTGCCCCGACAAATTGTCGCGCGTAATTCCCAGAACCTGTCCTTTGCGAATCATGTGTACCGCTTCGATCCCTTGAATCACTCGCCGGGCTGTGGGTATGCTTCGCGGTCCGTGCATCCCTCTGAGCCGTCGCTTACTGGATCGGTGGTCGGATCCGATCCGGTTGTTGGCATAGACCCGCGTGCGATGCCGACACCGCTGATGGATCAACCCCTCACCTTGCAGTTCGCGGATTGCGGCAGGATAACTGCGCAGACCATCCCGCGCCACGACGCTCGGTGGATGGTTGTCTGGATTCGCCAAGGCCTTCTTCAGAAATAGCTTGGCGGCTTCGCGGTCGCGTGTCTCCGACAGATCGAAATCCACCGTCTGCCCGTGGCCGTCGACGGCCCGGAACAGGTACAGCCAACGACCGGCAATCCGAATGAAGGTTTCATCAATATGCCAGGTGGAGGATTTGGGTCTCAGGTTTCCCCGCAGCCGCTGGTGTACCTCCGGTGCGTACCGCTGCACCCAACGCCAGATGGTAGTGTGATCCACGCTCAGGCCGCGTTCCGCCATCAGTTCCTCCAGATCCCGCAGACTTAGGGAAAACCTGCAGTACCATCGCACGCAAGTCACAATTGCGATCGATTCAAATTGACGCTTCCGGAACAGTCGCGGCCGGCGGGATCGCATGTTTCAACCTACCAAATTCGCTGATGCAACACTTCCGGCAAAACGCTTGTCATTGGGGGGAAG
>Ga0335073_10016796_pt1 | contig 10230 bp, 12 predicted proteins | sample Lox_Sample_22_FD_207093 | JGI IMG/M metagenome (GOLD analysis project Ga0335073, IMG submission 207093) | Soil microbial communities from Loxahatchee National Wildlife Refuge, Florida, United States - Lox_Sample_2.2 | ecosystem: Environmental > Terrestrial > Soil > Wetlands | place: USA... | reverse complement strand
TGGACCGTCGACGGCTACGATGCGCCGCAGGATCACGGCCCGGTGCGGGTCGGCCGGCATGGCCAGCGCCTCGCGGCATTCGGTGCGCGCGGCGCCGACCCAGCGGCTGCGCCAGATGAGGGTCCCGCTTTCGTAGTAGCCGCCCCAGACGTGCCACGGGTCGGCCGGGGTGACCGCGTATACGCCGCGGCCGCCGAGCAGCCCGCCGAAGACCGCCGGGCTGTCCCACCCGGGGATACACAGCCAGGACATCGCCCCGTCGGGGCCGATCAGCGTGCCGCGCTCCCCGTCGGCGATCAGCGCGTACTCGCGCAGGACATGAGGGCCGAACGAACCGGTCATCACCTGCTCCTGTCCTCCAGGAGCCGCCCGAAACGCCGGGGCGGTGGGTTTAGCGCCCGGACGACCGGGCAGACGGGGGCGCCATGAGCGACATGCAGACGCGGACCGTTGTCATTACTGGAGCCAGTGCCGGGATAGGGCGCGCGGCCGCCCGGCTGTTCGGCGCGCGCGGCGACCGGGTGGTCCTGATCGCGCGGGGTCAGGCCGGGCTGGAGGGCGCGGCCCGCGACGTGCGGGAGGCCGGCGGCCAGGCGCTCGCGATCAGTGCCGACGTGGCCGACTACGACCAGGTCACCGCGGCCGCGCGGCAGGCGCAGGAGCGCTTCGGGCCGATCGACGTGTGGGTGAACGTGGCGTTCACCTCGGTGTTCGCGCCGTTCAGCGAGATCACCGCCGAGGAGTTCCGGCGGGTGACCGAGGTGAGCTACCTCGGGTTCGTGCACGGCACGATGGCGGCGCTGGCCCTGATGCGCCCCCGCGGCCGGGGCACCATCGTCCAGGTCGGTTCGGCGCTGGGCGAGCGCAGCATCCCGCTGCAGTCGGCCTACTGCGGCGCCAAGCACGGCATCAACGGATTCACCTCCTCGCTGCGCTGCGAGCTGCGGCACGAGAAGTCCGGGGTGCACGTGACGGTGGTGCAGATGCCGGCCGTCAACACGCCGCAGTTCTCCTGGGTGCGCTCCCGGCTGCCCCGGCATCCCCAGCCGGTGCCGCCGATCTACCAGCCCGAAGTCGCCGCCCGCGGGGTGGTGTACGCGGCCGATCACCCCGGCCGGCGGCAGTACTGGGTCGGCGCGAGCACCACGGCCACGTTGCTGGCCAACCGGGTGATCCCGGGCCTGCTCGACCGGTACCTGGCGCGGACCGGCTACGGTTCCCAGCAGACGGGGCAGGCCGTCGACCAGGGGCGCCCGGATAACCTGTACGAGCCGGTCGACCGGGGCAGCGGCCGCGACTTCGGCTCCCGCGGGGAGTTCGACGACCGGTCGCACGACCGCAGCCCGCAGCTGTGGGTCGCGCAGCACGCCGGGGTGTCGTCCGGGGTGCTGGCCGGGGCGGCCGTGATCGGCACGGTGCTGGCGGTCCGGCGCGGACGCCACCGGTGACCGCCTCGGCCCGGGCGCTCGCTTCGGCCCGGGCGCTCCAGGCGGTCCGGGTCGGCTACGGGATGGTCCTGGTCCTGGCGCCCGGCCTGGTTCTGCGCCTGGTCACCGGGCGGATCCCCAGCCGGCGGGCGTGCCGGGTCGCCCAAGTCCTCGGGACCAGGCACCTGATCCAGGCCGCCGCGACCGCCGCCGCGCCGCGGCCGGAGGTGTTCGCCATAGGCGGCGGGGTGGACGCCGTGCACACCGCGTCGATGCTGCTGGCCGCGCGCCGGGCCGCCCTGGCCGACGCGCTGATGGAGGCGGCCCTGGCGGCCGGTAGCGTTTCTGTCAGCCGCGCCGGTAGCGTGCGGCATCGGAGTCCCGCAGGGTCAGGCCGAGTCCGGGCTGGTGCGGATCGGGAGTCATGACCCCGCCGGCGGGGTCCAGGACGCCGTCGAAGAACATCCGCTCGATCCGCTGGTGGTCGTGGAAGTACTCGACGTGCCGCAGGTTGGGCACGGCCACGCCGACCCGCGCGTGCAGGTTCGGCGCGCAGTGCCCCGAGACCTGGAGGTGGTTTGCGGCGGCCAGCGCCGACCCGCGCAGGAACTCGGTGATACCGCCGCAGCGGGTCACGTCGAGCTGGAGGCAGTCCACCGCTCCGGCCGCGATGAGCCGGGCCGAGTCGGCCAGCGACCAGCTGTACTCCCCCGCGGCCACGTCGGGCCGGACCTGGCGGCGCACCGCGGCCAGCCCGTCCAGGTCCTGCGACGACACCGGCTCCTCGAACCACGTCACCCCGTAGTCCGCCGCAAGCCGGTCCGCGACCCGCACCGCCTGCCCGGCGGTGTAGCCGCCGTTGGCATCGACGTAGAGTCCGGCGTCCGGCCCGATGACCTCGCGGGCCAGCGCCACCCGCTCCAGGTCCCGGTGCTCGCGGGTGCCCCAGCTCTCGCCGATCTTGATCTTCACCCGCGGGATGCGGTCCTTATCCACCCACCCGGCCAGCTGCTCACGGGTCTGGTCATCGTCGTAGCTGGTGAAACCGCCGCTCCCGTAGACCGGCACATCGTCCCGGGCCTGGCCGAGCAGCTGCGCCACCGAGCAGCCCAGCAGCCGCGCCTTGAGATCCCACAACGCGATGTCCACCGCCGAGATGGCGGTCGCCGCGATCCCCGGCCGCCCGATATTCCGTACCGCGCGGGCCATGGCCTCGGCCGCGCCGGGCACGTCAAGCGCGCTGCGGCCGGTCACCACGCCGGCCAGCACGTGGGTGATGACGCCCTGGGCCGCGGCCGCCGCGTAGCTCCAGCCGAGGCCGCTGAACAAGCCGGCCCGGGCGGAGGCGAGCACCATCGTGGTCTGGTCCCAGGCCAGCGTCCCGTCGGCCTCGGGCGCATCGGTGGGGATCACGTAGACGGCGGCCGTGATCTCCTGCACGACCGGTCCATCGTCGCTCACGGCTGAACTCCTTTGGTATCAGTCAGTGTCTGGTGCGTCGAACCGGACCTCGCCGCCGGCCCGTTCCCGCAGGGCCCGCTCGAGCGCCCGGGCGTCGACATGCGGCGGCTCGTCCGGGTCGACGTCGATGTCCACCAGCGCCGGGCCGTCGAACGCCAGGGCCCGCTCGAGGGACGGCCTGACCTGCCTCGGGTTGGACACCTTGGCGCCGTACCCGCCGCACGCGGTGGCCCACGCGGCGTAGTCCGCGGCCGGGGCGGGGAAGCGGACGCCGTGCTCGGGATAGCCGAGCACCATCTGCTCCCACAGGATCTGGCCGAGGGAGTTGTTGTTGTTGATGACCACCTTGACCGGCAGCCCGGCCCGGGCCGCGGTCAGGAACTCGGCCATCAGCATCGCGAAGCCGCCGTCGCCGACGTAGGCGATCACCTGCCGGCCCGGGAAGGCGTGCTGGATCCCGATCGCGTACGGCAGCCCGGGCGCCATCGTGGCCAGGTTGCCGGACAGGTAGAACTGCCGGTCCCCCCGGATCGTCCAGTGCCGCGCCGCCCAGGTCGCGATCGTCCCGCTGTCGCAGGTCAGCACGGCATCCTCGGCGGCCAGCTCGTCGAGCACGCCGACCGGGTACTGCGGCGTGATCGGGGTGCGCCTGGCCGATTCGAGGCTGTCCATGTCCGACCGCCATTTCGTCATGGCCTTCTGGTATTTCTCCAGGTGGTCGCGGTCGGACTTGCGGGTCAGCAGGGGCAGCAGCGCCTGCAGGCTCTCGGCGGCGTCGCCGATCACCGGGACCTCGGTCGGCATCCTGACCCCGGCGCGGGTGGGGTCAGCCTCGATCTGCACGACGCGGACCTTGCCCGGCTGCGGCAGGTGCTGGGTGTAGGGGAAGTTGGTGCCGATCATGAACAGCGTGTCGCAGTCCTCGACCAGTTCCTCCGCGGGCCTAGTGCCCAGCAGGCCGATCCCGCCCACGGCGAACTCCGAATCATCGGGGATCACGGCCTTGCCGGGCAGTGACTTGATCACCGGGGCAGCCAGCTTGTCCGCTACCGCCAGCACCTGCTCGCGTGCGTGCAGCGCGCCGGCTCCCGCCAGGATCGCGACCTTCTCGCCGTCGTTGAGCACCTGAGCCGCGGCCTCCAGGTCCGCCATCCGGGCCTGGCCCGGCGGCGGCAGCCAGACCGGCGCGGTGGCCGGCGGTCGGCCTGGCGCCACGTGGGCGTACGGGTCCGCGTTCGCGTCGGCTACCTGCACGTCGTTGGGAAACGTCAGGTGCGCGACGCCGCGCCGGGACAAGGCGGTGCGGATCGCGATGTCGACAACCCCGGGCAGCTGCGCCGGATTCTCCACGACCAGGTTGTACTCGGCCAGGTCGGCATACAGCCGGTCGGTGTGCACCTCCTGCTGGTACCCGGTGCCCAGCACCGACGTCTCCTGCATGCCGGTGATCGCCAGCACCGAGGCATGGTCGAGTTTCGCGTCGTACAGGCCGTTGAGCAGGTGGATCGCGCCCGGGCCAGAGGTGGCCAGGCACACGCCGAGCTTGCCGGTGGCCTTCGCGTACGCGGTGGCCATGAACGCCGCGGCTTCCTCGTGGTGGACCAGGAAGAACCGGACCCGACCCGACTGGCGGCGCAACCCCTCCATGATCCCGTTGATTCCGTCACCGGGCAGGCCGAAGACCGTGTCCACCCCCCAGTCGGCCAGCCGCTCGATCAGCAGCTCAGACGCGATCTGCGTCATAAGATCTCCTCCAGCAGAACCGGAATGGCTTAGCGGTCACCCCTTTCCCGGCCGCCCGGCGGCAAACCGGTCTTCCTGATTCGCGGCATGTCGGCTCGCCCTGGTTCGTTTGGCGGCCTTCGCGAGGCAGAGAGCGCGGCCATAGCCGACGGTAAATGGGTGGAAACCACGCCAGCCGGCCGGGCGTGGGCCCGGCCGGCTGGCGGCTGGCTCGTGCAGAGCGGGTTTGAGATCCGGACCGGGAATCCGGCCGGCTCCGAGCGCTAGTCCCCTGGGGTCAGAAACGCTCCGGGGTGTAGCGCAAGCTGGTCATCCGCGTCTGGGCGTAGTTGCACTCGGCGACGATAGCGGCGACGCGCCGGCCGATGCGGGCCAGCGGACCCCGTACGCCCTGCGTCACGTGGTGGTTCATCATTCCTCCTCGGTATCCGGCCATTTGTTCGCCGGTCACTATCCAGTCTGGCCGTAAGGCCCTCCTTGGCGCGTCGGAAGAAATCCCTATTCTGCCTGCTGAGATAGGCCTTAGCCGGGCCTGGAACCGGCTTACCCGGACTCAGCGCAGCTCAGCCGGCCGGGTAGTGGCACGGCCCGGCCTGCTGTCCGGTGCTGCCACGGCGGCATCTTCTCGATGGGCTTCTACAACTACGGCCACAAGGCCGGGACCGACCGCTTTTACCACGACGCCCAGCACCCGCCGCACATCCTGCTGCCCGTCGTCAGGCGGAACTCCTAACCACGGCACCAATCCCAAGGCGCGGGATCGCTCACGTGCCGATGAGAGGCGTTCGGTTCTCGCAGGCCTACGCGCTAGCCTGCATATCGCTGATGATCCTGCCGGAAATTAGCGAGCGCCTCGCGCGGATGGTCCGGCGGACCAGGGGCACGCCTGCCGCGCTGACGGCAAGCTCAAAGTCTCCGCTGCGCTTGCCCGGCGGCGGATCGAACGGCGCGGAAAAACTGAACGGGTCGTTCTTCGCCGGCAGGTCGAACTCCCACTGCCTCGACCAGTCCGAGCCGCGGTGCGTTATCGAGATCGACACATCTATATCGGTGCTACCGTAATTCTCCAGCAGCAGGCAGACCTGGCCGGTCGGCCATATTTTCGCGGCCGGTTCCGCGACGGCACGGACGCATGGCCTTATGATGAGCGTGCACTGGCCTCCGGCCTGGCGGTACGTCCCGGCCGCCCGCCACGATAGACGGAGCGGATAAGCGCCATACTGAGAGTGCCCGATATCACCGGGGCTGATCTCGAGGATGTAGTGCGGGCCGTAACTGTCACCAGCCGACTGGCGAACGCGGACCCACTCCGGGCTGAAATTCGGGTTATCCGAGATGACATCGAATTCATGAATGGATGGAACCCCGTACGCCGTACGCGCAGTAAATGGAAAGCATGCCGTCTCGCCTAGAGCAATCTGGCGCTCGGTTACGGCCAGAATGACGTCGGACACGGCCCCGCTTAGCGCGGGCCTGCTGCCGGCGGTGGCAGCGCCTGGCGCCGCTCGAGAAACTGATCCGGTCACCCAGACCCCGCTACCTGCCACGCTGCCCCCCATGATCCCGATGTTGCGGCGGAAGGTTTTCTCCCCAGCTATACGGAGGCCGATGCAGGCGTTTAGATACAGTCGGCTGCTGCCGCACAGGCACGGCCTGCGGATCGTGTACCGACTCCTGCCAGGGCAGCTGGGTACTGGCGGCGGGGGCAGATCCCGCAGTTGCGGTTAGCCCTGGCCGCCGGGTTCCCCTGAGGGCGGCAGGTAGCCGTCTTTGATCAGGCGCTGCGCCCCGACGGCGTAGACGGCGGGATCTTCAGGAGCGATCGTGGCCAGCCCGTCGACGTACCGGTTGAACATGCAGAACACCGCCGAGATCAGAACGGTGTCGTGGATCTCCAGGTCAGTCGCGCCCGCCGCCTTGGCCTGGGCGACCAGCTCAGCGGTGACGGCCAGCCCGCTTTGCTGCACGGCCGCCGCGATCGCCAGCAAGGTCTTCAGCCTGGCAGGCACCGGTGCGCCGCCGGCATCGGAGCGAACCTGCTCCACCAGCACCATGCCGCCCGGCAGCTGGGCCGCGGCACACGCAGAATGCGACGCCGAGCAGTAGCGGCAGTCGTTCAGCGCGGACACGTAGGCCGCGACCAGCTCCCGCTCGCCGCGGGTCAAGGTACTCGGCCCGCGCAGCAGCACCTCAGCCAGCTCGCTCAGCGGGCGGCCCGTCTCCGGCCGGTACCGGAGCAGCCCCCGGATACCCGGCTCTGCCGAGTTCAAGGTGATATACGGCATGTACCCGTCCTTCATGCGCAGGGGAACCACGTCTAGCATGCCGTACCGGCCCGCGGACGCCAGCCCGAGGTTCTTGAAAGAGATCCGGGAGGGGTGTCGGATCGGGGCAGCGGTGTTCGTAGCAGGGGTGAGCGGCCGCCCGCGAGGGGCGCCCCGGACCACAGGAGATGATTGGGATGCAGTACCTGGTTTCCGTGATCCACAACACGGCCGACCTGGCCACCCCGGAGGAGATGGCGGCCATCGACGTGTTCAACGAAGGGCTCCAGGCGGAGGGTCACTGGGTCTTCGCCGGCGGCCTCGGGTCGCCCAGTTCGGCGACCGTCATCGACAACCGGGGCGCGGAGGCGATGGTCACCGACGGGCCCTTCCTGGAGTCGAAGGAGTATCTGGCCGGCTTCTGGATCATCGAGGCCGCCGACCTCGACGTGGCGCTCAAGCTGGCCGCGGCGGGGTCCAAGGCCTGCAACCGGAAGGTCGAGGTGCGGCCGTTCCTGTGAGCGCGGGCGGCGTCCCGGAGGCGATCACCCAGGCCCACCACGAGGAGTGGGCCCGGGTGGTCGCCTCCCTGGCCAGGCGTTTCGGTGACCTCGACGTCGCCGAGGAGGCGGCCGCCGAGGCGTTCGCGACCGCCGTCGAGCGGTGGCCGGCCGACGGCGTGCCCCCCAACCCCGGCGCCTGGCTGACTACCACCGCCAACCGCAAGGCCATCGACCGGATCCGGCGCGAGAACAAGCGCGATGACAAGCACAAGGAGGTTCAGCTGTTGTACGACGGCGACCCGCCCGAGCCTCCCGGCGCCATCGACGACGAGCGGCTCCGGCTGATCTTCACCTGCTGTCACCCGGCGCTGGCGATGCAGACCCGCGTGGCGCTTACGCTGCGCATGGTCGGCGGCCTGACCGTGCCCGAGATCGCCCGGGCCTTCCTGGTACGGGAGACCGCCATGGAGCAGCGGATCACCCGTGCGAAGGCCAAGATCAAGGCGGCTCGCATCCCATACCGGGTGCCGTCAGCGGAGGATCTCCCGGCCCGCCTCTCCGGCGTACTCGCCGTGCTCTTCCTCGTTTTCAACGAGGGCTACCTGGCGACCGGTCCCGGCACCGATCCCGTACGTCACGACCTGACCGCCGAGGCGATCCGGCTTACTCGCCTGATCCGTGCGCTCATGCCGGAGGAAGGTGAGGTGGCCGGGCTGCTGGCGCTGATGCTCCTCACCGAGGCCCGCCGCACCGCCCGGGTTTCGGCGAGTGGCGAGCTGGTCACCCTCGACGAGCAGGACCGCGGGGCCTGGGACGCGGCGCTGATCGCCGAGGGTCACCGGCTGGTGCGCGACCGCCTGGCCGCCGGGGTGGCTCCGGGTCGTTACCAGATCCTCGCCGCGATCAGCGCCGTGCACACCTCCGCCCGCGACATGCGCGACACCGACTGGTCGCAGGTCGTCGCCCTCTACGACCAGCTCGCCCGCCTCGACCCCTCGCCGGTCATCGCCCTCAACCGGGCCATCGCGGTCGCCGAGCTTGACGGCCCGGAGGTGGCACTGGCGGCCGTCGACCGTCTCGAGGACCAGCTGGCCGGCTATCACCCCTACCATGCCACCCGCGCCGACCTGCTGCGCCGGCTGGGCCGCAGCCGGCACTCGCGCGCGGCGTACGACAGGGCCATCGAACTGGCGGGCAACACCGCCGAGACCGCCTACCTGACACGCCGCCGCGACCAGCTGAGGTAGCGCCCGCCCGGTGCCTGACGCCGGGCCGGGCGTGGCCGGCCGCCCGGTGCCTGACGCTGGGCCGGGCGTGGCCGGCCGTCCGGCGCGCCGTCGGCTGGGCCGGTGCCCGGCGTGCCGCCGCCACGACGACGGCGGCCAGCACGGGTATCACACCGCATACGGCCATGCCGACCCGCGCGCCGAAGTGGCTGGTGAGCGCGCCAATGAGGGGCGCGCCGAGGGGCGTGCCGCCGATGAAGGCCAGCATGTACAGTCCCATCACACGGCCGCGCAGCCGGGAATCGACGGCGACCTGTACCGACGCGTTGGCCATGGACTGGAACGCCAGGTTGGTCAAGCCCATGGCCGCCAGCAGGGCGAGGAACACCGCCTGGTCCGGCGCGAGGGCCGCGGTCGTCTGCAGGAGGCCGAAGGCGGCCGCCGACGCCACGATCGTGCGCGGCCCCGGGCGGGCGGCCGCCCCGGCGAACAGCGCGCCGGTGGCGGACCCGATGGCGAGGGCGATGTTGAACAGGCCGTACGTGCTGGCGTTGCCGCCGAACGTCGACTTGGCCATGGCGGTGAGCACGATCGGGAAGTTCAGCCCGAACGTGCCGAACATCCCGACCAGGAAGATGGTCCGCAGCACGTCGGGCCGCTCGGCCAGGTACCGGGCCGTGGCCCGCAGCGCTCCCGGCTCGCGGGGTACGGCCGGGGCCGGGGTCAGGTCGGAGGGCCGCAGCCGGAGCAGGCCGATGGCCGGGCCGGCGTAACAGGCGGCGTTAACCGCGAACACCCACCCGGTGCCGACGTCGGCGATGAGCAGGGCCGCGATGGCCGGGCCGATGAGCCGCGTCGCCTGGAACACCGCGGCGTTCAGGGCGATCGCGGCGCGAAGCTGGCCGGGCGGCGCGACCTCGGATACGAAGGCCTGCCTGGCAGGCGCGTCGAAGGCGAAAATCAGCCCGCTCAGCAGGGCGAACGCGTAGACGTCGGCCGGCCGTACCGCGCCGGCGATCGTGATGACGGCCAGCGCGGCCGTGGCGGCGGCGTTCAGCGTCTGCGTGGTCAGCAGGATGCGCCGCTTGGGCAGCCGGTCGGCCAGTCCTCCGGTGTGCAGGCCGAGCGCCAGTATCGGCAGGAACTGCAGCGCCATCGTCACGCCGACGCTGGTCGAGCTGTGGGTCAGGTCGTAGATCAGCCAGTCCTGGGCGATGCTCTGCATCCAGGTGCCCGTATTGGCCAGGCTCTGGCCGGCGAGGTAGATCCGGTAGCTGCGCGAGGTGAGGGCCGCGAAGGCGCCTCTTGGTTGCCGAACTGCCTCGGCGGTGGTCACTGACGCGCCTTCCTGTCGCTGGCTTCCCTCCCCATTCTCGGCCGGCCCGATTTATTTCGAAAGGTAATTACCTGTCTAACAGTTATTATGAATAATTATGACTGGCTACGATCCCCAGCTCCTGGCGACCTTTCTCGCCGTCGAGCAGACCGGCAGCTTCACCCGGGCGGCGGCCCGGCTCGGCATCCAGCAGCCGACCGTCAGCCAGCACATACGCCGCCTGGAGGAGCAGGTCGGGCGCACGCTCGTGCTGCGCGACACCCACTCCGT
>Ga0335073_10016794_pt1 | contig 10231 bp, 8 predicted proteins | sample Lox_Sample_22_FD_207093 | JGI IMG/M metagenome (GOLD analysis project Ga0335073, IMG submission 207093) | Soil microbial communities from Loxahatchee National Wildlife Refuge, Florida, United States - Lox_Sample_2.2 | ecosystem: Environmental > Terrestrial > Soil > Wetlands | place: USA: Florida... | reverse complement strand
GCTCGGCGCGGCGGTGCTGGTGGCGCGCGCCCTGGGCAGGGGAGCGGTGAGCCTGGAGACCGGCATGGGGGTGGTGGCCGCCGATGTCGAGCAGGGCGAGGACGGGACCCTGACCGGAACCGTCAGCCAGCCGATCCCCTCCTGGAGCGCCTTCGCCGACACCGGGCCGCTGTTGGCGGCCCTCGGGGTGGACCGCTCGCAGCTCCCGGTCGAGTGCTACGACAACGGTCCCCGTCACGTGCTCGTCGCGCTGGGCGGGGCCGAGGAGGTCGCCGCCCTGCGCCCCGACCTACGTGCCGTGGCCGCGCTCGGGGAGCTCAACGTGAGCTGCTTCGCTGCCTCGGGAGAGCGCTGGAAGACGCGCATGTTCGCTCCCTCCCTCGGCGTCGCCGAGGACCCCGCCACCGGCTCGGCGGCCGGGCCGCTGGCGGTCCATCTCGCCCGCCACGGGCGGATCGGCTTCGGCGAGCGGATCGAGATCGAACAGGGTGCGGAGATCGGGCGGCCGTCGCTGCTCCTCGCCCGCGCGCGGGGTGACCGGGAGGCGCTCGAGGCGGTCGAGGTCGGGGGTGCCGTGGTGGCGGTCGCCCGGGGCGAGTTCGCCCTCGCCCCAGGGCCCGTGCCAGGCGCCGATTTGTGACAGGCTGGGGCCCATATGCGTGAGGCGGTCATCTGCGAACCGTTGAGGACCGCCGTGGGGGGCTTCGGCGGTGTATATCGCGATGTCCCCGTGACCGTGCTCGCCGCGACGGTCATCGAAGGGCTGCTCGAGCGCACCTCGCTCCCGGGTGAGGTGGTCGACGACGTCGTCTTCGGTCAGGGCTACGCGAACGGGGAGGCGCCAGCGATCGGGCGCGTGGCGGCGCTCGACGCGGGCCTGCCGGTCGAGGTCCCCGGGCTGCAGATCGACCGCCGTTGCGGAGCCGGCCTGCAGGCCCTCACGCTCGCCTGCATGGAGGTGCAGACGGGTGCCGCCGAGGTGGTGCTGGCCGGCGGCGCGGAGAGCATGAGCCAGGCCGAGTTCTACGCCCCCTCGCTGCGCTGGGGGGTCAAGGGCGGGGCGGTGGCGCTCGAGGACCGGCTCGCCCGTCCCCGCGTGACGGCCGGAGGCCTCCACCACCTGGTGCCGGGCGGGATGATCGAAACCGCCGAGAACCTCCGTCGCCGCTACGACATCGAGCGGGGCGAGCAGGACGAGTTCGCGCTGCGCTCCCACACGCTGGCGGTGGCCGCCCAGCAGGAGGGGATCTTCGCCGAGGAGATCGTGCCGGTCGAGGTCCCCTCCCGGGACGGGCCGCGCGTGGTCGACCGCGACGAGCACCCCCGCGCGGACACCTCGCTGGAGAAGCTCTCCAGGCTGCGCCCGCTGATGGGAAAGAGCGACCCCGAGGCGACCGTCACCGCCGGCAACTCCAGCGGCCAGAACGACGGCGCGGCGGTGTGCATCGTCACCCACCCCGATCGTGCCGCCGAGCTCGGCCTGCAGCCGTTCGCGAGGCTCGTGAGCTGGGCGGTGGCCGGGGTGCCCCCGGAGACGATGGGGATCGGCCCCGTCCCGGCGACCGAGCGCGCGCTCTCGCGGGCCGGCCTGACGATGGACGACATGGACCTGATCGAGCTCAACGAGGCGTTCGCGGCCCAGGCGCTGGCGGTGTTGCGCGAGTGGGGCCTGCCGGACGGCTTGGAGCGCCTCAACGTGCACGGCTCGGGGATCTCGCTCGGGCACCCGATCGGGGCCACCGGGGGACGCATCCTCTGCACGCTGCTGCGCGAGCTGCGCCGCCGTGGAGGCCGCTACGGGCTCGAGACGATGTGCATCGGTGGCGGTCAGGGGATGAGTGCGATCTTCGAGAACATCCCGGTCTGATGGCTGCGGAGCTCGACGTGGTGGTGTTCGGTGCCGGAGGGGTGACCGGCCGCAACGTCGCCGCCTACCTGGCGGACCGGGCGGGGGAGGGCGAGCTCGGCTGGGCGGCGGCGGGACGCGACCCGGGCAAGGTCGAGGGTGTGCTCGCCGAGCTCGGGGTGCGGGCGCCGGAGATCCTCACCGCCGACGTGTCCGATCCCGCCGGCCTCGAGGCGATGGCCTCCCGGGCCCGCGTGGTGCTCGATCTCGTCGGCCCCTACACCCGCTACGGGCGTCCCGTGATCGACGCCTGCCTGGCGGGCGGCGCCCACTATGCGGACCTCACCGGCGAGCTCCCGTTCGTGCGCGGGATCATCGACGCCCACCACGAGGCGGCGTCCCGGGCCGGGCTCAAGCTGGTCCAGGTGTGCGGCTTCGAGGCGCTCCCGGCGGACCTGCTGGTGGCGGAGCTGGCCGAGCTCGCGGCAAGCGACTCCGGGGACGTCCTGCGCAGCGTCGACCTGGAGGTCGAGATGACCCCCCCGCCGGGCCGCCCGCACGCCTCCGACATGGTCTCGGGCGGCACCTTCCAGAGCATGGCCACCCTCACCGGGGAGCAGAACGCGCCGCTGGCCCTCGACCCGGCGGTGCTGATCCCCGACGAGGCGGCGGCCGCGAGCGTGCGCGTGCGCAGCCCGATCGGGCTCGCCCCGCGACGCGGGGGCGACGGCGCGGTGATCGCCCCGATGGCGCCCGCCCCGTTCATCAACCCCGGCGTCATCCACCGCAGCGCGCTGCTGCGGGCCCAGGCGCGGTCCGAGACCTTCGAGCCGTTCCGCTACCGCGAGGGGATCGCCATCTCCGGCCGCCCGCTGACGCTGCCCGCACGGTGGCTGGCCGGGGCCGCGATCGGGCCGACGGGCTCACGGCTGGAGCGCTGGCATTGGCGCATGACCGCCACCGGGCTGACACGCGCAGGACGGCAGCTGCACGCGGTCCTCGACGCCGACGGCCATCCCGGGTACCTGGCCACGGCCCGTCTGCTCGGAGAGGCGGGGATCCTGCTCTCCGAGGACGGTGCCACCCCGGCCGTCGGCGGCTGCCTGACCCCCGCGGCCGCCCTGGGGACGCAGTGCCTGGAGCGCTTCGCCCGCGCCGGCCTGCGCTTCTCGAGCGGCCTCGGCGCGGCGGCCGCGGTCTAGGCCGGGGACACGGGCTGGTCGGCCTGGGCGAGCATCGGCCAGCCGTCGCTGTCGAAGGTCGTCCAGCCGTAACCCGCCTGGCCCTGCACGCGCACGCAGCGGAGCTCCCAGTCGGAGCTCGGCGCCCTGATCGGCACCGCCACGATCGGCTCGGTGCGTACCTCGAACGGGAGGCTCACCGGACGGGTCGTGCGGGTACCCCGCAGGCAGGCGGTCCACAGTTCGGGGTAGCGCACGTGGAGCAGCTCGGCCACACCGATCGTCTCGTCTTCGAACAGCACCTCCGGGTGCTGGCCCTCGCGCCCCCAGCCGCTCTCGGGGGCGGCGTACACGAGGTATCCGGCCAACGACTCGTGGAGCGCCGTGAACAGCGCCAGCTTGAGCGCGTCCCACAGCGATTCGTAGAGCTTCTCGACCCCGCACAGCTGGGTCTCGAAGCAGACTTCCGCCTCCTCGCCGGTCCGCCCGAGCACGTCCACGCGCCCGAGCCAGCCGGCCCAGCAGTCCTTGACCCCCGCCGGAAGGGGCCCGTCGACGATCGCAACCGATCCCAGCTGCGCCTGCAGCGCGTTGCACACCGCACGCTGCAGGTCGCCCGGGCGCACGCCCGAGGAGCCCTCCGCGAGCGCCCATCCGGGCACCGAGGACATGATCTGCTGAAGCTCCCCGGCGACCGCTGGGAGCGCACGCCTGATCGTCGCGTCCATCTCGGCAGAGCTCATCTCAACCCCGATGCGAAGCCATCCTAACCAGGGATGCGGCGACCCGGCGCGTCCCCGCCGGCACCTGCCGATAATGCGCTGCGGATGCAAGTGCCCCCCGTGAAGGCCCGCCGGGCGCCGCTGCTCGTGCTCGTCCTGGTGCTGGCGCTCGTGCTGGCGGCCGTTCCGGCGCAGGCGGGCACCGGTGCCGCGAGCGCGCCTTCCTCCGCGGCGCCCCACGGGGCGGCCGCCAAGCACCGCCGGCGCAAGCCCGGGCCGCCGCTGACGAGCGTCTCGATCGAACGCACCTTTCCCGGGGAACCGGTCCCGAACGGGTTCATCGGGCTGTCCTTCGAGGTCGGGAACCTCGCCCAGCTCGCGGGCTACGCCGACAGCGGCGACCTCGTCACGCTGCTGCGCTCGCTCGGCCCCGGGGTGCTGCGGTTCGGCGGCGTGACGGCCGACAAAAACGTCGCCTGGGTCGACGCCCGCACGCCCCGTCCCGCCTGGGCGACGGCGGTGATCGACGAAGCCGACCTGCGCGCGTTGGGCCAGCTCGCGGCCCGCAGCGGCTGGCACGTGCTGCTGACGCTCAACCTCGGCCACTTCGAACCGGAAGCGGCGGCCCGCGAGGCGGCGGCGGCCAGGGCCGCCCTCGGGCCGTGGCTCGAGGGGCTCGAGCTCGGCAACGAGCCCAACGCCTATGGCCGTCAGGGCCTGCGTGAAGAACCCTGGTCGTTCCTCCAGTACGACGCCCAGGTGGCGATCTACCGGGCCGCCATCGAAGCGCTCGCCCCGGGCGTGCCGATCGCCGGGCCCGACGTCTCCGGCTCGAGCGCGTTCGAAACCTGGGGCCTCGGTGAGGTCGTCAACCAGCCCCCGGTGCTGCTGACCGGACACCACTATCCGCTCAGCTGCCAGGGCCCTCCCGCGCCCACGATCACCCAGCTGCTGAGCCCCCAGATCCGGGCCCTGGAGGTGATCTCGCTGGAACGCTACCTGTCGATCGCCCAGGCGGGTGGGATCCCCTTCCGGCTCGACGAGGCCAACTCCGTGTCCTGCGGCGGGGTGGCGGGGATCAGCAACACCTTCGCCGGTGCCCTGTGGGCCGCCGCCTACGTGAGCGAGGCGATGAGCATCGGGATCGACGGCATCAACCTCCACGGCAACCCGGACAACTGCCTCGGCTACACCCCGCTGTGCGCCCCCAACCAGCAGGCGATCGAAAGCGGCGCCCTGGTGGCGCAGCCGGAGTGGTACGCGCTGCTGATGCTCAAGGGGCTGATCGGCGACCGCCCGCTCGTGACCACGCTCGGGACCCTCCACGGACACAACCTCCAGGTCACCACCTTCCTCGCCCCGAACGGGACGCTCCAGGCCGTGGTCGTCGACGACGATCCGCCCGGCAGCTCCAGGGCATACCTGCGCCTGGAGGTCGGCAAAGGCTACCGCTACGCACGACTGCTCCCGCTCACGGCACCCGCCCCCACCTCGTTGTCGGGGGTGCGCCTCGCCGGCTCGGCGGTCGCCGCCGCCGGCACCTGGGGGGCTCCCGCGAAGCTCCAGGGGGTGAGCGCGAAGGGCGGGGCGATCACGCTCGCGGTCGGCCCCAGCCGTGCGTTGCTGCTGTCGATCGAACAGTGATCCGAGCCGGCGCGAGGAGCGGCCGGGGCTGCGATCCTGCTCTCAGGTCTTCCAAGCACGCGCCCGCGCGCTCTACAGTGGGGCGTGAGGGTAGTCGAGGGAGGGTAGGACCGAGCTCGTGAAACATCCGGCCCGAAGCGGGCTTGCAATGCTCCTGTGCGCTCTGCTCGGGCTCGCCGTGTGGGCGAGCGCGGCGGTGGCCTCCGCCGGCGCCTCGAGCACCGCGCCGCAGACGCGCTACGCGAAGGTGCGCAGGGTCTGCCGAGCTCCCGGGCCGGGCCGGGCCGGCTGCCTGGCGCTGAAGCTGAAGGCGGCCCGCGCGGGCTCGCCGGGGGCGCTCCCGTACGTGGTGGCGGCCGGGGCCCGCTCCAAGGGGCCCGCCGGGGGCCTCACGCCGGCCGACATCGCCAGCGCCTACTCGTTCTCGCCCACCGCCACGGGGGGCGGCCAGACGGTGGCGATCGTGGACGCCTACGACGATCCGAAGATCGAAAAAGACCTAGCCAGCTTCGACGGCAACTACGGCCTGCCGGCCTGCACCACCGAAAACGGCTGCTTCGAGAAGGTCGGCCAGACGGGTAGCTCCAGCTCGCTCCCGACCCCCGACACCACCGGCTGGTCGATCGAGATCAGCCTCGACGTGGAGATGGTCCACAGCGTATGTGAGAGCTGCAGGATCCTGCTCGTGGAGGCCAACTCCGAAGACAACGCCGACCTGGCCGCGGCCGTCAACGAGGCCGTCGCGCTGGGGGCCGACGAGGTCTCCAACTCCTACGGCTCCCCGGAGTCCGAAGAAGAAGGGTCCACCTACGCCCCCGACTACGACCACCCCGGTGTGGTGGTGACCGCCTCCTCCGGGGACGAAGGCTACTTCGACTGGGACGACGTGGAGGAACTCGAACCCGCGCCCGGCCAGCCGGACGGGCCCGCCAGCTACCCGACGGTGGTGTCCGTCGGGGGCACGTCGCTGAAGCTGTCCGGGAAAGGGCTGCGCAAGAGCGAGACCGTGTGGAACGACAGCGGCCCGCCGAACGCGAACGGATCCTTCAAACACCTCAAACAGTTCTCCGCCGGCGGTGGCGGCTGCAGCACGCTGTTCACGGCCCCCTCCTGGCAGCAGCAGGCCGCCGGCTGGGCGGCGACGGGCTGCGGCACCCACAGGCTCTCGGCCGACGTGTCCGCGGTGGCCGACCCCTACACCGGCTTCGACATCTACAGCAGCTACCGCTACGAACAGTTCGCCGAAACCGGCTGGATGACGATCGGAGGAACCTCGGTGTCCTCGCCCCTGATCAGCGCCATGTTCGCGCTCGCGGGCGGAAGCCATGGGGTCAGCTACCCCGCCGAGACCCTGTATCAGCACCTCGGCGACTCGGGGGATCTGTTCGACGTCACCCAGGGCGGGAACGGGTACTGCGACGGCGAGCCCGACGCGCAGTGTGGTGAGCCGGCCGCCAACGATGAACTCGGCGACGTCGACTGCCTGGAAACGACGGCCTGCGACGCTGCCCCCGGCTACGACGGACCCTCGGGCGTGGGCACCCCGATCGGGTTGGTGGCGCTCGGCGGGCCGGCCCCCGAGGTCCCGCCCACGGTGCTCACCGAGAAGGCCACCGAAGTGAGCGGCGGAGACGCCGTCCTGAACGCGACCGTCGACCCCAACGGCTCCGAAGTGACCTCCTGCGCCTTCGAATACGGGCCCGGCACGACCATCGACCAGAGCGTGGCCTGCTCGCCCTCGCCCGGGTCGGGCGACGAAGCCGTCGCCGTCACCGCACACCTCACCGGCCTCACGCGGGGCAGCGTCTACCGCTTCCGCATCAACGCCGGCAACGGCGGCGGGACGAGCACCGGCAAGACCAAGAAGCTCAGAGCCCACTGAGGGAGCGCACGGCGATGCGGCTGCCACGGCTGGGCAGGCGGGCTCCGCGGGAACCCCAGGTCGCGATCGCCGACCCGCGTTTCGAGGACTGGGAGACGATCACCACCTTCGAGGACCGCGAGACGGCCCTCGCGTGGCGCGATCAGCTGCGCACGCTCGGCGTCCAGGCCGCCGCCGTCGCCGACCACCCGCTCGATCCCCACGGCCGCGGAGACATCTACCTGGTGGTCCCCCCCGGCGAGTGGTCCCGTGCCAACGAGATCGTCGAACAGCTCGACTGAGCCGCCCGGCTCAGGCCACCGTCTCGCCGCTGGCGAGCCGCTGCGCCGCCCCTGGATCGTGGGAGGGGAGGAAGATCGTCGGGTGGCCGGCGCAGTGCTCGAGGATCAGCTCGAGGGTGGCCCGGTGCACGGCGGGGTCGGGCCCGATCGCGTCCGCGCGCAGCGCGTGGAGCTGCTCGAGCGTGTCGGTCACGTCACCGGCGAGCATCACGTGGCGGTCCTGGTCGTCGACGCAGATGACCGAGATGTGGCCGGGGGTGTGGCCCGGCGTGGGAACGGCCACGATGCGCCCGTCGGCGCTCAGCCGGCGGCTGGCTCCGAAGGCGCCGAAGGGCCCGTCGGCGAGCGTCACCGCCCGCGGGGCGAACCCCGGGGGCAGCGGCTGGCGCAGCACCCGCCTCATCACCCGTGGGAACGGCTCCCCGAGGAAGCTCAGCTCGGCCTGGTTGATCGACACGGGGGCCGCGACGTGGACGAGCCCGTCCACGTGGTCGCCGTGATGGTGGGTGAGGACCACCTCGGAGATCGCCCCGGGCTCGATCCCGGCCCCCGCGAGGGCCGCCGGGAGCTCCTCGGAGGCGCTCACCTGAAAGCGGGCGAAGGGCACGTTGCGCACCCGCGCGGTCTCACCCGAGTCCACGAGCAGCACGCGACCCTCGTGCTCGATCGCCCAGCAGTGGATCGGCAGCGGCTCCGACCACGGTCCCGGCAGGAACAGGTCCAGCTGGCGGCGCACGCCCCGGCTCGGGAACAGGAACGAGTGCTTGACCCTCACGCTCCCGGTTGTGAGCGGATGGATGACCATCGGCGAGCCGAGGCTACCGGGTCTGGGATCGTGCTGAAATGGACATGTCGCTGATGGCAGTCGGGGGCGGGACACTCGAGCAGCTGGCACCGCGGTATCTGGACGAGCTCGCGGGCCGCTACGACGCGGCCACGTTCGAGCCCGAGGGCCGGCGCGCGCGGGTGCGACTCGGTGTCGAGCGGGTGGGGGAGTGGGACGTCGTGCTCGAGGACGGCCGGGCCCGGATCTCCCCGCCGCGGGGCGCGGCCGACGCCCTGATCCACGCCGGGCCGGCGACCTGGGAGCTGATCGCCTCCGACCCGGGGCGGGGGATCGGGGAGTTCCGGGCCGGGCGTCTGTCGGTGCGGCGCAACATGCACCTGGGGATCGGGTTCCTGGCCGCCACCAGCGCTCGCACCGGGGCCTCACGACTGCGCTTCGAGATGGTCCGCACCCGCGGTGCGCGCATCTCCACGATCCAGGCCGGCAGCGGGGAGCCGCTGATCGCGATCCACGGCCTCGGCGGGACCAAGGGCTCGTTCCTGCCGACGGTGGCCGAACTGGCCCCCCACTACCGCGTGATCGCCGCCGACCTTCCCGGCTTCGGGGACTCCTCCAAGCCGCTGCGTGGCGCCTACGACCCCGCCTACTTCGCCCGCGCGATCGTTTCCCTGATGGATGAGCTCGGGCTCGAGCGGGCCCACTTCGTCGGCAATTCCCTCGGGGGCCGGGTGGCGATCGAGCTCGGGATGAGCCATCCCGGGCGGGTCGGCCGGCTGGTGATGCTGTGTCCCGCGCTGGCGTGGCGGCGGGAGCGTCCGCTGGTGCCGCTGATGAGGCTCACCAGGCCCGAGTGGGGGCTCGTGCAGATCACTCCTCGTCCGCTGGTCGAGGCGATCGTCAGACGGGTCATCCCCGGCGCGGAGCGGGGCTGGACGGCTGCCGGGGTGGACGAGTTCCTGCGCGCCTACCTGACCCCGGCCGGCCGGGCCGCCTTCTACGCGGCCACGCGCCACATCTACCTCGACCCTCCCGACGGGCCACAGGGGTTCTGGCCCCGGCTCGCGGGCCTGCAGGCCGAGTCGCTGTTCGTGTGGGGACAGCAGGACCGGCTCGTTCCGGTCGCCTTCGCCCGCCACGTCGAGCAGGTGCTCCCGCGAGCCCGGCACCTCGAGCTCGACTGCGGGCACGTGCCCCAGATCGAGCGCCCCCGTCGGACCCACCGCGCGATCCGCGAGTTCCTGCAGGCGCCGGGCGCGGGGCAGATCGACGAGTGAGCCCCGGCGGGCGTCCGCCGGCCGGCCTAGGCTGAGCTCGTGGGGTATCCGGCCGCGTTCGAAGCCGACTACCGGGACCGGCGCTCGCGGCTGACGGCCTTCTTCCGCCTGATCCTCGCGATCCCGCTGCTGATCTGGACCTACGTCTACGGGATCCTGGCGACGATCGTCGTGATCGTCGCGTGGTTCGTGATCGTGATCAGCGGGCGCTACCCCGAGGGCCTGTACGACTTCGAGGCCGGGTTCGTGCGCTACCTCGCGCGGTTCACCGCCTACGTGGCCCTGCTGTCGGACGGCTATCCGTCCTTCGGCGGCTCCGAAGACGCCGCCTACCCGGTGCGGATGCGCTTCGACGGGCCGCTGGAGCGCTACAGCCGCCTGAAGACGGGGTTCCGGTTCATCCTCGCGATCCCGATCGCGTTCGTGCGTTACGTGATGCAGCTGATGCTCGAGATCGGGGCGGTCGGGGCGTGGTTCGTGATCGTCGTGACGGGCTCCATGCCCCGGGGCCTGTTCGACCTGATGGTGCTGGCGAACTCCTACATCGCCCGCTCCGACGCCTACCTGCTGCTCCTCACCGAGACCTACCCGCCCTTCCAGGACGAGCATACGCG
>Ga0335073_10016793_pt1 | contig 10231 bp, 12 predicted proteins | sample Lox_Sample_22_FD_207093 | JGI IMG/M metagenome (GOLD analysis project Ga0335073, IMG submission 207093) | Soil microbial communities from Loxahatchee National Wildlife Refuge, Florida, United States - Lox_Sample_2.2 | ecosystem: Environmental > Terrestrial > Soil > Wetlands | place: USA... | reverse complement strand
CCAGGGAGCGAAGGGCGGCACACAGACCTCCAACGGAGATTCTTCCACCACGACAACTGGCGGTTACGGATTTCCTTTCGGAACTTCTGCACCGAGCGGATTCTTCGGCCACTCATTCCCAACCGGCGGTTTTGGCAAACGCGATGCTGACGACGATTGTGACGATAACGAGCTCAGTGACCTAAGTGCGTCGTACTCAAAGCAACAGCGAATTCTTGTCGCACACGGTGTGCTTGCGGCTCTTGCTTTTCTCATACTCTTCCCGTTTGGTGCTATTTCGATTCGGTTGATGAGCTTCCCAAACTTGGTAGCTTTTCACGCAGTCTTCCAGGGACTATCATATCTGGTCTACCTTGTGGCATTTGGTATGGGAGTTTGGATGGCTTCCCAGTTGGGATACGTAAGTTCTTCTTCAGTAACACTCGTCTTCGCACTCATTGACAATTCGCAGCTCACCAAGTATCACCCAATCATTGGAATCTTACTCTTCGTCCTGTTATTCTTGCAACCCATCTTCGGTATCTTCCATCATTCGGGCTATAACAAGTATCATCGTCGCACACTTTGGTCTTACGGCCATTTGTGGAACGGTAGAATTGTTATCACACTCGGTATGATCAACGGTGGCCTCGGTTTGATGCTGGCTAACAACACCAAAATTGGTGTGATTGCATATGGCGTCATCGCTGCTGTTGTATGGTTGATTTATGTTGCTGCCATCATAATTGGAGAGAGGAGGAAAGCAAGAGAAATAAGAGAACTGCCGCCTAAGTACGAGGATGCTATGATGCTAAATCACATAGGTGGGCCACGGCGATCTCACGGAAGTGAGGCCAGCCAGGAAGAGTATTATGGCCCCAATTCTTACATATGAGCTCTTTAAAGTAATGAGAAAGGACATGAGAAAGGAAAATGATGGTCGGCGTATTCGTCCTTCTGGTAGGACGGTTTGATACATACCCACAAGCACAACCTTAGACAGCATGCAGCCTTACGCCGCGTCTAAATCTTAATGAAAAAGGCGTTAATAAGCAACTAAAACATCTCAAGATCAGAATTTCAAGCTCCATCCCAGGTATACGATGATGCTGTTAGATCGTGGCTCAAGGTGGCTACCGGTCGTCCACGGAACAAGAATGACGGCCTCTCACTGGCTACTTGTGGATGTGGCACTCTGGTGTTTTTGCAACCCACTTTCGTCGCAACAACACATCAAAAGTACGGCTGCCAACAACAACACACACTCCCACAACTCGTCGAAAGGTAGTTCAAGGCAGCACTGAGCCTGCATGACGGCTGCTTGATTAAGCTCTCTATCACAAAGTCACTACTCCCAAGTCCAAAGTTTGCGCACAGCACAGCTCATTGCTCAACCATCAATATGGGCGAGTCGCGGTCAGTCTCACTCCTCTAAACGCACATCTCATGTCGCGATATCAATTTCAACTCGCACCCGCTTGATTATCAGTGACTGACTCGTCAACTAACAGGCAGGAGCTCCTAGCATGGCTCAACAACCTCCTCCAACTGAACATGACCAGGGTCGAGCAATGCGGAACCGGGTACGCGACCGATTCCATACCTCCTTTCGACTCGATATGGCGCGACGGAAGAATGGACAGATGGCTAATTCAGTAATAGGGCTGCATTTTGCCAGATCTATGACAGTATATTCTGTAAGCATGAAAGCAGCAGCGCGGAATTCGTCTATAACTGACGTACTCTGAAGTGGATGTAGCTATGTCGCGAGTCAAGTTCAATGTGAACACTGAATACGCCTACATACAAAATTTTAAGGTGCTTCAAAGTATGTGTACACTTCGAGGCTGAAAATCGTCATCAAAGTGAACAAGGAGTGGAGGATACTAACAACATAAATATTCAGACACCTTCACGAAACATGGCATCGACAAAATCGTCCCCGTTGAATCTCTCACAAAATGCAAGATGCAGGATAATCTAGAGTTCCTCCAGTTCTCCAAGCGATACTGGGATCAATACTACCCGGGCGGCGAGTACGATGCAGTCGGCCGCAGAAAAGCTTCAGGTGGACCAGCGAGTGCTCCAGTCATCGCTCCTCGCGCCGCGGTAGGAGGCGCGCGTCGACCGATTGGCAGCGCCGGCTCAAGTGGATCGTCGAGAGTGAGCGCACCTCGTGCAGGGACTGGCGGAGGTGCCAGCGCGGCTCTGCAGCAGGAGAACAATGCATTGAAGGAGACGGTGGCTGGTTTGGAAAGGGAAAGAGACTTCTATTTCAACAAGCTGCGAGATATTGAGCTGCTCGTTCAGCAAGACATGGAAGCGAACCCCGAGGTTGAGAACGACGACTCCAATATCCTCAAGCAGATCCAAACGATCCTCTACTCGACGGAGGAGGGATTCGAGATTCCTGCCGAAGGTGAAGGAGAGGTCGTCGAAGAAGAGACGTTCTAAGACAACCATTTGTAAACTGCGTTGCTTGAAGAGTAGGTAGGGCGGCACGATGGGTATGAGGACAACGTATGAGGCGATGGCGAACGCGACTGGCACTCGGCACTCGGCACTATCTAGAGCATTGCTGCTGATGCTAATAAGCGTGCATTTGGAAGATGGACGGCGTAGCGGCACTGCTCACTTTAGTAAACCTATTCCCAAAATACACCAATGTTACCCTGCCCTACGTCGTGAAAATCAACTAGTTCTCAGAGCACACTATAGAGCACACTATGGACCGCAGGCTTAAATTTTGGTGATATTCCTTGAGGTTGTGGGAAAGGAAGCCATTTGACTGGTACCTTCGCTGCGCTCCGACAGACCCCTGTTTGATGATGTCCGCAATTTTGGACTTCCTACGTCAAGTGGTTTGCACACTTCTCTTTCAACAACAACCTTTCCACTGTATGCTTCACAGCTGTATTGGACTTCAGGATTGATTTCAAGTACTATCTGATTCCAACTCAAGCGTTGCTTGTGCTCTGTCTGGTTCGTTGAGTCGCAAACCACCGAAGCATAGCCTCCACAATACAACCTCCGACTCAACACCGGCGTCACTTGACATTGTTCTCAAGTCCATAAAGCTCCGCCTGGCGGGCATCCAATCCTTCCTCCATCTTTTCGACGTTTTCGAAATTCTGTCACAACCTCCCACACGATGCCGAACACACTTACCATCCCGTCAACAGCAACCCTAGACAAGGACACAAAGCCATATACAGTTTACAACCTCACACTATCCACACCTCTCCGCACCACCGTCATACCCAAACGCTATTCCGACTTCACAACCCTCCATTCTACCCTCATATCCACCTGCGGCGCAGCACCACCCGCGCCTCTCCCAAGCAAAAGCTGGTTCAAGCGGACGGTCAACGACCCGGCGCTGGCCGACGAGCGCCGGCGCGGCCTCGCCCAGTACGTGTCCGCGATCGAAAGCGACGACGACCCGCGCTGGCGCGCCAGCGCCGCCTGGCGGGCCTTCCTCAACCTCCCGACGGGGCCCGCGGGCCGCGGCGACAAGAGCAAAGACGCGGAGGCGGCGGCGCCGGCGGCCATGACGGGCAACCAGTGGCTAGACGCGCACGAGGCGCTGCGGGCGCTGCTGCACGAGGCGCGCGCGCTGCTGGTGCGCCGCGAGCAGGCCGCTGCCGTCGCGGCCCAGCACGAGGCGAGCGCTGCCGCTAAGAAGAACCTCGTCAAGGCCAACTCTGCGATCCTAAGGCTCGAGGACGGGCTCAAGGGCTTGGCGGCTGGGGCGCGCGGCGAGCGACTGGGTGAGGGCGAGGTACGGCGGAGGAGGGACTTGCTGAGCCGCGCGCGGAAAGAGAGGGAAGGCTTGGAGGGCGTGCTCAATGCGTGGGTTGTAAGGAGGGGGGATCCTACTGTGGCGTTGGCGACGGATGGGCAGAAGGAGGGCCTTTTTGATGGCGTGGGGCAGGGCGCGGGTTCGGGCATGCCTGGCGCGTTTCCGAGTGGTGTAGCTGGGTCGAGTAGGAGGGTTCTGGGTGGAGGTCCGGCGAAGGAGACGGACAAGACCAGGGAGTTGGATAATGACGGCGTTTTGCAGCTTCAGAAACAGATTATGCAGGAGCAGGAAATGGACGTTGAAGATCTTACGAAGGTGGTGCGACGGATGAAGGAAATGGGCATCGCCATCAACGAAGAACTGGTCGAGCAGGGACAGCTGTTGGATATGTTGGATCAAGATGTCGATCGAGTCAACGCAAAGGTGGAAATTGCCAAGAAAAGAGTTGGGAAGATCAAGTGAAGAGCATAATCATAGGTGATATTGATATACGCAGGATTACGTGGTGAAGAGAGCATTTTGATACCCTTTTGACAGCGTTGTAGCGTACTTGAAGCGAGTTGAGTGGGAGCTTCCTCTATCTGTCGCAACGATTCCTAGATACCTATCTAGACGGGTTAGCGCTTGAATTGGAAGAATATATGAGTCTTCTGGCAATACAGTTTAATAGTGCGCTTGCCGGTTAATCAGGAATGATAGGAATGAGAGTTTAACGCCGTATTGATTTGTTTCAACTATTTCAGAAATTACCCACGCTTCAACTTCTGTAAATTTTGAAGACAATTCAGAATTAAGATATATTTCAGTCAGTTTAAAGCTGAAAAGGCTGCTCTTTTTGTTCCTAGGAGTATGACGCACGTGAAGCGGAGCTTTGACGATGACTTCCATCCGAACCTTCAGCTGCAAAATCACTCCACACAATTCACGCGGTGCGCTCATCGCACGCCTCCACAATGAATCCATCCTCAATGTGCCGTCTAGCAAACCGACAATTCCTCTTCCGAACGCTCTTCACCTCACGGCCTGCGCTGCGGAGCTCAAAACCACCACTGCAGCACGTACGCCTCACCCGCAATGTCTCGGAACGGCGGCGCCTCGGCGACTTCGAAAACGAGGACTTCACGCAGCCCTTCCGCAAGCTGTACCGCAACCCGCTCGACGACATCAGCAACCACCGGCGCGAGCTGGCCGAGCGCCACTACCGCATGCGGCGCATCCGCATCGCCGCCGTCGGCGCCGTCGTCTGCATGGCCGCGCAGATCGCCATCGTGCTGATGTTCCCGCAGGAGGACCGCGACAACTCGACAAAGGCGGTGGACAAGACTGCTGCGGCGGAGTCGGCGCTGGAGTCGCTGGTGCCGAGAGATCGAGCGGACGCGCCGGACGAGGCGAATCGCGAGTTTCAGGGCAAGCCCGTGAAGGTGCTGGGTGGTGGAGCGCGCATTGTTGCGAGGGATGAGAGCAGCGGTGAGGAGGTGGAGCTTGTTAGCACTGGGACGAGCACTGTGCCGCATTTCCCTAGGACGATTTCACTGCCGACAGGGAGTGAAGGCAAGCAAGAGGAGTACACGCTTCTGGGCTTGGGAATCAGGACGGTTTCGTTTTTGGGTGTGCAGGTTTACGTTGCTGGTTTCTATGTTGCCACGAGTTCACTTTCTGGGCTGCAGGCCGATCTTGTCAAGGCAGTGAACCCGATTGCCAGTGCGCTGATTCCAGGGGAGAAGGAACAGCTTCGAGCTGGCCTGTTGGATGGCGAAAAGAGCTATGAGATTTGGGACCAGCTTCTGAAGGAGAAAGGCAGTGATGTTAAGAGCGTATGGCGAATTGTGCCTGTCAGAAATACAGACTTTGCTCATCTGAGAGATGGTTGGGTGCGAGGTATCACGACCAAGACTCAGGCTGCATCAGCATCAAAGAACAAGGAGCAGTTCTCTGACGACTCTTTTGGTGCTGCAATGAGCGAATTCAAAGCCATCTTCGGCGGAAAGGGACGCGCTCCTAAGGGCAGCGTGCTCTTGATTACCAGAGGTGGAAACGGAGCCCTTGGGGTTCTGTTCCAGGAAAAGGAGGGCAAGGGAGAGTCTCTCGACTTTGGGCATATTGCGGATGAAAGGATCGCAAGACTAATATGGCTTGGCTATCTTGGAGGAAAGAATGTGAGCAGTGAGGCTGCGAGAAAAGGCGTCGTGGACGGCATTATGGAGCTCGTGGAAAGGCCGATTGGAAGTGTCGAGACGAAGGTCTTGTAAAATGGAACAAAATTAATCCCATTCGAGCTTCCTATGCTGGAAAGCTATAGAGATGGGGAGAAACTCGAGTCTTCAGCGAAATGCGTATTGGAAGTCTCTACTTCTCTTCTCAAATCTTGCTCATTACTAGAAGGGCCCAAAGCCTCAATGAAGCTCTTGAACGTCGTATAGTCATGGAACATCGTCATTCAACTTATTCATGCCAGAATTTGAGTACTTCTCTCTATCCTTGCCAATCTGTCGCGACATCCGCAATTATATACCGCCTTATCATCAAGCCCAAAGAAGCTGTTCCATTATTTTACGCCCCAACGGCTCCTCAGAATGCAATTCTAGACCTCACCTCACTTATGATTGTAAGTATGCAAGGTTTTGTCCAGTACGTAATGATGCGATCTGCTAAGCAGGGCTCAACGGAGTGAATCCAAAGCCAAGTTTGAATCGCAGCTCCTCAAAACATTTCAAGGCCTTCAGCGTTGCGCTTGAAAGTTTGTCCAAGACATCTGTGAAAGATTTATCAATTAATATATATTGCGGCAGGAGCGGGAACAGGCGGCCTCGGCGCAGCGAAAACAGCCTATACGGACCATGTGTGCCAAAGCTTATGCACTGTACTGTGCTGCTGCTGCCAGTGAAGATCGATCTACGGTAGTGTGTAGTTTGCGACCCTTCCAGAAATAGGTAATCGCTCGCATCAAAACGGAAAACGCTGATCTAGTCGGAGATACCGTATCCCCATTCGCGAAATATATCAAATTGACCCTCTTACCCCCATAACAAAATATTAACCCACTTCTTTCAAATCTACGATTCAAATTCGAAATCCTCAAAATGGTCGACTTCTCGCTCTCAGAGTCTCAAAAGCAACTTCGAGCAGGAGCTCGCCAGTTTGCCCAAAACGTACTGGCGAAAGCACCAGCCGTATACAATGCGCTCCCCACGCAGGCCGAGCGTTTCCAATCAAACATAGATATCTACCGCATAGCAGTCAAAGGTGGTTTAATCAAAGGCCAAATTCCAATTCCACTTGGAGGCACAGCAGCTAGCTTGTTAGACGCCGCAATCGTAGTTGAGGAATTCTACGCCGTGGAACGGCCTGCAGCCATCACACTTTTTGGAACAGGTCTTGGTTTGACTCCACTGATATTGGCTGGAAGCCCCGAGCAACATACGAGACTTCTCAGACCATTTCTTAGCGGCGAAGGAGAGCCAATTGCCTCATTTGTGCATTCTGAGCCAAATGGAACGGCAAATTGGCTGCAGAAGGGAGCACCGGGATTGCAGACGACGGCAAGAAAGGATGGAGATGACTGGATTATCAATGGCGAAAAGGTGAGTAACTTTGTATCTGGCCTCATCATACGAGCAATTCCTGACTCATCACAGTTGTGGGCTACAAACAGTAGCGGCTGGGACGATCGCGGTGCCGATATCCAATGTGTCGTGTGTAGACTCATTGACAGTGAGAATGACACAACCGCACCTCCGAGCGAGGCGCCAGAAAAGCGCATCTTGATTCTTATCGTGACGCGGGAGGACATCGCCGCCAACGACCGAAGCGCTTATGAAGTCCTAGGCCATCCCGAGCTTGCCGGCCACCGCTCCGCAAACGGGCCTCTAACCAAATTCACAAACTTGCGGGTGCCGAACCAGAATCTGCTCGCGGCACCCGGGCACGGCGCCCAAGTTGTCGAGCAGACGTTCGGGTCGTCGGCTGCCCTCGTGGGCGCCATGGCCGTCGGCATCATGCGCGGCGCGTTCGAGGCCGCACTTGCCTTCGCCAAAGAAGACGCACGAGGCGGCATTGTGCCCATCATCGAGCATCAGTCGGTTGCGGACCTGCTCATCGACATCAAAATGAAGGTCGAGGCGTCGAGGCTGCTGACGTGGAAGGCGCTGCATGCGATTGAGAATGGCCCAGGAGACTGGAATGCTCGCTTGGAGTTGGCGCTGCATGCGAAAATTTTCTGCTCGGAGAATGCGGTCGCTTGTGTCGTGGATGCGATGAAGGCTGTTGGTATCAAGGCGTACGCGAAGGATATGCCGTTCGAGAGTCTACTGAATGATGCCATGGTTCTCCCCTTGTTTGACGGTGGGAATGTAGGCGTCCGGAGAAGGCAAATTGAGAAGATCTTTGAGAATAAGGGATATGAACCGTGGACAGCTACTTACGGGTCTTGAAGGTGCCTTATATAGTAATGCCGTTGAGGGAATATCCCAGAGTAATCTGATATCCATCATACCCAGAGGCCCGTTGAAAACTTGACCGCAGATATCTCATTTCCTGTGAATTTCTACCACCAATTGTACTCCATCATCTAAAATGTGTCGTAAAGCCAGGAGTATGCGATCAGAACTGGCATGTTAGCTATCGTATACCGGTTCCGTGTCATCTACAACAATTTTGCTAGGACTACCACTCATCCATAAAGCCCCCGTCCAGTCGAACAAATCGGGATGTAGATAAGTTAACGTATAACAGTTAAGAACTTGGAAGGATGAATTATAGAAATATTCCGGAATCGCGCCGTTACAGTTGTCAATCCTGTACATGAATTGCTGGGTGGTCCCTAAATCGACTAAGACCCATCCCAGCTCACAAACTGCGTTCGCATCAATACCGCAACTCGACATCACATTTCTATCCTCGAACCTCAACAATGGCTGCTCCACAGAAACACGTTGATAGCTCTAAGAAGAGAGCATGCGTAGAGTGTAGGCAGCAAAAGGTTAGTGATTCGGTTCGTTGCATTCATGAATCGGAGCCTTATTAACTGCCAGCGGATTAGATGCGATGCGCAAATGGTTCGGAGGAGCAGGAAACTCCCTGTTCTCGTTGTCGGCGGCTCAATATATCTTGCGTCTATTCAGCGCCGTTTCAGCGAGTGCATAAGCGAAAGTATGCAGCATCCCATTCCTTTGCCTAATTAATCTCACGAGTATCAAGGCGCATGCAAGAGCTCGAAGAAGAAACATCTGTCTTACGACGAGAGCTGCAAGTTACTACTTCACCTGTCCTGTGTGAGTTTTATCGCTCTACTTTTTAGACCTGTTGTCAATTGGTTGCTAATATGTCACGCACAGCACAAGTACCGAGTACCAGAGTAAGCGAGCCGACTGAAGCCAGATCAATTGACGGACTCGACCTCAGTCCTGCCATCATTGACAAGTGTTTCAAGCTATTCTTTCACGACTATCATCCTCTACTCCCAGTTCTCCATCCGGCAGACACGCCAAATGTCCTGTATGGAAAATCTCCAGTTCTTTTCTGGGTAGTCGTCTCCATTGGCTGTAGAAAGCTTTCGATCTTTCCAAGTCTAATCAGTGCTCTATCTCCTCGGGTTTTCTCTCTTATCTTGTCTTCACTCAATGCTCGATTCAAGCCACTCGAATCAATCAAAGCTTTGCTGCTGCTTCTTGAATGGCCATTTCCATCTACCTCGTACAATTGCGACCCTTCGTTTGTGTTGAGCGGTGCGCTCATCCACATGGCCATGCAAAGCGGTCTTCATACACCATGCCTTAGCATGGAGGCCCTGAAGTTGGATATTCGTTCTAGCTTCGTAGACTCTACAGCCGTGGAGAGAGCTCAATTGTGGGCCTATGTTGTCATTATCTACCAGCGGTAAGAGATTTTGTTCCATCGTAAATATTTTCTTACGAAATGCAATGTAGGGCTTGCACAAGATCTGGTCATCCTACTTTATGGCCTATCGATACATACACGGAGCAAGAACAATTCAAAAGCATCTTACGGCAATTTCCAAGCGAGTTACAATTGCAACTACAGCTTGCCAACATAATGGCTCGTGCTCAGAGAACGTTTGTCCAATTCGGCTTGCCAAAACTATCTTTACAGCAAGAGCGAACTTTAGATTCTGTTTTGCAAATGCTGGCCGGTCAGCTCGATGCTGTAGAGCCCAGTGCATTATTAGGTAGGCGTCAAGTTGTCTGGTGATTGCGCGAAGAACTAACAAAGCTCCTAGATTGGGAGAAGTTTTATGTGGCAAACTGCCGTTTGGAAGTCGCCGCCATGCACTTCTTTAAATCACCGGAAACACTCAATATACAAACCTGTCAATTCATCTTCGATACGACCATAGAGGTCTTTGAGTTTATTCGAGACCAAGAGAAGAGGCAAAAACTCAGCAGCTTTTGCCCTAAAATCGTCATTTTTGCTGCTACGATGGGACAGGCCCTA